>Ga0224501_10001626_pt1 | contig 17391 bp, 16 predicted proteins | sample SF_Oct11_sed_USG_4_FD_169105 | JGI IMG/M metagenome (GOLD analysis project Ga0224501, IMG submission 169105) | Sediment microbial communities from San Francisco Bay, California, United States - SF_Oct11_sed_USGS_8_1 | ecosystem: Environmental > Aquatic > Marine > Sediment | place: USA... | reverse complement strand
GATGCATTAGGTCCTTGCTATGATGCATTAGGTCCTTGCTATGATGCATTAGGTCCTTGCTATGATGCATTAGGTCCTTGCTATGATGCATTAGGTCCTTGCTATGATGCATTAGGTCCTTGCTATGTTTAGGGAGCCTCTTCGGTACTCCTGTCGGTCTTTCAGATGAATCATATAGACCAGTTTTGTTGATCCCAACATCGTCTCTGTCTCTCTTTCTCTATATATATATAGGCGTTCAGCCGTGCCCATCGTATAGGCCAGGCGAATCGTGTCATGATCTACCGATTCGTCACCAGAAACACAGTGGAGGAGAGAATCACCCAGGTGGCCAAAAAGAAGATGATGCTCACTCATTTGGTAAGATTCCTGACTCATTCAGCCTGGTGCGACTGTACAGTCATTAGGAGACATCCTGCTAGTACCCATACACCTCATACAGAATGGTTGTCTATTCTTCGGTCTCCTGTGTTTAACATCCCAAGTAATCTTTAAATGATGCAAGAGGGCAAAGCAGCCCCCAGGATGCAACTTGGACCAGGGACCTGAGGCCATGAATTATGGCGCTTTTTTCCTCCATCGTACGTCCGGTCCGCCCCTGATCGGACGCTTGAGATGGACGTCTAACCCCCAGAAATGGAGTGATAAGGCCTCGTCCGATCTTTCCGACTCATCAGCCAATCAAATGGTCTTCCACGGAGTACCTAGCAGTGTTTACTCGTTTCTGGTCTCACACTAGGATCATTGGAAAGAGAAATTTGTCTGTTTTCGTAACAATATTTACTCGACTAACAGGACGAAGTTGCACTGGACAAACAGGCAACCTGTAGTGAAAGAATTGAATAGCGACTTGAGTTTCTTTTGAAGTTATGAGTAATGAATGGTTGTCGTTTCCGGAAACACAGGCTCGGCGCACCATTGATTGGCTCCAAATTAATCCCGGATCGCTCGTCCGACGGATCTGCTTGGAGTCAAAAGGGGCCTCGGATCTAAGGTCCGACGCCAAATCAGACCCAAACTGCGTCCGGTCCGAGGCGGACCGGACGCCCAATGGAGTGAACAAGGACCTTTACTAGTTACCTATGCTTATCTGTTGATAGGTGGTGCGACCAGGTATGGGCGGCAGCACCTCCTCCGGAGCTATGACCAAACAGGAGCTCGATGACATTCTCAAGTTTGGTACCGAGGAGTTGTTCAAGGATGACGCTGATGACGTGGGTGACCTATATTATATCTTTAAACCCTTTTCCTTTAATGAATTTCATCCCTGAATGGGACTTTTGTTTGGAGAAGAGGCCATTTCGAGAGGCCATAGGGGGCAGATCGCGATACTATGGGGGGGGGTAATGGGCAGTCATGGGGTTGGTTGAGGGCTAGACCAGGGGGTAGCTATAGTTGGGTATGGGGAGTATAATGTGAGGAAGTTAGCGGTCCACTGATAGTGGTTTTGAGTCAGATAATGCTGACTTGATGCGTGCTTTATGTGATTTTCTTACCCCCAGGAGAAAGATGAGAACCGGATTGTATATGATGATGAGGCGGTGGCTCAACTATTAGACAGAACCCAGGAGGGTCAGGAGCAGAAGGAGTCGGAGATGAATGATTACTTCAAGTCCTTTAAGGTACGACGACTCCTTTCCTTGTCCCCCGTGTGGCATGATGATAAGAATAGTGGCATCACAAACTGGTTGACTTGACAATTGTGTAAGATGTAGAGATAGCTTGAACAAGTTGCGTTGCATTCCAATAATAGTATCAAGTGCAATTGATAAGGAAGGAAGGTTGTGATGCGTTGTACTGTAGGCCTATAGCTATAAGAATAGATAGTATGATTGTGATGTTATATTGGATTATTTCAATTATTTTGTCTTTTTTGGGTGCTTATAGGTAGCGACGTATAATGTAAAGGAAGGTGATTCATCTGATGAGGAAGACGAGGAGAGGGAGGTGCTAAAACAGGAAGCAGAGCACGCTGATCCCGCATACTGGGAGAAGCTGCTACGGCACCACTACGAACAGCAGCAGGAGGACGTACAGCGATCACTAGGCAAAGGAAAACGTGTCCGAAAACAGGTATATCTAACTGTGTATGGCGGTATATAGCAGTGAATGATAATATAGCTGAGATAGCAGGGTAGCTTAGTGGCTGGAGCACTTTGGAGTAGCGGGAAAGCCCAGTGACTAAAGCACTGGGAATAGTGGTATAGCACTATGGCTAAAGAGCTTGGCGACCTTTCACTATGAGTATGAGCTCCTTCTGCTTCATAATAACCCTAGGGGTGAAGAGATTCACCTTATAGGATAGTCATAGGCCCACTGGATTGAACTAACTTGTGGAATACAGAAATGTACCAGGCCATTTGTTCCCATTGTGTTGTGACGCATCGCATTGTCCTCTGTGGATGCTATGATACTGGGCCTATAGTGTAGCACTCATTTGTATTTCGTTTGTAGGTGAATTACTCTGATGTGGATGGAGGCAGAGGAAACCACCAGGATGCTGACTGGAATCAGGACGTGTCTGACTTTGATTCCGACCTCTCACATAGTGGAGGTAGGAATTAATGAGTGAAATTAATCATATAACTGCCGTGGAGTTATAGAGGAAGATAGGCCCCTAATTATGTATGACTACCCAACGGTACCATACACATACCCCATAACTCTGCAACAGAAATATAACTACAGAATTATTTAGTCTCCGGTTAGTATTTTTCGCTGATGGGTTCAAGCTGTGGTCATGCCACGCTCCCACTGTGACAGTAAACTACTCACTTCTTCCTTACTTCTACCACCCTAACCCACGTGCTGTTGAGAGGCATGTTAAATAAGATGGCCAAGTGCAAAATAGCCATTAAAAATAACAGTATAATACAGGTGGAACATTGGTATCTTAAATCTTATGGGACCCGTCTGTTTACTTTTGAGATTTCAAACATTCAAGGTAGTAAACATGATCCAAATGGAAGACAACTTCCAATTTTTCAATTGCCTTTAATTTGCATCATATTAATGCCAAGAAGGCCATGGTCAGTGTCAAGTCCATGTCATAACCAGCCTATCAAGGACATTATAACTGCCGTTCTACACGAAAATTATCAATAATATCTTCATAAACCTGACCATTAAGACATCTGACAACTTTTTCCGAGGTGTGGTGAACCTGTTTGTATTGTAATGATAACAGAATCCATGCAGTAAATGAACTTCCGAGATTATAAATTGAAACGATTCAAGTGTTAGTTTATATAGTTATCATTGGGTTGTGCCGTACCCAGCTGATACCTTCGACAAACTAAGAATTTCGAGACTCTAAGCATTGAGATACTAAGGTATCACTTGTAGATACATTATGCGGTGCTATTTGGTATATGCATTGTATGCATTGTAGATGAGGATGATGAGTATGAGGATAATAAGGATGGAGTTCCTGTGATGAGCAGTAAGAAGAGACATAAGGAGAAGGACAGGCCACTACCTCCTCTACTCAGCCGTGTTAATAATCAGATAGAGGTGAGAAACACACCCCTCCCTTCACTCCTACAGCATGGAGGTCAGGAGGAGACACGCCTCAAATCCTGCAGTAAGGATGTTGGAAGGTTAGAGGCCCCCCCACTCCCACAGATTGTCCATAATCTCAACCTTGCCGCGTCATCTTACCTTTTTTTAGCATAGAAATAACAGGCTCATCTGGCAATTTCAATTCAAAAGACCAGATAAACAATTGCAGCATTTAAACTTTTTGGAAAAGCACTAAGCTAAAATTTATTAAGATGTAAAGATCCGACGTTAGGGGAGGAGGGGTTATTTGATCAGGACAGGAGGCTCTGGGGTCAGTTCCTGATTGTGTCCTAAGATTCTCGTTTGATTGTATCAGGTACTCGGGTTCAGCGCCCGTCAGCGTAAAGCATTCCTGAATGCAGTGATGAGATACGGTATGCCACCCCATGATGCCTACAACTCACAGTGGTAAGTACTAACCCACCTGCCACTAATCAGTCTGCTCAGAAAGGGTAGAGACAGTCCATCCCTGATTACCCGATATGAAAAGGAGAGATCTCTTCTGTTGTCATTGGGTGATTTCTGTTCAGTTTTACGTTTATATCCTGGTGTGAGGGTCAGGTCATTGGCTTCATCTGTTGCGATTGGTATATATGCCAGCCACCATACACTATTTTATATCATGCCTGTCTGACAGCATCAACAACATGTCATGTTTCGGAGTGCATATGATTCTGTCTGCAGGTTCGAGCTGATATCCTAAACGTTAACATATTAGCTGACTGAATTTACTGAGAGTGTGTAACTCTATCACTATGTCCCCTTCCACTGCAGGCTGGTCAGGGACCTGAGACAGAAGAGTGAGAAGGTCTTCAGGGCCTATGTTTCTCTCTTCATGCGGCATCTCTGTGAGCCGGGTGCGGATAACTCGGACACATTCGCTGACGGTGTGCCGCGGGAGGGACTCTCTCGGCAGCATGTTCTCACCAGAATTGGCATCATGTCACTAGTCAGAAAAAAGGTACGCCGTTGTCAAGTGATGACTGGGCAGTGAGATATTAGCCAGCGTTAGAGAGACTGTTTGGGCCCACCGCTGGAGTCAATACTAGATCCTAGACTGATTTACTGAGCTACTCTAAGCTAGGTGTATTAGTACACAGTTATTCACTGTCACATGTTTTCGTACAATTATAACAGGATCTTGTTTTTTATAATGCCATTCTCACTCCTTAATTACATTCACTACAGGTGCAGGAGTTTGAGGCTATAAATGGTGAATACTCCATCAAGGTACCCGACCTTGACCTAATAACAAACCTGAAGAAGGGTCCTAGCAGCCGTCCAGGTTCAGCCGCCGGCAGCCCCATGCCCAGCAAGCCTCAGTCGGTGATAGACTCTGCAGCTGCCAGTCCTATGCCACCTAGTGGCAGTGCCAGCCCGACCCCAGGATCGGCAGCAGTGCATGATGGAGAGAAACCTGCTGAGAAACCTGCTGACTCTGCTACTGAACTGCAGAAGGAAAACGGGTGAGTGACTCTATCTCTACCGGAGTTATTGCTTGGATAACGCTGCCCGGATAACAAACACTCCATGGGTAACACTGCCCGGGCAACACCCCCTGGGTAACAAACACTCCCTGGGTAACACTCCCTGGGTAACACTGCCCGGGCAATACTGCCTGGGTAACAAGCACTACCTGGGTAACACTGCCCGGGCAACACCCCCTGGGTAACAAACACTACCTGGGTAACACTGCCCGGGCAATACTGCCTGGGTAACAAACACTCCCTAGGTAACACTGCCCGGGCAACACCCCCTGGGTAACAAAGACTACCTGGGTAACACTGCCCGGGCAACACTGCCTAGGTGATGCTGCTTGGGTAACTGAGAGTCCATGCCGGAGTTAGTGTCTGACAATTTTTCCTATCATGGGCTGATAGGTTATAGCAAGCAGTCATTTAGTGCAGGGGCTTGATAATTTCGTGCTTTAATGTTTGTGCTGTTTCTGTCAAATCAGCCGCCCATTCCAAGATTGTGCTTTGTGTTGCAGGTCAGAACCGGATCCTAAGGAGAACGCAGCGGCCGGGGATGATAAGTCTGTCGAAGATAAGCCGGAGGAGGAGACAGCTAAATCTGCTGAGAAGCCATCAGGAGACGGAGCAGGGGAACCAATGGAGGTAACTCCCTCCGGCAAACCCAATGCTGAGATCGCTGCTGCGGACGAGGAGACAGAGACAGCTGCCGCTGTGAGTGATAAACCAAAGATGAACGAGGAGTCCGCGGCTGCTAATAAACCAACCGAAGACAAACCCGTGGAGGAGAATCCTGCAGAGGAAAAGATGGAGACGGGTGGGTCCAAGTTCGCACTACTCAGTCCTGGGTGCTGACCATGTGTGGGGCTTAGGCTGAGTTCCCATCAAACACACCATGATTTGCAATGTAAATTGGCAATGCGATCTGTATAAAAGTGACTTGGTATCCACAATATGACCAGGGTTGGAAATACAATTCGTTACTCATTGCCGTTGCTCGTTCCATTTTGTGGAACGAAAATGGTAACAATTAGCTCATGAAAATTGAGTATCAAAATCGGTATCAGTTACAATCAGAATGCATTCGATACTCTCATTCTTTCTATAACTGGCTCACTTCAATGGTTATGAAGTTTGTTGATACTCAACTGAAACGGCTAGCTACTAGTGCTAGCTTGTAACTTTGCAAGTATTAGTACTATAGAAACTATAAACTTTCATCCACGTCCCGGTTTTAGTTAGCGCAGCCTATTAATTTTGTGCATCCTGATTAGCACAATTGGTTGAAAACACTTCAATTTTTTTCTTTTTTACACTTGACTTTAAAAAAAACTCCCAAATAATTAAAAGAACATTCACTGTATGCCGTTTTTGGTCATGTTCTACTCGGTCAGTTTGGCGTTTTTTTTGCCACATCCCCTGTAGGTGTACCGAGTATCAGGAACTGATTGGTTCCTTTCGCTGAGAATATCAGTTATTTGTAATTGATACACAATAAACCAGTGGATTGATATTAAAATATTCAATACAAAAAAGTAACCTTTCCGACTATGACCTTCTAGTTTGCGGTGTATAGCAAACATAGTCTCTTACATTATAGGCAATATATCACAGGACGGGCTATATGAGAGATGTGAACTGAGACACCAACCATTACCTATAACGTATGTGTCACTTCACTCATTGATTGGCTCTGTTGACTGTTACAGATGAGAATACCGGTGACAAGCCTAAAGAGGCAGAGACTAAGGAGATGCCTGCAGATGAAGAGACAGTACAAAAAACTAAAGAGGGATCACAGGAGAATGGAGAGGTGAGTCTGGTGACCTCTGCGCTCTGTCTACATCGTGCATGCGTCTGTCTTGTTTGGCTGCCTGGGTAACTGTACAGCTTTCAGTGCGTCTGTCCGTTCAGGTGTCTCTCTGTATGTCAGCCTTGCGTGTCTGTCTTGCCATCTAGAGATTGGTCCGTCTAACATTTGAGAAGTGAATGTGAAGCTTGAATGATTCCACAGCAGCTGAATCCGTGGCCAAGGATAACAGCTGCTGTAGGCCTCTAACTCTCACTAGGAAGAAGAGGCTATACTGATGACAGGTCAGTGTCTGTAGAATCATCGGACTGGCAAAGACAACCAGTTCGGCTATAACCAGACAGAGATGAAAGTCTATCGAGATAAACCCCCCCAAACATTCTGTGGTCGGAGTCTAGCCACAGGACTTAACCTAATCTCTCGAACAGCCACCAGCTCCATAAGTCCGCTCTAATAATTCTGTTATGGTATAATTTCTCTTCACCACTGTTCTTTCTCCACTGGGCAGGATTTCAAGGATGGAGTGAAGGAGGAAGAAGCGGAGAGTAACTTCATGTTTAACATCGCTGACGGAGGCTTTACCGAGCTGCACACTCTCTGGCAGAATGAACAGATGGCGCTCAAACCTGGTCACGAATTCGAGGTCTGGCACAGAAGGTAAGAGCTAGACTTTCATATGGGACCTAACATTCAACACTGAATATCGCAACATACATGGTGTTATCATTGCGCAGAGACCCTGCGCAGAGCTCCCAGTCCGGAACTCTGTCGGAAGTATAGCCAACTCAGTGTAGGCTATCTAATAGCGCTCGGCATGCAAGCCACTTTTAGGAACAAGCATTCACAGAGCTTTGTACAAGTTTATCAGAATATCCCGACAACCAAACCAAAACTACAGCTACGTTTGGAGTAGCCCAGATTTACAAGAACACTGTGATGGCATGTTTGTTTACTTATGAGTCCTGTACATTCAACTCAGGGAGGCGAAATGTATCTAGCGGACCTCATAGGAAGGTGAATCGGTGTATTCCCCTTGTGATACTGTGACGTGGAGTTTCTATACAGCCCCAGACCTATGTAACACTGCCTCACTGTATCGCTGTATCACCATATGAACATGACCGACCTTCTGTAGACATGACTATTGGCTACTGGCGGGTCTCGTCGCTCATGGATACAGCAGATGGACGGATATTCAGAATGATCCTCGTTTCCTTATTATAAATGAGCCATTTAAGGCTCAGCTCAGCATGGGCAACTACTTGGAAGTGAAAAACAAGTTCCTCGCCAGAAGATTTAAGGTATGTACTCCCAGACAGGCTGCGTCCGTCCGTTTCATCTGCCGCATTAATACGCTCCATATCTGATGGCCAACAGTGGGTTATCGTAGTGACTTCCCTCATTCGGTGGATGCTGGGTGGGGCTTGATATTGAGCAGCTTGATCAGATTTTACTGACCTTGTGTTAACTATGTCCCGTGTTGTATTGTCAGTAGATAGTTTTATTGTTGCTTAGGTTGTCAGGCGCCAACTAGGATTCCAGGTTCAGACCTCTCAATTCCCACTGTTATGGATGGAGCAGGCGTTACATGCGATGTTATCGGTGTTCTAATGTATGTTGTAGCTATTGAAACAGGTGTTAACTGTAGTGGTATATATGTTGTAGTTGTTGGAGCAAGCGTTGGTTATAGAGGAGCAGCTACGTCGAGCTGCCTACCTCAATCTTACACAGGATCCGAATCATCCGGCGATGGCACTCAACACTCGATTCGCTGAACTCGAGTGTCTGGCAGAGAGCCACCAGCACCTAGCCAAGGAATCTCTGACCGGTAATAAACCGGCCAGCGCTGTGCTTCAGAAAGGTGAGCGCCATCAAACGACCCACTGAATACCTTGCCATCACCGGTACTGGAACCGGAGAAATGTTATCGAAGGGTCTGCCCGGGGTCATAAAATGCAATGGGATAACGTGCACTGAAGAGAAATTGTATAATAGAAAGATACAGCTCTCCCTTTGGGCTGGATGCTTTCTGGACAGAAATGGGCTGGGCTTAATATTTGGAGGTACCTAGGTTGCCATTAGAACTGATGGGGGTGGTGGTGGTTGCTCTCAGCTTCTACCACTTCAGAACATGCCCCAACCCGTAGACGTCCGCTAAAATAGATGACCAGGTCAAGAGGCTGGCAGCCCGATGACACTTATCTCTCTTTCCCTACAGTGCTGACTCAGTTGGAGGAGCTGCTCGCTGATATGAAGCAGGATGTTTCTCGGCTGCCGACTACACTAACCCGAATACCACCGGTTGCCCAGCGGCTGCAGATGTCTGAGAGGAGTATTCTGGGACGTCTGGCTATGAGTGGGCAGACAGAGACCAATGGTGAGTTCCCCTCGGCCTAATTGGGGTGCACATGCGGCTCTACACCCTAATCAGGGTGCACATGCCACTCTACATCGTAAAATACTGGTGCAAATGCCAATCGACACGCTAAACTATGGGTGCACATGCCGCTCTACACCCTAAAGGATGGGACTCACCAAGCGCGCGTGTTCGCGTATTTGTCTGCCATGTTTGCTTTTCGATCACGTGACCGTGAGTCTTTTCAATACACGCAAGAACGCTTCAGATTCAACAGATTGATCTTTGACCGCGACAGTCACAATGTCCATTGCATTTTATGAGTTTAGTGTGAAAGCGCAAAACTCCATACGCGTATATGCATCCGTGCTCGCAAGCGCTTGGGGAGTTTTATCCTTAAAGGTTGGATGACGAGGCAAATCTTTTTGGCTGATCAGAATCAGTGTGTCTCAAAACCTACCTGAGTCGAATAAACGTTCATACTGAGCAGGTGTGTAGTAAAAAATACGGTTAAATCTTGGAATTCTCAGATGAACTTTCATTCAGTTGAAAGTTTTCCGCGTGGCGTAAATTGTCTCAAGACATCACAGCGGATCCACGTTATTACATATGCGCGCCTGGATAGCCAAAGTCCAACTTCTACAACTTTGTCACACTTCTGACTACTGGGATCGAAATATCAGCGCGAAATGGGCCCAAAAAACGAACACAAAAACCTATAAATTCACTGCATTTAGCTTAGTCCTAACTCTCAGTCTACCTCGCAATCAAAGTGAGTAATACTAACTCGGTGACCGAGTGAATTTACCCACCTCTTTCGAAAACGGTCTTTTAGTCTTAGTTTATGTTCGTTACTAATAGCCAAACAACTGCTCTTATTGTGTAAACAGACCAGCAGTATGTTTGTAACCTAGTCCTATTCAAAGTGGCTGTCTGACGCTGTAATATGTACGGTTTTCTACCAGTTGAAACCATGGCGTCAACTCTACCCTTTAGCATGATCGTTGTAGCAGGTCACGTGCATTCCCTGGGATTCCCGGGCAATATCGACCAACCTTAGGAATGTGTCAGTGGTTGTGAGGTGTCCCAAATATTGAGACACTCTCTGTAAAGCCGGGTAGTAAATGATCAACTTTGAGTGCCTGGCCATTGACTAGTCATCAAATTTGCGATATTATACGTCATATAAATGGCCGATTAGGCTCCGCCTTTTTTAAAACCTTTTTCAGATGGTGCCAATTTTGCCATCTTTGACATGGATTTAAGGGCACTTTTACTGTACCTATTGCACTGTAATTTGAGTCAGGTAGGTTTGGAGCCATGCTGATCCTGATCAGCCAAAAAAAAATTGCCTCGTCATCAAACCTTTAAACTACAGTGCACATGCCGCTTTACGCTTCATCTTCTTGAGGACAAATCCGGGGTTTGTCTGTAACACAATATACCCATAATCAAAACACGGGTCTATGCTCGCTTTCCTTTTCGAATGCCTGACTGAGTTTCCCACGGACTCATTGAGGCTAGTGTACTGGATAATGCCACCATTCCTAGGTCAGAATGAGTATGTAATGTGAATCTATTTTCATTGCAGCTGCTACAGCTACTAATGGAGATAGCACTAAGGAGGTGATAGCACTGGATTGACAGCCGCCAGGCTGTAGTGATGATGTGTACATGAGTGCATATATGTATTTATCATTGTACGTACCATGCGTGACCTGGGGTTTATGCATTTTTATTGTATGATAATATAACTGTAAGCGTATAGAAGAGACAAAAAACCGTTCCAATATCTCTATCTCAAATGGATGCACAAACAAACCAGTGAGATATGGCGTGCTAAATAGGCTAATCAGAAGCCGCCAAATTTTTATATTACAACGATAAACAAACTAACAAAATATAATCACAAATTTTTGTAGTATATAAATTATTTCTCTATTATTATGGGGTGAAACCCTCGAAGCGAAACCTATTGGAGTTGGATTCAATATGGTAGAGGATAACTCCAGACACCAGCAGTGGGAGTGAGTTAGTGTAGAGAGCTATGATCCGAGTAAGAGTTAGATAGAAGCTATGCTCCGTATACGCTCTCATCACTGTAAGCGATATATAGGAAGAAATCCTCCTCGTGATGCTCCTATAATCACAACGATACAGCATAAGATGCAAGTGAAGACGCAATGAATCAAACTCCCATGCATTAGTGATTTTACTTTATATGGAAGTCACTAGGCTCTCAGCTCCACCTCAGAACAGCCATCGACTAATGGAAGTAGTTGGCTTTGTGAATGGATAGCTAATTATCCTTTGTTAAACAGCAGTACAATTAACGGATTGCCATTACCTAGAGCATCTACAGGTTATAAAAGCTGTGCAAACTAGTTTGATTTGAACAGCCGTCTGCAACTTTACATGGATGACAGGTGCCAAATTACTACCAATCAGGAAATATAGTTCCTCACAACGAAACCCAACAATTTTTATAGATTTATGAAACTACTGATCCATCTCTAGTCAAACCTATACCCCATTCCGTATCAATGCTTCTATACAGTCAGATTTTTTCAGCTAGACAAGGAGATTGGTCAACTCGTCACTATGGTCAGTATGGTGACTCCACTGTGGCATTTCAAGATTGCAAGGTTCTTTCTTTGTGTTTACCTGGTAGAGAGCACCCATGGTTGCACTAGTTGGTGGGATAACATTGTTTACGAAAAAGAAGAGAGCATCTTCAGGACGGAGGTGAATCCTTTTTCGTATAAGGAAATAAAACTGTCCCACGGTTAAATCCGATGGCACCAAGTATTTCTTTTTGTCAAGATCACCAACTCTAGCCTTTGGAGCTTTCTCGACAATCACCTACAAAACGAATTTGTTGGAAACCTATTTTTGCTACTCTAGTCTGTAAAATGATGATTCTTATATGACAAAACACTGTTTATAGTTTAGACTACAACAAGGTTCATGTTGCAATTTCATCATCTTACTGCAATCCAAATCTAATGCAAGATGGAGGATCAGCTGATCCAAAACCAAATACTAAATAGGGCTCTGCACAAAATACTATTTACGGGCACTCTGTCGGGATATTTCCTGCGGATTTTTTCTCCTTCAGCTCTCCTTCTGTCGAATGTATGCTCCTCTTTGTATTCCCACTTCATGTTGAGCCCGATGTAGTGTGTTTGAGGACAAAATTTACGCGAATTTAGCTCAACCGAAAGCGACCCTAGTCGAATATACTATGCAAGTTGTAAACAAAGATTTCAGATCGCTCGACTAAGGATTCCTCCGCAATAAGTTTACCACAACATTTCTTTAGAGATTTACTTAAGTTAAAATCTTTGCAGCAAAAAAAATAAATAATATGTATTATAAATATTTCGTTTTGTCCTCAATTATATGAAAGCGTTCTGTTTCACCAACAGATCATTACCGCGACATAGATTCAATTTCGCGCAAGAATACTGTAAATATCACATGACCGTGAGTGCGCGCTGGATGATGTCACAACTCCTTTTGGTTTGAAGGGCGTAAAATGCGGAACTGGAAATGTTTGCAGCCACAAACCTGCTGTAGACTCTTTCTTTTACCAATACCGAATGATCTCAACTAATAGTAATAGCGCTACATCTAAGAACGCTGGATTGTAACAGCTATATATTACTTACTCACCATGACGGAAACGGGTGATTGGAACAGGGATACCGTTAGCCACAGCAGCTCAGACAGCGAAGATGACGATCAACACATCTACCCGCAAATGAATGCTGATTTGAGCATGCCTGGTTCAGTCAAACCTATGATAGATGTACTGGTCACTGGATTTGGTCCGTTTGGTGACCACAATGTAAATGCAAGCTGGGAGGCTGTCAAAGAGCTTGAAAAGATAGGTGTCGCTCATAATATAAACTTAGTAACAGTTGAAGTACCTGTAGTTTATGAGGCAGTCAAGGAACTTGTACCAACTCTATGGCTGGAGTACAAACCACAATTGGTTGTTCATGTAGGGGTGTCTGGTATTGCAGAAGAAGTGACTATCGAATCCTGTGCAAACAACTCTGGTTACTATCGTCCTGACGTATGCGGAAAAACAGCTCCGTCTGAATGCTTTAAAAAAAACGGCGAGGAATGCATCGCGTCGGGACTAGATGTCGCGAAGATATGCCAAGATGTGAATGAGAGCAACTGCCTTGCCATGGCTCTAACATCCCATGATGCTGGCCGATATCTCTGCGAATTTACTTTCTATGCATCACTGTGTCGGGACAGGAAACGTGTTATTTTCGTTCATGTGCCGCCGCTCGGTGAACCGTACACAGCTCGTGAGCTGGGCCATGCTCTCAGATCGGTGATCATATCAATGCTCAAACAGCTTAATCTATATCACCCACTGTCTTTGTCACAAGAGCAACAGGCGGCTATAGATCATGTTAATAAAACTTGATACAGAAGACAATATGAGACAATTTTATTTATTTGCTCTACTAAATCCTATTTTCAGTATGTAATAATTATTACCATACTATGGTTATGTATTTAATATATACCAAAATCAACTAGAGGTTAAACGGTTCTATTTATTGTCTGAGACTCTCGTTATTATCTCCCATCTTGTGTAGTGATCATTGTTCTTTGCGTTTAAACATGGCTACGAAGAAGCCTATAGTCCCATTCTCTTCTGGTGAGGCTCTGATACAGTACGGGCCCAGAGGAAAACTACCATCCAGGTCACGGCCACGGTTATACCAGGAAGGCATAATGTTCTCCAGAGTAAAGAGGCCTGAATACTGGTCTAGTACATCAGCCACCACCTGTGAGCACAAAGTGACAAAAACTCTATGAACAGACCGGCATTATCATTAGAAAGTGTGTATCACCGCATTGCCGGAATTGATTTAGTACTGAAACGTTGAATACGAGGTATATATCATGATGGACTTGGTAGAGTGTAACAACATGGCCGCGGTTGGTCATGCGTGTGTAACCAGCAACTTCGAGTATTTTGCCCATCATCAATAGTTGAATGTCACTGTGATAAATCAGCTCTAAAATCCATCCTATTTATCTCTGGTTTTAAATGTAGAAATATAGCCTTTTGCCAATCCCTTGTTAGAAGAAGTGCAGACAGTAATCCCAATAATTCATTAGACTTTGAGCTTGCACCCACAAGCCGCCCTACCTCGCATGTGCACAGTGAAGCCATAATGCGAATTTCTCATGGGTTGTGCCCACACTGAAGTATGTCTACCCACCAATCACGGCTTTATTAAATAGAGGGAGACAGCATGCAGCAGTAATTTAGATAATGATGAGCTCACCATGGCTAGCGGCCACCCTACCTTCTCATTCTCCTCATTATGTATTGAGCAGGTTGAATATACAACTCTCTTCACATTTGGGAAGCTGAGAGCCTTCTTCAGAATAACAGACTGAAATGAAGCTAGTTTCTCAAGTCTCTCCTCGCTGTCAGCCTCTGTGTCTGTACTCATCCGCCCGGAGATCCCTGAAGTAACTCAGGGTATGTAAGCGCATATAAAAGAGCAATGAGATAATATGCGAGAAAATACAATGAAAAACATCTAGCTTCATACGAGCTTGGTTGAAACACATCTGCTATCCATATTTCTCACGTTTTACCAATTTCTGTGATTCAATCGCCTTGGAATTTCAGAGTAGGCCTATTTGCTAACCATGCCAACATCCGGTAGTTAAAACATACCGATATCCGAGAATTCTCCTCAAATATCCAATGCCTAGTTGACAACCAATAGAAATGCCCCATTCGTGCTATTTTGTGTGATAAAGGGACCATCATGGACTGGCGATGATTTTGCAGCTTTTGGAAAAAGCCACACAATCTGGGCCAGTTAGGAATTAAGGAAATGCCTTTGCTGAGAGCAAACCCCACACCATCTGGGTAACTGCTGGCTCTGTATAAATCGTCGAACTGCAGGACTGAGTGGATTGAACTGCGCAACACCCATTGAAGAGGACGTTGCATCCATTTTATAACCATGACCGGTGATTTGATTGTAGGCCTGCCGGCTGCTGTGGTGGCCCTAAGACAAAGAACATCCAACCACAGGCTCAGCACAGCCAATTAAAAAGCTGTAGCATATCCGTAGGATAGCTGCTTACTGATGGTCGAGATTAAGTGACACATTGCACTGTAAGCCTCACCTGATCCACTGCATGAAGGATCAACTAGAATATATTCCACCTTTTTATAATCATCTGTATCAACATTAGTGAAGTCACCTCTCACTACACGGCAGCATCTAGCCTGTGATCGTTTTACCATGGAGCTGAGAATTTTTACACGATTCGAGCTTAAATCGAAGGCTGTCACCTCACTAAAACCGGATAAGTTATTACAAATGAAAGCAAGTTGAACTTCCACCCCAAATCATTCTCAATACACGCGAAGAAAACCAAGTGTGATCTAATCATAATAGCCTCATAGAAACAGCAGTGCGTAAATTCGTAGCATGATGGCGCAGCTTGTAGGGTAGCCTGGGCAGAGTTGACATACTGGAAGCGGATTTTGCCCAGGATCGACCCTCCCTAACCAGATACTGACAGACTCAGTACCATACAATACCAGGCGGACACACCAAGTTAGCCTAGAGGATAAAACAGTGGAGCCATGCCTCCAGGCATGTGTGAGTTGGCTTGCCTCAGCTGGCAGGGTGTTACCTTACTGCTACAGGCTGTAGTATTTAGTCAGTCAGGTTATACCTACCCTTTATCCTGAATTAGGGCAGCCAGTTGGGTCGTCTTGTTGCCAGGAGCAGCGCAGGAATCTATAACGTGTGATCCAGGAGGGGGATCAAGAATATATGGAGGCAGACAACTGGCCTACAAATCACCATGCAAAAATTACACAATTAAACACCAACTGGCCTGCTGCACATGATGGTAAACCACAGTCCAATGACTTGATCATCTCACACTGTGATGGGTTTACAGTAGTTGATCTGAGTGAGACATCAGGGGGGGGCCCGAGTTTAGAGGTTAGCTGAGTTAGCGTACCTTGTCCTGCAGAATCAGGTGACCCTGTTTATAAAGTGTATTAGCATGTAAATCTGCGCCGGGTGGAAACACGAGCAGATAACTTATGTGCTCATCTCTGCAGAACTGCTTCCCAGATGGCGGTGTTGCGGTGATCAGCTCATAGCCAGAAGTCTGTAACTCTGCAACCGCTTTCTCCACTGAGGTGAGCAGAGTGTTAACACGTGCATACCTTGGTAACTCTGTAATTTAGACACCTGTAGTTACTTACATTCTTTATATAGCAGTGAAACCGCCACTTACTGTCTATGCTGACTGTCTAATGATGTCATCAGGTGTTGATGTCACGACTCATTAGAACTTATATTGGTATAGTGCGCACAGTGTGTCACCGGTATGCGAATAATGCTGGAACTACTTCAAACCCTACTGGAGCTACTCCTACCACAGCTGGTTTTATAGGCTATCCAATCTCCAGGTAAAGACAGGCCGGTAGTACTTTGGGATTTACATAAATCCTACATATAGTATCTGAGACATAACATCGCGTATAAAGCATACTATACAATCATTGAATACACCATTAGCATATAGCGTGTACTCAGAATAAGTCCAGAACTCTGGTTTCTTTTCAATTTGGTTGTTTATGTACTGCACCTGGCCCACCTATTTAGTGGAACTCCTAAATCTGAGAGTAGATCAGGTGAAAATAGGATTTAGGCTTACACTCGCAGTGAAACCCCGACATGGCCCCGGCTTGTACCCAAGATCTCTTAGATTTTTCTCCATCTGTTGCAGTCATATACTATATAGTAGATAGTAGATATAATATCTTCACAGCTGGTAGAATTATCTCCCAATACAGCTATACACACCCACTTAGTTAGAGAGAAGAGGATAACTCCATGTATAGTCCTGAGCAAACCAATTACCAACCAATAAGCTCAATGTCAGTCATGATAGCTCAGTGGAATAGCTCACTGTCTGTCCTCCCCGTGCCCCGGGTTTAATCCCTGCCACGGCGGAGTATTTTAAGGGATTTTCCTTGACTGATCACACTCTGCCAACCCGTCCTGAGCCAGCGTGGCAGAAAATGGCTCAATCTCCCCTCAATGACACCATACAATCTGTAAACAGCGAGGAGGAAGGCCGAAGGCCAGAGATAGCCGGTATTTTTC
>Ga0224501_10001625_pt1 | contig 17395 bp, 12 predicted proteins | sample SF_Oct11_sed_USG_4_FD_169105 | JGI IMG/M metagenome (GOLD analysis project Ga0224501, IMG submission 169105) | Sediment microbial communities from San Francisco Bay, California, United States - SF_Oct11_sed_USGS_8_1 | ecosystem: Environmental > Aquatic > Marine > Sediment | place: USA... | reverse complement strand
CCGCTGATGAAGGTTATGCGGTGGCGAAGCGTGGCGTGGAAATATTTATATCAGAGTTAGCAAGATCCGGCCGAAAAGTTGAAATGGTCGACAAGGCTTTAGTTGATCAAATCATCGCAAGCATAGATGAGAAGCTCAGCTCTCAGGTAAACCAGATTATTCACCATGAAGATTTTCAGAAGATTGAATCGGCCTGGCGTGGCCTTCGAATGGTGGTTGATCGCTCCAATTTCCGTGAAAACATTAAAATGGAAGTACTTAATGTTTCTAAAGATGATTTGCTGGCAGACTTTGAGGATTTTCCGGATGTAACCAAGTCCGGGCTATATAAGCACGTGTACACTGCGAACTACGGTCAGTTTGGTGGTGAGCCTGTAGGCACCATTATTGCCAATTACGAGTTTTCGCCAGGCGCACAAGACATGAAGCTATTGCGATATGTTGCCAGTGTGGCTGCAATGTCGCATGCCCCATTTATTGCCTCTGCAGGTCCGAAGTTTTTTGGCGTGAAAGACATTCAGGAGCTACCAGCACTGAAAGATGTCAAATCTATATTTGAATCACCTATTTATGCGAAATGGCACTCTTTTAGAGAGTCGGAAGATTCACGTTATGTGGGTTTAACGCTGCCTAGATTCTTACTTCGTGTTCCGTACGGGAAAGAAACAAATCCAGTGAAGGCATTTGATTTCGAAGAGGACGTGAGCAGTTCACATGAAGACTATCTCTGGGGAAATACTGCGTTTGCATTTGCTACCAAGCTAACCGATAGCTTTGCCAAGTATCGTTGGTGTCCGAACATTATTGGGCCACAAAGCGGCGGAGCGGTTGAAGATCTGCCCTTGCATCATTTCGAATCCATGGGCGAGATTGAAACCAAGATTCCAACCGAGGTTTTGGTATCCGATCGCAGGGAATACGAATTGGCAGAAGAAGGCTTCATTCCCTTGACTATGCGTAAGGGTAGTGACAACGCCGCATTCTTTTCTGCAAACTCTGTTCAAAAATCGAAAACTTTCGCCAACACTAAAGAAGGCAAGGATGCGGAAACCAATTACAAACTGGGCACACAACTACCTTATATGTTTGTAATTAGCCGATTAGCGCACTACTTAAAAGTGATTCAGCGTGAACAAATAGGTAGCTGGAAAAATCGTGCGGGCTTGGAAAAAGAACTAAGCGAGTGGATCAGACAATACGTTTCCGACCAGGATAATCCTTCTGCTGGGGTTCGCAGTCGTCGTCCCTTGCGTAAGGCTCAAATCACAGTGGCTGATGTGGCCGGTGAACCCGGTTGGTATTCAGTGGCACTCAATGTGGTGCCTCATTTTAAATATATGGGAGCCAGTTTTACGCTTTCATTAAAAGGAAAGCTGGAAACACAGTAGGGGGGAAGGGTGACCCGTTTTATGCGGGTCACCTTTAGCAATTGCATATGGTTCACGAGGAACGTTTTTTAGAGAGAATCGAGCACGCCAACCCATCGGATAAGTATCGTACTAACGCCGATCCGAAACGCGTGGCACGTTCTGTTCTCGAGCACTTGATGAGAGTGTTGAATAGTCGTCAGGGTAGCGTGCCGATAGCGCCGGACTACGGTTTACCTGATTTTAATGATTTGGTAACGAGAATGCCTGACTCCATCATGGAGTTAAAGCGTGAAATTAAAAAGTGCATTGAAAAATATGAACCACGTCTGTCTAGAGTAAAAGTAAACTATGTACAGGATGAGGATAATCCCCTGAATCTTAGATATGAAATAACAGCTCAACTGGTACTGGATGATGGGAAATCAGATATTTGGTTTGAGACCACGTTAGATTCTTCCGGGCAAGTTCGCGTAAGAGGATAGTTCTTTGGAATTTAATCAGTATTATCAAGACGAGCTAAGCTATCTCCGGGAGATGGGAGAAGAGTTTGCTGAAAATTATCCAAAGCTGGCTCCTTTCTTGGGCACTAGAGGTAGTGATCCTGATGTGGAACGCATATTGGAAGGCTTTGCATTTATTGCGGGTCGACTGAGACAGAAACTGGATGATGAACTTCCTGAACTAACGGAGAGTATTTTCTCACTGTTGTGGCCGCAATACATGCGTCCTCTTCCCTCTATGTCAATATTGGAGTTCACGCCCATCTCTAGTGCAGTCAGTGAGAAAAAGCTGATTAGAAAGGGCGTGGAGATCGATTCGATTCCCGTGGATGGAATGCGTTGTCGTTTTCAGACTTGCTTTGATGTGGAAATGTACCCAGTTAAGATATCTGCTGTTGAAGTAAATACAGTAGGGCTGGGTTCTAGCTTGGAGATCAGCTTTAGTAGTTTGAATGACACCGCATTGGATAAAGTCGATCTGCATAATCTGAGAATTTATCTACACGGAGATGTGACTTCTGTTAGTGAAAACTACCTTTTCCTATTAAATCATATCAAAGAATTCAGGATCGAGAGTCTGTCTAACGATGAAGAGCTGAAGTTGGATCCAGCCTCTATTTCTGCCGGTGGTTTTGCAGATGATGAGCAAGTTATCCCCTATCCGGACGCTGTGGCTGATACTTATCGCCTGATCCATGAGTATTTTGCCTTGCCCGAAAAATTTCGTTTCCTCAATATTAATCTGGGCAATGCACTGAAGAATTTGGGTGCAAAAAGCGGATTCAAGTTGAAATTTTCTTTTGATAGGGTTTTTGATCAACAAGTAAGAATAAACAAAGAGAACTTTAGGTTAAATTGCACACCCATCATTAATCTGTTTAGTAGAGATTCAGATCCTATCAGGCATGGATCAGAAAAGTCAGAATATATAGTCAGGCCGATGGGAAATGAGCCGCACAAATATGATATTTTCACCATTGATAATGTAGTGGGCTGGATGCAGGGAAGCAACACAAGGCGAGAATATTCACCTTTCTTATCTTTTGAACACAACTTGCAATATTCGGACAAAAGCTCATATGTTTTTTATAAACTGAGGAGGCAGCCTGCTGTTGTGGGTAGGGGAATAGACACGTATATCTCTTTTATCTCATCCGAGGAAAAAAACTTTTCCGTCGAGCGTGAGGTCGTGTCAGCACAAATGACCTGTACCAATCGAAATTTACCAGACAAGCTTAAAGAAGGTGATATCAAAACTTCCACCGGTACGACTCCCGAGTTTGCTACTTTTAGTAACATTATTCCTGCAACTAAATCGCTTCCGCCGCCTATTGATAGAGGCCTGCATTGGAATTTGATTTCCAGTATGTCATCACACTATACCAGTCTTCTCAAGATCGAGTCTTTGAGAAGTCTACTTTCGAGTTACAATTTTCCCGCTTACTATAACCGTCAGGCCGCGCGTGAGCATGAACTTAGAATGGAAGGGATTCAAACCAGTAAAGTAGAGCCAATAAATTTGGTGCTGCAAGGGGTTGCCGTTAGGGGAATACGAATTAATCTGACGGCCAACAGTTCAAAATTTACCTGTGAAGGTGAGTTGTATATGTTGTCTCAGGTATTAAATCGATTTTTTGCTAAGTTTTCCACAATAAACTCATTTACTCAATTATGGGTAGAAGATATAGAGAAAGGCGATATCTATAAATGGAAGCCGATGAACGGCCAGCAAGTGCTGTTGTAGCAGAGGGTCTGGAAAAACGGGCGGCAGCCTACAATTTTTTCCAGGCAGTGCAGCTAATACTTCGCACAAATCCAGGTCGGAAACAACCGGGAGAAAAGGGCCCCTTTTCAAAGGAGGTGGTTCGCTTTCGTGCCAACGCCAGCCTTGGGTTTCCCCGCGGGGATATCGAACGAGTTGAAGAACAAAGGCATCCCGGTTTTCCACCGTTTATGATGGACGTGAATTTCCTAGGAATATATGGCCCCTCATCTCCATTGCCGTCATTTTACACGGAAGACTTACTTGGCAAGAGCGATGAAGAAAACCCCGCCCGGCATTTTCTGGATCTTTTTCATCATCGATTTATCAGCTTTTACTACCGCTCGTGGCACAAGTACCGCTATTCCCTTCATTTCCAAAAAAGGGGGAGAGATGCCTTTTCAAAGAATTTGTTATCTTTGATAGGTCTGCATGATGATAAAGTGATAGCGGGTCTTGATCTTGATCGTGATAGGCTAGTTCCTTTGGTAGGTTTGATGATTGCGCCGGCTCGCTCAAAAGAAACGCTGGAAAAAGTGATAAGTGCTTATTTTGGTGGTATTTCGGTAGAGATCCAGCAGTTTGTCGCTGAGAGAGTTACCATTGATCGCTCTCAGCGGAATGCAATTGGGTTAGAGAACTGTTTTCTTGGTAAAGATGTACTCTTAGGGAAAAATGTAACAACCATAACCGATAGTATACAAGTATTGGTAGGGCCAGTTGGCTACGCAGACTATATGCAGTTTCTACCCGGTAAGAGAGCTCATCGAGCGTTGCGATCTTTAGTTACCTTGCTTTGCAAAGATGCAATCTCCTATTCCTTCAAAATGAAAATAAAAACGGATGCTGTTCCCAAGCTGAAAATTTCAAAGAATAATGATTGTGGATTAGGGTGGAATACGTGGTTGGGAATACCAAAAGTCAATGAATTTACTGTGTCACAAGCGGGCCAGTAATCAACAACAAGTACGGAGACAACAATGGCTGGAATAGACATACGTGCACTGATAGGGAAGCTCAACCCATTTTCAAAAAAGATGCTGGAAGCCGCCGCTGGTATGTGCATAGGTAGGGGAAATTACGAAATAACTATTGAACATTTTCTATTTGAGTGCTTGGATGATCCGGGTGCGGATATTTCAAAAATACTGAAGCACTACGACATTGAGATATCACGTTTCAAACGACAAATTCAACTGTCTATTGATAGCCAGAAAAGTGGAAATTCAGGGAAGCCAGTCTTTTCGAGGCTGTTAATGGAGTTGCTTGAGGATGCGTGGTTGGTTTCCTCGCTTGAATTGTCTCAAACCAACCTAAGAACAGGAACTATTTTCTTGGCCATGTTGGGGCGGTCGAATCGTTTTCTCCTGGATGACTGTTACCGCGATTTACACGCCATTTCAACTGACGACCTAAAAAGTAATTTTCTAGATATTACATCGGGGTCTATCGAAGAACAGCAAACGACCACCGATTCCGAATTTTCACCACAAGCCGGAGCCCAAGCGACGGGAGAGCAAACTGCATTACAGCAATTCGCCATTAATTTCACAGAGCAAGCGCGACAAGGCAAGATTGATCCCGTTTTTGGTCGAGAGCGTGAGATTCGTCAGATGGTGGACATACTGGCAAGAAGGCGAAAGAACAATCCCATTGTTGTAGGCGAGCCAGGTGTAGGTAAAACAGCAGTGGTCGAGGGGCTTGCTCTCAAGATCGTCGAGGGTGATGTCCCCGATTTGTTAGCAGGGATGGAGTTATATGGTTTGGACTTGGGTCTTTTACAGGCAGGGGCCAGTGTCAAAGGCCAATTTGAACAGAGGCTGAAGGCCGTCATCAGTGAAGTTAAATCATCACCGAAGCCGATCATATTGTTTATAGACGAAGCCCATACATTGATCGGAGCAGGGGGAGCGGCTGGTGGCAGTGATGCCGCCAATCTTCTTAAACCCGCTCTGGCAAGAGGCGAATTGCGCACGGTTGCTGCGACGACATGGTCTGAATATAAAAAGTATTTCGAAAAAGATCCTGCACTGGCTAGGCGTTTTCAACTGGTAAAGGTAGAAGAGCCCGATGTGGAAAATGCCGTTCTGATTATGCGTGGTCTTAGAGATCACTATGAGAAGGCCCACAATGTCTACATACGAGATGCAGCGGTTGTGGCCACGGCTGAGTTGTCTGAACGGTATATATCGGGGAGACAGCTACCTGATAAGGCGGTGGACCTCCTAGACACAGCCTGTGCGCGTGTGAAAATTAGTATGAGTTCCAAGCCTCCCATGTTGGATGAGATGGAAAAGAAAAAGGCGTCTTTACAGAGGGAATTGGTGGCTATCCAAAGAGACCTGGAAGATTCTATTGTAGCAGAGTTGTCCGATAGAGAAGTAGAACTAAAAGACAAGCTTGCGCTTTTGGATGATGATATGAACATACTCGCGGAACGTTGGCAGGCTGAAAAGGCCGCAATAGACCGTGTTTTGGAAGTACGTTCAAATCTGGCCGAATTGAAAGGCAAACCCGCTGAAGAGGGCACTGAAGACCAGCTCCGAGAACTTAAGCAAGCACTCTCAGCTGCAGAGCATGAACTTACCGAAATTCAAGGTAAGGAGCCTTTGGCGAACTACGAAGTTACTCCAGAAGTGGTCGGTAAAGTGGTTTCAGATTGGACAGGTATTCCTGTGGGAGATATGGTGAAAGATGAGGCCGCAGCCATTTTGTCCCTTGGGGAGAAAATGCGTTCTCGAATAAAAGGCCAGGACCACGCTATCAAAGTGATTGAGGAGCGGGTAAAGGCGACCAAAGCCGGTTTAGGGAATCCGAACACCCCATTAGGCGTGTTTTTATTGGTTGGTCCTTCCGGAGTAGGAAAAACAGAGACGGGTCTTGCCCTCGCCGATTTATTGTTTGGTGGAGAAAGATTTGTTGTCACCATCAATATGTCTGAATTTCAGGAGAAACATACCTTATCTCGTCTGGTCGGTTCACCTCCTGGATATGTAGGATATGGTGAAGGTGGCGTGTTAACTGAGGCCGTCCGTCAGCGTCCGTATTCGGTGGTATTGTTAGACGAAGTAGAGAAAGCCGATCTAGAGGTAATGAATCTTTTTTATCAAGTGTTTGATAAAGGGATGCTGTCAGATGGTGAGGGACGAGTCATCGATTTCAAGAATACGATCGTGCTTTTAACCAGTAATTTGGCAACAGATGTAATCACAGAAATGACAACGGGTGAAGATTCCGCAACAGATGAAGAAATCAGTGAGGCCATTCGTCCTATCCTGAGTGATCACTTCAAGCCTGCACTCCTTGCTCGAATGGAGATCATCCCATATTTCACGATCCCGAGAGATGCCATGGCAGGAATTGTTCGAATCAAAATGAACAAACTTGCTAAACGCATGGCAGCGTCTCAAAGGCTGGTACTGGAATACGGTGATGATGTTGTGCAGCAAATTGTCGACCGTTGCGTAGAGGTGGAAACCGGGGCGAGGAACATTGATCATATTATCAATAAGAATTTGCTACCCCAAATTGCGAACGAAATTCTTCAGACGCTGGCCTCTGAAGAAGCTTACAACAAGCTGTGTCTGTCTGTTTCATCATCTGGTGAATTTAATTACTCTTTTGCTTAAATAACGGAGTTTGGCTTGATTGGAAATCCATTAGACTCGCTTAAAAAAATAATCGCCTTATCGACTAATTTGGCGAGCGAGTCCGATTTAACAGTGCTTTTGGGTCGAATAGCCAATGCCGCCCGTCAGGTGGTAGGGGCTGAAGGGGCTATGGTGGCGCTGCTGGATCAGACAAAAGACAATCTTCGAATAGATGTTTTGGAAATAACGGATCACCAGATTAGGCGAACAGATTTTCCCGTGTTTCCATTGAAAAAAAATGGCAACATTAACAGTTCAAATATCTGCGTGCATTCAATTTTTACCGGCCAGGCCGTTCAAGTGGACGACGTCTACAAGTATTCCGGGTTTGATTTTGAAGCGTTTTATAGCATAGACCGACTCCTGTCGTTCAAAACCAAGTCCCTTTTAAGTCTACCACTGGTAAACAATAAAGTGCAGACCGTAGGCGTATTGTTACTCATCAACGCCTTGGCTGACGACCATCGTGGTATCACCTCCTTTGATAAGTCCAAAATGGAGCTGGCGGAAGGCTTTGCCGCTCAGGCGGCTGTCGCGATATGGAATGCGCAATTAAACGAAGAGAATAAACGGCTTATAAATATATTGGAAAAAACCAATGAATCATTGGAAAAAGAAAATCGTAGGCTTAAGAATGCAATTGATGAAAATTATGATTTTAGTGAAATAATAGGGCAGAGCGCTGCTATAAAAAAGGTGTTTCATTTTATCAAGAAAGTTTTGAATTCCGATGCCGCCATTCTCGTTCAGGGTGAAACAGGAAGTGGAAAGGAGCTGATTGCAAAAGCGTTACATTTTAATAGCATCAGGAAAAATAAGCCGTTTGTCACACAAAATTGCGCAGCGCTACCCGAAAATCTTTTAGAAAGTGAATTATTTGGCTATAAGAAAGGGGCCTTTAGTGGCGCCACCACTGACAAAAAGGGCCTGATAGAGCAAGCAGACGGAGGCACTCTTTTTCTAGATGAGATCGGTGATATGCCGCTGAGCCTACAAGCCAAGCTTCTACGGGTTTTGCAGGAAAGAGAGGTACGGCCTCTGGGAAGTGTGGAAACAAAAAAAGTGAATCTTCGAGTTGTGTCTGCCACGCATCATGACCTGAAAAAGTTGGCAGAGGAAGGGAAATTTAGAGAGGATCTGGTATATCGTTTGTCAGTCTTTCCCATTATGCTTCCCCCCTTGCGGGAAAGGAAGGAAGATCTGCCAGAATTGGTGAATCACTTCGTAAATCATTTTTCAAATCGATATAAGAAAGACGTAAAGGGCGTGGCACCCAGGGCCTATGAGATTCTTACTCAATATGAATACCCCGGGAATATACGTGAGTTGAGAAACATCCTGGAGAGAGCGGTTTTACTGTGTGAAGACGGGTTAAGTATTACACCTGACTCCCTTCCCGATGAGTTGTTGGATCGCAGAAGACCGGAACATGACAGCAAGCCCGCCTCACGGGAAGTGACTAGTGGGAATAAGGGTCTGAAAAAAATTGTTGAAGAATACGAAGCCAAGATTATCAGGAAGTCTTTGCAAGACCATAACTGGAACCAGTCTCAGACAGCCATTGCACTTTCCGTTGGTCGCAGAACCTTGATCGAAAAAATTCAACGCTACGAGATCAATTCCACACAACAAGTAAGCTCAGAAGTATAAATCTCCCCCCCAAACGAGTATAATCGTTCACTGGTCCAGTACTTGCGTGCTATCCCGCCAAGATTGCTAAGTTTAAGGTATTGAGTAGTAAGACAAAATGAGGCATTGGTATCTAGTCCTAAGCAAGCCCCGAGGGGAAGAGCAAGCGAGCGAGAACCTGCAACGGCAAGGCTATGAGACCTATGTGCCGCGGGTACTCGGTAAAAGGCGTCGTAATCGTAAGACCTATCCTGCTATTTTACCCCTATTTCCCCGCTACCTCTTTATTCACCTTGAGCCTGGTGTGGATAATTGGGCACCTATACGCTCCACCCGTGGAGTCATCACTTTGGTGCGGTTTGGTATGATGCCGAATCCCGTACCGGACGAGTTGATTGAGCTGCTTAAAAGTGGCGAAAATACAATGGGTTATCATGTTCCTCAAGTAAGAACAATCAATGTTGGCGACAAAATCCGTATAACTGAAGGCGTAATGGAAGGGTATGAGGGGATCTGTAATGCCAAGACCGGGCGGGAACGGGTAGAAATCTTGCTAGACATCGTTGGCAAGTCAACACGCGTTAGTCTATCTCAAGATCAGGTCGAGTTGGCTTCATAACATAGTCAACAAGATAGGATTTGGGGTGATATGCGCGATCCAAATGCAAAGCGGATTCTCGTTACAGGTGGTGCCGGCTTTCTTGGCTCCCATTTATGTGAAAGATTGCTGGCTGCAGGCCACGATGTCCTTTGTGTAGACAACTACTACACGGGGGATAAGCGCAATATCAGTCATTTGCTTGGTAATCCCCATTTCGAATTGATGCGTCACGACGTGACATTTCCACTCTATGTAGAAGTAGACGAGATCTACAATTTGGCGTGTCCTGCCTCACCCATACACTATCAGTTTGATCCAGTTCAGACCACCAAGACTAGTGTGCACGGTGCTATCAATATGTTGGGACTGGCCAAGCGGGTCAAGGCAAAGATTTTACAGGCCTCGACCAGCGAAGTGTATGGCGACCCCGATGTCCATCCTCAGACAGAAGATTATTGGGGGCATGTGAACCCTATCGGTATACGTTCTTGTTATGATGAAGGGAAACGTTGTGCGGAGACTCTCTTTTTTGATTACCACAGACAGCACAATCTGCGAATCAAAGTGGGAAGAATTTTTAATACCTATGGTCCACGCATGCATCCAAATGACGGTAGAGTAGTATCGAACTTCATCGTGCAGGCATTACAGAATCAACCCATCACCATATACGGAAATGGAGATCAAACCCGCTCGTTCTGTTATGTGGATGATTTGATTGAGGCCATGATTCGTTTGATGAATTCGCGAGATGAATTTACCGGGCCGGTGAATATCGGAAATCCAAGTGAATTCACCATACTAGAATTGGCCACCAAGGTTGTCGAAATGACTGGATCCAAGTCTGAAATAAAATTTTTACCTCTACCCAGTGACGACCCCACTCAACGTTGTCCAGATATTAGTCTGGCGCAAAAAGAATTGGGTTGGGCTCCCACGGTTCGCCTTGAGCAGGGTCTGCAAAAGACCATTCAATACTTCGCTCAGCTTATCTCAAAGTCGGTTCAGAAAGCCTCTGGTTTTTAGTTTATATTCAAATAGTTATATATCATTCCTCATAGCTTCCTTTTGGTCTGTCACTTGCTTTGTACTAGGTGTTGGGGCTAAGTGACTCCAGGCCGATCGCTGGGCCGCTGCAACCCGACCAGTCGGTTAATTACAGACTAACCGAATGTTTCTGCACGTTATTTCGAAAAGCATGCTGGCAAAAATGAAACTTGCACGGTAGGGCGGTAGCGTGTCAAAAAAATGTCTAGAAACTGAGCTAAATAGAACCCTATGTGTGGAATAGCTGCCCAAATCTCACTGCGAGCACAAAAACCGATTGATCAACAGAAAATGCGGTCAGCGATTTCCAGTATGGAAAAACGCGGTCCGGACGGAAGTAATATGTGGATCTCTCCGGATAGCTCGGTCGCTTTGGGCCATGTGCGTTTAGCGATCATTGACCCTGATGCGCGTTCCGCTCAACCTATGACAAATGCGAATGAAAACCTACACATTACGTATAACGGTGAGATCTACAATTTCCGGGATTTAAAAACAGACTTGATCCGAAAAGGTGCCAGTTTCCGTACTGATTCCGACACCGAAGTCCTGTTACTCATGTACCAGTTTTACGGTATAGACATGCTTTTTAAATTGCGAGGCATGTTTGCATTTGTAATATATGATTCTGAGCGAAAACGAGTATTTGCAGCCAGAGACAGCTTTGGAATCAAGCCACTCTACTATTGTGAAACTTCAGAAAACCTGTTTTTTGCCTCACAGGTAAAGACTATCAAGCATCACTTTCTTGGTGATCAGACGAATCCTCAACCCGCTGGTGTAGTCGGCTTTTTTCTCTTTGGTAGTGTTCCTGAGCCCTATACGCTACACAAGGAAGTGTTTGCCTTGCCTGCAGGACACTATTTGGAAGTGCAGCAGGAGAACGGCCAGTACAAAATATCGTCGTACGAAACGGCTCTTGATATCGTGGCCGAAGCTCAGGAGCAGTCTTTTCTCAAGAAAGACTATTCGAACAATGACATCAAATCTGCGCTGCTGGAAACGATGGAATACCATCTTGTATCGGATGTGCCAAGTTGTCTATTTCTATCCTCGGGTATTGATTCTTGTCTTCTATTGGCGTTGGCCTACGAACTGGGGAGAAAGGATCTTTGCGCCGTTACGCTTGGCTTTCAGGAGTTTAAAGGTACTGATAAAGATGAAGTGCCCTACGCGAGTGATTTTGCCAAAAAACTCGGAATAAACCACAAAATCAGATACGTTTCCAAGGACGAATTTGATTCTGATATCGAAACTCTCTTAGCAGACATGGATCAGCCTTCCATAGACGGGATCAACACGTGGTATATCGCTAAGGCAGTAAAAGAACATGGATATAAAGTTGCTCTCAGTGGTTTAGGGGGCGACGAATTACTAGGGGGCTACCCTTCGTTTAGTGACGTACCCCAATGGGCAACAACTATACGAAGAACAAAAAGATTTCTTCCGTTTCTATCTCAAATCGGTCTGCTACTTGGTATGGCTAGTCGATATTCGAAACGCATCCCGCCAAAACTTCCTGGACTACTCAGTTTTGGTCAAAGTGTAGAGGGGGCCTATTTTGCAAAAAGGGGTCTGTTTATGCCCTGGGAGTTGGGAGATTATCTTGATGAAGTCACAATTCGACAGGGATTGGCAACCTTGTCTCCTCTAAACAATTTGTGTTCTTTAAAAAGCAAAAATATAAGTGTTAGTCATGCAAAAATATCCGCGCTTGAAGCAGGCTGCTATATGAAAAACCAACTGCTGCGAGATGCAGACTGGGCAGGAATGGGCCATTCAATCGAAATTAGAACACCTTTGGTAGACAGAGTGTTGTGGAAAAAGGCTTTGCCTATGATTCTTCAATCTAAGCTAACAAACAAAAAATCATGGATTGCTGGGCTCGCCAGTAAATTACTAGAACAAAAACTTCTAAATCGGGAGAAAACCGGATTTGAAACACCCATTGGAAGTTGGATGCTGGAAAAATCCAGGGGTGTAAAAAAAAGCCGAGTCGATGGTGCGCAACACTGGTCTAGAACTTGGGCGCGATGTGTGTTCAGCGATTTGGGTATAAAGTAGTGAAAAATATTTTGTTCTTGGCCACCGAAAGTTTTGGTGGTTTCGGCGGAATTGCGCAATACAACAGAGATTTCCTCACGGCCCTATCTAGGTCGGATAGAGTGGAAAATGTGTGGGTTTTGCAGAGATTGACCCGAAACTCATCATTTGTCTTACCGGACAAAATAGATCTTTGTGAAAAGCACAGTATCGGAAAAATTGGCTTTTTTGTAAACGCAATCCGTCTAGCATTTAAAAAACGCGAAGTAGACGAAATTATTTGCGGCCATATCAACTATCTACCGATCGCATTTCTTATTGCACTACTTAAAGGCAAAAAAGTCACTCTTTTGATTTACGGAATCGATGCGTGGGAAAAACCGAGTGGAGCACTCTGGGGAATCGCTAAGTATGCTATTTCAAGAGTGATTTCCATTAGTGATGCAACAAAAAGAAAGTTTATAGCATGGTCAAAATTTAGCAATGAACGTGTAGAAATTCTTCCTAATGCTGTGCATATGGAGCAGTACTCTCTTTCTAAAAATAGGGAAGAGCTAAAAAAAAAATACAAATTGGAAAGCAGGCGTGTATTGTTAACGTTGGGAAGAATGAGCGCTAGCGAACGCTACAAGGGGTTTGATGAAGTGCTCGATATTGTCAAAACATTATCGACAAAAATTAGTAATATTATCTACGTGATTGCTGGCGATGGAGACGACAGACAACGACTGCAGAAGCGAGTCTCAGATGAGAGTTTAAGCGAATTCGTGCTATTTACAGGCCTTGTGACAGATGAACAACGCCTTGAACTTTTCCAATTGGCTGATTTGTATGTGATGCCTAGTTACGGAGAAGGTTTCGGGTTTGTTTTGCTGGAAGCCCTTGCATGTGGAACACCCGCAATTGGGAGTCTGCTTGATGGTACACGTGAAGCATTGCGGGACGGCTTACTGGGTGACCTTGTGGATCCGAAAAATTCTTCTCAGCTATTAGATGTGGTGGTTAAGAATCTAAATAAGCCACACAGTATACCGGAGGGTTTGGGTTATTATTCCTTCCCAAATTTTTGTAAACGCACTGAAGATCTGATTCTTGGCTAATTTCTTATGAAAAAAAGGGCACTCATTTGTGGAGTAAGCGGCCAGGATGGAGCATATTTATCCAAGCATTTACTAAATAAAGGATATGAAGTAGTAGGGACGTCGAGAAATGCTGAACAAAGCGCTTTTTCCAACCTGAAGGCGTTAGGAGTAGAGCAGTCTATCGACACCTTATCAATGGACCCATCTGATTTTGCAAGCGTTATTTCTGTTCTCAAAAAAATAGAGCCTACGGAAATATACAATCTATCCGGACAGAGTTCGGTTTCGCTATCGTTTTCCCAGCCAACAGAAACATTCAAGAGTATCGTGATCGCAACACTAAATATTCTAGAAGGTATGCGGGCGATAGACAACACTTGCAAGTTTTACAATGCCGCTTCTAGTGAAATATTTGGCGATACGGGTGGAAAAAAGGCCAATGAAAACACGATGTTTAATCCACTCAGCCCATATGGAGTGGCCAAGGCGGCGGCGGTATGGAACGTGAGAAACTATCGAAAAAGTTATGGTTTGTATGCCTGCTCTGGAATCCTGTTCAACCATGAGTCACCATTGCGGCCAATCAATTTCGTTACAAGGAAAATTGTACACACCGCTTGTCAAATTAAACTCGGTAACGCAGACACGCTGGAAATGGGAAACTTGGAGATCCGTCGGGACTGGGGATGGGCTCCGGAATATGTGGAAGCAATGCACGAGATGCTTCAGATAGAAAGCCCAAAGGATTTCATTATAGCAACGGGTGAGACGTCCAGTCTTAAAGATTTTGTTCAGACCACATTTGAAATACTTAATCTAAATTGGAAAGAGCATGTCACGGTGAATAAGAAATACTTTCGACCAAACGAACTTTTAGAGAATAGAGCAGACCCGCGTAAGGCCAAGAGAGAGCTGGGTTGGTCAGCCAGGCTCAAAATGAGAGCGATAATTGAAAAATTAGTGGAGTCTGAGCTACAAAATTCAAATAAAGAGAATATCGACAAAAGACTAGCCGCAAAAGGCTAAGCAAACTATGAGTATAGCTGAGATAAAGGACTATATTGCGACTCTAATTCATGATGGTGTTGCGTTTCTCTATTTTGTTTACATACGAAAGGAGTATAAGCGAGTTCACAATCGGAAAGAAAGTGTTACTTCCAGAAATAGCGGTAATAGTGTTCAATGTAATTGGAAATTTTCAAATGAAATAAAATTGTGTAATGCAGTACCAATTACAGCAAAAATACTACTTAAAAAAAGCTGTGAAGAATACCCCTTTGTACTAAAAGATAGTTTGCCCGTTCGAAGCAATGATATATTGATTAGCGTAATAATTGGTCATCGAGGCTTGGAAAGGATCGAGCATCTAGAGAAAACAATTGACTCCTTTTTTGGCCAAACGTTCTCGCAATTCGAAATAATAGTTGTTGAATCAGATCAGGTCTCACGGTTGAAACTGCGAGAAGAAATTCAACACGTTTTTTGCGCTAACAAAACAAAAGAGCCCTATAATAGGGCGCAGACCTTCAATGTGGGTGCGCGAATGGCTAGGGGACAACTGCTAGTTCTTCATGACAATGATATGATTGTCCCTTCTACCTACCTTCAAGAGCTATATGATAGGTACTGTGAAGGTTACAAATTTATCAATATAAAGAGATTTATATTTTACCTTAGCGAAACTACTAGCAAACACTATAGAGCTACTTCTAAACTAGATTATGAAAACTTTATTTTTGAGTCTGTAGTGCAAAATCTTGAAGGAGGAGGAAGTGCGGCAGCGTGTAAAGATTCGTTTTTCGAAATTGGGGGTATGGACGAAAGCTTTGTCGGATGGGGTGGAGAAGATAACGAATTCTGGGAGCGAGCGTCGACTAGGTCTGTATACAGTGCTGGTAGCCAGCCGATAATTCATATTTGGCATCCGAGTCAAAAAGAAAAGAAAGAACGAGATACTGCATCGGGAGTCAAACGCTACTTCGATCTTCAGAAAGTAGATGCCTTTACGCGTATTGAAAATTTAAAGAGGTCAAAAAGTGGCTGATATCATTGAAGGGCTAGTATCAGTCATTATTCCGGTCTATAACAGACCTAAACAGATCGTAGAAGCTGTTGAAAGCGTGCTAACGCAGACGTATGAAAAATACGAGATTATCGTAGTAGATGATGGCTCCAACGACGAAACGCCGGATGTCTTAAAGTCACTTGAGTCATTGCACCAAGGAACGGTTAGAATATTTCGCAAAAAGAAGGGTGGGCCAGGAAGAGCAAGAGAACATGGGCGTGTACATGCAAAAGGGGAATTTGTCCAATATTTGGATAGCGATGATATCTTGTTGCCCGAAAAATTTCGACTACAAATTCAGAAATTACACGAGCATCAAGATGCTGAAATTTGTTATGGGAAAACACGATACCGAAATCGACAAGGACAGACAGACAATTCACCGATAAAGGCAACAGGAGAAGAACGCGAATTTCTCTTTCCAAAGCTTCTCGTAGATCGTTGGTGGGATACATCTACTCCACTGTTCAAAAGATCTATTATTGACAAATGTGGGCCTTGGACTTCACTCAAAAATGAAGAAGACTGGGAATACGAGGCCCGAATGGCTAGATTTTCACCAAAACTGGTATATTGTAACGAGTTTGTTTCTGAGACACGCGATACGGACGATAATCGACTATGTAGAGATGAAAAAAATCTGTTAAGAAAATTTCGTCACAGATCACTCGCTCACCGTTTAATTGTATCTTACGCAATTGATTCAAGTGTCGATTTACGTTCTTTTGAAATGAGACACATGGCGAAGGATCTCTTTCTTTTGGGTCGGCAGTGTGCAGCAGTTGGTCTTAAAAAAGAGTCTATTAAATTGGTTAAATGCTCAAAAAAGATATCGAAAAACAAAGAGGATGGTTGGAAGTACTGCCTATTCGATATATCAGCCACTTTTTTGGGATACCAGCTCGCAGGAAAACTATTTAGCAAGCTCGACAAAATACGAACTTCCGTATAATTGATAGGTGACAAATAAGAAAACGGAAATTGTGTTTGATTGAAATTCATAAACTGGAAATTGATAGTAGGAGCAGGCATGAAGATCACAGGCGATATATATGGAAACAAAAATTGCAGAATATGAGATTTAGTTAGTAAAGAAATGTCTTGATTCTAGTTATATTTCTATACTGTATTAAACCGGTGGCTGTGGTTACCCTATGCATTTTAAAGCGTTTTAATCCTAGAGTATTTGTAAATCACCTGAAAGCAGATAAAAGTGGGGCGAGAGAATATGGGAATCTTTTGACAACCATTTTGCCATACCACAGTTTTGGAAAATATTACTACGTACTTATTTGTAAAGACAATGTAATAAGAAATGTAATAAATGAGTTGGTATTGTCAGTGTATACCAAGCATCATCTAAAAAATCCATGGTGGATACCTGTTACATTAATCTCTAATGTTCTTGCGCTTGTACTGGCGTCCGTGAGCGCAATTTATGGACAAAAACTGGTACACAAATAAATTAATTAGGGACATGAAAAGATTGTCGCACAATTAATCTCGTTCTATCGGGTTACTAAGGATCGTAGACAGAAGGGTTTTTTCAAAAATTATGCATTTTCTCCAAAAGAATTGGATTTGTAAAATGATGATCGGTTGTATTGTTGAGTAACGGCCACGTAATTGTAAATATTGTTTTAGTT
>Ga0224501_10001624_pt1 | contig 17395 bp, 28 predicted proteins | sample SF_Oct11_sed_USG_4_FD_169105 | JGI IMG/M metagenome (GOLD analysis project Ga0224501, IMG submission 169105) | Sediment microbial communities from San Francisco Bay, California, United States - SF_Oct11_sed_USGS_8_1 | ecosystem: Environmental > Aquatic > Marine > Sediment | place: USA... | reverse complement strand
ATCTTATGTTTGGCGGGGGAATTAAAAAATATATAGCTAAACGTCTTAAGATAAGATTTGACATACGTATCAACATGGCTGAAAATGTCTGGACGAAGTTTTCCACCGGATTGATGTGGACCTTCTAATAGTAGGCAGCCATTAATAAGCCACAAATTATCTCATCTTGAAACGAATAGTAATGATTCGCCTCACCTTTATTAATAATTAACCCTTCGCTGAAGATAATTAGGGGAATATCACTGCCAAAAAAGGGGAGGACACCTTATTTCTTTTTGTCCCTGGTGGGTGGGCTTTTTGGCTTTTTAGGCTCTGTCTTTTTTTTAGCTTTTGCTTTTTTCTCGGCCGGGGGTTTCTTCTCCTTAGCGCGGGGTTCCTTTTTCGCTTTGGGCTTCTCTTTCACATAGGGTGAGACCTTTGGAATAGCGGGACGGGCTTTCTTCAGCCGCTTTGACTTCTCTTTGGCTTTCTCCAGCTTTTTCTTCTCCTCTTTTTCCACCAGCCATTCGCTGCCTATAAGCTCCAGCACAGCCATCTCCGCTCCGTCCCCCGGACGGGGACCGACCCTCAGGATGCGAGTATATCCCCCCTGTCGGGTGGAGAAGCGTGGAGCCAGGGTATCAAAGAGCTTTGTTACTATATCCTTGCGGGAAATGAATCTCAGCACCTGCCGACGGGAGTGGAGGTCGTCTCTTTTGGCCATGGTGATCATCTTCTCCGCCAGGGGGCGTGCCTCCTTGGCTTTGGCAAGGGTGGTCTGGATGCGCTCCCGGTCGAAAAAGGAGGTCACCAGGTTTCTCAACATAGCCATCCGATGGCTGGTAGTTCGCCCGAGCTTTCTGCCCGCTACCCGATGTCGCATTAGAATCTCATCCCTTCTGCTAACATATAGGGTTAAGAAGAGTTAGATTGATTCTTATCAAAATTAGTCTCCATCCCGAAGGAGAGACCCAACTCCGACAGTTTGTCCTTGAGCTCGTTCAATGACTTTCGTCCGAAGTTCTTGGTTTTGAGCATTTCTGATTCGGACTTATTCACCAGCTCTGCAATGGTTTTGATATTGGCGTTCTTAAGGCAATTGTATGACCTGACCGTCAGCTCCAGCTCATCTACGCTCTTTATCAAGATCTTGGTCAGCTCTTCATCTTGAAGGTCTTCCTCCTCTTCTTCCAGATGGGGTTCCTCTTCGAAATTAAAAAATATTGCCAGATGGTCCTTAAGTATCTTTGAGGCTACGGCTAAAGCATCCTCTGGGGAAATAGAGCCGTTGGTCCATATCTCGACGATTAGCTTCTCATAGTCGGTGGATTGCCCCACCCGAGCAGCTTCTACATAACAGTTCACCTTCTTTATAGGGGAGTGGACCGAATCGATGGGGATGTATCCCAGGGTAAAGTCCTCTTCAAAATTCCTGTCGGCGGTCACATAGCCCCGGGAGTTTTTCACTCGCATCTCCATGTCCAACTTCCCATCCTGGCTGAGGGTGGCAATGTGAACGTTATCGTCCAGTATCTCCACTTCTTCTCCGTGCTTGATATCTTTGCTGGTGATCTCCCGGGGACCCTCTGCTTTGATATGGATGGTCTGGGGATGCCTGTTTTTCAGCCGCAAAGGGATCTTCTTGAGATTTAAAATTACATCGGTAGTATCCTCCACCACTCCCGGCAATGAGGAGTATTCGTGAAGCACTCCCTCTATTTTCACGGCGGTTATCGCCGCTCCCGGTACAGAAGAGAGGAGTATGCGCCTGAGGGCGTTTCCAATGGTGATAGCAAAACCACGCTCATAGGGCTGGGCGGAGAACTTTCCGTATTTGTCAGTAAGGGCCTCAGGCTCGAAATCGAGCCTTTTGGGTCTCTGAAAGCCTTTTAATTGCATCTTATTTCTCCCTCTCTTAAAGGCTTATTCAAAAAGGTAATTATGAGACCGTTATTTGGAGTACAGCTCCACAATCAACTGTTCCTGCACAGAGAAGGTGATGTCCTCTCGGGTAGGCATCCTGACAACTTTCCCTTTGAACTCTTCAGGATAAATCTCTAACCAACCGGGCACCTCTCGGCTCTTTTCCAGTTCCAGCGCATCCTGAATAATCTTTAGCTTTCGGCTTTTCTCTGCCACCGAGATTACCCCTCCTTCGGAGACCAGAAAAGAGGGGATGCTGACCTTTCGCTCATCTACTTGTAAGTGCCCATGGCGGACGAGTTGACGAGCCTGGGCTCTGGAGCTGGCGAAATTAAGCCGGTAGACTACATTGTCCAGTCTCCTTTCCAGCATGGTAAGAAGGTTTTCCCCGGTTATCCCCTTCTGGCGCTCTGCTTTTTTGAAATATAGCCGAAATTGCTTCTCCAGAACCCCGTATATCCTTTTGACCTTCTGCTTCTCCCTCAGCTGCAAGCCATAGCGGATGAGCTTACCTTTCCTTCTCCGACCATGCTCACCTGGGGGATAGCTCCTTCTCTCGACGGCACAATTATCAGAATAGCATCGCTCCCCTTTAAGGTGGAGCTTAGTGCTCTCCCGACGACACAACCGGCAAACCGACTCCCGGTACCTTGCCAACCTTTACCTCCTGTGTGCAAAAAAAGGTCTACTATGCTCCGGCAATTATACCCTCCTCCTCTTAGGCGGACGGCAACCGTTATGAGGTATGGAGGTGACATCTTTTATGGTCTTTATCTCCAGACCTACGGTCTGCAGGGCTCTGATTGCCGATTCCCTTCCTGAGCCCGGACCCTTCACCCGCACATCGAGGCTTCGGACGCCGTGCTCCCTGGCCTTATTGCCAGCCGACTGGGCTGTTAACTGGGCGGCAAAAGGAGTTCCTTTGCGCGAACCCTTGAAGCCCACAGTGCCGGCACTGGCCCAGCATATCACATTACCCTGACGGTCGGTAATGCTCACAATGGTGTTATTAAAGGTCGCCTGAATGTAAGCAATACCGAAAGGGATATTTTTCTTAACCTTCCGGCGAGAACTCTTCTTTTTCTTCGCTGCCTGTGCTTTAGCCATTAGTCATTTCCCCTCAAATTGGGCTGTGCTTTATTTATGCTTTCTGATGGAACCCCTTCGGGGACCTTTCTTTGTTCGGGCATTGGTATGAGTGCGCTGCCCTCTTACAGGGAGATTATGCCGATGCCGATATCCCCGATAGGAACCTATATCGATCAGTCTCTTGATGTTCAGCGAGAGCTCTTTACGGAGCTCCCCTTCGACCTTGTATTTGGTTTCAATTATCCTCCTGATGTGGCTGAGCTCTTCACCGGTAAGGTTTTTCACCCGCACATTGGGGTCTATTCCCGCCTCTTTCAGTATCTCATTGGATAGAGAGCGTCCTACCCCGTAGATATAGGTGAGGCTTATCTCTGCCCGTTTATTATCCGGGATATCAACCCCTACAATTCTTGCCAATGCTTAATCCTCCTCCTTGCTTCTATCCCTGCCGTTGTTTATGCTTGGGATTAGAGCAGATTACCCTTACTACCCCTTTCCGCCTGACAATCTTACACTTAGGACATATCTTCTTCACTGATACGCGAACTTTCATGCCTTATTTTTACCTCTCCTGAAGCTTCCTTCTTTCTCTCTCCAGCGCCAGAACAAAGGTTTAGCTGCGTCTCTTCTGAAGATTATTTATAGCGATAAATAATCCTCCCTCGGGTGAGGTCGTAGGGTGACAGTTCTACCAGCACTCTATCGCCCGGCAGGATGCGAATAAAATGCTTCCTCATCCGCCCTGATATATGGGCTAATACCTGATGCTTGTTTTCCAGCTCCACTCGAAACATGGCATTAGGAAGCGGCTCTATTACCGTAGCTACTACTTCAATAGCTTCCTCTTTAGGCATCGCCTCTCCTTATTTTAGCTCCGCCTTTTTACTATGACTGCCATGAGTGAGGTGGCTATCAATGTAAGCTGAAATCTGACGAAAGACCTCTTCAGTATGGCTGTTGCCATTGATATCTACCAATTTACTCTGGCAGCGATAATATTCCAGCAAAGGCTTGGTCTCTTCCCGATAAAGGGTCAGCCTTTTCCTGACTACCTCTTCTCTGTCGTCTTCCCGCTGAATCAGGGGTATTCCACAGTTATCACATAGTTCGTCTACACGCGGCTTCCGGTAATCGATATGATAGAGCCTAAAACATTTGGTGCAGACCCTACGACCCGAGATCCTCTTTATCAGCTCAGGCTCGGAGACCTCTATATTGAACACCAGCTCAATCTTCTCGCCCCTCTCCTCCAACAGGTGGTCCAACCTCTGTGCCTGCTTTTGGTTACGGGGGAAACCATCGAGCAAATAGCCCTGGCATTCGCTGCCACAATCCAACCTTCTGGTAATCATATCGATTATTATATCATCGGGAACCAACATCCCCTTCTTCATATATTCCTCTACCTTCACCCCTAACTCACTCTTCTTAATCACCTCTTGCCTGAGAATATCCCCGGCGCCCACCTTACTTAGAGAGTAGCGCCTGGATAGCCTCTCCACCTGAGTCCCTTTTCCTGCTCCGGGGGGTCCGATCATCAGTATGACCACTTTTCGCCGTAACCTCCTTGCACTGTGTATTATCCCCGCCTGCCCCGCACCCGGACTTTCTTCAAGAAGCCGTCATAGTGTCTCATAACAAGCTGAGCTTCCACCTGCTGCATGGTGTCCATGGCTACTCCCACCACGATAAGGAGTGAAGTTCCTCCAAAGAAAAATTTAACCCCCAGCCCCTCGCTGAACCAGGCAGGAAGATTAGCATCCAGCCATGCTCCAATCCAGGGCAAGCTCTGCACCTTGAGGCCGGTCATCATAAACTGTGGCAGCACAGCAATAATAGCCAGATATATAGCCCCTACAAAAGTGATTCGGGAGAGTACATGGTCGATATGATCGGCAGTTCGCTTCCCTGGTCGGATACCGGGGATAAAACCTCCATACTTTCTCATGTTGTCCGCTACATCTATAGGGTTGAAGATAATGGCTGTATAAAAATAGCAGAAGAAAATGATAGCCACTACATAGAGAAGGTTATAAATAGGTTCCCCATAGTTGAAGATCGCCGCAAAGGAGCTTAAGGCAGGGAAGCGATTCTGAAACAGAGTGGCCAGGCTCTGAGGAATCATGACAATCGCAGCAGCAAATATAATAGGAATAACACCTCCGGTATTCACCCGAAGGGGGAGATGGGTGGACTGTCCTCCGTAAATCCTTCTTCCCATCACCCTCTTGGCATAAGATACCGGTATCCTCCTTTGTCCCCGTTCTACGAAAATAATAAAAGCCACTATTCCCAACATCAAGACCATCAGGAACAGAAGCTTTAGGGGACTCATAGAGCCGGTGGAGATGTCGCTGAAGGTCTCCAGCACTGCTTCCGGCAGCCTTACTACAATACCGGCGAAGATTATAAGGGAGATGCCGTTCCCTATGCCTCGCTCGGAAATCTGCTCTCCCAACCACATGATGAAGGCGGTTCCGGTAGTAAGGGTGAGCACCGTCATGAGCCGGAAAGGCCAACCCGGCTGGGATACCATGGCCATCCCACTGGGGCTTTGCGCCTTCTCCAGTGCGAAACCGATAGCTGAAGACTGGATCACACTCAAGATGACCGTCCCGTATCGGGTGTACTGAGTTATCTTCTTTCGACCAACCTCTCCCTCCTTGGAGAGCCTCTCCAGATAGGGCCACACCACGGTCAATAACTGAAGGATGATGGAGGCGCTGATGTACGGCATAATTCCCAGGGAGAAAACCGTCAGCTGCCTCAGAGCACCGCCGGTGAATAGGTCGAAAAATCCAAAAACAGTGCCCTTAGCCTGGTCAAAAAACTCAGCCACCGCCGCCCCATTTACCCCGGGAGTGGGGATGTGGGCACCAATCCGATAGACTGCCAGCAGGAGAAAGGTAAAAATAACCCTCTTGCGCAGGTCGGGTATGCTAAAGATATTCTTCAGGCTCGAAATCATCGTTCTATGACCTCCGCCTTGCCACCGGCTTTCTCAATCTTCTGCCGGGCGCTCTGGCTGAACTTATGAGCCATGACAGTGAGGGGGCGGTCTATCTCTCCTTTGCCCAACACTTTCAGTCCACTCTTCATATCCTTTATCATACCCTTTGATTTAAGGAGCTCAGGGGTTACCTCCGTCCCTTTCGGAAACGCCATCAGCTGCTGCAGATTGATAATGGCATACTCCTTTCGGAAGGGGTTGGTGAACCCTCTCTTCGGCACCCGCCTGTAAAGGGGCATCTGCCCACCCTCAAAGCCGAGGGGGAAGGAATGCCCCGAGCGAGATTTTTGTCCCTTGTGCCCTCGACCGGCTGTCTTACCGTGTCCAGAGCCCTGGCCTCGTCCCACTCGCTTGGGCTTCTTGCGGGAGCCAGGAGGTGCCGTTAAGCTGTGGAGCCCTATTTCTTTTTCACCCATGTTGCTTCCTTCTAATCTGCGTCCTCCTCTTAGCCTATTTTTCGGCCTCAATTACCTTAACCAGATGAGGGATTTTAGCAATCATCCCTCTTGTCTCCGGGGTGTCGGGGCGAAGAACTATCTGGTTTAGCTTACGAAAACCGAGCCCTTTGAGAACTAACCTTTGTTTGGGAGAGCATCCTATGCCGCTGCGAACTTGCTTTATCCTGAGCATTGGGGTTTTCGCTTTACCCTTATTGGAGGCCACCGTCAGACCTCATACAATTTACCAAGGCATATCACGAGGGGGTTATGTTTTTGCCCCTCAGTTTTGCCACCTGGGCAGTTTCTTTAAGCTGAAACAGACCGTCAAAGGTAGCCTTAACCACATTATGGGGGTTAGTGGTACCCAGCGACTTAGTCAGGATGTTCTGAATGCCAGCCAGCTCCATTACCGCCCTTACCGGTCCACCAGCGATTATCCCCGTGCCCGGGGCAGCGGGCCTCAGCAAGACCCTACCCGAACCGAACTTGCCGATCACCTTGTAGGGTATAGTATTCTCCTTCAGGGGGATGGTGATCATCCTCTTCTTTGCCCGCTCTATCCCCTTGCGGATGGCAGCGGGAACCTCTTTTGCCTTTCCCATAGCATAGCCCACCATTCCCTTCTTATCTCCGACAACTACTAAGGCGCTGAAACTGAGGTTCTTCCCCCCTTTAACTACTTTGGTCACCCGGTTTATGTGGACCACTATGTCGGAAATCTCTTCTGTCTCTACTTTTTCTTCCTTTTCCAAGCTTCTTTACTCTCCTTAATCAAAAGATCAGACCTTTCTCTCTCAGGGTCTCGGCCACTTTTTTTACCAGCCCATGGTATTTATAGCCGCTGCGGTCGAAGATGAGGGTCTTAACCTTCTTGGACTTAATTCTCTCAGCCATAAGCTCCGCCACCCGGCGGGCTGCCTCCATATTGCCGCCGGTTTTCAGCTGGCTGCGAAGTTCCTTTTCCAGCGAGGAGGCAGCAGCCAAGGTGACCCCTCTGTCGTCGTCTATCAATTGGATATATATATTCCGCAAACTTCGGAAGACGCTCAACCGGGGACGCTTGGCGGTACCCCGAATCTTTTTTCTGATTCGCCGTTTTATCCTCTCCCGGGGCTTAACCATCTTTTGGCTCATTATACCTCAACCGTATCCTTAGGTGCCAGTGGCAGCTTTACCCACCTTCTTCCTTAATACCTCACCCTTATATCTTATACCTTTGCCCTTGTAAACATCGGGCCGCCTCAATCTACAGATATTGGCGGCTACCTGACCGACCTTCTGGCGGTCGATACCGGAGACAACGATCAGGTTCGCGCCCTCAATCTTCACCTCCACCCCCTCGGGCACCTGAAACTCGATCGGGTGGGAGAAACCGAGCTGGAACACTACGACATCCTTTTTGATTTGAGCTCGATAGCCAATCCCCTCAATCTCCAGTTCTTTCTGGAAGCCCTCGGTTACCCCGGTAACCGAATTAGCCGCCAGACTGCGCATCAGCCCATGCAGAGCTCTGAGCTTTGGGATGTCGTTCTTGCGTGTTACCACCAGCAATGAGCCCTCCTGATGGACGCTAATGCCCGAAGGGATTCTGTGCATCAGGCTCCCCCTGGGTCCCTTGACCTCGAACTCCTCCCTGGATATCTTTACTTCTACCCCATCGGGCAAAGGAATCGGCTTTTTACCTACTCTTGACATGGTATCGCTTCTCTCTTACCAGATGTTGCAGATAACCTCTCCTCCTATGTCCATTTTTTTCGCTTGAGCTCCGGTAAGGATACCCCGGGAGGTGGAGAGAATAGTGATGCCCAGTCCACCTATTACCACGGGGATATCCTCCTTCCCACAATATACTCTCCGACCTGGCTTGCTGACCTTTTTCAGCCCAGTTATTACCTTCTCTCCATGGGATCCCCATTTGAGCGCTATCTTCAAAATCCCCTGTTTGTTATCCTGAATCACCTTATAGTCCTTTATGTATCCTTCCTCTTTGAGTATTTTGGCAACAGCGACCTTCATTTTTGATGAGGGTACACTCACCTCGTCATGCATTGCCTTCAGGGCGTTCCGAATGCGGGTCAGCATATCGGCTATGGGGTCGGTCATAGTCATCTTACTCTCCTAAAGCAACAACCCTATAATTTACCAACTCGATTTTCTAACTCCGGGAATCTCTCCTTCCAGAGCTAATCGGCGGAAACATATACGGCACATATTGAATCTACGCAGATAAGCCCGGGAGCGTCCGCAAATGGGACACCGGTTGTATTTTCTTACCTTGAACTTAGGCTGTCGAAATGCTTTTACCATAAGAGCCTTTCGAGCCATTTTTTTCAGCCCCTTCTAAAGGGAAAGTTCAATAATTCCAGCAATCTTCTTGCCTCCTCGTCGGTCTTGGCAGTGGTGACAATGGTCATATTCATTCCTTTTATCTTCTCTACCTTGGTGTAATCAATCTCGGGGAATATCAATTGGTCCTGTATGCCGATGGTGTAGTTTCCTCTTCCGTCAAAGGATTTGGCGGGCAACCCTCTGAAGTCCCTCACCCGGGGCAGGGCGATGTTTACCAGGCGGTCAAAGAACTCGTACATGCGGTCCCCTCTGAGGGTGACAAAGCACCCCACTGGCATGCCCGTTCTCAATTTGAAGCTGGCAACGGACTTCCTTGCCCTGGTCACCACGGGGCGCTGCCCGGCAATTATTGCTAACTGCTCCACTCCCGCATCGAGTATCTTTATATTCTGGGTAGCCTCCCCCAGCCCCATATTTATCACAATCTTCTCCAGCCTGGGAACTGCCATAGAGTTGGCGTATTTAAACTCTTTCATAAGCTGAGGGATAATCTCCTTTTTGTATCTCTCCTTAACTCGGGGGACTATGGCTTTTTCTTTTTTCTCGCTCATATTCTTCTGATTATAATTTGTCTAAGATTCCCTTGCACTTTTTGCAGATACGCACTTTCTTTCCATCTTCTAACTGAGTGAAGCTGACGCGGGTCGGCTCTCCACACTCCCGGCAGATTATCTTCAGGTTGGAGACATGAATGGGAGCTTCTCTTTCCAGGAGCCCACCTTTTATGTTCTTGCTCGGATTGGCGCGGGTGTGCTTCATTACGAAGTTGATTCTCTCCACGATGGCTTTGGAATCCTTAGGAGAGACCCGCAGCACCTTTCCTTTCTTCCCCTTGTCCTTGCCGGCAATAACCAGAACATTGTCATCTTTTTTAATGAACTCGTTCTTGCTCACTGATGCTTCTCCCTCCTTACCAAAGCCTACAACACCTCGGGAGCCAGGGATATTATTTTGGTAAAGTTCTTCTCCCTGAGCTCTCGGGCAACCGGACCGAAGACCCGGGTGCCGATGGGCTCTTTTTGTTGATTTATCAACACGGCAGCGTTCTGGTCGAACTTTATATAGGAACCATCCTTGCGGTGAAGCTGCTTGGCGGTGCGCACTATGACTGCTCTCACCACCTCCCCCTTGTGGACACTTCCCTCGGGTGCAGCCTCCTTGACCGAGGCGGTGATTATATCGCCGATGCTTGCATAGCGACCCACATCTCCTCCCAGAGGGCTGATGCAGCTTATCTTCTTGGCACCTGAGTTATCAGCTACCATAAGTATGGTACGCATCTGTATCATGGCTCCTCTTCACTCCTTTTTAGAACTTCCTTCACTCGCCATCGCTTCTTCCGGCTCATGGGACGGGACTCGACTATGACTACCTTATCTCCCATCTTACAGTTATTGGTCTCGTCGTGGGCTAATAGCTTGGTCCGCCGCCGGACAAACTTTTGATAAAGGGGGTGCTTCTCCAGGCGCTCCACCTGCACCACCACACTCTTATCCATCTTATCGGAAACTACAGTCCCCTTCAGCATCATTCGGCGTCTCACCGTTTCGCCCATTGTTTTCCTTCCTTACTCTGGAGAGCTCTTCTTTCTGTTTGCATTTTTTGACTTATGAATCTTACCTTTCTGCGACAGCTCCCTTTCTCGCAATATGGTCTTTATCCGGGCAATATCCTTGCGGATATTTCTTATGGACAGCGGGTTATCCAGCTGACCGGTGGCATGCTGGAAGCGGGGTCTGAAGAGCTGCTCCACCAGGTCGCGCTCCCGCTGTGTTAACTCTTCATCGGTGAGTTCTATTAACTTGCTCGCTTTCACTATTCTCTCTCCTGGAGACCTACTCTGACCACAAAACGCGTGCGTATGGGCAGCTTATGGGAGGCTAACCTCATTGCCTCGCGGGCTAAGCTCTCCTCGACCCCCTCCATTTCGTAAAGAATCTTGCCTGCTCTCACCATGGCTACCCATCCTTCGGGGGCTCCCTTTCCTTTTCCCATGCGGGTTTCTGCCGGCTTTTTGGTAGTTGGTCGGTCGGGAAAGATCCGTATCCAGATTTTCCCTCCACGCTTTATGCAGCGGGTCATAGCTATTCTGGCGGCCTCAATCTGCTTATTGGTAAGTCGCCCACCTTCTTCCGCCTTCAGCCCGTAGTCGCCGAAGCATACGGCGGAGCCTCGCGATGCCTTTCCTCTGATCTTGCCCAGGTGCTGTTTTCTGTGTTTGATTTTTTTCGGCATTAACATTGCTGGCTCTCTCCCTGTCTTTTCTCCTTAGGCTAACTCGCTCACTTCTTCCTTTTTACTTGCCACAAGAACCTCTCCATGATAAATCCACACTTTAACTCCTACCACTCCATAGGTGGTTTTTGCCTCGGCGAGGCCATAGTCGACATCGGCTCTGAGGGTTTGCAGGGGGAGCCTCCCGCTGATATACCACTCGGAGCGGGCTATCTCGGCGCCGTTTAACCTGCCGGAACATTTTACCTTAACCCCCTGAGCACCGAAATGGAGGGCGGATTCCACTGCTTTTCTCATCGCCCGGCGAAAGGCAATTCTCCTTACAAGTTGAAGGGCGATAGATTCGGCCACTAATTGGGCGTCGATCTCGGGACGATTAATCTCCTCAATATTTATAAACACATCCCTGCTGGTTTCCGACTCAATCTCCGCTTTCAGGCGGTCTACCTCAGCCCCTTTCCGCCCTATGATAATGCCAGGTCGGGAGGTCAATATATTTATTTTTAGCTTATTAGCCGCTCTCTCAATCTCAATTGTTGATACACCTGCGTGAGAAAACCTCTGCTTCAACTTTTTCTTTATCTGTAAATCTTCATGGAGCCACTCGTGATAGTCCTTTGAAGTAAACCACCGCGAGTTCCATGTCTTGGAATAACCCAACCTGAAACCCTTAGGATGAACTTTCTGACCCAACTTTATACCTCCCTCATACTTTCTCTCTCTATCCTTTCCTTTCGGAGAGATATACAGCTATATGACTCGTCCGTTTTAATATCTTGAAAGCCCTTCCCATAGCTCGGGGGCGGATCCTCTTCATAGAAGGACCCTGATTAACATAAGCCTCACTGATGTAAAGCTTATCCACATCTACCTTCTCTTCCTTGAGATTAGCGTTAGCCATGGCGGAACGAAGCACCTTTTCCACTTCGAGGCCAGCCCTCTTGGTGCAAAACCGCAAGAAGGAGAGCGCTTCGGCCACATCTTTCCCTCGAATCTGGTCGATGACCAACCTCGCCTTTCTTGGTGACACTCTGATGTATCTCCCAATGGCTCTGGAAATCATCTCGGTTATTCACCCCCTCATCGCATCCGGGTTTTGCCGGACTTAGTAGGATGACCCCTGAAGGTACGAGTAGGAGCGAATTCTCCCAGCTTATGCCCGACCATGTTTTCGGTGATGTATGCCGGGAGGAACTTCTTCCCATTATGCACGGCGATAGTGTGACCCACAGCCTCGGGGATAATGGTCGATTTTCGAGACCAGGTCTTAATGACCTTTTTCTCCAACTTCCTGTTCAGCTCCTCAATTTTCTTTAGGAGCGAGGGTTCCACATAAACACCCTTCTTGAGCGACCTCGTCATATCTTACTCTTTCCCCCAAATTATCTAAAAGCTATCTATCCTTTTCTTGATTTGATGATATATTTGGAAGACCTCTTGTTCCTTCTCGTTTTATAGCCTTTGGTCGGCTTTCCCCAGGGTGTCGTCGGATGCCGACCACCCGAGCTCTTCCCTTCTCCCCCACCCATGGGATGGTCTACCGGATTCATGGCCACCCCTCGGGTGTGGGGTTTCCTCCCCAACCAGCGCTTTCTCCCCGCCTTGCCTATGGAAATATTCTCGTGCTCGATGTTACCCACCTGACCGATGGTGGCAGAGCAGTCGAGATGTATCATCCTCACCTCGTTGGAGGGGAGCTTCACCTGGGCATAATTCCCCTCCTTGGCCATTAGCTGGGCATAAGTGCCGGCGCTTCTTGCTAATTGTCCGCCTTTCCCTTTTTTGAGCTCGATATTGTGGATGAGAGTGCCCAAAGGGATTCGCTGAAGGGGGAGAAAGTTCCCGGTGGCGATATCAGCCTGGGGACCAGACATGAGCTGGCTCCCCACTTTAATCCCATGGGGGGCGATAATATACCGCTTCTCCCCATCGGCATAGCAAAGCAGAGCTATATTAGCAGAGCGGTTAGGGTCGTATTGGATGGAGACGACCTTCGCTGGGATGTTTACTTTATCCCGTCGGAAGTCGATCACCCGATAGCGGCGCTTGTGCCCTCCGCCTCTATGCCTTATAGTAGTTTCCCCGCTTTTATTTCTCCCGCTTATCCTCCTCTTTTTCTGCAAGAGGGGCTTATAGGGCTTGGTGACCGTAATCTCGCTGAAGTCGGAGACGGTCTGAAACCTCCTCCCGGATGAGGTCGGCTTGTATTTTACTATACCCATAAACAAACGCTCCTGCTAATTATCCACCTTCAAAGTATTCAACCCTCTTCTCTCCTTTTTTCAGGGTGACATAGGCTTTCTTCCATCCGGGTCGTTTCCCCTCGAACCTCCCCAACCTCTTCGGCTTGGGCTTGATATTGACAATGTTGACCTTGTCTACCTTGACTTTAAATATAGACTCCACAGCACGCTTGATATCTATCTTGGTCGCCCGAGGGTCCACCTGAAAGCAGAGCAGGTTCTTCTCCTCTTTCAGCGCGGTGCTTTTCTCGGTGATTATCGGCTTTATAATGGTGCTGTATTCGTCTCTCACTCGCCCCAGGCCTCCTTCAGTTCTTCTACTGCCTCTTTGGAGAAAAGCAGGGTATCGTATTTCATTATATCATATACATTTAGCCGCCTATGCTCGGTTACCTTGACCTGGGGGATGTTTCCGGCTGATAGCTTCAGATTAACATTCTCATGCGAATCGATGATGAGCACCGAGTTCTCCAGCTCCAGCTTCTTTATTACCTGTATTAATTCCCTGGTTTTGGGATGCTCCAGTTTCAGCTCGTCCACTACCATCACCTTCCCCTCCTTGTATTTCTGGGATAGAGCCGATTTCAGCGCCCCTTTGATTATCTTTTTCGGCAGACGGTAGCTGTAATCTCTCGGCCTGGGTCCGAATGTTACTCCCCCACCCTTCCATATGGGCGACCTGATGCTCCCCGCCCGTGCCCTGCCGGTCCCTTTTTGCCTCCATGGCTTCTTCCCACCACCCCTGACCTCACCGCGGGTTTTGGTGGAGGCGTTCCCTTTCCGCTGGCAAGCCTGGTAGTGCTTGACGGCCTCATAGAGGAGGTTTGGGTTCACCGGAGCAGCAAAAACTGCATCCAGCAGCTCCACCTCGCCAACCTTTCGGTTCTTCAGATTTCTTACCTCCACCACGGGCATTGACTACTCCCTCTCCTTTGCTTTACCATTTGATAAAAGACGCCTGATCAATAGATAACCCCCCTTTGGGCCTGGAGTAGCTCCTTTTACAATCAAAAGGTCTTTATCCCCTTCTATATTTGCTATTTCCAAATTCTTAACCGTAACCCGTCGCCCTCCCATTCTTCCTGGAAGGCGAGTGCCCTTTAAGACTCGCGAGGGGAAAGCGGAGGCACCGATAGAGCCGGGAGCCCTATGGAACATTGAACCACGGGTTGCTTTACCACCTCGGAAGCCCCATCTCTTGACTACCCCGGCAAAACCACGCCCCTTGCTGATGCCCGTGATACGAACCCTCTTTTCATCAGATAGAAGATTCACGGTCACCTTATCCCCCAGGACGGGGGCGTTCTCCGAGGATAATAGCTTAAACTCCTGGATTATGCGAACAGGCGGAGCAGAAGCTTTTTTCAGATGCCCCAGAAGAGGCTTGCTCAGTCTCTTCTCCTTGACTTCATCCTCGATCAGACCAAGCTGGACTGCCTCGTAGCCGTCCTTCTCCTTGGTTTTAACCTGCAGAACTATACAGGGACCAGCTTTGATCACGGTAACCGGCACCACCTCTCCATTGGTAGAGAAGAGCTGGGTCATCCCTATTTTCTTGCCTATAAGACCCTCAATCACTTTTTACTCTCACCTCTGATATTTACACATCATTGCTGGGTTTAATATTCCTTTCCGATGACCTTGATTTCCACATCTACCCCCGCTGGCAGGTCGAGTTTCATCAACTCGTCCACGGTCTGAGGATTCGGTTCCAGGATGTCCATCATCCTCTTGTGGGTTCTGATCTCAAACTCCTCCCTCGATTTTTTATCCACATGAGGTGAACGGAGCACACAGAATTTGTTTTTCACTGTGGGGAGGGGTATGGGACCCGCCACCCGCGCTCCGGTCTTCTTAGCGGTCTTGACTATCTCAACGGTAGACTGGTCAAGTAATCTATGGTCGTAAGCCTTGAGCCGGATCCTTATCCTTTCCTCTTTCATAATTAATCATCCCCCAGGCATAAGCCTATTTCTCTGTATAATATAGTCCTCTCGGTAAAACCAACAATCATTGGAAGACAGCTCCCAGCTTTCTTGTGAATAAAGCTCTGCAAGAGCATCACTTATAGCCCCCTTATACGGGATATTACCCCTTGAGAGATATGCCGTGGGGTCTCCTGGTAGAGGAGAAACTCCATAGAATAATTGGCTCTGCCCTGACTGAGCGAGCGCAGATCCGTGGCATAGCCGAATACCTCTGACAGAGGGACAATTGCCTTGATTACCTGGGTTCCATCCCGCACCTCAATCTGCTCTATTTTAGCCCGTCGGGCATTCAGGTCGTTTAAGACCTCCCCTAAATGTTCCTTGGGAACAACCACCTCTAATTTCATAATCGGCTCCATAAGAACCGGTCTAGCTTTTGTAGCTGCCTCTTTAAACGCCAAAGAAGCGGCAATTTTGAACGCTATCTCCGAGGAGTCTACCGGGTGATAGGAGCCGTCAAGAAGGATGACTTTAATCCCCTCCATCTCGTAACCTGCCAGAATTCCGTAGGACATGGCCTCCTGGATGCCGTTTTTTATCGGCCCGATGAACTCCTTGGGAATGGTATTTCCGGAAGCCTTACTGCTAAATTCAAATCCCTTCTTTGAGGAGAGAGGTTCAATCCTTATCTTTACATGCCCGTATTGTCCCCGACCTCCGGTCTGCTTTATATATTTCCCTTCTCCTTCTGCTGGAACCTTAATGGTCTCCTTGTAAGCTACCTGAGGTTTGCCCACCTTGACATGTACACCGAATTCCCTCACCAGGCGCTCTATAATTATATCCAGATGAAGCTCCCCCATCCCTGAGATTATCCTCTGCCCAGTCTCCGGATCAATGTGGACTTTGAAGGTAGGGTCCTCGTCCATCAGCCTGTTTAAAGCCTGTCCCAACTTATCCTGGTCGGCTTTGGTCTTCGGCTCTATGGCGGCCGATATGACCGGTGGGGGGAATTGCATCGATTCCAGAACAATGGGGGCGCTCTTATTGCAGATGGTGTCCCCGGTGTTTATCTTCTTCAACCCGACTACTGCTGCTATATCCCCGGCATAGACATCCTTGATGTCCTCCCGTTTATTGGCGTGCATCTTGAGCAGACGATTAATTCTCTTGTGAGATAAGCTGTTACTATTAAGAACCGAAGAGCCCACCTGCAAGGAGCCCGAATAAACCCTTATGAAAGCAAGTTGCCCCACGTAGGAATCGCTCATTATCTTGAATACCAGAGCGGCAAAGGGGGCATCATCAGAAGGAGGACGGCTCTCAATCCTTCTTCCATTGAGGGAGACCCCTCTGATGGGAGGTATATCAACCGGTGAGGGGAGAAAATCAATCACCGCATCCAGAAGAGGCTGTACCCCTCTATTCCTAAAGGCAGCCCCGCACAGCACAGGGACCAAGGAGCCCCTAATAGTAGCCTGGCGAAGGACCCTCTTTATCTCCAGGGAGGTGATTTCATCGCCTTTAATATATTTCTCCAGCAGCTGCTCATCATGCTCGGCTACGGCTTCGATCAGTTTAGAGCGGTATCTTTCGAGCTCGGGGATATACTCCGGCGGCGGCTCGCTAATAATATATTGGGCTCCCAAGCTCTCGTTCTCAAAGGTGATAGCCTTTCTGGCAATCAGGTCGATAACCCCAATGAAGCTTTCCTCCTTTCCCAGAGGAATCTGGATGGGCACAGGGTTAGCTCCTAATTTCTCTCTGATCATAGTGATAACACGGGGGAAATTCGCTCCAATCCGGTCCATCTTGTTTACAAAGGCTATTCTGGGAACCAGGTAGCGGTCTGCCTGACGCCACACCGTCTCTGACTGGGATTCCACCCCTCCTACCGCACAAAAGATGATTATCGCTCCATCGAGCACCCGCATAGAGCGCTCCACTTCGGCAGTGAAATCGACATGCCCGGGGGTATCTATGATATTAATCCGATGCCCCGCCCATAAGCAGGTGGTTGCGGCCGAGGTTATGGTGATTCCCCTCTCCTGCTCCTGCTCCATCCAGTCCATGGTGGCAGTGCCTTCGTCAACCTCTCCCGGTCGGTGCACTATTCCGGTATAGTAGAGGACGCGCTCGGTGGTAGTGGTCTTGCCGGCGTCTATATGCGCCATGAGACCGATATTTCTTATCTTATCC
>Ga0224501_10001623_pt1 | contig 17402 bp, 17 predicted proteins | sample SF_Oct11_sed_USG_4_FD_169105 | JGI IMG/M metagenome (GOLD analysis project Ga0224501, IMG submission 169105) | Sediment microbial communities from San Francisco Bay, California, United States - SF_Oct11_sed_USGS_8_1 | ecosystem: Environmental > Aquatic > Marine > Sediment | place: USA... | reverse complement strand
GCTTAAAGATAAGGTAATCAGGACAAGCATTGTAAAGGTTGCTACACGGTCAGGTCATGATCCATGAGTAAAGAAAAGCAAAGAGAAAGAATATTAGGGATAGATTTAGGAACCACTAATTCAGCAGCTGCCATTCTGGAAGCTGGAAGACCCACAATAATACCTAGTGCAGAAGGTCCCACAATCGCCGGTAAGATGTTCCCATCAGTAGTCGCATTCACAAGAGAGAACCAACTCCTCGTGGGCGAACCCGCAAAGAGACAAGCAGTCACAAACCCTGAAGGAACAATCTTCGAAATAAAGAGAAAAATGGGAACTGACTACAAGGCGGACATTTTTGGCAAAGAGTATACACCACAGCAAATATCTGCCTTCATCTTACAAAAAATAAAAAGAGACGCAGAAACCTTCCTCGGTGAAAAATTAAAGAAGTGCGTAATAACCGTTCCTGCTCATTTCAATGACAACCAAAGGCAAGCTACCAAAGACGCTGGTGAAATTGCAGGTTTCGAGATTGCAAGAATTATAAATGAACCAACAGCCGCGTCTCTAGCCTATGGCTTGGACAAATTAGAGAAAGAAATGAAGATAATGGTCTTTAGTTTTGGAGGTGGAACCAACGACACGACAATAATGGATTTTGGTGGCGGAGTCTTCGAGGTACTGGCTACTAGTGGTGACACAAAAATCGGAGGTACGGACCTAGACAATGCGGTAGTCCAGCACCTCAACAAGGAATTCCTCGATAAGACAAGCATCGACCTTAGTAACGACAAGAGGGCTATGCTAAGACTCAAAGAAGCAGCAGAGAAAGCGAAGATAGAGCTTTCTACATTGACAACCACTGACATTGACTTACCTTTTATCGCCTCCGACACAAGCGGTCCCAAACACTTGCAAACCACATTAAATAGGGCAAAACTAGAACAACTAACACGCCCCATTGTTCAAAAGATAAGAGAACCAATAATGCGGACCCTCAAAGACACTAAGCTTGAGCCAAGAGACATTGATAAGGTTATTCTGATCGGTGGTCAAACAAGAATGCCTCTTGTGAGGAAGTTTGTAGAGGACCTGATAGGCAAGCCCGCTGAACGAGGAGTTGATCCAATGGAGTGCGTAGCTGTTGGAGCATCTATTCAAGGTGGGGTATTGGCCGGCGAGATAAAGGATTTATTACTCTTAGATGTAACTCCACTTTCACTAGGTGTCGAAACCCTAGGCGGCGTCTTCACACGAATAATAGAAAGAAACACGACAATCCCAACAAAAAAGAGCCAAATCTTCTCAACCGCCGCAGACTTTCAAACAACAGTAACGATAAATGTATTGCAAGGGGAGAGAGCTATGGCATCTGACAACATCTCCCTCGGCATGTTCAACCTTACGGGTATACCTCCAGCACCCAGAGGTGTCCCTCAAATAGAAGTAGCCTTTGACATTGATGCGGATGGTATATTAAACGTCTCTGCAAAGGATTTAGCTACTGGAAAAGAACAGAAAATCACCATCACAGCTTCAACTAAACTCTCTGAAAAAGAGAAAGAACGTATGATGAAGGAATCTGACGAGTTTGCTGAACAGGATAAAAGAAGAAGAGAGGAAGCCGAAGTCCGAAATAGCGCTGACTCATTGATTTATACGGCTGAAAAAACAAAGAAAGATCTGGCTGATAAACTTGGAAAAGAGCAGATAGAGAAAATAGACAAATCGGTCTCTGAACTAAGGGAAATTCTGAGCAGCAAAGATGTTGAGAAGATCAAAATAAAGAGCGAAGAATTGGCAAAAGTCCTGCAAGAAGTCGGAACAGTCATATATCAACAAGCAGCAGCAGAGCGAGCGGACCAAGAAAAGGCAAAGAAGGAACCAGAAAAGAAAGTTGTGGACGCAGACTATGAAGAAGTGAAAGAAGATAAAAAAGAGTAGATATAGTTCTTCTCCGATGGCTGATCTTGAATGAGTTATAAGCGAGACTATTATGAAGTACTAAATGTACCCAAGAGTGCATCAAAGAAAGAGATAAAAAAAGCTTATCGCAAGCTAGCTTTAGAATATCATCCTGACCGGAATAAGTCACCAGACGCTGAAGGAAAGTTCAAAGAGATATCAGAGGCATACGCTATACTTTCCGACGATAAGAAACGTACACAATATGACCAGTTTGGACATGAAGGAATAAGTGGGAAATATACTTGGGATGACATATTCAGAAGTGCTGACTTTGATAGGATCTTTAGAGACCTTGGTTTTGGCTTTCGCGGATTTGACACGATCTTTGACATGTTTTTTGGTGGCAGAACCCGTGGAAGATATGGTCCGCTGAAAGGAGCAGATTTAAGGTATGATCTGGAAATATCTTTAAAGGAAGCAGCTTTCGGTCTAGAAAAGGACATAAGAGTTCCAGGCTTTGATGTATGCGATACATGCCATGGTAGCGGAGTAAAACCTGGATCAGGCACTAAAAACTGTCCAAGATGTAACGGTACTGGTGAAATAAGACAGACTAGAAATTTTGGGTACATGCATTTCACGGAAATCCAGACGTGTAACAAATGTCATGGAAAAGGGGTCTCAATCAAGAACCTTTGTACGGACTGTAAGGGTACAGGAACTTCAAGTCGTCTCCATCGGATAAAATTGAAGATCCCTCCGGGTATTGATGATGGACACAGTTTGAGATTGAGCGGCAAGGGAAGACCTGGCTTCAAAGGTGGTCCAAATGGAGATCTTTATGTTGTTGTCCACGTCAAGCCTCATGAAGTTTTTGAAAGGAATGGGAGCAACATCTTCTGTGAAGCACATATAGGCTTGCCCCAAGCGGCACTAGGAACTAAAATCCATGTTCCAACGCTAAATGGAAAAGCGAAGCTCAAAATTCCTGCTGGAACCCAAACGGGAACAATGTTTCGGTTAAGAGGAAAAGGAATGCCGCGTTTACATGGATGGGGAAGAGGAGATCAACTTGTAAAAGTCATAGTTCGGACACCCACGAAACTAACAGGTCGACAGAAAAAACTCCTGAATGAGTTAGCAAAAGAGATAGAAGACGAAGTCACTTTCAGATAGCGAGGTAGAAACAACAGTGCATATGTGCCAGTTTACTACGTAAAATGCGCACACACGTAAACCACACGCTTAAATCGTTGCAAACCTTAATAGAGAATTCTTTCAGTGACCTGAGATGATCTGATATTGACCAAGAAGAAAGAACTGATCTGGATAGCAAGAGAACTTTCACGATGCAGTGGGTGCAGAAAATGTGAAATTGCATGTTCGCTTTTTCATGAAAAACGAATATGGCCAGAAGCCGCAAGAATAAGAGTCTTCATGCTTATTCCCGGCGTCGAGTTTCCACATTTCTGTGCCCAATGCGAAGACTATCCATGTGTTGAAGCATGTCCGGTCGAAGCGCTGTCAGTAAGTGAGAAGACTGCCGCAGTCTTGGTCAACCCAAATAAGTGTACTGCCTGCGGGGAATGCATAGACGCTTGTCCGGGCAGGATACCTCACATGCATCCAACTGAAAAGCATGTTTTAATCTGCAACCTATGTAGGGGCAACCCTCAATGTGTTAAAGTTTGCAGAGAAGGGGGGTGGAATGTACTGCAAAAGGTCTCTCGAAAAAACCGCGCGTACCATCTCTACGCACGTAGACCAGAAGAAATGACACGAGACTTAGCTGCTAAGATGTATGGTGAAGAATCGGAGGAATTGATTTGACCTTTGGTTACGCAGGGAAATTCATCGAGATTGATCTTTCAACTGAGGATATCAAAGAGATAACATTTGACGAAAATGTTCTGAAAGAGTATATAGGCGGTAGAGGTCTAGCGACAAAAATTCTCTGGGACAGATTAGGTACTTCATGGGAAACAATAGATCCGTTAGGACCAAGAAACATTCTTCTGTTTTTGACTGGACCTTTGACAGGGTTCTTTCCAGGAGGAAGGATCTGTGTTTCTGGAAAGTCGCCACAGAGCAACGGTGTGGTGGGCTCAACCGTAGGGGGAGAATTTGGAGTTGAGCTAAGATGCGCTGGGTATGATGGCATAATAGTGACTGGTGAGGCTAAAAGGCCGTGTTACTTATTTGTCAAGGATTCTGATGTCGAGGTTAGAGATGCTGGTCACTTATGGGGAAAAGACGCAAAACAAACAGTTAGAATTCTCACGAAAGAGTGTAGAGAACTTTTGGGAAAACGGTTTCCGCGATACGGTGAGTTCAAGGAACCTGCAATCTTGTATATTGGTCCGGCAGGAGAAAAGAAGGTTCGGCTAGCAGTAGTTGCGGCAAAGTGGACGCACGCTGCAGGCTATGGCGGCTACGGGGCAGTTATGGGGGCAAAAGGGCTAAAGGCAATAGCTGTCAAAGGCACCGGACCGCTCCCTGAAGTGGCTGATATGAGAAAGGTGAGACGACTAATACAGGTGGTTTGCAATAACGCTTATGAAAATGAACTGTGGAGACGCTGGGGGACAGGAGCTGCTGGCTACGAGGTTGGGGCAAAAACGAGTTCTGAACCGGTCCGTAACTGGCAGGATGAATGGCATAATGAAAAAAGCTTCGGTGTTGACAAGTTCGAAGATAGGGTCTGGATAAAACAGTTTTGGGCTGATTTTGGCTGTCCAACGTGCTGCCTTAAGATAGCTATGGTGAAGACAGGAAGGTTCAAGGGAGCAATAACGGACAACCCGGACTATGAACTGCAGGCTTATTTGGGTCCAAACCTTGGAATTTTCACGCCAGAGGAAAACGTGTTTCTGAGCTCAATCGTCGACGACTTAGGATTGTGTGGCATACAAACAGGAAATGTTTTAGGTTTTGCGGCTGAACTTTTCCAGAGGGGAATATTGACGAAGCCTGATCTGGACGGAATAGAACTCGAATGGGGAAACACTGAAGCCTTTGCAGATTTAGCCAAGAAAATCGCTTCCAGAGAAGGTATTGGTGACTTGTTGGCTGAGGGAACATACCGTGCGGCCGTGAAAATTGGACAAATAAAGAAAGTGAATGTATTACAATATGCTGTACAAGCTAAGGGGATAGGTATCGGTGCTCACGGAATCCGCAGTGGTAAGGACTATCCCAAAATCATCTCCTATGCGTGTTCAGTTCAAGGCGGAGACCACACATCAACAGCATCATTGCCAATAAGTGACCCCGTGAGCGAATTATGGGAGATCTTTAACGATTCAGCCGTATACTGCAACTTCAATAGTTTCGGTTTGAAACGTAAGATTAGGTTCGACTTCTACAAGGCAGTCACGGGTTTAGAATTGACTCCAGAAGAATGGTGTAATTCCAATGCATTAAGGATATTGCATCTCCAGAGAGCACTGCTGTTGTTAGGGGGACCTGACCTGAAATGGAACCCGAAGATTCACGATGACAATCCCCCTAGATTTTACGAGCCGTTGTCCTCTGGACCCTACAAAGGTAGAAGGGTTCAAGAAGATGATGTAGAGGCGGACAAGAAGGAATATTATAATGAAGTGGGCTGGGATGAGAACGGTATACCCAGATCGGAGATTCTCAGGAAATTTGGATTGCGTGATGTTGACCGAGCTTTGACCAAAGTCCGTCATAACTCGTCGACTTGAAATATCCTACCAAAAAATCAGTTCGCGAACTTTTCTTTCCATGTTGTTTGTTACGAGCCAACCTTGCTCTTGGATGGTTTAGCTTTGGATCTGCTGACGAAAGCTCGATTTTTACTGGTCGAACTACGAAATATGCAGTTGGAAGAACGGAGCATTTCAGTTTCTATCGCACCAACTCTTAAATGAGCGATTTTTAAGGTATACCAGTATGGAATTGCGAAGAAAACTGGGTATCCCAGTAATTATCAGTGCAGTTTTATTGATGACCTTTCTGCATCACATCTCACAACAACAGAGTGAGAAAATCTATGGTGAAACAACTACTGTGATTGGAAAGAATTACTGTTTTGTAGAAAGATATTACTTTTTCCCCGTAAGCACACCAGTGGGGGGGGAGGTTTGGCGAAGAAGTTCGCATCGTGGAATCTTTTGGGTACACAAAATCATAACTTCTAGTGGAAACGAGTATGAGATAATCCTTAAAGATGATTGGGACATAATTCAAGAGGATGATGTTATCAAACAATTTACAGGCAGCCCCTATTACGTTGAGAGAGGAAGTGGAATTTACTATGAAAGCACATATGCGCCTATTCCAGGGATCCTATGTTGGCTGGAATTGTGGAGAAACGGAACATGCCTTAAGGATGTAAAAGCGTATAAGCCGCCCTAAATGAAAAAAGGTCTGGGTCCCCAGTGAGGGGCATCGCTAATTTCTGGCTGAAAAACAAGTGGTGCCCATAATTTCCTCGTCAATTCAAACGAGCATGATTACTCCTGGTTCTTGTGAGAAACTATCTCCATGTAGTTTCTTTTACGCTAAAGCATATTTGAGATACATACCTCTGACCCTAATGATGCCAACTTTCAAGCATAGAGCCAGACTTACGGTATTTGGTGAAATTTTGAAAGTAACACGAGAATCTAGCGAAGGTAAGAAGAAAACGGATATAATGCGAAGCGTCAATTTGAATCATCCTCAAGCAGACAAGTATCTTAATCTGCTTTTGACTAACAATCTTTTATGCTTAGATAACGAAGATAGATACAAGCCCACCAAAAAAGGATTAAAACTTGTTAAAACTCTTGAATCCCTCAATTTAAGGCTGAAGTAAAAATCCAGTGTGTTTGCATATCGCGCGCTTCGGAGCAAAGGTTTGAGGCACGATATTTGGAGCCTAATAGCAACCATATGTTGAAAACGACCTTTTTTCCAAAGATCAAAAAGATAACGAAAAAAGTCGACAAGATACACACTTAGGAAAAGCATGCTCAGCTCACCCTTGATCTGAAAGTTCTACACGAGTTGATGCGCGCGATACATGGAACCTAAAGGAGGGAACTCTTTACACAGGGTTGAATGACATAGTAATGTGGTTTATTGCTTCCTGCTGATCCATTCTTCTCGGAATAGACTGGACGCTTTGAAGATAGCGATATGGTCAACGTCCATCTTGAACCCACACACCTGCCGAATAAGAGTAATAAAACGCAGTTTGCAAAAATTATTTCAATAAGCAAATGTTACGTAATGTTGGAGAGTTCTTGACTGGATGGTGCATCTAGAAAAAATTGAATACAAGCCCATGCCCGTCCGAGATTTGCTTGTTGAGATGAAAGACCTTTCAGAATTGATGATAGACTTAGCATATTCTGCCGCCCTTTTTCACAGCCATGAACTGGCTGAAGAGGTTTTAGAACTTGAAACCCATGTTGACACTCTAGCATATATCTTGAAAATGAACACTATGCTTGCCGCCAGAGACGCTGAAGATGCAGAAGCTCTGGTAGGTGTGTCAATGGTAGCTTCTGCTGCCGACAAAATCTCTGATGCCGCAGCTGACATAGCAGCCTTGGCAATAAGAGAAATCCATGTACATCCAATAGTCAGAGCCGCTTTTAGTAAAGTTGAAGAACAACTCGTTCGCGCCGAAGTTAAACCAAATTCTATTCTGGTAGGAAAGAACCTTGGAGAACTGGAACTAGCCGCAAGAATGGGCGTCGACGTAATTGCGATTCGACGAAAAAAGAACTGGATAATCAATCCCGAAGGAAGCGAAGTAGTCTCTGATGGAGACATTCTCATTGCTCGCGGAGCCCCGCATGGTGTCGAAGAACTTCAATTGGTTGCTGAAGGTTCCGTTCAGAAGTTGGGAGACTAGAAAATGGCACCAAAAGTTCAGAAACCATTTGCAAAGATTGTGAAGGAACTTGTGGAGCTCAAGGATACCTCTGAACTTATGATGGACCTTGCATATTCTTCCCTTCTTCTGAGCAGTAGAGAACTTGCAGAGGAAGTAGAAGCCCTCGAAGAACGCATGGACAACCTCCACACAGAGTTTGAACTGCTAGTTCTAGCAAGTGGCTTTAAATCAGAAGAGTCCAAAGATTTTCTCGGCTTAATTCGACTAGGCGTGGCCACAGAGAACATAGCTGATGCGGCTGCAGAAATTGCTCGAGTCGTACTAAGAGGTTTAGAGCCTCATCCGATTTTGAAAGATATGATCAAAGAGGCTGAAGAAACAGTCACTCGCGTCCAAGTTTCAAGAAAATCATCCTTAATTGGCAAAAGCCTAAGGAATGTGAAGCTTCCGGAAGAAACTGGAATGTGGGTATTAGCTATAAGAAGGGGCAAAAAATGGATACGCCCTAAACCCAATCTCACCCTTAAAGCTGGTGACTTTTTGATTGCTTCAGGTTATGCAGAAGGAAAGGAGGATTTGGATAAGTTAGCATCTGGCGAAAACACTTTGTCAGAATAAACTGCGCGTCAAACGTAAAGCCAGATTTCCAGCTCACTTCAGCAAGAATAGCCAACGGATGTTGCCAGCTCCTTCTTTCGTTATCATCGTAAAAATGCAGAATAAACAATCCGCAATAAACAAAGCACTATTCGGGAATTGCGTCAAATTTAACGTTTAACAGTGTTGGCTCCTGATATACGAGTAATACAGGACAATTTGCTTCGGTTCTTCTCCAAGCAGCTTCCAGTAATTGTTTCCCTGCTTTTGCCGAGGCAGTGGCTTTGATATTCATTTCAGCCAACTTGGATGAGCCAGGGTGCTTTTCAGCTTCTGCAACAACCTCAAATTCGCTGAGTTCAGTCTTGCTCTGTTTGCAAACTTTAACAAATACGGTCACAGCGCAACTTGCCAAGGCCATTACAGCCAATTCCAAGGCTGTCGGGCCAGCGTTGTCTCCACCTGTAGCAACAGGAAGATCACAAACAACACTGTGCCCCCTAGAATTGTCAACTCTCAAACGGAAATCCTCTTCCCACTTTGCTACCGCCTTAATCATACCAATCCTTCCAACGTCAGTTCATTCTATAGGTTTGTTACCAAGCTTTACCAGAACTTTTTCTTCCTTGGCATTGCAATGATTTCCTTGAATTCTATTCCTCTTTCTTTGTGGAAGAAGTCATCTGAATGACATGACTTCACCACTATTGCGGTGTCTGCTCCGCTACCTGTTCCTGCGATAGAAATCACGTCCTCACCCATAGGTATGGCACCAGCATCAGTCGCCATCATCACTATCTCAGCAGCGACCTTCATACCCTGTGAGAATCTTCTCAAGACATCCTTGATTGTCGTGTTCTCACTACAGTAACCACTGTGGAGCTTCGATATCGATTCAGCTGGAGAAAGAAAAGCATGTGTGCTTGTGATGACCACCGCTTCTAGCTCTGTTAATTTCTTTCTGTTTTCCTCCATGAATTCCGCCATTCCTGCGTACTCAGTTACTACTACCACCTTCATTCCTGTGTTTTTGAACGCTTCAGCTGTTCTTACACCTGATGATCCACTGGCAGTTGCGACGACAACATATTTCAAGCCGTGACTCAAGGCTGCCTTTTTGGCTGCTTCTATGGTCTGTTCAGTGTTCTGCGCTCCAAAGCTATCGAAATAATGTACTTCTCTTTTGACCACGTTTATTCACCAAGTCAATTCCACCTTGATACACTGCACTGCCTTCTGTTTAAGTTTTATTAGATTGCTTGTTGCTGAGAATGTAGGTAGATTATGATGGATTTGGATGAAGCATTAAAGGGTAGAAGAAGCATCAGAAACTACCTTGCTGAGGATGTTCCAAAGAAACTTGTGAGGAAGTTATCGAGGCAGCAACTTTTGCTCCTTCGGCGAAGAATGATCAGCAATGGCGCTTTACAGTGCGCGCGTGAGAGACAGAAACAAGTTTCAAAAGTCTAATATACCACATCAAGGCATCCTATTTACGCCAAAGAGAAGGAAAAAATATGAAAAACAAGTTATCAATTCTAGTAGTAACCATTGCCTTTTCAATACTACTTTCGATGGTTTCTCTGCCTCAAATAACGGCTAGCTCTTCCTTCCAGTTACCGTATGACGTAGAGATTGCACGAGAAGAATTTGCTGAATCGTTGGAGACGACAACACTGAATGAAGGTTCACTTCCGGAATTTGTACCTTTCTGGGTAGATCTGGTCAACGCAGAGGTTGTACCGAATGATGGTGAAGGCGTTTATGTTGCCGTGCTAGACACAGGGCTGCTAAACCCATGGCCGTTCTTTTTCTCAGAAGCCAATATTGCATGGGACTTGCGTAAGGGTTTCAGTCATGATATATGGTGGGATTCTGGCATCGGAGACTTTGAGATGGGTCCACTTCGAGACGACCGTGGGGTCATCAGTCATCCTTGGGGCTCAGGACACGGTACCCATGTTACGAGCACAATAGTTGGCTATAATATTAACAACGTGTTTTGGGTTAGAGGAGTCGCTCCCGAGGCAACGATAATTCCAGTGCTCGTACTTGACTACTGGTGGCTCGATTGTCCAGATCCCAATTATGATGTGGACGGGGATGGGGTGTCTGATTGTCATGATGGAAAAGTCTTGTTCAGAGGCGGTACTGATGAAATGATTTCCGCCGGCATCTATTATGTTGCAGACTTGGCTGAGACTTTGGACGGCCCAGTTATAATTAGCATGAGCCTAGGCGGCAGCTCACCATCACCAATGATTGAAGATGCAATAGACTATGCGATAGATCTGGGCGTAATCGTGGTTGCCGCTGCAGGTAACCTTGGCTACTTGGGAATGGACTGGCCAGGCGCCTACCCACAAGTCATCTCATGTGCGGCTGGCGGTTGGACAATGAATTGGATTGGAACTGGTGGTACATGGTGGCTAAGTGATGTCTCAGAAGATCTCAGAGAAGATGATTACTGGGGGAACAACTGGCAACTCTATCTTGAAGATTTCAGTTCAAGACCAAACATGGACATTGGACAAAAAGCCACTGATCTAGACGTTACTACTCCTGGCGCCGCAGTTGTAGGTCCACATCAACCTTTCGTTTCGTGGGACGGAACTCAGTGGAACCTAGGTGAGATAAACTATTATTATGTATGGGGCACAAGCCAAGCTACTCCGCACGTTTCTGCAATGGCAGCGCTTATCCTGGAGTCCAGTCCAGAACTGGGGCAATATGCTATGCAGTGGATTCTAAAGAACGCCGCAGCAGGCCTTCCAATACCAAGTGACGGCGCGTGGGTATACGACCCGTGGTATGGACTATACCACTTCGAATGGTTCGGTATAGATTGGGGAAGAGGCTTCCTCCAAGCAGATAGCGCCATGAGTGTAGCCCACATCTTTATGCGTGGATCACGATCGCAGCATTTCCTAGTCCCCGAATAGAAGAACATATCTCTTTAACACTTCCCCTCTTTTTTCTTTATCAGCACGCACGGACGCAACACGTACTTCTGTCCGAGTGTCAGGTACGAAGAGTGGGACATCCCCCGATATCGGGCATCTAACGTCTGATTTTCCTCAGCTAGTAAAATTCATTCGGTGGCTTACAGGATCTTATGGTAGATAATCATTGATGAAGAGAACGTGGTTGAACGCTTCAGGTCTTTGGTTTTCAAAAAAGTGGAGGATGTTGGTTTTTATTCGATTCCCCAGCGTTTGGTGATTTTCACCAGTAGGAAGATCACGAAGGCTACTATGAGGAAGGTGATTAGTGCTCCTATGAAGTGTCCAATGAGGAATGGACCAACGGATATCAAATCCCATTTGTCCATGCCTGGAATTAACTGTATTACGGGCATGATAAGATCATTCACTAGTGCTTTGACTAGTTCTCCGAAGTAGATACCTATAATGAAGGCTACTGCCAATCCCATGACCTTGTATCTTGATATGAAGTCTAGGAACTCTGCCCACAATCCTTTAGGTGCGGGTCTAGGTGGAGCAGGCTTAGGTTCAAGCAGCTCTCTGATTCGCTTCAACTCCTCTAACATTTTCTCTTCCTTAGACATGCTTCGTCACAATTCTACAAGCTAGCTGAAGTTGCCTTTTAAATCTTGTCAAGGTCTCTTGCCCGTGCGCACGCCTAACACACTGAAGAGATATCCCTATATATCCAAACCACTATTTCTCTCAAATCTACTAGGTTCAAACAGCAAATGGATAAGGGAAAGGAAACATAAAATGGAAATAATCGTATGTGTCAAACATGTCCCAGAAACAGCCGAAGCAGAAGTCACAATAGATGAAAGCGGCAAAAGAATAAAGACAGAAGACCTCGTGTACGACATCAACGAATGGGACGACTACGCCCTCGAGGAAGCCGTATTACTGAAAGAAAAACACGGAGGCTCAATCACCGTCATAACAGTAGGCACAGAAGAAGCAGACAAAACATTAAGGAAATGTCTAGCTAGAGGGGCAGACCGAGCAAAAAGGTTAGCAGACAAAGCATTCGAAGAATCCGACGCCTTCGCTACCGCAAAGATTTTGCACAAAACCATCCAGAATTTGCCATTTGACCTTATATTAACAGGTGCTCAAGCCGGAGATGACGGCTTCGCACAAGTTGGCGGTATATTGGCGGAACTACTTGGAATCCCCCATGCCACTATGATAAAGAAAATTGACGTCACAGAAGGATCAGTGAAGGTTAATCGCGAGCTCGAAGGCGGCTTGGAGCAGGTGATGGAAATAAAATTGCCGGCTGTGCTGGCCATCCAAACAGGCATCAACGAACCAAGATATGTATCGATAATGGGTGTAAGGAAAGCCAGACAAAAAGAACTCAAAGTTCTAAATCTTGCGGATATTGGCCTAAAAGAAGAGGAAGTTGGAGAATCTGGATCATGGATAACAGTGGAAAAGATGTTCATACCTCCCGTAGAGAAAGAGGCAGAAATCTTGACTGGCGGGCTCGACAACATAGCAACAAAGATCGTAGAAACCTTGAGAGCTAGGGGGCTCATCTAGGTGAAAGAACTCTTTGTGTTAGCTGAACACAGACAGGGCGAACTCAGAGACGTAACGTTTGAGATGTTGACCAAAGGCAGAGAGATAAGCCAAAAGATAAACGCAGATCTGACAGCGGTCCTTTTAGGCCACGATGTCAAAGAATTTGCGAAAACACTGGCAGAACAGGCCAAGAAAGTTCTGATCATTGACGACGTAAGGCTAGAGAACTTCAACGCAGAAACATATCAAAAGGTTCTGTCCTACCTAATTTCCGAACGCCAGCCTTCACTAACCTTAATAGGGCACACCGCCTTTGGAGTAGATTTAGCTCCCAGCTTGGCAACCGAGCTGAAGATGCCGTTAGCAACAGATTGCATAGACTTGGATTTTGAAGGGGAAAGGTTGGTCGTGATTCGTCAGGTTTATGGTGGTAAAGTGAACGTTAAGGCGATGCTTCGCAAGTCTGAGAGTTACATTGTAACGCTTCGTCCAGCAACGTTTGAAGCCCAAGAAGTCAAGGCTGCAGGCGGCCAGATGATTGAAGTCGCATCTCCACTCTCGGAAGACATAACGTATAAAAGATTTATTGAGTATGTTCAGCCTCCTGCTGGCGAAGTAGACATAACCGCAGCTGACGTAATAGTGGCCATAGGTCGTGGAATAAAAGATGCCGATAACATGCCAGTAATTGAAAAACTAGCAAAGGCACTTGGAGGCGTCCTTGCGTGTTCACGACCCATAGTAGATAAGGATTGGCTTCCGACAGATCGGCAAGTGGGGACTTCTGGAAAGACTGTGAAGCCGAAACTGTACATCGCTGTCGGTATAAGTGGTGCCTTCCAGCATATTTCCGGGATGAAAAACGCTGATCTGATAATCGCTGTAAACAAGGATGGTAAGGCTCCGATCTTTCGTGTGGCTGATTACGGTGTAGTAGAAGACTTGTTTAAGGTTGTGCCTGTGTTAACGGAAAGAATATTAGAGGAGAAGTCTAGTTAGTTGAGAATCTAAGAATAAGTGTTGGATAGATGGTGAAAAGATGAATTTCGAATTGAACGAAGAGCAGAAGGATATCAAGAAAGCTGTTAGAGAGTTCTGTGAGAAGGAGTTTACACCTGAAATAGGATTAGAGTTTGATAAGAAAGAGGAGCATCCTACAGATCTCTATAGGAAAGCTGCGGAACTGGGGTTCACCAGTTTGAGGTTCCCCGAGGAGTATGGCGGGCAAGGATATGGGATGTTTGAGGAGTGTTTGGTGACTGAGGAGATGTGCAGGGCTGACCCTGGATTGGGTGTTGCAGTGATGTCTGGAACCTTCGCAAGTGACATAATAATGGAGCATGGAACTGAAGAGCAGAAGAAGAAGTATATCACACCACTATGTAGTGGGAAGTTTATTTCAGCTGGAGCCTTTACAGAGCCTGCTCATGGTAGCGATATCGCGCGCATGGACACCACTGGAGTGAAGAGTGGTGGCGGGTGGGTGATTAATGGTTCGAAAACTTTCATCACGAATGCTCCTGTTGCTGATTTTTTCTTGGTGTTGTGTCAGACGGATCCTAAGGCCGAGCCTTCATATCGTGGTCAAAGCATAATCGCTGTGGACAAGGGAACGGATGGTATTGACGTTACGAAGCTGCATGATAAGATGGGGATTAGACCGGCGATTACTGGTGAGGTGGGGTTTAGTGATGTTGAGGCGCCTGAAGAGAACCTAGTTGGCGGACTGAACCGAGGTTTTTATCAGGTTATGGGGTTCTTTGATGTAAGTCGTGTGCCAATCGCTGCCCAAGCTGTTGGGATTGCACAGGGGGCCTTTGAGCGAGCGTTTAATTACGCGAAGGAACGGGAACAGTTTGGGAGACCAATCATTCAGTTTCAAGGTGTTTCATTCAAGTTAGCGGAGATGGCGATGAGGATTGAAGCGGCAAGAGGACTTACGTATAAAGCTGCTTGGTTGATTGATCAGGGGAAGACTGATGCGATGATGACTTCTATGGCGAAAGCTTTTGCGAGTAGGATGGCTGTGGAAGTTACGGATTGGGCAATTCAGGTTCATGGTGGCTATGGCTACATGGGGGACTATCATGTGGAACGGTTTCATCGGTGTGCGAAGATTACTGAGATTTACGAGGGAACATCAGAGATTCAAAAATTGACGATCATGCGATATCTAATGAAAAGAATGTAAAAAGCAACGACTTTCCTCTCTCTTTTCTCTATAGTATCGACTCACAGAATTTTTGTTTCTTCTTCTCCGCGCGCGCCTTCCTTCCCAAAAAAATTCAAAGGTAAAATTGTTACATTTTGTCTGTGCGTGCGACAACATGAGTTTGAGAAGGATTAAAGTGTTGCTGAGGGTTTATGAAACAATACAAGTTAGAGGACCACTTGTTGATCATGTCAAGCGACAAGAATTACCACCCTCATTTTCAATCGGTATTTGAGCGCGCGCGCACTTTCTGTTTTTTCCTGATCTCACTTGATGGTACGGTCTAAATAGACGGTATCTAGACAACCGTGGCCAACCAGTCTTAGCGTATTTTAGTTTATCTGGGTTTTCCTTCAACCAGTTCATCATATGAAAGAAGCTCCCTGCCCTATTCCCGTCTCTCTTTCTGAGCGGCTCATACCCTAAGTTTCTTATTTCATCAAGGTATGCCATCTCTGTGAGACGTTGTGGTTCTCCCATCACTTTGACTCTGCGAATTCTGTTGTCACCATACCTTCTTTTCAAATTTTGAACCGCTTCGTCGAAAATGTAGCCCTTGCAGATGTGGATTAATTCCTCTGTCTTGATTCTGAGTTTATCAAGTAGATGGAATACAACACTTGAAGCTTGCTTCAGATACTCTTTCTGGTGAAATCGTGGAGACCTGAAATATTTGACATCTAGGACTTCATACCTAAATTCTTGTGTTTCTTCACGAAAAGCTCCTATGATCACACCGAAAAGGAGATCTCCAACACCAGCATCGTCTATCGTTATCGTCATCTAGTAATACCTCTCGTTACCGGAGGCATATGTAAGTTCATATAAAAATGGTTTGATTAAGTTCCCGCGTGTGAAAGCGCGCGCGTAAGAAGAATAACAAGGATAAGCCTAAGATTCTGTTGAAGGTAGGGAAAACTGACAAGTTGATTGGGGACTATCTCGATTTTTATGAGAAGCTCAAAGACCTCTAATTCCATAACACGCGAGTAAATGAACACACGCAAAGATCGGTAATTCTTGAAAAAAATATATCTTTGCACTATTCGTAATTTGCAATCTTACAATAAGGTGAGGGATGAAATATTGCATAAGCTGCTACGGGATCTTCCTTCACGACTGGACAGTGAGAGATTGATGCGCGCGCGCCCAAGAGAGTAGAAAGAATCTCACGAGCAGCTAGGCCCTTAAGGGCATGTAAAATGCATATGTGAATGGGATAAGCAAATCAGATTCCTTCCCTATAATAATTAGTATGCTTGAGGAGTATTTGGTTTTCACTGGAAGGCCTAATGCAGGTAAGAGTAGCATCATCAGAGAAATTGTAGGCTTGGTTGTAGCAACCGGAAAGCGTCCGGGAACAACACGAAACATATCGAAATATCCTTTAAACAGTGGCCTAGTTCTTGTAGATATGCCTGGTTTTGGCAGGATCATGGGTGTCTCTAAGCGTTTAGAGAATATGAGGAAGAATCGGATCATCCGTTTCTTAGAGTCTAACGCTCAAAACATAGTTCTAGCTATCCACGTTCTCGACATATCCACGTTCCTAGAAACATCATGGCGTTTGGAAAAGAAGGGGATAATCTCGATAGATGTTGAGATGATCCAGTTTCTAGCTAAGACGCTACGTGAGTTTCCCTTGGTGGCGGCTAATAAAATAGATAAGACCGACAGGAAGGAAATAGATGCTAACCTAAAAGAGTTCATGCACAGGATCAGCAACGGACATATTTCAACTGCGGATAAAGTGTTCCCAGTAAGTGCAAGGACTGGAGAAGGATTAAGCGCTTTAAAGATCGCGATTCACGAGAAGTTGGTAACAAAGGGGTATAGAACACCGCTTAAAGCGCGATGAATTCGAGCTTTAGCGCGCGCATTTCTTTCCCCTTGCGGTATTAGTCTTAGTTCATTATGAGGGGAAAGTTTTTGAGTGAATTCTACCCCGCGTACATTAACTCACTATCCTATCCTTATCCTATTCCACTATATCCATATTGTACCATTAGGTATATCCCTAAATTGGGTATACGGTTTTGGATCGTACATACTTGGTTGTCCATTAACCGTCGTCCATTAACGTCTCCATTGGTTGGTTGGTTGGGTTAAAATTTAATGCCGTTAACCGTACCTTGGTTGGATAAGAATTTTATTCCTTCCTTCCTTGCGTACTGTGCTCGCTTCGCTCGCACTTAACTATCTTAATATATAACCAAGTGTATTATATTAATAGGTAAGATTTTCAGGAGAATATTGGGACAGGGCTTTAAAGCATCTTGTCGTTGATCTTGACTATTTTGCTGAACAACAAGCTAAAAGGAGGGTATAATTTGGATAA
>Ga0224501_10001622_pt1 | contig 17404 bp, 32 predicted proteins | sample SF_Oct11_sed_USG_4_FD_169105 | JGI IMG/M metagenome (GOLD analysis project Ga0224501, IMG submission 169105) | Sediment microbial communities from San Francisco Bay, California, United States - SF_Oct11_sed_USGS_8_1 | ecosystem: Environmental > Aquatic > Marine > Sediment | place: USA... | reverse complement strand
GTTCCATTCGCGTTCCATATGAAGTGCATTTCATAAAGCACCATGCCATTTTTATAAAAGGTTAAACGGTTTAAACTTCCATCAGGATTATATTCTGAGTGTAAATCGGTCCACTCTAAATTTTTGTCCAGTTTTAACGTTTTGCGTTTGTGAAACTGCATTAAAACTTGAGTGGGAACAACAGCGCCTTGCGTGTCCTGTTCTGTTTCAACGCCTTTAAAGGATAGAAGCTTTCTATGTTTTTCTAGTTGTTCCTGAGTCAAACTGTTTTCTCCTAGAAGATTCTTCCACAAAACTTAATCACAGGGTAAAGTGTATTTCTAATGGTGTAGGCTGAACTGTCCATATGCATTGAACTAATCCGCCTATGATTATGGTTAAAGCTATGATAGTGCCTAAGCCCATGCTGTTCGAGTGATAATATCTTGTTTTAGACATAGTTTAAACCTCTTTTTAAATCTCCTTGAGTGCCCAATCAGAGTTTACTCCAAGCAATTTTATTCCAGTTACAAAATCAACCGCTTTCGCAAGACCACTATTATAAACATTGAAGTCTGCATTATTTATTTCTTGAACTCCATAAGTCCACAGTTCAGCATCCCATCTTCTAAAACGCAGATTATCCCATGTATTTTCTATTGCTCCATCACCATCAACCGAAACTGCTGGAAAATCGTTTTCCTCTCTACCTGGGTTGCTTACATGAATTGTTGAAAACTGGTTTCCCGCAGTAAAATATCCAGAAGGAGCTTTAAGGATAATACCTGCGCAAAAATGGTTGTCAACTCTAAGATTAGAAATAATGTTTCCATTAGTACGATTTAACACAAATTCACCTTTGAAAGTTGCATCGCCTCCTCCAGCATATCCACAGTACATTCCGTTAATGTCGTTGCTAGCCCCATATTGTAACATAAAGGCACATTTTCCCCCACTTGCATTAATACCTCGCAACCATGAGTCGCTTACAACATCCAAATAAATACCGTGACCTGAAAAAGAGGTTAGTTTAGAATTTAATACTTTAATTTCGGTTGCCCTTTGAACGTGGAGACAATTCTCTTTAGCAGCACCACCATAAAGTGTTATTATATCCTCAAGTGTAATAGACTGCATTGAGCCAGAAGCATTAAGAAAAGCAAATCCTCTACCGCTAGTCTGTTCACCATAATTAAGGTCCCAAAGACCGCCTTTAACTTTTATAAAACTATTTCCATTTGTTACATCAGAATTTCCTAGAAGGGTTTTGTTTACGCCGTCTGCAAGACCCATTTTGCCTAAAATCTCTAAGAATGTATAATCGTCTAGGTCAATACAATTTACGTTTCCAGCAGGATAGTCTAAATTGGGAAAGTTTCCTTTCAACAACACTTTTTCTGGATGCGTTCTAGCACTGGTTAAACTGTCTAAAGCCTCTTTAATAGCTAATTCTGGATAGGTGCTTCCAGGCTTTCTAACACCTGCCCTGTTGCGAACACCATAGGTACTTAACCCTTCCTTTTCAACTTTAAAATCATAAGAATGCTGATATTCATGTTCGATACCGCCTCCTCCTCTTTTTTTGCCTAACCTCGCAGCTTCCGAAAGGATTTCTTGAGCATGTTTACCGTCAACCAAATCCGCGTTTAAACCGCTACCAGGTCCCTGAGGCAATGTTCTAAGAAGTTTGCTTCCTTCAGAGCGCACGCTCTCTTGATACAACGCAATAAGGCGTTTGTTCCGATTAATCACGTCTTCAGTTTTTTCCGTCATTTTTGTTTCACTTTCCTAAAACGTTGGATAATTCGCAAGAAACTCGCAGAATTCAAGCAAAGGCTTCTCTAACCTCTGCACGCGCTGCATAATCTTATCTAACGCCACAATCGCCGAGCAACGCAACATTGTAAAGTGTCCTCGCGGATCAATCTTTATCGTGCGCCAAACCGTCTTAACCGCGAGCGCTTGATTTTGATTGTTGACAAGTATGTACTGTCCAACTTTCCAAGGCAACGTGTAATCAATCCAGTAAGGCGGCACAGTCCATTTACCCAAGTATGCACGTCGCCAACGACAGTAAAAACATGTGAAATGGAACCGTTTCAAGTTTGGATGCGGGCATAGGATTCCAGCGCACCACAGTCTAGTAAGCATGTTTCTTCGGAACCCGCCGGGGCTTAGATTTTTCCTCTACAGGATTGGAATCTTCAACTTTAGGTGCTTCGTCGGTGGTTATTGGTTCAACCATTACAACTTCTTTTATAATGGTTTCAACAGGCTTCGGCTCTTCAACTTTCACCATGAATGAGGCATTGAAATGTTTAGGGTCTATTTCTACGATTGCCCCACTAGGGTACGTTTTGCCCTTATAACGGAAAGTTACGGTTGGTTTTATTTTGATGATGTTCACCTCCACACTAAATAAATGAAATAAATCAAAAAAAAGGGAAAATAAAACAACGATTATAACGTTGGTTTAACTTAAGACTTCAATTATTTCTATGATTGCTTCTGGTCTTTTTATTACGGGAACAACGGCTTCCCACACTTTGCCCTGATAATTCATTGTTGGCAGTTGCGCCAGGTAATTACTGATGTCTGCGCCTACGAGCAGTTCAAAGTTGCCTGGTTGAACGTCAAGTAACAGAACAGAGTCTTGACCGTTATCCGCAGCAAAAAGGTTGTCGCTTACCAGAATGTTTTCTGTGCCTCCGAGCAATTCGCCAACAGCTTCGAAACCCCATTTGTCAGTATTTGCTATCAAGGTTTCAAGGCACGCGTAAACTGCAGAGGGCATGACTATTTTGTAAGGTCCTTGATGTCCGAGGGCACGCAACATTTGTTTAGCGTGGGCCACGTCTGCTACAGCAAGTGCAGGACCAGTAGTAGCTGTACCCCAATTGGCACCGTTGAAATAGTTTGTGTTTAGTACTCCAGGGCAGCTTCCTAACAATCCTAAGATTCCTAATGCTGGCCAAGTCGCGTTTTCGCCGCTTAGGATCAGTCTGTCTTCTTCTTCAGCCACTTGTCTAGCCGCGTTTTCAGCGTGTTGAGTGTTCAAGTCTTCGCCGCCTTCACGTCTTTTGAGTACGTCTCGCCAGTGCAGCTTGTAGTCTTTACTGATTATGGGAATTGCCACGTCGCCTTTAGTCAAGTCCACTATGTCCATGCTTTGTTCTTCGCCTGTCATGCTAATTGTAGCCTGTCCCATGTCGTTTTCTTTATAGAAAGTGTATTTGGTGTAGCCTGCGCTTGGCAAAGTGCGTATGGGCATTAGTTGTCTGCCTATGAGTTTTGGTCTTACGGTTTTGACGATTGCTGTTTCCACCAGGTTAATCTCGTAGTCTGTAAGCGTTCCAGTTGCCAATCCAATTCGTCTCATTGTATTCATGTCAATCGCCTTAGATAGTTAGCTTTACGAGGACCCAATCAGCTTTTGCCAGTGTGCCTTTCTTTTCTAGACTGTAGCCAATCGTTCCGCCTGAGACAACTGTGTTTGTGACCATGCCAATTGTGGATGGATACACTCTTGTTCCGACATTGATGGTTGCACCGCTTACAGCCACCAGTTTAACCACTATGTCGCCTCGTAAGACTCTGATTTGGTCTTTTGCCTCAAAATCGTGGGCAGGGTCTCCTTCGCCGTTTGCGGGTGCTGCCCAGTACCAACTCAGTTTTTTGTCGCTTGGAACATCAGCAACTCCCAAGACAAGAAGCGAACCTGCACCTGCAACTTGGCATTGATAGACCGCGGTGTCAGCTATCACAAGTCGTCCTGGACAGAAGTCGGTGCCGGTTAAAACTTCCATCTCTTGAATTTCAGGTTGACCAGCATAGAGAATCGCGTTTTGAATCATTTCATGGTCTAGTCCTTGCGGCATTAAAAGTCACCTTGTGAAGCGAGGATTTCCTTGCGTGTTTTGCCGAATAGGTTGCCCACGGTGGTTCTGCCTAGGCTGCTGTCAGTTCCAGCGCGTATCGGCTTGTATGGAGTAGCCGTGTCTGTTCCTTTGCTGCGCAATAATGTTTCGTCGATTTGCTGTAGTTGTTCAACGTTAAGCGGTTCCAAATCCGCTTCTTTATAGTCGCTTTTACTCATGATTTTCAGTTTTAAATCGGCTTTCAAATCGGTTTCGATGACGCTTGCCAATTCTATGTTTTGTTTTTTCAAAGCTTTGTTTTCGTCTAAGGCTTGCTGCAACTCTTTTTTCATGCGAGCGTTGTCTAAGGTTAAAGATGCTAATTGTACGCCTATGGTTGCGTCGGTTGCCGTTTCTTTCCTTTTTGGTTTATCAGTCATAATTTTAATCTCCTCGTTTAAAGTTTTCTTGCAGATTTCTTTAGCCACGCCTGCGTTGGGCGTGAACAACCCATTTTGCGGAACGGATTCCCTATTGTTTTATAAAGATTTGTGGAATACATTCCGAACAGTATCCTAGCTTGTTGTCCACTAGGAAGAGCACGTAACCTAGCTCTCTGTAGGTGTCAACTAAGTGACTATGTGTAGACTACGACGGCTGCCATGTTGGGGTTTCCGCTTGACAAGAGAGGCACTATGGAAACGGAGACAACGGTTGTAGCACCCGAAGTTAACGTGTTGACTGCTTCGGCTATTGAGCCTGTAGTTGCTTCAGTGTCGCCGTCTGCGAACGTTCCCACCACTACTTTCGTGTGTGTCGCACCCATTCAGTTCACCTTTTAAATTGGGTGTCTACGTTCGCTTCTGCGCCGTTCAATGACGCTTTGCTCTCGCATGTTAATCAATTTCTTGCTGCGTTCGATTAGATTGTCGGTTGCTTCATGTTCGCCTGCCAACTCTGCCTTGCACCATTCCGTAGCCTCTTCTTCTGACTTGCCCGCGTCTATTTGCTCTGCTACACATTTTTCTAATGGTGTTTTCTCTTCGGGTTCCTCTTCTTGGGCTCCTGTTGGCTTTACTGGTGGCGGTGGCGTAGTTGCTAGGGCTTGGGGCGGCTGCGTTATAGAATTCCAATGTTCTTCCGCTTGTTCTCGCGTGTGTCCCTGCGCCATATACTCTTTGACGAATGCCTCAAACTCTACTGTTTTTTCATTCATGTTTTTTATTCCTCCTTTTTTAATTAATTCTTGTAGAACGTTAAGTGCAACATCTCCCACACCATGCTGCTCCGGCTTATGATACCAAATGTTGCCGCATACAGCGTTGACTTGCTCCTCTGAATATTCCGGCATGCCTGCACTGACTACTGCTTTGCAATTGTCCATCCAATCTTTAGGCGGTTTTTCACCTTGATCTATTCTTTTTATGTCTGTCACCTCCGCTCCATGTTTCTGTGCTTGAATCGCCCTGTGCATTGCTTCTGCCTCTTCTTTCGTGTCGAAACATTTTATGATTTCACCTTCTTCTTCTCCATGACAATGAATAACACACCATTTATTGCCTCGTTGAACCACTTTGTCTTCTTTAAAACTTATTCTCCGCAGTATCGTGTCTACTCCTATTCCACAGTCGGGAAAACTGCATCTGCCTTTCAACACGCCTGCAGCCACATGGTCGATTACGATGTCGCGCATAACATAATCATAATCGCTGCCGTTCCATTTGCCTGGCGTAAAATCCGGTTGGTAATAGAAGCCTATGCTCACATCTTTCAATTCGTTTTTGCGCACTTTATCTAAAAAGTCCTTGGGGCATGTGGATTTGTCAAAGTTTAAGACTGCGCGGATTCTGTCGCTGTCAAAAAATGGTTTTTCCACTATACCATAGATTTGTTTTTGACTCATTATTACGAGGCTGTCTGGATGGTCTAACAAAGTGATTTTAGCGTTGCGGGCTGTGTGCGTTGCTTTAAGCAGTTCCATGCGGCTTTTTAACGCTCTGCCGTCTGGATATGGATAAACGCCTTCTTTGGTGATGACGGCGTTGACTTTTAAGCAGCATCGGCTGTCTTCAATTACTTGCAATTTATCGACTTGTATGGTGTCATACGCTATTTTCTTCATAATTATAACTCCTTGATTTTTTGGGTTAATTTCATACTCGTAGTAATTATGTGATGTTGAGAGGCTAACTGTTTAAGTTCTTGAATTTTGTCTCGTAGTTTCTTAGCGTCCTCTTTTTTGCGCCTACGATAATTACGCATATAAGCATTCCATTCTTGCCGATGTTCTTTATAGAAGTTTTTTGTATGTGTCATAATGTTTCACTTCCAAGGATTACGCATAAACTCCAACGCAAAACCCAACTGTCTAGGCGTTAACCGTTCTAACTCAGCTTTTGAAATATGCCACATTTGCTTAACATCAAAGCCCAACGGAGTCTCATAGATTTGTTCGGTTCTTCCAGCCCAACGCAATCTGCAACGGCAATTTATGTGAACCATTGCTTTTATCGCGTTGACGCGTTCGTGAATGTGGTAGGGAAAAGCGGTGGGAATCCAGTCGCCCCGCCAATCCGTCATATCTAAGGCTTTGCAGAGTTCACAAGTTTTTGGGCTAGTCATTCTCGCGTCATACAAAAACCAATCGTAGGCACTATGGTGGTAGCCCTCATGGTCAACTGCTTTAAGGATTTCTAATAGGTGGACGAGTTTTTGGGATTTCTCTAATGTGATAGTCGAAGGCTTCAGATTGACCAGTTGACTTTCCAATTATTTCTTCTCCACCTTGCTCAGGAGTTAAATCGGGCAAGTTAGGGTCTTGCAACTTGCGAATTTCATTGCGCGTCATCCATTCACTTTGAACTCTTAACGTTTGAGCTTTAATCTGGTCTATACGCGCTTTTTTTTCTTCGTCAAGTTCAAAACCGCCTTTCCAATTGAATTTAAATTTGGGCGGTTCCGTGAATCCGTTAAACTTTAAGATGATGTTGATTAATTCTGTGATGCCCTGTTCATAACCGCTTTGTTCGTCGCTGATAAGCCCGTAATATTCTTGCTGGTTCACTTCTGAGCCTGTTAATGCTCCGGCTTGTACTCCGCGAAGGATAGCTAAAGGTATGCCGCTGCCCGCGCTGATGTTTTCCATAATGGGCAAGTAATAATTCATGGGGTCGATTGCTCTGCCCGCTACGCCTTTAAAATCTAACAGTTGATTCTCGTTATGCACGAAATATGTTCTTGCGGATAGGTTGCTGAATGCGCCGCTGGCTATGAAATTTTCTATGTCGCTTTTTTCTGCGCCTGTAAACGTTATGTCTGGGAAGCCGCTGCCGTAGCGGTACATGGTTTGTCCCATGCCCCAGCGAATGTTGCGGAGAGTAACCAAGTCGTCCCAAACTGGGTCTAAAACGCTTAAGCCTTGATAATCATTTTCAATGAGTCTGTTGGCAAAGTGAATCACGCGGGAATGGTGAACTTTAAGATATGCGACAATACCAAGTTGTTTGATATTGTAATATTCGGGTAAACCATAACGTGTGCTTTCTTTGTTTTTAACTTCGTCAACTCGCTTAACTTGTATGGAGCCATAAGCTTTGATTTCACGTAGGCTTTTAGGGTTTGTTAAAGGTTCAGCCAACGATTCAGCCTCGTCTTCGTAGCCTAAAACCAAGATTGCCCAGCCGTAAGCACGTTCAAACACGCTCATGCGCATAAGTTCTTGCTTTACTTTTAACCTTGAAAGTTCCGTTTGAACTTGCTCGTCAAACTGTTTGCTTCTTTCTCCCGCCTGGTCATCTTCTAATTCGAGTGCAAACCAGTTGTCATAAATGTCATGGGCTACAGTGAAGACTATGCGGTGGGCTACGGGTTCGCGTGTAACTGCGAAAGTGCGGTCTGCATCTTGGATTTGTGCGCCGAATTCTGCTCCGCCACCCATGCCAGCTTGAGGAATCCACATGCCTCTGCCACGTGGCACTGTAGTGGCTAAACCGATGCGTTTGAGTCCAAAACGATTAACACTCATCGTAGTTCAAGCCATTTCGTTTCATTAGTGAATGTCGTAGAATAGTCTGACAAATTCGTCGCTCCCAAAGGTGGTGTTGTTTGAAATGAGGGGACTTGGCTATAAAGACCGTCCACAATAATTCGATTTCTAATTTCATCAGGTAGCATTCTCCAAGTGTTCTCCATTGCTCCCCAGTTCAGTAAGTGGTACCACAGAGCTTTCTTTGCCTTAAAGCATAAATATTCTCCTGGCTTAGCGTCTATTTTCTTAGCTACGTCTTTTGGCACAGTTGCTCGCAATACGAAATAGTCTTTGTTCTTTCTGGTTTTTGCCTTCTGTAACTTAGCTACAAATGTCACGAAACTAGTGTCAGGTGGACTAACTTCAATTGTTACTTTCATTCTCTAGCCTTTCCTTTACTGTTTACTTCTTTAAAATCGAACCCTTCACTATTTACTACACCATGAAAGTTACAGTTGCTACAGCTTACTTCAGCATCCCAGCCTTTAGGATTCCGCACAAACTTTTCCAGTTGAAGACTATTGCCTTTCTGTCCACACGCGGGGCATGGTTGATTTTTAACAAGAAGTTTAAAATGGTCTACTTCGCTAAGCGTGGCTAAGAATGTCTGTTCATGTTTTCTACGTCGAAACCGAGTAAACCAACTCATTTTTTTTCAATCGCTCCGAAATATTTGATAACCCAATCAATAACTTTATTCTTGTCGATACGAGCATTAGCACGATTTTTTGGCAATTTGGCTTTAGGCATAATTTCTTGTTTTTCAACAGTTTTACCGTATTCATCTTCGGTAACCACCGTCCACCAAAATTCAATAGGAAATTCTTTTTTGGCTTTCTTTAGAATTTCGTCAATCCTTCCAGAATAGTCTCCAACTTCTTTTATTCGTTTTTCAAATTCACCCATATTATTCACCCTAACACCCAACCGTGAATGTCACCTTTCGCGCCAATCACGTTCCGCGTAACTATTTCAACCGCGTCTAAAGCATCATCATGTTGCCCGCGTGGAAACTGCACCCATTCATTCCAAAACTCGCTTTTACTATCTAACAACGGATTCAATAAAACCCGTTTAGACTCAAAATGGCTGCTCATGCTTATGAACCGCTGTTCCTTATCGTGCACGGTGACACTTGGCACTATCGGCAACCCGCGCAGTTCATTGACGAAAGTTAACACTTTTTGAAAAGCGTTTGATTCAACATAAATTTTGTTGTAACGGTGCAGGGCATGTAACTGCTGTATTTTCTGTAGAAAAGCAGGAAAGCTTTTTCGTTCTGCCCACACGTCTTCTAAGTAGGCTTGCTTGTTTGTTGAATCGTAACTTATGGTGGCTATTCCTTGCAAGTCGCCTTCGCCCAGGGCAGGATCAACCCCGGCATATTTTAGCATGTTAACTGGCGGCGGCTGTTCCCAACTGTGCAACCATTCGCTTTTAAGCAAGTCACCCGTCATGCTGGTTGGATCGTTTTGATATTGACAGTTGAAGAAGATTGTGCCTATTTCGTTTCTGCGTTGTTCAAGCTTTTCCAAACTCCAATAATCTGGCCACAATGCTGTTCCGTCTTGTTGAATTGCTTGTTTAATGTCATATGGCCATTTCTGTAGTAGCTCCGCATAAATGTCAGCATAACTCCAACGTGTGCCAATGACTATGATGCCGCCCCAAGGATATAATGTTGGTATCAAAACCTTGTTAAACCAAGTTGACACTTTTTCTAATTGTAGTCTTGTGCGCACGTTTTCTTCATCTATAATGTCGTCGCAAATGATTAAGTCTGATCTGCCGCCTGTTATTGGACCCATTAATCCTGTTGCTTTCAAAGTGGGGTTTTTGCTGATTTCACCGCGAGCTACTATTAGTTCTTGGCTTGTCCACTTTTTCGGTTGCTCTGGCTTTAAATTGCCAAATATTGCCCTGTAACGTTCGTCTGATTCAAACCGTGTTATTAATGCTAAGAGGATTTCTTCGGCGAGGCTTGCGGTTTTAGTGACTATGTTAATGTGTATGTCGTGCCAATTACCAACCATCCAACTTGCATAGTTGATTGTGGTTGTTTCTGTTTTTGCGTGGCCCCGGGGCCATAAGAGTAAGAAGCGTTTTTCTTTGGCGGGGTATGTTTTGAGGGGGCTAAACTTGTTTTGTAGATAATTGTACCATTCAATGTGAAATGGTGCGTTGACATATTTTTTACTTCCATCTGGATTTTGTAATACTTCAGTGAATGCTACGAGATTTAGTCTTTCGTTCAAGTATAGCAACTGCTTTGGATAGGATCGTGGCTTCATCATCTGTTGCATCTATAATTACCTGTTCAACGTGTTCTTTAACTTCGAGTTTACGAGTAATCACATACCCTAAAAGCCTAGTTAAACCTTTGAATGCTTCTACATCATCTACTTTTTGATATTTCTGCAACCATGCTTGCTTCAGCCAAGTTTCAAAATCTTCTGTTTTAATCCACTTCTGAATTTTGCGGTAAAGCGTGCGCCGATGAATTTTTAATGCTTGCGACATGTCTAAGTGAGTTTTGTTTTCTAAGAGCATCTGCTTTATTTTTTCGATTTGCAGTTTGTCTCGTTCTGAAAGTGTGACGTTTTGAGACATTTAGTGACACCTTAATGGAATAGTTTTGCGTCATTGTCTAGGTCGGTTTTTGTGGGGACATCCCTTGCAAATTTCCACGAAGATTTTTTGTTCTTCGAGGGAACCGTTTTTAAAGTCTTCCAACGTGCTATCTAATTTTTTAAGCACTGGACATTCCCATGATTCATAATACAAACAGACATGCTTTTTTTCAGACATACAAACTCACCTCCTCACATTTTGTTTGCGCCGTCTTCGGGCACAGGTTGGTGGATTAAATTTAGGAGCTAAGATGGTGGTTATGCCGAAGACGTTTACGCTTGAGTTTTAGTTTTTCCGCTTTAATAGTTTCGGTTAGGTTTATGTGGCAGTGGGGGCAACGGGTTAAACGTGGAGTTACTGTGATTGGCTGGTTGCACTGTGGACAGGTTACTTCAAACAGGTAACTCATATTACTCGCTCGATTATTGGTGGTTCCTCTTTAGTCTGGAGTTTCGTAGCCTGCTTTAAAATAGAAGTCGCCAATAGTTGTCGGAGTCCAGCTAAAGGTAAAATAACCATCTGTGTTTGTTGTGATTGGGGCTATGCTAGGTTCTAGTTCAATTATCTTACCTGTTGAATCTGTCTGATAGATGTAGATTGTGGCTTCTCCAACACCCACATCATCTTTTATAAGCCGACCTGAGAATTCAATGGATGAACCAATGATACCTGTCTGTGGTGCTAAAAGGGTTAAGCTATATCCAGGGATTATGGGGGTTACGGTTACTTTTACAAAATTGCTGTATATCCAAATAGAGGCTGCACATATGCCTATTGTAACGACAGCGCATAATACTATCACGATTAAAGTTTTGAGTGTTTTATTCATTTTCGGTTTCCACCTCCATCTTTTCTAATCGAACCATCCGTTCTCTCCGTCTCTGTTCCGCCCGTTTAATCCGCACGTTCTTTTTATGCTCGTAATATTTGATTGTAGAAACGATTCCCATGAAGCCCACGTATATGACAAACAAAAATGGATTAGCCAAGTGAAAGTTTAATACGCCCATGCTTGCCTGTTGATACCAATTGGTTTTCCAAGCGATTAACGTGAATGTGACTCCTAGAATGATGCCGGAGCAAATCCAGAAAAAAGCATATTTTAAGTAGCGTTTAAACGGAATTTCTATGGTTGAAGGAAAAACAGGCATTATTTAACCACGGTTACGTCTATTTTATTTAAACCAAGAGGATGTAACTCGACTTCTAAATGAAACTTTAACTCCCATTCAACTATCTGATTTTTCCGCATTATTTAACCACGACATGTTGGGCATAACAGGTAAGGGTCAGGCTCCATCTCGTAATCAGGATGTTCATCTAAATCTTGAACGTAATATTTTCCGCAGGCTCCACATGAAATTTTAAGGTTTTTTCCCAATTTTGTTCGTATCTTGTTTTCTACTTCTACTATTCGCCAATGCCAATGATATTTCCACGATAATGATATTCTAAGTCGCCAAAACCAATTCGTCTGTAATGGCATTTGAAAACCGCAGATGCACTTTTCATATTCGGTTGACCATAAATGAAACTTGCGAACAGATAAGTTATTTCCACATTTTATACAATTCATTTAACCACGACTACTTCTTTAACTTTAACTTTTAACTCCGCAATAACACGCTGTAAAGCTTGAACTTCCGCGTTTTTCATTTGCAACTCTTGGTTTTTTTGGCTAATCACGGTTTGAGCTTCACTTAACAAGTTAGGCGAATTGTTGTTTTCAAGTTGACTAATTTTTTGTTGTAGTTCTTGCAGTTGAGTTTCTTTCTGACCTAACGTTTGCGCTTGCTTGTAAAAGTCGTTTTGAAATTCTGCTTCGCGTTGTGCAGCCACCAATTCTATTTGTTGTTTAGCATGGTCGGCGCGGATTTTGCTTATTAACGCGTATATTCCGCCGATTGCGGTTATGCCTGTGGCAGCATACGCTATTGGGTTCTGTAGAAAAGCGTTCCATATGCCCTCGAAGGTTGCGGATAGTGTTGGAATTATGTTTGCGACGGCGTTCACAACAGATGTGACATAAGGGTTTAAAACGCCGTAGAAAGGTTCAATCCGCATAAACCAAACAGCAAAAACGCCTGCGCCTATTAACACTCCTAAAATGATAAAGGGCCAGGTGCTTGTGGTTTTCGGCTTTATCACGTTATAAGTCAATGGTTATAGGCTCCAATTTTTTGGGCAGTTTCGCCTCGTCTTGAATAAAAAAAGGTTCAATACGCTTCAACAAGTTCGTCTCGGATAGAATGAAGTTTAAAGCGTCGTCATTAAATTTTATGATTATCGTGTGGTTTAAACGGTAGCTACGTCCGTAACAGTCTTTAGTTTTTTTGATTATGGATCGTGATATGGCGTTTTCAGGTTTCCACACATAAACGAAGTCGCCGGGCTTTTCTAAATCATATAGAAATTTTAGGCTATCTTCTTGAAGTAAGCTGTCCACGTTTTGGCTTTGTCTACGTTCGATTACGCCGTTTATCATGCCGTAAACAAACTGACCAATTTCCATGAGGGCTACACCGTGTATGCGAACTGTTTAAGCCACTCAATCAAATCCACATAACTGCGTTCGCTATAGCTGATTTTGCGCAAGTCACGCCACCACTCATCAGGATTACCCACATCCGTGCGCCTCTGTTTGATTTGGGGCGTGCCGTCTGGCCACGGTTTCTCAGTGTTATCTTCATTGGTTTCTGTTTCAAAAAAGCTTGGAAAATAAGCCACGTTGGGAATGCGCAGTGATTTTATTGCGGCGTAAACCGCGGGAAAACAGGCTTTAACAAAATTGTGAAGGTCGCTTTGTCCAACCATAGGGTTTAAAATGTCAAAGCCGATGCGTTCCGCTTCAGATTTAAGTCGATCCCAAGCCGTGATGACTACGGCGACGCCTTTTATCGGTCGGCTTCTATGCGTCTGTTTATAATTCATTAAATCTTCTAAAAGCCTAACTAAATTCACGTCTGGATCCGCACTGAGCTTCTCGTCCTGTTCCAGTTCTAACTGTTTTCCTTTTTGAAACAAGCCTTTAGCGCGTGTAGCTTTAATTGTAATGATGAAACCGTCGCTTTCCCGCACATAAGCAATAAGGTTGCGAACAGCTTGTTTTGCAATGTTGCCCAATGGACCGACCGCGCGTACTTGTCTAATCATGTAACTTAAGTCTTCGCCGCTTACGTCGCATATTGGCAACTGCAACATTTTAGTTCCAACCTTTGCAGAAATAGGGCCTAAGCCTACACGTTTTTCCCATTCCATCAGCAAGCCAGCTTCACTTGCGAAAGCACCGAAAGGAACGGTTTTGGTTGGAAAATGTCCGTCTCGAAGTTTGCTTACGTCTTCGTGAATTTCAGACGTGCCTTCTATTACTCTACAGAAAAAGTTAGGATCGTCAGCCACTAAAGTTTCTGCGGTCATGACGACGCCGCCGACAACCGTGCTTTTTCCAGCACCAACCGTGCCTATGAGGCTTACACGGTTTTTAATTGGAAACAGGCGAGGCGGCACAGCGGTTTGCTGCGGCTTGGTTGCGCCGACTTCTTGGAGTAACTGGTGAAATATGCCACTCATTACGTTTCTGCCTCAATTTCTTTTTCAGTTTTAGGCGTTTCTGGTTTAGGTGTAACTTGTGTTTTGGATGATTGGATAAAAGGTTCAGGTGTTGAAAGTTGATCTTGATACTCAGATGTTGATGTTGCTGCTTTTGTTTTGGGTAAGATGTGGGGTCTTCTGGACCACGCTTTAATAACGATTACTGTGCCTATTACTCCGCCTGCAAACCAGATGAGCATATGCCATTGTTGATATAATGGCGTTGCACTTATGCTGGTCCACCAGCCGGCGATGGTTTGTCCAATTTGTCCAGACACGCCTAATACTGTTCCGCTGAACCAGATTTTAAAATTGTCACTTGCAGCACATGCTACTGCAAATCCGAGCACTATGAAGAAAATCACAAGCATGAATATCCAGAATTTTCGCACTTGCTTTTTCACCTCCAACATTTTATTTTACTTAGAAAAACATTACTTTTGAAACGAACCTCTGCCACGAGCATCAGTAAGAACCTCCCCTTTCTCCACATTCACTACGTCGGGAAAAACAAACTCGTATTTCATGCCTAAATAAGTTAAAACCGCATTACGGTTGACGATTGCGACGGTTTCAGCTAATTCTCGATCTTGAAAGCTAGTGTTACTTATGAAACGTTTTGCGTCGCGTCTCTGTTTGCTTCTGAGACTACGCTTATTACTCATGTTTAATCCACCGAAGGTTTGTTCTGTGCCACACGTCATTTTGGTGGCGTTCTTAAAACTAGCTAGTTTCAATTATTATTTCTTAAGATTTCACTTAAAAAGCTTGCGATAAATTACATCCCAAAAAAGACTGGCATTTTTCAGTATAATTAATAAACAGAGAAAAAGGGAAAGTTATGAGGTTCTTAAGACTTACCGATTGGCGTTCTTAAGCGTGTCTTATCTTTTAATAGTTGACGTAAATCCTCTCGTTCCTTATACCTGGCTATGCATAATTCACAATGACATGCACCATGACTGTCTAACGCCTCTGTCAATTCGTTAATCCGTTCCTTTAACTCTTGAATGGTTGGTTCTTTACTCATCTGTTACACCCTCACACTACACCCCTAAGGCTTTGCTATTTCTTCTTGGTTGAGTAGCCTGTACATGGAATCTGTTTATGAATGTCGTTTGGTTTGATTTTACGCTTACACCATGAACAGAAACAAGTTTTACGGTTGAAGTTAGGACAATATACGCATCTAACCATGTTTTTCAGCCTCTTTCTCCAATTTTTCCTGGCATTCTTGGTATTTCCTTTTTCCATGCACAGCCGATATATGAGCGGTTAATCTTCTTTTTGCTGAAAGACCAAGCTGATCCCGATATTCTTTTCCACAGATAGGACATTTCATTGTTTTTCAGCCTTTTTTCTGTCTTTTCGCATGTAGTATATGTTGAAGCTTACATAGGCTATTGTGGAAATTATCCATAGAACAACAGCGGTTACTACACCAAAAGGTATTGAAAAAACGAGCCAGAATATTACCACACACAAAGATACCGTTCCAAAAGGGACTAGTATCCCTAGTGCAACTATCAATGTTTGGTTTTGAATTATCCTTTTAGGTTTCTTTCTAACCCACGCTTCAGCTTGAGCGTCTTCATTCATTTATATCACCACAGAAAAAAAGAGGGATGTGGGGATTTTCCTTGAGTTACGCAGTTTTAATGGGGTATGATGCTTAAGTGAGGTTCTTCTCTTGTCCAATAGCAAACTGCCAACATGAGAAGGGATAGCACCGTCATTATTAACGGTAGATGCCTTTTTATTCTCGTTTTCAACATTCTTTTTCAACCCCCTTTTTGCTTTTTGCTCTCTTTCTGTTTTAGCTGTTAAGGTTGCCAACCTATTACTCCTCAAATAACAGAGTAACCAACAATGTTTTAAAGTTTTCATTGTTTGGTAGGGCTGCGAGGAGAAAAGGAGAAGGGTGCCCTCCGCGGTGGATGAGTTGGTGGTCTGTTCGTCTCCTCACAACCTTTCTACACATACCACTTTAAGACTTGCTTGATTGCTTGTTCCGAAAGCCCTTGTTTTCTAAGCTGTTCCGCTATCTCCGTTTTTTCGCTTGCATGATACGGAATCACTTTTTCACCTCCAATTCAATTATTCTTTCACCGATAATTTTACATGAAGCCTTCTCCAAAATCCTCTGGTTAATAAACCGTGAACCGTCTGGTCTTTTCATGGTGTATTCAACAATTTCATAAAGTGTTCTACTTCTCATTTCTGTTTCACCTTTTCAGCCCCTTTTATGTGTTTTTTGTAAGAGCCAAAACTTTCTTTTCTCTATCATAGTTGCCTTCAAACGTAGCTGTGTAAAAGCCCGCGTAAAACCGCATCATGTTCATGGCTTCTCGGAAACTCTTAAACGGATCAGGTTCCCCGTTGCCCTGGACAACTATCCGTTTATAATTGATAGGATACCACGCTTGACCGTTCACACTCCACTCAAACAGGTTGTTATGCCCTTGAGAGCATTTTTTTAATAGGATTCTCATGGTTTAGGCCCTCAACCACTCATCTAGCCGAGCCTCTAACATCTTCTTGACCGTAGTTACTTCGTCGCCTTCGCCGAGTTCGGCTTCGATCATAAAGTATTTTTTTGTCCATTCCTTCCCATATTTTAGTTCTTGGCTTATTCCGCGACCGACAACCAACTTCACAATTTTCATGGTTGTCTCACCTCAACATTTCCACAGTGAGTGCAGAACCAGTGGCTTCCTCTGAAGGTCATGCGTTGGAAGATTCCTTGCTCCTTACATTTCTCACATGTTTTTCCCATTTTCCCACACTCTCTCCGTATTGCCTTAGGTTATACCTATGTATAATTAAGGGATACACTTATATTTAAGTATATCCTTTGTATAACTTTGGTGATTGAAGGTTTGAAAATGCCAGTTCCGTTCAAAGTTAAAGCCGTGAAAATCGGGAATTCAATCCGTATGACTATACCCAAACAAATAGTTGAGTATTTGAAGATCGAAGCTGGTGACACGTTGGAAGTCACAGTTCAAGACAGCGAGATAACAGTCCAAAAGAAGGAAAGAGGCTGAAAAACATTGAAGCCACCAATAAATTGTCCTCGAAAAACAAAAACAGAATGTCCGTGCGATGAAGTAGAGACTTGTCCATTAATAAACGAAGGCTGAAAAACATGAGGTCATGTGAAGATTATCCTCTAGTTTGTCCTAAATGCGGTTCGGAAGATATTCAAGATGAGAAATATCCTCATACTAAACGTTTCTATTACTGTTCTAACCCTAACTGCAATTATGGCAGTTTTAGGAAGGCAACTTTTAAGAAGGCTGAAAAGCCTTGAGTGAAA
>Ga0224501_10001621_pt1 | contig 17409 bp, 14 predicted proteins | sample SF_Oct11_sed_USG_4_FD_169105 | JGI IMG/M metagenome (GOLD analysis project Ga0224501, IMG submission 169105) | Sediment microbial communities from San Francisco Bay, California, United States - SF_Oct11_sed_USGS_8_1 | ecosystem: Environmental > Aquatic > Marine > Sediment | place: USA... | reverse complement strand
CCGTCTGCCCCCGAAGCTTCCGGACAGGATCAGTAAGAGCGGATTTGCCATTCCCTGCTGAGTGTAAGGCAATCCCATGAATACGGACAATAGACGCCAATAGGTGGCCCCCACGTGGAGGAAAACGGCCCAAAGCACGATAGCGGCCGTAAAATGACAGAAGTCTGTTTTATTAGTCTTGCAAAAAGAGCCGCCGTTTCTAATAATAAATGGCAAATGGCGATGTTGGCCGAATGCGTGATATTTCGTTTGCGCTGAACACCTGCCAGCGAAGCAGTTTTTCGAGAATTTCGAAAGTTCGAAAGGATATATGGATGGCCGATAAATTAATCGACCCGGTTATTGCCAAAAAAGAACCGGCCGTGGCCAAGATGGGTCCCGGCGAATATCATTGGTGCGGTTGCGGCCTCTCCAAGAATCAACCGTTCTGTGATGGTTCACACGAGGGAACCGGTTTTCACCCGGAAACGATAAAGCTGGTGGAGGAGCGCGAGCTTCCCCTCTGCCAGTGCAAGCGCACAAAAATGCCCCCCCTGTGTGACGGCACCCACAACAAACTGTAGCATTCTCCGCCGGAGGAGCGAAATCCGGTTTTGGAGTGAATATCAGAAAACCAGATTCAAGGAGTGATAGGAATGAAAAAGTTAATATTTGCCATGGCTATGGCCGTCGCGGCCTATGGCTCCCCGGCCCTGGCGGGGGTGTATGATCTGGATCCGGACCACTCATCTGTCGGCTTCTCTGTAAAACACATGGTGGTATCCAATGTAAAGGGAGGATTCGACAAAGTCACCGGCACTTTCACTCTCGGGGAAAAAGGTGAGCTCACCGACGCTGAAGCCACCATCGACGTGGCCAGCGTCAACACGCGAAACCAGAAAAGGGACGACCACCTTCGCTCGCCCGACTTCTTCGACGTGGCCAAATTCCCCTCCATCACGTTCAAAATCACAAAGATCAAGGCGCACCAGATCCACTATATGGTCACGGGCGATCTGACCATAAAAGGAGTCACCAAACCGGTGATGTTGATGGGGGAGCTGGTGGGCACGGTGAAGGATCCCTGGGGGAACACCAGGGCAGGATTCACCGCTTCCGGCAAGATAAACAGGAAGGATTTTGGAGTCAACTTCCACAAGGTTCTGGAAGCCGGAGGCCTGGTGGTGGGTGATGAAGTCAACCTTCTGCTGGAGATCGAAGGGATCGAGCGCAAGAAATAGAAAAACACGGCGCATCCAGGGGAGCCCTCGCCATCGGCGCGGGTTCCCCTTTTTTTATTGGCTTCTCTTAAACAAACGAGCCCATTTTCCTGAACTTTTTCCTCCGCTGCCGGACAAGCTCCTGGGGCGACATGCGAGCCAGCTCATCCAGGTTGCGCCGCAACGCCCTGCGAAGGATGGAGGCGGCGGCCTTGAAATCCTTATGGGCGCCCCCCAGCGGCTCCTTCACCACTTCATCCACAATCCCGAACTCCAGAAGATCAGGAGCGGTCATCCGCAGCGCTTTGGCCGCCTCCGGCGCTTTATCCGCGCTCTTCCATAAAATCGCCGCGCAACCCTCCGGGCTGATAACCGAATAGACCGAGTATTCCATCATAAGGACACGGTTGCCCACACCAATGGCCAGCGCGCCGCCGCTTCCTCCTTCGCCGATGACCACGCAGACTACCGGCACGGTCAACCTGGACATCTCCAACAGGCTCCTGGCGATGGCCTCCGCCTGGCCCCGCTCCTCCGCCCCTTTTCCGGGAAAGGCGCCCTTGGTGTCGATCAACGTGATAATGGGACGGTTGAACTTTTCCGCCAGCTTCATCAGGCGTTGCGCCTTTCTGTATCCCTCCGGGTTGGCCATGCCGAAGTTACGCGCCAGATTCTCTTTTGTGTCCCTCCCCTTCTGCTGGCCGATGATCATCACCGTCCGGGATTCAAGATTGCAAAAACCACCCACTATGCTTTTGTCATTGCCGAACAACCTGTCGCCGCGCATTTCCAGAAAGTCCGTGGTCATATGATCTATGTAGTCCAGGGTGTGGGGCCGCATTGGGTGGCGCGCCAGCTGGGCGCGTTGCAGGGGCGCCAGGTTAAGGAAGATGTCGCGACGCATCTTCTTCACTTTGCGCTTGATGTTGGAGATTTCGCTGGAGAAATCCACCTTGTCCCGCCGGGCCAGCTCTGTGAGCTCTTCCAATTTGCTCTCCAGTTCAGCGATGGGCCGCTCGAATTCAATCACGCTTTGCTTCATTTCCCCTCTTTTCTTCGTAAATCCACGATAGCTTATGCAATATAATATCATTTCCAGGCTTTGGAAAATCCATGGGAATTAAATAAGCGCAAATCGGCGCCCGTTTTTTTTGGATTGAACATGACAGGCAAGGGTAATATCATGTTGATGCTGAGGAATTATATCGGGGTAAATAAATGATCGCATGGGTGGCTGAATATAATCGATTCCGGATTTGCGCCATATCCATGATCCCCGCTTTTCTGCTGGCGGCTCTTTTCGTCAGCCCTGCCTATGCAGCGGCGCAGAAAACCTCATACGACGGCAACTGGACCTTGGTTTCCCTGGATGGACAAAAGGTCAAACCTTTCTGGACAGCCGTCATCAAGGGGAGCAAGTTCGTCCTCCATACAAAGATACCAGGCCATTCATGCTCCACCACCGCCAAGATGGTCGTGGACGGAAGGTTCGCCACGTTGACCACCACTTCCACCAATTGCAAGGGCGAGAAAGTGGGCGATGTGGACAGAGGCGCCATCTCCCTGTTTGGCCGGACATTGACGTTCGCTTCCCATACCCACAACAAAAAATGGGTTTTCGTCAAGGATCTGGCCCAGGCCCAAAGAACCGCGGCCACAAGAAAAAGGGAAGCGGAGCCATCCACCAGCTTGAGCCTGGGAAAGAAACTCGACTCCCCGAAACCGGTGAAGCAATCGAAAAATCCAGTGGTGGTGTCCCCCCCCCAGTCTCCGAAAATCGTCAGGATATCCCCCCTTTCGCCGGATAAAAGGGTTCCCCCCGGCCCTGTGACCATCAGCTGGATAAAGCGCCCCGACGCCTTGCGATATTTTCTTTCAATAGACGGAACCTTGACGTACAAGACTGCAGAGGGAGTCAACAAATCCAAGGCGTTATTTGAGAAGGCGCTGGAGTTCTATAATTCCACCTGCGATGTGAATATCTGCTCAGAAAACGAAAACCTGGCCCCGGGAAATTACACTGCCCGAGTTGATTCTGTATACAAGATCACAAGTTCCAAGGTCAAACTGGAGGTTGGCGCCAAACCCGCAAAGAAGAAACGCGGATCCAGAACCCCTCCCCCTCCCACTCCCCCGGATGACATCCTTGGGCCTGTGGGGCCGGTGATGGAAGAACAGGTATCCACCCTTCAATGGAAACCGGCCAAGGGAGGCTCCACATACAAGCTATATATTCAGAAGCAAGGCCAATCCCCGGCAGACGCCATGGTCCATATGGGGGACGCGGGGCTGCTGTGTGAGAGCAAAGGGCCGTGCTCCGTCACCCTCAGCGAGCCTCTGGGGCCAGGAAACTACATCTGGTGGTTTGAGGCGGAAGTGATGTCATATGGCAAGGAATACAGCTTCACGGTCACTTCATCCAACTCCAGCCGAAGACGGAATTAACCGGCGGATCGACCAATTCGCCCACCAACCGCATATCGCCATTCCGGGCGCCGTTGGGGCTGCGCTTGATATTCTTTTTTTTCGCGCCCCTCACCTTGTATTGACTTGGTTTCCCGCAAACGGCTACACTCTATGTTTTACCTTTAAAAAGTGTTAGATGTGACAAATGGGATGGGACGATAAAGGCAGGCCCCCGCGCCGAGGTGGGGCTGGAGGATTTGATAAAATTCCGGACATACCCGATTTTGACTTGAGCAAGCTCAAGCCACCGCAATTTCGGGGAGTTCATTTCTTTTTCGTGGGGATGGTTCTTTTGCTGTTATACATCGCCACGGGTATTTACAGCGTCCAGCTGCAGGAGCGGGCCGTAGTGCTGGCCTTCGGCAAACATGTGGACACCACCCCGCCAGGAATCCACTGGAACTTACCATATCCTTTGGGAAGAGTGGTCAAGGTGCGGATGGAGGAGATAAAGAAAGTGGAAGTGGGCCTGCGCACCGGGCAGACGGGGCTTTCCCAAGCAGACCTTCTGAAAGAAGCCCAGATGCTCACCGAAGGCATCAACATGATCGATGTACAGATGTCTGTGCAGTACCAGATCAAGGATCCAGCCCAATTCCTCTTCGGTATCTCAGACCCACAGCTGGACCGGAACGAGAACCCACGGCCAGGCACCGCCCGCATTCTCACCGACGAGGGGCTTAAGTTTACTGTGCGAAACGTGGCGGAGGCGGCGCTTCGCGAGGTGGTGGGGTCCAGCCCCATCGATGATGTGCTCACCGTTGGCAGAAGCAAGATCCAGCAGGAGGTTCACGATGTGATGCAAAACATCATGGATGTTTATGGCGCGGGTGTCACCATAAACCTGGTGCAGCTGCAGGATGTCTTTCCGCCAGAGGCCGTGAAAGAGTCTTTCCACGACGTGAACAACGCGGAGGAGGATATGAACCGCCTGATCCGTGACGCTGAAGGATACTACAACGCCATTATCCCCCAGACCCGAGGACAGGCGGCCCAGATCGTGGCCCAGGCCGAGGCGTATAGCGCCCAGAAAGTGAACATGGCCAAGGGTGACGCGCTCCGGTTTGAATCCCAGCTAAAGGAATATATCAAGGCGCCGGAGATAACCAAAAAGCGGCTGTATCTGGAAACCATGGAGATTATCCTTGGCAAGGTGGATAAAACCATCATAGACAGCGATTCCCTAAGCTCTCTGGTCCCGCTGCTCTCCCTGGGGCAAGGCAACCAGGGAACCCGGCGTCAGGCGCCAATTAAATCCACGCAATCCACCGAGCAGGAGAATGGACGATGAATATGAAAAGTATATTTACCGCTTTGGTTCCGGTGCTTCTGGTGGCGCTGGCGCTCCTTGCGTCGGACACTTTTTTTATCGTCAGCCAGAACGAGCAGGTGGTGATCACGCAATTCGGACGATTTGTCCGGAAAATCCAGGAGCCGGGCCTCAACTACAAGACCCCTTATTTACAGAGCGCCATATATTACGACAATCGCCTTCTGGATCATGATGTTCAGCCCCAGGAAGTGGTGACCAAGGACAAAAGAACTCTGGTGGTGGATAACTTTTCCAAATGGCGGATCGTGGATCCGGAAAAGTTCTATAAACGCGCCAAGACAGAGAGAGTGGCCGAAGAGCGCCTGCGGGACATCATATATTCCGAGCTGCGACAGGATTTCGGCGCTCATGACCTCAGCGAAATCATCTCCGCCAAACGTGTGGAACTGATGCGCCTGGTCACGGAACGGTCCAACGCCAAGGTTCTGGAGCTGGAGATGGGGGTGGAGATCGTGGATGTGCGGATCAAGCGCGCGGACCTTCCTCCGTCCAACCAGCTGGCCGTGTTCAACCGAATGCGCGCGGAACGAAAGAGGATCGCCCGCCAGTTCCGCTCCAAGGGTGACGAAGAGGCGCAGAAAATCCGCGCCACCACCGACAAGGAAAAAGTGATCATCCTGGCCGAGGCGTACAAGACCGAGCAGGAAATCCGGGGCAAAGGGGACGCGGAATCGATCAAGATAACTGCTGAGGCTTTCGGGAAGAATCCAAAGTTCTACGAGTTCATTCGCAGCCTGGAGGCGTATCGAGCTTCCATCAGTGAACAGGACTCCATGGTGCTAACCCACAACTCCCCGTTCCTTAAATTCCTGAAGGAACCCTAGAAGCCGAAGGGAAAAAGAAGACCAAAGCCAGGAGGTGGCCGGATTCAGCTGGGGGGCGCTTATAGAAAGCATATCGCCAGCTCATCCGCGCCGACCCCCTTTGGCGCGCGCCTGTTGATATCATTATATATCAGCAGAGCCACCGCGAGCAGCATATAGCCTCCCGACCACCACTGTGGGAATGTCAGATGAACCGCTTCACCCTGGGAAGCAAGTCCTGGGGCTTCATCGGCTTTACGATAAAATCATTGGCGCCCAGCTCGAAAACCTTGCTGCGCAGATCCACCTCTTTGTCCAGGTCGCGAAAATCCCCTCCAGCAGTCGCGGCGATAACGGGGATATGGGAATGAGCAGGGTTCTTCCGCAACTCGGAGATAAACTCCAGCCCGTTCATCACCGGCATCATGATGTCTGTGATTATCAGGGCAGGTGATGTGTTGTCGAGCATTCGCAACGCCTCGGCGCCATCGGAAGCCTCCAAATATTCCAGGTCCGCACCCAGGTCATCCAGGATAGACTTGGTCAAAACCCTCTGGTCCTCCTGATCGTCCACAATCAGCGCTACTGGCCTGGTATGGGGCAGTTGAATGTAAAACACCGCTCCTTCGCCAGGGGTGGATTCCACCAGAATATTTCCTCCGTGGGCCAAAACGATGTCATTGCTCAAAGGTAATCCCAGGCCGGTCCCAACCTCTCCGGCGGTCCCCAGGGATGTGGTCTTCACCTCATGCCGGAATAGGTTCTCCTGAATATCCTTTTTGATGCCGGGTCCGGTGTCCTGCACTGCGATGGTGTTCCTGCTCCCTTCTGGCATGAACAGGGTCACCCTGTCCCCCCGGGAGCAGAACTTAATGGCATTGGACACCAGGTTTCGGATCACCTCCCCCAAAAGGTCCGGATCGGCAAAGACCGTGGCCTCCCTGCCGATATCGACATGGATTTCCACTCCCTTTTCATCGGCCAGCCGCTGCACACTGAACACACAGGAGGAGACCAGAGGAAAAACCCACACTTTGCTTTTATGTGGAACAACCTTGCCGGTTTGCAGCCTGTTGATGTCCAGCAACTGGTCAATCATCCGCAACAACCCATCACCCACCTGAAGGGCGCCCCCCACCATATCCTTCCTTCTCTCCTCGCTTGCCTCCATTTGCATCAACCGCAAGAGCCCCATGATGGATCCCAGGGGCGAGCGCAAGTCGTGGGACACCAGGGAGATAAACTTGTCCTTGAGCTTTGTGGCATCTTCCGCCTTCACCTTGGCCCCCCGAAGCTGGGCCTCCACTTTCTTCATCTCTGTGATATCTCGCCCCATTCCGGCCATGCCCGTAAAATTCCCATTTTCATCCCTGATGGCCGCTCCACTGAAATGGTGATCCACAAGCCTGCCATCGCCGCTCACCATATGCCCCTCCACCCAATGAACCCCTTTTTTGAACACTTGCTCAAACGCGGCCAGGATGATACCCACCTCGTCCATGGGGACGAATTCGTGAACCTTCCTCCCTTTCAGTTCCTCCGGCCCCTTCCCTGTCAGCTCCTCCATCTTCCTGTTCCACTTCACAAGCCTCCCCTCCATGTCGAACATGTAGAAGATATCCGGCATGGCGGTGATGATGGCCTCCATCTCGCCCAGGGCCTCCGCCTTGGCCAGCTCCGCCTCTCTTCGCTCCTCCACCTGACGACGCAGAAGGCTGACCAGCCGAATGATCAATAGCCAGACAAACGCAAGGATGACGAATCCCGTGGCGGAACCCACCTGCAACGTGGACTTCACATCGCTTTCCATTCGCTGGAAAAACGCTCCATTGACTTTAAAGCGGGCTATCCCCACCAATTCATTTGAGTAATAGTCGAACAAAGGCGCCTCGGTGTCTATGCACACTTCGCAAGGTTCCTCCGAAGACCGGCTTATGTCCAGCAATCCGGGGGCCACTGGCAGCGAGCTGTAATCGATGGCTATTTCTACTTTGTTGAAAAAAGGAGTCCCGTATTCCGGATTGGTCAGCAGAAGCACCTGGTCTATAAGATCCTCCACCCGTTTCCGGTTCACTCCCCCCACATCCTGGGTCAGCGCATTGGCGATATAATGGGCCTGGGCCTGGGTCAGGGTCTGGGCCTGGGCCTGGGCTTCTTTTTTCAGGCGAGGATGCAGGCTATAGATCCAGTAGTATGTCAAAAGCCCGACCAGGGAGAGGGCCAGCGCCAGGAAGATGACGCTGACCGCCATTTTGGCCCAGCGAAGGGCGGGCGGCTCATGGATTTTACTCATACCGTTTCACCACCCCCATGAAAAATGGCTTTAGCCGAACACCGGAATTTGACAGCATTTTCATGTTCACAAAGGGAAGCACATACGCCTCCACCGATATCCCCCCCAGCACGCCGTTTTCCACATGCCCCGCAAACGGAGAAAAGACCACAATCCCTTTCTCTACGCCAAAGCCAATGACAGGAGCCAGGTCCTCCCGGCCCAGGTTTTCACCGATATATACACCTGCCACCTTTCGAGCAGCGTATTGCCTGAAGGTCATGTCATTGGTGACTTCAACATGGATAGGGATTTTACGAATGGATGTGGGAGTCTGTCCCTCCCCGGAAATGTTCAACTGCCAGGAAATATTTTCGGCGCCAACACGATCGCCCTTATACACCACCAGGAGAAGAAGCGCGCCATCATCCCCCCCCTTCGATCCGATATCAAGATCCGCCGCCAGCATGGCCTGGAAGAATTTCACACCCGCCTTGACTCTTCGCTCTTCGTAAGCGTCGGCAGCCAACGCCCCCTGGAAACTCAAAAGGAGCATGAGAAACGAGAGCAACACCCCGCCGCGCATCCTCATCCCTTATGCTCCACCTTTCCCGTGTCCTCCAGGACACTAGAATTCATACGATACCTGCGCCCACCATGTTCTTCCGGGCCTTGGAAGGTCTTCCAGGTAAGTGTTTTTCGCCGATGGCGCCTTGTATTGCTGATCGGCGACGTTGTTCACTCCGGCGCGCAAGGTCAGGCCATGGGTCCAAACGTGGAGCCAGTTCACCGACAGGTTCACCAGCGTGTAGGCTTGAAGTGGCTCCTGTCTGCTGTCATCTGGCGTCCGTTCCTGCTCCCCCACGTGATTGACCCGGACGGCCAGGAGCACGTTGTTGGCCACGTTTCCGAATACGGCGATGTTCCCCAGGATTTTCGCGTAATCCCCGATATTTTCGCCATCGGGCTGTTTCGTGGTGTCGGCAAACGAGACATTCGCCATCACGTTCCACTCGTCCCCTATCTCTTTTTCCACCTCCATCTCCAACCCCTGCTGCCGCGCCTTGCCCACATTGTGATATTTCCTGTCATTTTGCGCTTCGGCGCCGGGGAGAATCATATTCTCCAGGTTGGCCTGGTATACTGTCACGCGGGCAGTGATCCCCGGCTGGTTGTATATGTATCCCAACTCCGCCGTCTGCGAGGTCTCCGCTTCCAGATCCGGATTCCCCTGCCTGCCGGGGCCGACCTGGGGGGAATAAAGCTCGGCGAAGGTGGGCGGACGATATGCCTGCGCGTATTGCGCCTTTATGATATGCGGCCCGTTGCGCCAAACTCCAGCCAGCCGGGGGGATACGCTGGAGCCCGCGTCGTCGAAATCATCGCTTCGGACGCCGATCGTCAGGTTCAGGCTGTCCGACACTTCAATCTGATCCTGCAGAGCCAGGCTGACAACCTTCCGCTCCTTCCCTGGCGACAGCCAGTTGTTTTCCTCCCCTGTATACCGCACAGGCGTGTCCACCGCTCCCCCGGTCCTGGGGTCATAGTTCATCTCCTGCCATACGTCACCCATGGACACAGCGGAGTAATGCGCCTGGGCCAGCCACTTCTGTTGGCGCCAGCCATTGTATGAAGCCTCCACGCCAAGACCTGTTTTCCTTTCGTTGTAAAAGTTGCTCAATGTCCGCCCACTTTCCGGGCCGGGTGGCAGCGAAGGATCGATCTCCCCCGGCTTGTGACCAGGCAGAGGAATAGGCGCGCCGGGAGGCATCAGCAGATGGTTTTTCACCTCATAGGAATTTTCCGCAGCGTCGGCGTATAGCTTCATTTTCAGGTTATCCGAAAGCTCGGTCATATACGACACTCGCGCCAGATTCAGATCTTCCTCCTGCCATGCATCCATATCCTGCGGTGTCAGGGCGAGCATTCCATAATATTGTCCATAATGCCTGCGTGAATTCTGGACCAGAAGCTCCAGGCCGCCGACTCCACCCCTGATGACGCCCAGAACATGCTTCTCTTCGTCATCAATGGGGCCGGGAGAAAAAGAAAGGTCTGCGTTCCTTCCTTCTGACGCGAAGTGGTCAGGGCCGGAGTCGATACGCGATCCATCGGACTGCCTGGAGGAGCCGTTTAGGCTGAAAAAAGCTCCGGTTTCCGGATTCTCATAGTTGTACGACAACCCGGCGCCGGAAGTCCCGAAAGCCCCACCGGAGGCATAGGCGCGGCTGCCTTTTTTAGTTACGATATTCACTACGCCGGAATAGGCGAATTCGCCATGCAGCGAGGCGCCGGGGCCACGGATTATCTCTATCCGCTCAACCTGTTCAATAGGTATATAGAAGGCTGATGTGGCCGCCCCATCGAAAGTCTTGTTTACGGTGACGGAGTTTAACTGGATCTGCATATGGCCGGAATGGTGCGAGCGGCCTATTCCCCGGATCAGGATCATCGGGTCGCCGGCGTTGTTTATGGAGGTTTCCACCCCAGGGGTCATGGAGATCGCCTCCCCCACGGTGCGGGCGCCCATCACCTCCATCTTCTCCCCAAGCAGGATGGTGATGATGCCTGGCACGAAGTCCGCATTCATCTTCTCCTTGGTGGCTATTTCCGTCTGGGTCTCTATCAGCGCCAGCAGGTGGCGCATCTCATCCATTTCCCCCGCCATGGCGGCGCTCATCTCCAAACCCAACATCCCCTGATCGGAGGCCTGGGTGGCAGAAGAGCCCATTATTGAAAACAAGATCAGCGATAGAATGACTACAAAGCGCATGAATCCTCCAGGTCTGGTTTATGTCCCTCCCTTGGGCATTTTTCCAGGAATCCCGATCATGCTAATTCTAAATACTGGGCTAATTCAATAATTTCTTTTGATCGCCCCGCGCTTTGGACCTTTTGGAGGGAAAAGGATTAACCTGGATTTTAGGCGGTTTTGTGCCCTCAAGGGGCCACAAAAAGCTAATAAGCTGTGGATTATATGGAGGCCAGGGCGCCCGAGGCGCTGACGATATGGGTGTTCATCCCCAACTGCTCCGCCGTGTATCCCAAAGCCAGGCCGATCAGCTGCTGGATATGGACCACCGGCATCCGCAAGGTGTCGTCGATCTCCGGCTGGTACGCGTCCATGTTCAGATGGCACAAAGGACACTGGGTAACCAGGCAGTCCGCCCCCGATTCCTTGGCGGACCGGATCACCGAACCTGACATTGTGAGCGAGTTCTGCTTGTTCATCATGATGATGGGGAATCCGCAGCATTTGAGCCGACCCGGGTAGCTGACAGTCTTGGCGCCGATGGCTTCCAGGATCCGCTCCATCTCGTCCGGGTCATCCGGGTTCTTGAAGTCGGAGTATTCGTGGGGCCGGACGGAGTAGCAGCCGTAAAAGGCGGCGGCCTTCAGCTCGCCCAATGGCTTGACCACCTGGGCCTTGAGCTTGTCCAGCCCGTAATCTTCTATCAATATCTTGGCGAAATGGCGAATCTTGGCCTGCCCTTTATACACCCGTCCGGTTTCGCTTTTCAGCACTTCGTTCACCCGGGCCATATATTCCGGCTCCTTGGCCAGCCGGGCCTGGGCTTTTTTATGGACCCCCTGGCAGGTGACACAGATATTCATGATATCCATCCCCCGCTCCTCGGCCAGGGCGAATGTCCTGGCGTTGATGGTGTCGGACACCATGACGTTGTCCTCCCCCCCCACGCCTGCGCCGCAGCAGGCGGCGTCTTCCATCTCGAAAAGCTCAATCCCCAGTTTCTTGCAAACCAGGTTCGTGGAGGTCAAAAGCTCCCTGCCCGCGCCCTTGGCGACGCATCCTGTATAAAACGCATATTGCAAAGCCATCGTCATAGCCCCTTAATCATCACCATCAGTTTTTGCCCCGGTTCCGCCATTGTTCTTTCGCAGCTCGTGGAACCTTTTGAATATCCTTCTCACCTCGCCCACTTTGTCGATCCAGTGCGGTAATATGGGAGGCGCCTTGCGCTTTAACATCATTCGTATCCCCACCGGCATTACCCCCAGGATCCCGGGTATATTGAAAAATCCCATACTGCGTATCGGCAGATAATTCTCGTTGAGCGCTCCGAACCAGCGCATCGACTCGCGGAACCCGAGCGCGTGCCGGGCGCCGGGGCTGTTGGTGATCCCTGCCTTCATCACAGCCTCGCGGGTCTCCTCGATCCGGGCCAGAGGCTTGGTCTCCGTGGGGCACCGGGTGGAGCACTCGCCGCAATGGGTGCAATCCCAAACACCGTTGGGCTCGGCGATCCTCTCCATCCGCTCCTGCCCCTTGGCGTCGCGGGTGTCGAATATGAATCGATGGGCCTTGGCCAAAGTGGCCGGGCCCAGGAATTTCTTGTCCACTTCCAGCACGTTGCAATCCGACCAGCACGACGCGCACAGGATACATGTGGTCACGTCATCTATCAGATGGAACTGGGCCGGGGTCTGCAGTCTTTCGCGAACCGGTTCATCCGCCAGATTCGGCTGCAGCCATGGGCTCACCTTGCGCAACGAAGCCCAGAAAGGCTCCAGATCCACCACCAGATCCCGGATCACCGGGAAGTTGCCCAGAGGATCGAGCTGGATGACGCCGTTTTTCACCAGGCTGGAAGCCTGGGTTTTGCACGCCAGCAGGGCATGGCCATTGGCCCGCATGGCGCAGGAGCCGCAGATGGCGGAACCGCACGACATGCGATAGGCCAGGGTTCCGTCCTGGGTGTCGCGGATGGTATTGAGGCAGTTGAGCAGGGTATCCCCCTCCTGCAGCGCCAGCTTGTATTCCTGGTATCGCGGGGAGGCGTCCTTCCCGGTCTCGAACCTGTATATTCTGAAAGTAACCTGAGACATCAGTATTTCCTCTCCTCCGGCTGGAATCGGGTGACGCGCACAGGCCGGTACTTGAGCTCGTATCCGCCGTCATCCGTACGAAACGCCATGGTGTGTTTCATCCACTCCTTGTCGTCCCTGTCCGGAAAGTCGTTGCGCGCATGGGCGCCGCGGCTTTCCTGGCGGGTCTGGGCGCCAGCCACGATCAGCTCGCTATACTCGAGCATATGCCCAAGCTCCAGCGCTTCCGTCAGGTTGGTGTTGAACACACTCTTTTTATTGTCCACCTTCACGTTGCGGAACCGGTCCTGCAATTCCCTGATCTTTTCGTGGGCCGCTTCCATATCATCCTTGCCTCGATACACCCCCACCTTATCGGTCATGGTGGTCTGCAGCTCCTCGCGGATAGCGGCCAGGCTCTCCGTTCCCTTGTTGTGCAGGATCTGGTCAATCTCCCGCCGGGCGGCGGAGATCTCCCGGCTTTCATTCACCGGGGCCCACTTGGCCTCGGTGGTTTTCTCCAATATCTTCTTCCCGGCCCTGGTGCCGAACACCAGCGCCTCCAGCAGCGAATTGGTCCCCAGCCGGTTGGCCCCGTGCACGCTGATGCAGGAGCACTCCCCGGCGGCGAAGAAACCTTTCACCAGGTCGCCGCGCTCGTTGGCCACCACCTGGCAATCGTTATCCGCGGGGATCCCCCCCATGGAGTAGTGGGCCGTGGGCTGGATCGGCACCGGTTTCTCCAGCGCGTCCACCCCGATGAAATCCTTGGCGATATGGTATATCTGGGGCAGGCGCTCCAGGATCTTTTCCTTGCCCAGGTGGCGCAGATCCAGAAGCACATAATCCTTTTTAGGCCCGGCGCCCCGTCCCTGGATAATCTCCGTCTGTTCCGAGCGGGAGACGATATCCCTGGGGGCAAGCTCCAGCTTGCTGGGCGCGTAGTTGGCCATGAATCTTTCGTTGTTTCCATTAAGGATATAGCCACCCTCGCCCCTGGCGGCCTCGGAGAGGAGCAAGCCGTGCTGATACAACCCGGTGGGGTGGAACTGCACAAACTCCATATCCTGCAGCGGCACTCCGGCCCTGTACGCGGCGCTGATGCCATCGCCGGTGTTGGCGTAGGCGTTGGAGGTGATCTTGTAGGCGCGGCCATAGCCTCCGGTGCCGAACATCACGCTCTTGGCGTGGAAAACTTCCAGCTTGCCGGTCTTCATGTCCATGGCCACCACGCCGCGGCAGATGTTTTCCTCCACGATCAGGCGCATGAGGTAGTACTCGTTATAGAACTGAAGCTTCCCCCCCTTTTTCATCGATTGCTCGAAAAGGGTGTGCAGCAGGGCGTGGCCGGTGCGGTCCGCCGAATAGCAGGAGCGCTTGAACGAATGGCCGCCGAACGCCCGTTGCGCGATCTTGTTTTCCCCGGTGCGGGAAAAGGGGCAGCCGAGCCGCTCCATGTCCACAATGACATGGGGCGCGTCGTTGCACATTATCTCTATGGCGTCCTGGTCGCCAATAAAATCCGCCCCCTTGACTGTGTCATATATGTGGGCATCCGTGGAATCCCCGTCCACATTCGCCATCGCCGCCGCCACGCCACCCTGGGCGGCGCCGGAATGGCTTCTGGACGGATAGACTTTGGTGATCACCGCCACGTCCAGATGACCCACAACCTCCAGCGCGGCTCGCAGGCCGGCAAGCCCGGAACCGACTATCACTACATCATGTGAAAGCATGTAAGATAACCCCGTTTGATAACATATCCTGAACCGGCGGTTGAAGAACCGCCTGACCTTAACAGTTTAGCGACTCAATTCTATTAGTTATGTTCCCCCTCCACAACAAAAAAATCAGCCCCAATTCCATTCCAGGGACACTCCAGGCCTTCTTCTGGACTATAATGCGCCTATCATGTCGACAGAAGAATCCGGCTCGCGAAGGGAACCGCTCAAAATCAGGCTGGCCCTGGCGTTGATCATCCTTGTTTCCATTTCTGCCCGCATCGCCTTCCACATGGAGCAAAGAGAAGGCCCCATGGCCCGCGCCCACCAGATGGAGGCCATGGACATGAAGTTCTTCCATGAATGGGCCAACCGCATCGCCCAGGGTGACCTGCTGGCGGAGGAGGCTTTCCACCCATACCCGAAGGAACACAGCAGGATCGCCATGGAGATCCTGACGCGGAAGGGATGGGCCGACCCGGCCCACCCCCCCGACGACCCGGCCAGGACGCTCTGGAACATATGGTATAACGGGAAAGTCTTCCACCAGGAGCCGCTGTATCCATACATGGCCGCTGCCATTTACAATATCCAGGGCCAGGCAGACCCGCGTGGCGTCTACATTGCGCAGATGGCCGCAGGTGTGGCGATAAACATTCTCATATTCCTCACTACCCTGCGTCTGTTCGGCCTGTCGGCGGCGATGGCGGCTGGGGCTCTGGCTGCGCTATATGGGCCGTTTCTTTTTTTCGAATACACCCTGCTACGCACAACCCTGTCCTCCCTGGCGGCCATCGGCCTGGTCTGCCTGGGGCTTGTCGTCATGGAGAAGGATCGCAGGCTGTGGTGGGCGGCTTTTGGTATAGTGACGGGATTGTGCATGATGGTGCGGATATACTTCGTCATTTTTCCGGCGGTGGTCTGGCTGGCGCTGGCCAGGAATTCCCGACCCCAGGCCCTCAGGGGGCTGGCGCCACTGGCTCTGGGCCTGTTTCTGGCCCTCTTCCCCGCCATGGCGCGCAACATGCTGGTGGGGGTCAACCCCCTGGCTCTGGCGGGCAACGCCGCCCTGACATTCATAGATGGAAACAGCCCGAATTTTGATCCCCGCGATGGATTGGTGCGCAACTGGAACAACATATACACCATCATGGCGCGGACTGACGGGAAAATGACTTCCACCATCGCCCGCACCATCGGCGCCCACGACAGCGCCCTGGGCTATGTGGCGCTGGTGGCCAGGAAGTTTTCCGCCTCCCTTTCATGGTATGAGATACCGAACAACATTAACTTCTATTATTACAAATCCCACTCCACCATCCTGAAGCTGCTCCCCCTTACATTTTTCCTTGTGGCGCCCCTATGCCTGGTGGGGATCTATCTGGCTGTCAAGGATGGCAAGCAGGCATGGCCGCTTCTTGCCATGGGGGGGATCGTCCTGTTCACCATGGTGGTCTTTTTCCCTCTGGCCCGCTACCGCATCCCCATGGTGGCCGTCCTCTTCCCATTCGCGGGATACTCCCTAGCGCGGGCAATCCTGGAGAAAAAAGCCATGGCCATCCTGGCTGTGGCAGTGGCGGCATATTGGGTCTTCTCTTCGATCCCAGGGTCGGCGCCCCCCAAAATCATCGCCGCGGATTATTCCAACGCGGCTGCGGTCAGCTTTCTGCCCAGAATAAAAGAGGCCATGGCCAGCGATGACTGGGAAACCGCCACCGGAGTATACAGGGAATGGACAAGTTACGAGGCTGAATTCGGCATCGACCTCAACCACCCGGAGAATACCAGCGCCCAAATCCTGGTCCCCGCCCAGGCGACTTTCCGCCAGTACGCCGATGTGGCGAGAAAAGCCGGGCTGGACGCAGAAGCGAAAGCTGTGGAGAAGAAAGCGGATATACTGGCAAAAGAGCTTGGCCGTCGCCGCTATCCCGACAGATAATCCAGTCCCTCCGCTATATCTGATTCCAGCCAGACTTCAGAAGATCCCCTCCACCCATGACGATCACGAAGTGAGTTTTTTCACCAGGTCGGCCACATGGCTGGGAGTCTCGGCGATATCCACCATCATCTTCTCCCCTGTGGCGCGGATCTTGATCTCCGCCTTCCCCTGCTCCACTCCTTTTTTCCCCACGATCACCTGCAGTGGGATGCCGATGAGATCGGCGTCTTTGAACTTCACTCCCGCCCGGGCGTCCCTGTCGTCCAATATCGGCTCCAGGCCGCTGTCATTAAGGTTGCGATACAGGCTTTCCGCCACTTCCATCACCGCTTCGTCGTTGGCGTTCAACGGCAGCACGATCACCTTGAACGGAGTGATGGCCATGGGCCACTTGATCCCCGCCTCGTCGTGGTTCTGCTCTATGGCCGCGGCGGCGGTGCGCCCCACTCCGATGCCGAAGCAGCCCATTATCATCATCTTTTCCTTCCCCTCGGCGTCCAGGAAGGTGGCCCGCATCGACTGGGAATATTTGGTCCCCAGCTTGAAGATATGCCCCACCTCGATCCCCCTGGCAAGCCCCAAGGCGGCGGCGCACTCGGGGCAGGGGTCGCCCTCCAGAGGCTGGCGGATATCCGCCCATTCGGTACTCTGGGGGAAGTCCCGCTCCGGGTTGACGTTGACCAGATGGGTGTCCGCCTTGTTGGCGCCGGTGACGGCGTTCACCATGTTCCGGGTCCAGTTGTCGGCCACCACCGGGATAGCCAGACCAACAGCTCCGGCGAATCCCACAGGGGCGCCGGTGGCCTTAACCACATCTTCCTGCTCGGCCAGAGTGGCCTCCGCGCAGCC
>Ga0224501_10001620_pt1 | contig 17411 bp, 11 predicted proteins | sample SF_Oct11_sed_USG_4_FD_169105 | JGI IMG/M metagenome (GOLD analysis project Ga0224501, IMG submission 169105) | Sediment microbial communities from San Francisco Bay, California, United States - SF_Oct11_sed_USGS_8_1 | ecosystem: Environmental > Aquatic > Marine > Sediment | place: USA... | reverse complement strand
GAAGTATAGATTGTCATTTTCTCTGATTACCTCCTTGAGCTTGACAATATTGGCGTGATTCAATTTTCTCAATGACTAAAAAGTGCATAGGATTGAGTGAACAATGCGAAGTGAAACTGTTTGTACCGTAGCTAAAAAAAGAATATGATGGGTACTCGGGGTAATGAACACGGAGGTAGTGACAGATCTGTGAAAAGAGTCAGCTCTTAGGTCAGGGGTGATGCGCTGCTGCACACTTGGTGTGGATCAGTAATTCACTCCTGACGATCAATATCGTCTTATAAGAAATGCATTGATTAAGTCATTATTGGAGGGTCACATGCACAAACACTATGGGCTTAGCGTAAACAGTGTCATCACAACAATTGGCCTACCTAACTTTGTCCTATCTTGTCATTGCGTAATGCCTAGCTTTAAAATGTCTACATAAGACTGTACCTTAACTTCTCTAAGGTTCAAGCATTCATCCCACGAGTAATATTTCTTCTTCATTCTGAAACATGAGTTGGAGAATACAATGCTTTGGCGGAGGCAGTTTGCACAACAACTCATAAGTGACATGGATGGATGCCAGTTGAGAAAAGCTGTTTACCTTCTCTTTGCTAGCTACATACGTGCCTAGTTCACACTATTACATGTATACTTACTAATCATAATCGTGTTGGTGAAAAAGTAAAATAGATATGAATTGTCTTAGAATAGAATAAGAAAAATAAAGGGGAATCATAATAGTCTTAGAATAGAAAAGTACAAATAAAACAAGAGAAAAAGTTGTTGCAAGATGAGATCAATAAAGTTAGAATACTGATTATACTAACTCACCGTTTGATAGCAACCTTCTCATTAGACTCAACGTTGGTGGCAAGCAGAACACTACCATATGTTCCATCACCAAGCTGTTTGCTGACATTATAACGATTCATTCTTAGGCCTCACTAATGCTGCTTGGCATGGGGTTTGTTCACCGCAACAGAACTATACCATTATTTTCCTGCAAAACCATCAGTGATTCGTGTCATCATCAAAGTAGTAACATACAGAATGGTAGACTCATGCAACTACTGATGCCTGACCATCATATTTAAAGGACCTTTTTAATCTGGAGCTCTTTGACTATGCTAGAGTTACAATAAAACTGAAGAGATCCCCGTCACATCAAAGGCCAGCGGTTGGGGCTTTAAGTTATGATCTCGGAACACTGAACCAAATGCTCATCTACTGATCTATCTTGTTAGCTTTACCAAGTAAGCACTACGTGGTTTAGTAAAGAAATCTGGAACGAGTTGCATTGCACTGGGTGAAGCGAGTACTGCTCTGAGAATCAAGGCAAGAGTGTTCAGAGGGTGTGATGAGAGGACAGGTGTTCTAACACCCAGGATCCATAGTAACAACTTATAGCATGGTGCAAAGCATTATAAATTGGTTATATCACAAAGTCCACCGATACCAGTCGAGTCTATCACAATAGAATGAGTAAATAAATGAATCACTTCCAAATCTCAAGTTTGGGACAATTTTAATTTAATTTGGATAGGATTTTTAGAATTGGATGTGTCGAACCACTTCTCTAGTAGAAACAGACTCAATGTCAAACGACCGGTCGAGACTAGTAGTTCTGCCCCGACAAGAGCCGAAATCTGTCATTCCATGAAATAATTGCGAGTCAATGTCAATCAGCATTCATAATTATAGCCATACTGTCAGTGAGAGTGACTGAGTGAGTGATTGAGCATGTCATTGTCAACCGCAAGAATAATTCACTAATTGTTTGTTCAAAGCTTGACTTTATTTGAGCCTTACCACGTGTATGAGGATTCGTAGGCGGGCTTATAATAAATAGCAAGTCAAACCTGTTGGCTTGGATAGGAGCGCAAACCTGGATAAACTATCGCGATTGAGATATTCTTTGACGACAGATTTAGGCAGTCGTGGCGGCCATGTTGTAATAAAAATGGCGTTGTTGCTACGGTGACAAAACTGCGATATTGACACCATACCTTGTGGGGATATTCATAGTTCTCGCTGCTTACAGGCAAATTGGCATAATTTATCGCACTGTTTGGTAGTTAGTACAATGAACTATCGCGCCATTGGTCATAATTCAAGCTGAAAGTCTATTTTCATACTTCATAATATAGACAATCCACAAACAGCCGAAGAGATTCGGCTATTTGCGGAGTTGTCTTTCTCCGCTCGATCTAGCGAGCGGTTCAATTCCATTACACAGGGCTTTATTCGTGAGCTTTATATCTCCTAGTAGTGTAGTAGTAGCGCAAGATGATAACGTAAACGTACTCGGCTTCAAACTTGGTGTTGTAAATTGGTCATTTCATTCAAGCCTGCGGACTGTACTCCGTGTCTGACAGACTAGTATACCCATCACTCAGTCTTTTGTGTGACCAGGTGCTGGCTATGGATCAACCGCAGCCTTGGTTTGAGCTGGAAAGCGACCTGGGTAAGTTTTAATCAAAATCAAATGAAATGATACAAATAAAAATTGAAATCAAATATAGAAATAGTCAAAAAGAAATACATTTATGAACATTAATCAGCGATTTATTTAAATTTTAATTAAAAAGACAGTTGGACTTGGGGTTGGAGTAAATTCAATCAAAAGACAGTTGCCAGTTGGACTTGAAGCTGACTTCTGTTCGACTGATACTCGTACTGGTGAATAACTAGACACTAGACTGACTAGTCAGTCTAGTGATCATCCTGATAGTGATAGTGATACTGATGGTGAATAACAATAACTAAGTGATGCCTGATGGTGACTGATAGTGATAGTCATACTCATAGTGATCGGCTCGAGTCGAGTCCACAAGTTGCCAGCCAGTGAAACTAAATGCACTGACACTGATTCAACATTTAAACAATGAACCATGCACGACTTTTTAGCCGCTAAACACTCAATCATACTCAGAGTGCTGAGTATTATTTTACTGACCCGAGTTATTTATTAATCTAACTTACTGTTAGTGTTACTAGACAGTTCCGATCTTCAATTAATCTGACCCTAAGTCTAAGTAAATCTAACTAAGTAAGTAGCTCTTCTGTTTCCAATCAGTATAGTCTACGTAGTAACTCATAAACTCCACTGACTGCCTTTGTGACTATGAACTGATCCGAGAATGAGGCGAATTCTGTTGAAGCGTTTCATTCTTGGTCTATTCTGGTTTTAAAATTGATCATTAACTAAACATGATAACATGGTAATGGAATTAGATCTCCCTAACTCTGGCCTGACGTGATTAGACAAGGCGATTCAGCAACTCAATGACCAGGTCAGCAAGCGCTTGACTGGACACAGCGAACTCAGATTCACTCTCAGTGCAAGCAACTAGATGACTTGGAACCGATGTTCTATCCAGTTAGTGGCTGAATGAGATAACTGCTTCAACCATTCAAGCATTGTGCTCATTCTTGTTCAACATTTTCAGGCTTATTCACTCTGCTTGTGGAGGATTTCGGCATAAAAGGAGTACAAGTTGAGGAAATCTATGATTTGGACAATGTTACCGACATGGCAAAGTGAGTGAATCATAGTCTATGTTATACCTTAAATATTCTCTTTACCCGTGCACCAGCATCTCGATTCATGTAATTTAATATAAATTGTATCATTGTAATAGTAGAGCTGAAATTTCTTTCTGTGTGTTTTCAGCGAGGCTATCGGATTCATTTTCCTTTTTCGCTGGATTGAGGAGAGAAGAAGGAGAAGAAAACTCATGAACGAAACTCATCTCTCGGTCAAAGACAAGTCCATCCTGGAGAAAATATTTTTTGCTCATCAGGTATATCTTTTTGTAACAATAATTTGTCTAACTACATTTATTGTACACTCAGCTGCTCATGGAACAATGGAATAAGTTAGCTTATAAACTTAAGTTCCCACTTGCAGGTTATCCCTAACTCGTGTGCGACCCATGCCTTACTCAGTATATTACTCAACTCCAATGAGAAGGATGTGACTCTAACTGAGGAGCTTACCAACCTCAAACAAGTCACCAGTGGCTTAAACCCAGAACAGAAAGGTGATGCTATAGCCAGCATCCCGAGAATAGCTTCAGCGCATAACAGCCATGCATGGTGAGTAGTTTATGCAACAGTGAAAGGTTATTGAGCAGACTGTTCTTGCATATCTATTTGTTTATGCTATAAGAAAGGATAAGATCATCGCGTTTTACATGAAAGGCATCACTCAGCCGATCGCTTGTTTTCGGAATATTCCATGGGTTTACCCCTTTGAGTTGATAGTTTGTTTTATTTAATGTCCCGACACCAATCCAACGAGAAAGAAAGCTCAGTAGCGAACAGACCTGGAATTGAACCCGGACTGTCCGGTCCAAAGCCGGATGCGCTACCCACTAACCCACCGCTACTCCAATAATACTTACATATATTCATATATTTTAATTGATTTCAGTCCTCACATGCGCCTGCAGCAGGAAAAACAGTCCAATCAGATTGGAGCTTCTCAAACTGGCGAGGCGTATCATTACGTTTCATTTCTCCCAATTAATGGACATCTTTATGAAATGGACGGACTTAAGCCCTGGCCATTAGATCATGGTAAGTGACATGCTCATGTAGCTCATAGGATGCCTGAAATAAGATACCAGACGGTCACAAAATAACAGTAAATAAGCGACTAAATGATATCAGTAATAGTAAGTTACTATTAATTGCCATTTAAAATCCCTGCTTTCAACCCTTCTCTTTCTGACTTTTGTTTTTAATAAATACCAATGGCACTAACGCTTGCTGACAGAGGTGAAAAACTGCACTCTGAAACCCTATTTCTATATTCTTGTTGAACATTTTCTCTATATAGACTACAGGTCTAATGCACATCTGCAAGAGGATTTTCCAAACATCAGCGCATGAACCGAGAAATCAATGCAAAAACCAACAGCTCTGTGTTATTTTCCTATCTCGAGGCCAGTTCTGTTGCGTTGACGGTCTGAAAAGTGCGTCACTGAGGGCTCTAAGTATGCATATTGGATAGGGCTATATCTAAGCTTCCATTTGAGCTGGGTAGTGGACCCAGTTGTTCATGGTAGGCTTCAGAATGTGAAAATAAGTGGACGCTTTTGGCCATGCACAACCCCTTTAATTTTACATAAAGTAGTCGGATATTGAAAGTCTCTGTTTGCTGTGTTGATACCTATACACCAGAACTATACATAATCATGTTCCCCATCCCCCCATATCTGTGAGAAATTAGTATAGTAGAGAAATAAAGCAGTCATGTTGGGAATAAGTGTGACATATCGTAGGTAATAACAATAATCATCTTATATTGTTATATTTTAGGTAAAGTGTCGGAAGAGGATTGGACACAGAAGTTTAGTGATGTAATCACTGATCGTCTCGGACCATCCAATGGCGGGTGAGATTAAAAACTTTCTTCCACACGCATTTGTTTTCGTCACTGGCAAAACGATACAGATTTAACTTGATAAATAATGTTAGAGTTTTGCAAAATCCTTTGATTAAGCATAACCCCGACATAAGTACTTCAATTCTTGTGCATGCATCTTCTTACACAAGACTCCCTGAATTGACTCCCCTCATCTCTCCATTTGTATCACATTTATGTAAAAAAAAAAACAGAGAATACACCAACCCGTATATCAGGGAGAATAATGGGTCAAAGATTTTCTTGTTCTTCAGGGGCGATATCATGTTTAACTTGATGGCAGTAGTACCAGATAGACGTATCAAGTGGAAAAATAAACTGTCGCTTCTCAAAGATAACTGGAGTCTTATGAAGGAAAGCATATCACAGGTAAACTGCGCGCATACCGTCCAGTTCATACTGAACAAAATCATCGCTTGGGAAGGTGGCCTTCTGTCACCAAGGCCATTTTTGTGTTCCCACCCATAGAGTGAAAGTCGCCTAATGACTTACCCCGGAAAATGCAGTGTCAAAAAGACATACTAGGCCAATTTCTTCACCGTTCCTGATAGCTGTTTTATCTCGGAGACATAAAAAAAGTTTTGTTTGTGTTTGTAGATGGTGAATCAGTGGTACAAACAGCAGACAAATCCATTGCACGAGCCTCTCTCTACTAATTCTGCACTGAATATTGAGGCATGGATTGAGCTACTGAAGACGGAGCATAATTATATTTTACCTGATACTGAGACAGATACTGAGGTACAGTTCTGGTTATACATTTAGCATTTGATTTTTTATCACTTCCTTTACCGACAAGTCATCTCTGGACCCAAGGTGTCATTTGATCGTCTATGTTGTGTAACCCAGTGCATTTTACAGTGCTGAAACCGCAGTATTTAGGCTCAGTCCTCTTTGTTGGTACCTCAGGCACTTGTGCCTACTTGATGTATACTGTGACAATCATATAATAATGGCATGGTCGTTAGGTGAAGCAGTCCGCCGCGGAACAGCTACGAGGACAGTGTGGCAGCATGAGTAGCCAGATACAGTTTGCCCTGGCAACGCTAGTTGAGCTGGATGACAACGAAACAACCGAGGTGATAGTGCAGCAGTTGGATGGGGAAGCTATGGCTGAGCTCGGTGAGCTATCTGATTTTGATCCCTATAAACGGACACACATAGAGATGGTAAGCGAAGATGCCCGTAGCGACAACACATACTCCATACAGGTGCGTAACTGAAGTGGTGCCCAGTCTCCAGCCACTACTCTGTTTTACCAATATGTGTAATACCAGGTTCACAGCCAATCAGCCACACGTTCCTCCAAGATGGTTAAATAAAATCAAAAAAAATTTATTCAGTTAGGCACTCCCTCCTGATGGCTAGGAGGAACTCCTGTTCAGCTATTCGATGGCTCCCCGATGAATTTTTGTGGCGGTGAGGTATTCTGTCGATGGCAGGTCACTCAATGAAACTATCATTTCCATGGTGACATAGGATGGCGCTGAGAGGTTTTCCCCTTGCCATCCCTTGTCAACCAAGAGAATACTCCAACTCTAAGCAGCTGAGAAAAATATTTATCGTAGGCCGGATAGTAGAAGGCACTTGAGTTGTGCTTACAACTGTCACCTTTGTGAATAACTGTCCCTGCTGTTCACTAATATCACCTCCACTCCGTCTACAAATGTTTCTACAGTCTTGCCAAAGGGCGACATTTGCAGGCGCACCATTTTCTCTTCACAAAGGCTTAAGCATATTCAGATCAGCTGGTTACTGAAACCAGAATATCCGACAATAATGTCAACTAGATCAGTTGGTTACTGAAACCAGAATATCCGACAATAATGTCAACCAGATCAGCTGGTTACTGAAACCAGAATATCTAACAATAATGTCAACTTTGTACTTTTGTTACTGGTTAATTGGACTTTTAAGCATTTTTGTTCAATATTTGTGGGAAAGTCCTCAGACTTGAGTTGTTATCTCAAAGTCATCCTATGATATGTTGTAGGAATTGCTGGAAATGTTAACCGATATGAAGTCTCATGTGACAGACTGCGAACAGCAGCTCAAAGAACAGCAGGATTTAAGAGACAAATATAAGGTTGGATTGATGCTGGATATGTCTGTGATAAATAGGGCTCAGACTGTCTCATGCTCTGAGAAATTTATTACCTATGCGCTTTTTAAATGCTGACTGTATGTATTTTCCTTTGAACAGTTAGTTTGTGGATAAAACTGTGAAATTTTTATAGTAAGCATATTTTGTTGTTGTTGTCCCCCACCGCTTCTCTACCGTAAGGTGTAGAAGTAGTGTACTAGTTCGACTGTTTTCCCCATGTTGAACCTTTTCGTCGAATCTCTTCAGACTGGAGCTTTCAACTGGAATGAAATTCGATCACACAAAACTGTCCCCTACACATTCATGCCAAACTTCAGTTCAAACTACCCCTAGACAAGCAGACAAATGACGTTTTGAAAAGCCAAAGCAATTACCTCAGACCACTGCGTCTGTATCTTGAGCTTTGAACCTACTATCAGGAGTCCGTAATTCTACAGAATAGTAATAAATCTAGCCATCTGTCCTGCGAGGCTGACATGCTATTGCAAATTTACTTGAATCCGTGAGGCTATTGCCATTTTCCAAGACTTTTCTAGAGCCTCTTACAAATCCATTTTAAGGCTTTTTATATTAAATGTTACCATGACTAGTTACACATACTGTGTTCCCTGCAGCATTCGAGGTGTTAGCTCGCGCACGGCACTTAGATATAATGGGTTGTGGTAATTTATTTTAGATCGATGTATGCAGACGAACTCATAATTACTATCCATTCATTACTGCATTTGTTCGCATGTTGGCTGAGCAAGGCACTCTAACAGATATGGTAAATCAGCTAACCCAGGCTAAAAAGAAAACCACGCAACAGTCAACTGTGACGTCTGGCCAGAAAGGCAAAAAACGATCGGCGCCTAATGATAAGAAAAAAACTAAAAAGAAGAAAAAAGTCTAATTCATTGTTTGTATTTTATCCGTACATTATCTATTAGATGTTAATATTCATATGTAAATATATGTAATTATTGCTGTAATGTGTTCATGGTTCTAATGTAATATAACCTATTAAACTATTATTAAAAAGCTTCATTGTCGAATCAAGTGCGAGTTTAATAGGTTTTGTGCATGTAGCTCCATATCGCTCATGCCTTACAGTCGGTTCAAGATGCTACATCTTGTGCAGTACCTCGCGTTTCCTTTACAGACCAGTCACAGTAAAGGGGAACTATTTAGTCAGGAGTTGTCTTCCCCCCAAACCCACCGATCATGTCGCTAAAAGTGACTTTGTATAAGTCCGCTTTTAAAATACTCCGGCATTACCATATGCCTGCATCACTTAAATCCCAGCCAAAACAATTATGCTGTACGAATTGTAATTCCCAGCTATATCCTTATTCAGCAGTAATAAGTGTTACGCTTTCATAAATATCAGGGGTATGCTAGAAGTCCAGCAAACGACTAGATGCGTGCAACTAGATTGATCCGCTTGCTTTTCCGGTGCGAACACCGATCCGAGATCCTAACGGTAGCAGTACTGAGAGTACGTTCACAGAAGTGTGTTTTTAGTCGCTTATGGTTATAGACTTTCTGTAATACATGTACTACCCGATACCGCGATCTAGTGGATTTAAAACGTCGTTTGTCAGCTCAAACTGAAACAAGGTAAGGTGAGGGCGATTGATTATTCGTTGTCTTAGTTGAGAAGTAGAGTAGACTGAACAACTTGGGTTGGTGGCCAGTACCGTAAAAAGTGAACTCAGTCATCGGAGCTGAAAGTGAAAGTCGGAAGGAGGTACCAGTCAAAACTTGTTTGAAACTGTTACTCTATACGTAATGTGTACCCCGAAACATAGAATTACTGGTATAAATCAAAATGCATAGTCATTTGCAAACAAATTCAAGTGTAACTCACTAACGTAACTGTAAGTGTAAGTCTCTCCTGAGCGGTGTCGCCTGTAGTTTGTTGGGTACACTCGTACAGTTGCATGTGTAAGTGTAACTAAGTTACTAGCTAACTTCTAACTCTAAGATTAACTGAGAGTGATTAAATGTAAGACACTCATTGACTCCGGCAGTTGTTGTTGTTGTTGTTGTTGTTTTCATGGTCTATTCCGACAGGTGTATGCCAAACAGGTGATCTACAATACAGTTATGCTAGTGGCTGAGTGACTGATTGAATTGATCTGTAATGGTCAGCATTGATTATTTTATTTATTTATCATGACTCAGGGAAGCAAGATCAAACAGTCAATCCAATCAATTCATCTAGTCAGTCAATCAGCTACTCAATCCTAGATTTACTAGCTAGGTATAAACATTGAGTTTGTCTTGTTTGAGACTTTCACTCAGTTCAAAATTCATCATATCGAAAGTCTTGTATTGATTTTAACGCAAGTAGTCAAACACCAACTACATCAGATAATTACTTCGGTACATTGCGACTCTTGATTTTGGATCAAGACATTGCCTGGAGATGGCATTGATTGTAGTTTTTATTGAAGCTTTGGTAAATCTTGGTTGTCGTGATAAAGACAACGACCACTAATCCGACTGCTGGTATATCAGTTAGAACATGTTGGTGCCACTTTCTCATGGTCACAGCTGATTTCAACAGGAAATCTTACATATGGACAGTAGATGGGATCAAAAATCGCATTGGAATGGTAAATCAAATTTGTATGATCTTGAGAATTGGTGTGTATAAGTGTCAGTTGTTTGTTCAACCCATATGTTGGCCAAATAAAATTCTGCATAAATCATGAATGATGTCATCCTGAGATAAGCTAAGCTGACACCATAGTCTTGTTAGACAGTCTCAGATTAGGCTGACCACATAGAAGTAGGGCTTCTATGTGTCTATGGCTTCTGGACTACCTGTTTGAGGAAATTTGTGGGTGGGTGCTGTGTCTAGTCCAGCTAACAACAACTGGTTAGTACTATAAGTGTGAATTGGTATTGCTGGAAACATGGAATAGTTATGGCACCTATTCCACAACATAAGGTGTTAAATCACTTTATGTACATACTTCATTCCATAGGATTGGAGAATATATCTATGCTCCATTCCCAGCTACTATCAATGCTCTACAAGTTGACAATGAGTTTAGATTGCTCTTGAATTGTAGGTTTCACAATGAACTGGCCAGCAGAGTCGGAATCTATGCTTCAAGTTAGATAAGTTTGGTGTTATTATCTCATTATTATGAGTAAAGTGTTATCCGCCAACCGTGCTGCTCGAAAGAAAGAGCCATTAAAACCCAAATCTAAGGACAGTCGGAGCGATACCAAAGCAACTAAGAGTGATCCGACTACAGGCGAACAGGAAATAAGGGACCTACGCAGTAAGCTCCGCTCACATCGCTATGTCAAGGAAACCCAGTCAGTAATGTCAGTGACAAACAGTCAGACTCCGTCTAAACCCAAATTCATCATCAGTCAAGTTGTTGATGATCCTGTACCGAAAGATAGGGTCCAGACCAGCGCAGCGGTGTCTAGCGGGCCATGTAATGGACACAATGAGAATGATGTCGGATTAAGTCATGTCGACGGCAGTCAGATAACACCATTGTCTGGCATCTCCAAAGCGAAATCAACGACGCCGCGTTCTGCACTCAGGCTCAAAACTCCTCCGGGTTTGAAGTATAATAGGCGGAAATGCGTAACAATTGTGGATGGTAAAAATAGTGCAAATAGATCAATGAGTTCACCACAGAATACCAAATCACCGAGTGGTGTGTCCCTGCTTAGGTTTAGTAAGACCCCCGTACCCGAATCAGACATTAGGAATAAAACCAGTTCAGGAAGTGATGCCGAGGTACCTGTACCGGTCGATTCTCCTGATCAGACTCGCCTTTCTCCCGAGGCGCCCGAACCTTTGGCATCCACGCAGGCTGAGGTGGCCGAGGCCACTAAGGCGATGGAGGCTGTCCCTGACCCAACCAAGTCAGTCGAGACTTATCAACAGCCAGACCCTCCCGAAGTGACAGTGGCAGGGGCGCCGATTGAGTTGACACCATCGGAGACCGCTCTCTCGGAGTCAGCGCCATCAGAGCCTGTGGAACCAGATGATGAGGATATTGGAGACACATTTAAGAAGTCACCGGATGGCCGCTACATTAAACAAGATGAGGAAATCGGACGGGGATCCTTTAAAACTGTGTATCGCGGACTAGACGTGGAAACGGGAGTAGCCGTTGCCTGGTGTGAGCTCATGGTAAGTTATATCTCTCTGTATGTGGCTGACAGTCAGAGCCGTCTGGTCTCCATTGTAGCGCTGCCATTGAGCAGTGCTGCCAACTGGACTATTTCAAGGCTCGATGTACTGGTACTGATGCACTGATATAGATGCAGACAGCCCGTGACAGCCATGTTGACTACATTGTAACAGATGATATTGCAAAGCAGTCATGCTTACCAGAATCATTAACCAACTGGCATTGGGCCAACCTTGTATTATCTTTCACTAGAGCTGTTTATTGTGAACGAATAGCGTTCATTCACTGAGTAAGACGGTATATTTGTGGTATAGTTAGTGCTGATCTCTTCAGTTTTCATTCCATAAAGTCATGCGCCACCCATCTCTGTTCAAATAGCATCGGGATGAGAATGATAGCGCCGATCTTCTTTTCATGGTTGTCTGGATGTACCTTTGTTGGCTTGCCTGGGCAAGAGTAATAGTAAATGGCTTATTGTCTGCAGTGTTGCTTACGTGCAACGCTTTTTTTTAGGGAATCGGGAACAGTTTAGAATGGTGGCGATTCTGCCAAGTCTTCCACCAATGCATAATCAGTCCTTATAGCCTTATATTATATATTCTAACTTATAGATTTACTTTCACCAGTACGGTGTTTAGAGCCCTTGGTGGTACTGGAATGCTGAGTTGATGTACTATTGTGTAACCGTTCAGCATAACTATTGGTGTTTCAGGATCGCAAATGGAGTAAAAGTGAGCGACAGCGTTTTAAGGAAGAGGCAGGCATGCTAAAGGGACTTCAGCATCCAAATATTGTGCGCTTTTATGATTCCTGGGAATTTGTCAGTGCCAGAAACAGAAAACTCATTGTGCTAGTGACAGAACTGATGACGTCTGGCACCTTAAAAGCGTGAGTGGTGGTGTTTTACACCCAGATAGACTCATAAATGGGAGGGTTTGTCCAGCAGTTGTGTATCGTGACTGGTCCTACCCCAGCCGCATTCACAAAGAATGCGTCAGGTTTTGATTGATGAGCAGCTTTGAATGAATTCCTGGTTTGGGCCTGAATAACAATCATCGGTCTGCTTAGGGCTGAATGGAATGCAGTCTGAATATCATGACTGCCTTTGCTGGGATAGGTTTTTAGTACACGCTATGAATGTTATTGCCCGCAGCAGCTCGGGAAAACAGTGCTCTTAGACAAAGCGTCAGTTGATTCATTAACATGGCAAACAAACTGTGAAAGGACGAAATGCCTGTCTACTTTATACAGTTTGAATCTAAATGATCAATACAGAAAATGAGGGCAGACGCGTTAGCGCTGTCTGTGTACTGGTAGCAGACATAGAGTTATCCTCATGATACCTCTATGGTAGTAGACCTAGGATAAGGCCCAGAGTAGTTGCTTGAAATGATTAAACAAAACAGTCCCATAGCCCACTCCTACGCGCGACCCTTATTTTGTTACAGATATATACGAAGATTTCGTAAAATAAATGTCAAGGTACTAGCAAACTGGTGTAGGCAGATACTCAAAGGGCTGCATTTCCTTCACACACGCAGCCCTCCAGTCATACATCGGGACCTAAAGTGTGATAATATCTTCATCACTGGACCGACTGGTTCAGTGAAGATCGGAGATCTTGGTCTGGCTACGCTGAAGAACAAATCATTTGCCAAAAGTGTTATAGGTAAGTTTTGGCTGCTCATACTTCGCCGGTGCTATATGGTATCCAGATTTCTATTTACCGCAGCATTACTGCTCCCATACGTCAATAAGCTAGCACTTCTATGCGGCTAATAGGCCTTTTGTATAGCCTGACTTGATCTTGCGCTAGTCCAGTACGAAACCAAGTGAACCGAGGCAATGGCTGTTTGTAGTAATTGTATCAGATTCAATGACTTTAACTAAAATGTCTGGTGATTCATTGTCTTGTTATATGAGTTTGTGCTGTGAATTTTTCAGCAATCAGTTTTTTATCTCGGTTAATGGCTGCTGCTATCGCTGTTGGTATATTGGGCTGGTTGTCGTGTAGGTACACCCGAGTTCATGGCTCCGGAGATGTATGAGGAGCATTACGATGAGTCGGTGGATGTGTACGCGTTTGGCATGTGTATGCTAGAGATGGCCACGTCTGAGTACCCATATAAAGAATGCACAAACGCTGCCCAGATCTACCGCAAAGTCACAGGCGTAAGTCTGCTCAGTGTAATGTTTGAATTGATACCTGACGTCTAAACTTTGTTCACATTCTCACGAAGTCTGTGTTATTCCAGGGCGTGAAACCGGAGAGTCTAGATAAAGTTGAGGTACCAGCCATTAAAGAGATTATTGAGCACTGTATTCAGCTGAATGTGAACGATAGGTAAGCCGTAAGCCATATATGTACTCACAGAGTCTGACCACCAGTGGTGCGCTTATATCCTAGGGGGCTTAGGTCTCCCGGGTAATCTATCCTTTACGCCGAGATAAATTAACCACAATCTGCATACTCTGGTGACACTGCTCAGTCCGCCTTAGTAGTGATTTATAGCGTAGGGTTTCAGTGTCTGTACATACTTGGATGCCTTCTCTGTCTTAGAATGACTGTGAAGGAACTTCTCGATCTCGACTTCTTCTCCGAGTGGGGCGTGCAAGTAGAGGCCAGCTGGACTGACGAGAACAATGTACTCCAGTTCAGAATAAAGTACGACGATGCCAAGAAACGCAAAGACGTTCATAAAAAAGATGAAGCCATACAGTTTGACTTCAACATATCAACGGATGATCCTGAGGTTGTTGTCAAGGAGATGGTATGTTTTATTAACGTCCTTGAGCAGCCTTTAATCAAGGTCGCCAGCCATTGATAATGTACCAATGTAACCTGATAGTTATTCGGATAGTGCACAAGCTGCCGGAATCGGCCTGCAGTAATGTGATCCTTTCCCCCCCTCCCCGTTAATTGGGACCAGTGTAAGTCAGTCTGAAAATTCAGACCGTTGCCTACTCGTAGTAGGATAAATATGGCTAGGTGATTCACCCTCTTCTTGCTATAGGTTAATGATGGTTATCTCCATGAGATGGACGCTCGGGTAACAACCAAGCTCATACAGGATAAAGTCGCTCAGATACAGCGTCAGCAGGCTACCAAGTCAGCGACATCTGTCAATGATGGCGGCAGCAGTGCATCGCTTAATAACCAAGCCGAGACTAGCGTCACTGTTAGTCAGGCCAGTAGCAGCTCCGTCTCAATGCAACCGCAGAGCCAAACGGGGGTGACAGGGGCTCAGGTAGACCAGCTACCCATCACATCCAACAGCACAAAGACCCTCTCGACTGACAGCGGTATCGGTGAGGTCAGCAGTGGTGCTGCAGCTGATATCACCTCGTTGGTACAGTCCGCAGGTGTAGCTGCACCAGCTAGTGAGAACGGCACGCATGATAGCAAGCTAGCTAACAATGACGCGCCTCCCGCAGCTTTGACTGTCCTCGACACAGATCCATCCGCCATCACTCCCACTTCCAGCAGCTCTACTAGTAACACATCGTCAGCGACCAGCAGATCAGAGGTATGCTAGCGCTTTGCTCAATCCTGCATGTCATCCGCTACCAAGCATAGATAAGCTCTCTATTCCCGCAGTCAGCTCAATACACCGGGTCTTACCTCTTTCTTTGTATGTAATAAGTACTCATATGGGCAAACTGGCATGTGGGTTTGGGGTTCTCAATCCATCCCTCTGTCATGCTCATTGCTTATATTACTTCTTTTCTCAACAGGTGATGGGTACTAGTTTAGCCGCTAACCCTAATTTTACCACTTCGCTGCCCGCTGCCGCCCATCCCACGCCCACCACCAGTATCTCTGCGGCAGCAATCTCATGCCACGAAGCGTCGACCACTAACAGTGTCACCGCTGATGCGGTCCATCCACCAAAGGTATTGAATTCGCCCTGATTTTTATTCAAGTTTGACATCAAACACAAGTGTTGGTTTTGAGCTACACCCAATGCTGAATATGAGCGGATTGGCGGGCCCCGATATATGGGGCAGACAGACATCCACTCCCTAATGAGACTAATTTGTCTGACGTGCTCAAGCTGATTATAATTTTTTCTCAATGATTGGAGCTGCACTATGGTTGCGAATATTGATTTAGCCTTGTTTCTCTCTTAAGCCGCTAGCTGGGCAAGCTGCCCAATCCGCTGACGCAGTCGAGGTAATTTATTTGTGCGTTTGGAGTTTTCTTCACATTGTTTCGTTTCATTGTTGGCAAAGATTTCTTCATCTTTTCAGTTTTTGTCAACTTAGTGTCCAATGTGACCTCCCCGACTCCCCGTGTCCTCATACACGCATGCCGGTCTCTATGCAGCATGCGCACTAGTTAAGCTATGCCATCTCTGGCTTAGCAGCTGAAGTTTTCAAAACTAATCAGCGCTCTCATGCGCTATCCCAGTTGTTGTGACAAAACAGTGATTTGTTCCTTGTTGTGCTTTCCTTTTGACGGTGAAATGTTTTGGTTTTCTGAACTCACCCGCTGGTGTCGAGCATAAGGTGAACTGTGTTGGGTACATGAAAGTGTCAGATTGGATCATACGTTCAGCTCGTGCAAACACCAGCTCAGTCAGTTCATTACCGGTGTGTGAATATCGATGTTAAGTACAAAGTGCATAAAATAAATTCATATCCGACTGGGCCCTTACAGGATCTTGTGGAGTTCAGTGGCAAAACTGCGGATGAAGGCTTTAAGGATGGGTCAGTATTGCATAAGGCTTATACTACTGTTGCTGTTTGATCTGCATAATGAATGGGATGACTTGTCAATTTTTAGTTCTGGCCATAGAGTTATCCTTATAGCCCTATGGTTCAGGCAATGCTGATAGACCCCACCACGCATGTCTACCAAAATCCATTACGTCAGAAAGAGGTTTCGCACTCAGAGCTCTGAAAGAATGGTGTTTTAATAGATTACTGTTACTGTTTTTGCAGAGATGATACATCTGCTGACAAAAAGGTGCCAAAAACTAAAAAGAAAGCTCGGAGGAAAACCACTGATAATCGACCCATGTTGAGCATCCAGAGCATATCGCCTGAGGAACAGGACCTTATAGTAACGTGTCAGCTGGACACTGGCAAGATAACGGCCACCTTTAAGTTTGACTGTACACATGATACTGCTGATGTCATTATTAAAAACCTGGTGAGTATACCACCATGTTGCCAGTTGCTCTGTATACAGGCTCAACTGGAGGCCTGGGTCCTTAGCAAACCCGTCACTCATTAATGGGGTAACAATTCATCAAGGCAACTGTCCTAATCGGCTAATGTCACAACATCCACGATAAAGTGCGCAGTAAGAGATAACCGCTCTGTTGACTAGCAGGGCGCATGCCTGGAGAATTCACGCACGGATTTGTTTGAGGATAATATCCTCTTACATTATCATCCAGCTATAAATACGTGGCTGGCGGGTTATCATATGGTTTTGTCATCTGTTATGGCAGCTAAAGAAGTGGTTTTGTGAACTATTCCAGTTGCATCATATTGGCTTTTTTTTGTTTAAAAACACTTTTGGGCCTTCGGTATGTGATATCATGGCTATAAAACAACAGCTGCCCTCGGTGGCCAAATAAACAGTCAAAGTTTCCATCCCTCTTACGGCAGAATGTCGCAGTGTTGTTGTTTAAATGCAAGACACGTTTCACATTTCCAATGGTGCTAATGGTGCTCCATGCAGAGCCGTAATTGGTGATAGAACAACTATCTAACTCAGCCGCTA
>Ga0224501_10001619_pt1 | contig 17413 bp, 9 predicted proteins | sample SF_Oct11_sed_USG_4_FD_169105 | JGI IMG/M metagenome (GOLD analysis project Ga0224501, IMG submission 169105) | Sediment microbial communities from San Francisco Bay, California, United States - SF_Oct11_sed_USGS_8_1 | ecosystem: Environmental > Aquatic > Marine > Sediment | place: USA... | reverse complement strand
TAAATTTCTTCCTCTGGAACACCCTAATCAATTTCGGATCGGGACAATTAAAGTAGGTCCACCCACAGAGTTACCTTCTCTATGGGAGGTCCACCCACAGAGTTACCTTCTCTATGGGATATGCGAGTGCAGGCAGAAAGTCTTATAATTGCATGCCCTGGGAAACTCTGAGTGATGGACTCAGTGGGCCAATTTTTTCATACCCCAGCAAAAGGAGGACCGTACTGTAAAATTGGGAAAGCGATTGCACTATAAGCTTAATTTAAATCAACATTTTTACAGGACTGAACGTATATAGTATGATTAAGTATGATTCTGTGGTGCTCACACTATCAGCCTTGGAACGTATAGAGGAGCGATTGCTGTTTCATTCTACAAAGGCTGGCAAGATGAACACAAAGTTCAAATTACCTTACTGAGTACCGAAGGGGATGAAACAAAGAATAATAGCCTATAAACCAGAATATAGCACGCCACTTCATGCGTTTTGTGTAGGCGCGTTTTACCATGCACTCGCTATGATTGTAAATGTTTGTTTTTATCTGTGTACCTAATACAGAATTCATTGAGAAAGCCTTAAAACCAAAAGCTTAATAAAGACGGCAGACCGATGCACTATTATGTTGGTGGAATGGGTCTTGAGCGGTTCAATAGGTTGTGTGTGGTTGAGGGAGTGTCCGGAGATAAACTCTGGAGTTGCTCTCCCATTACATAATTTATACAAGAGTGGACAACTCCACTAAGACAGCTTGCCCAGGGAGGGCAGGCAGCTTCTGGCCAGATGAACTCAAATGATTTGAATTGAGTGAGACGCCCAAGAAAGAAGAGGACGGTCGGACATCATAGACCCGTTCTTAAATGATTGACCCCCAGCTTTTGCAACATTCACCTAAAAAGAAATCCAACCCTTAAAGACACTTTTAATATTGTATAGTTGGGTGATTGTTTCCGTTGTGGTCCAACTGGAACCACCGACTCACCTGGTCGTTTGGCATCGTATAGTCAGCGATTAGAGATGGCAACTACGATTAATTTCCATTTCTGTTTCCCAGTCCCGGATGATTGCATTTTGGCACGGTTTCAGTTCTCCCGAATCAGACAAACAGACCATAAACCGATCATAGGAAATTATGGAGATCAAGGGCAATTAACCAACCAGACCGGGGCGGGTTTATTTTCGGCGTTTTATTGTTCATTTTTAGTTTCTATATAATAATAAAAGATGCCCGCATGCAATGTTACAAGGTTAAAATAGTTGTACAGTAGCTAGGAAACTATGCTAACAAGTTCATCTTTTGTACATCTTATACAACAAATAGCTTTCTCTATTCAATACTAGGCAAAGCTTTGAAAATAATAGCAAAGAATACCCACCTAAAAATAAGGACTCCAATAAGCCCCAGGATATGCGAATCTCACATTTATATATAATCTGGTGTTCATCTTTATTAAAAGCAGGGAGTTAGCAAAAACGGTTTACGTGCCATCTCAAGTAGCACCAGTAGTTGAAAAAGGACTCTGCTATGTACAAAATAATAATAATGTAGTCGATAGAGCTATTGCCATGACTGGCATTACTGACCAACCAACGGTCGGTCCACCAGGGTACATGGGACGGGTTCATACAGTCCGAGACCAGAATCACAATACGACCAGCGGCGGGCGCGACGTACGGTGCGATATGCGTGCCGCAACGTCATGACACGACGGAACATCTCATCTGAAATCTCCTTAATGCGACCGCGGATTTCAGGAGAATTCGCTGGCGAAGAGCTCGCGATGAAGCGCTGGAAACTCGACGGCGTTTGGAGACGATTTCCTGAAGTTATTTAGAGCCTTGAGGTGTTGTAGCGCCAGAGACTTCATATATGGCAGATAGAGCATTGCTTTCTCACAATAGTCATCAGACTCGTGAGTACGATTGATTAGCTCAGAGAAAGCAGACATGTGCTTGTTATACATATTACGAAGATCACTTGTATTCTGCACGCCGTAGTGATCTGCAAAACACAAGAGAGTGACAGTCAAGGCATTAGCCGACTAGAAGAATAGCTCAGTGATTAGAATGGTGGGCTTGGGTGAACCCGCATGGGTTTGAATATCAGGAGAGGTTCCAATTGCAAGCTCAATCACATTTTAGCCGAAAAACAAGAATGAGCTGATCCGTATGAGGTGGGTGCTTCAGAGCTAGTACCTTTTGTTGAACGAAAGCTTACCCCATCAACTTGTCAATAATTAAGGAGAGGACATACGAGAAAAATGCGGAGTCCTATAGCGCAAATCATACATGTCATTACGTGTCCCAACGGACCGTCATGACATCACAACGGAGCCATAACGAATTATCGTCTACGATGTCATTCGTACCCTAGACAAGGCTGGATTTCATCGATTACGACCGGTCTAATATAAATCACGCGTTTATTCCCTATCGTAATTAAAACACTTTGAAGTTAATTTGAACCTAAAACAGCAGCTGTACACATACTCTGAGTGCCAGACCTTTCGAGTCAGCCCAACTTAGATTGCCATTGAATCAATGACCTACGAGACTTGTAACAATTACGCGAGGATCCAAGCCGGAACCATAAAAAACTCAGACTGAGACTTGTAACAAGTAAGGTTATCGCCATAAAAAGACTCGGACAACAAAGCAACAAGGGAGTGTGTTCTGAGGGTTAATGTTCACTTACCAGGCTGGAACAGAACCACTGTATTTAACAGCGCTATTTCCCTTTCTGTAAGCTTTAACGAGGCCAAAACTCTGAGAAGATCTACCGTTGCTCTGATTAGTATTCGCTCTTCTTCGGCTGAAAAGAGAGAGATGCTGTCGGTTAATATCAGGCAGCGGCCAGGGAGATGATCGGAGAAAGGCGAGTGATTTGACTGTCGATTTGCATCAGGAGAGGGACGAGAGGGACATGAAAACACAGGAAATAATGCCATGATATGTTCCCGTGATCCACCGATAGCATGCGAGAGAAAGGTTTATCACCACAAATTGTATGCATGGTCTCAATTATACTGACCACTGTAACCTTGTGTAGTGCCCAGTATGTGAAGAGGAGTTGTGTGATGCCGAATCACCAAACCACACAAGTTTAGACTTGGCTTATAAATCAGCAAAACACACATCTAGACCGGCCTTTAAGACTGCTTAATTTTTATGGCAGGGCAGAGGAATGACCATGAAGTAGTACACAATCAGTAAACCAGAAGGGTTTGTGAACATGGGGTCAGTACAAAAATATGGTGGTATGTGCTGCCGTGTAGGTACTCACTAAGATTGGGAATCTCATTGAGTCCAAGATCGTCTGCTTCCGGTAATTTCAAACCAAGAATGCTGCTCGTCCATAGCATATGCATCAGAACCATTTCGTATCCGGCTGCAGAATAAAATGAAACTTTGAATCCCCTAAGTGGTAAGCGAAGATAGGAGTATACATGATGCGTTCACGTGTGACTGGCTACACACGGAAGCGGGTAACAAAGCCCGATTCACACAGTTCATCATTATTGATCAGTTACAAAGACTCGCTTAGTGAGTGACAATAGAATAGACACGCACCGTGCGAAATCCGATCCGATCCTATCAACTCATTGTATCATTTAGATTTTTGCATCAATAGATAGATCTGAGTTAGTATCAATGATTATTTTTAGCCCACGCACCGGCGGCGGACGAGGTCATAAAACGTGCACTGGGAGTATCGCACCAGACAAGTAAAGTTGTATGCGATTACTAAGGGGGCGTGGCTGCAAATCTTTCTGACCAGTTTACAGCAGCTCGCTGACACGTTGCGCAATGCGACTGAGGGAATGCCCCAACTAAAAAATGATACATTGTTTTGAAGGGGTCTCAGCTGTTTCTAATCATTGTCAAATTCCAATCTCGTCGGATACATTATGTTACTCAAAACCGCCTGACAGCCGGTGACGATCGATGCTCCCTGCTTTGAGAAGCCCCTTCCCTTATAAAACTTTGGATGGAGGCTAGTGGGATATCGCAATGACTACAGCGCTTAGTACATGGTTTCGTCGCTTGGAACATGGTTTTGCCGGCTCCCACTGCAATTATGAGCTCATTATACAATTCCTGGCTCCTACCGCCGCAGAATGTGCCTCATGCTAAATAGGATCGACGATTGCGCGTAAAAGGGCAGTTGCCATAGCCGATAGCTGTATTGGGCATGGCTGCTAGAGAGAGTCAATATGTACAAGCAAGAGTATAACTGAGCTGAAGTGCCACAGCTCTTGTTCGCCTCAATTACTGCTGGCTAGAGAGAGGGAGTTTTTGAAAAGTCTTGCGCGCAAACTGCATTAGAACCCGGGGCCTTCAGCGCCAGCGACCATTGATCTAACCACAGTGCCTCCCTTGTGTCGCAGAACAGTAAAGCAATCGCATTTTCTTACCTCCTTTCAGTATCATGATTTGATCATCCTGACTGAGTTGTGTAAATCCTGGTGTTAGTTTGGCGAATTCTATGATCTGCTGGATGGTAGTTGTCATCTTCTCGGCAAATCGCTGCCAAAATGAGGCCTGAGTCAGCGATCGGAGTTCCTCTACCGAAGTCAGCAGGTCTACCAGTTCATCATTGTAATACGCTTTTCTCTGGGCTTGAAGCAGCAAATTTGCCAAAGAGTCTGGAAAATATGACAACCGTGTTAAATTATTTTTCATATTGTCAAAACCTCAGTTGTTAGTACAGCGTTAGACAGAAGAACCATGCATGGCGGGTTGTTCTCTGGCCAGGATAATGGTCCGGAGGGAGTATTGAAGATGAATGGGAAAATTACTCACCACAATCATCTGTTCTCAGCACTTGTGTAGTGATCTCAAACAGCTGATCAGCAAACAGCTCAGTATTAGTCAGTGTATTTCCTTCTCTGGAAAACGAGGCAGAATTGTGAATGGAATGATCTGGTTTCAATACATCTCGGTTTACATTACAGCAAAAACCGGGTTGTTTCAACGATAGTTATACATCACCTCTAGGCTTGGTGTTTCATTGCAATTGAAATTTGACGGGTTAAGATTGGTACGGTGCCTGAACCTAGCATCGGGGTTTGCCTTTACCTTATAGAATAAGAGTCATGGAGAGGATTATTATACGCTTTACATAATGGGCCAATCCTGAGGGATGGATGTATTCGGTACATCAGTACTAATTTCATTCCGGAAGAAACGCTTGTGAGCTGAGAGAGAACAGCAGATTATGCTAATGAGCACTGGCTAAATACCATAAAAATATCACCGTGAGATTGGCTGTCTGACTAGGAGATAGAAGATGAGCAAAAGACAGCTAGAGGGTAATGTTAGAGGGAGTCCTGTTGCCTAATCGTTTGAGACAGCGGAATGATAGTAGGTAGATGAATTAACAAGACTAGCCCTAGGCTAGTGAAGACTGGAGTAATAGTTGCAGTTATTGGGTGAAACTAGAGGTCTAATGTCTTGGAATGTTTGACGATATCTTGGAATAAACACAGCCTATCTATAGCGTAGAAGTGGATATTAGTCAGTTGCCTGCAGGGCAGTGTCATTTTATTCCCTTGCGCTGAAGTAGGAGTATCCAGTTTCCCAGCTAAATATTGGGAACAATCCCCTAACTCAAACTGTCTGTCATCCTTCAAGCTGTCACAAAAACTACAATCAAATATTCCAACAATGTAATGAAATTTGTTTTAAGTAGCCATATTTTATGATTCAGATTTGCTGTCCGACCTTTCTGCCAAATTCTCGTGAGAAAAGTTCTGCTAGCTTGTACACACTTTACTGGGCAGACACAATCAATCAGGCAAAAAACTGAAATTTGGTTCACTCTAGTGCTTGTATGTGAGCTATCTCAACTAATGCTGAACTAGACTTGAGCTAACCTGGTTTGTAACAATGGGTGATCAAAACCTTTATTTGAGCACATCAATTAAAATCTCATTTAAAACAATAGCTTCAGTGGATTGGCTTAATATGAAGGATTGATGTGGTATGTTAACTATTCACCCAACAAACAACTAGGAAGCTACCCATAAGTTTTCAATTCTAACAGGTGCCCCCTACTGTTGAATAAGAACATTCCATTGAAATGATGAGGCATTTGAACACATAATTTGAGTATTGCAGCTGAGTGCATTCCTCCAGCTTGTCTGCCAGGCCCCTGTCATTACCCTAGGGTGTATCATTCTGGTAAGTCGAACAGGAAACAAGAGTTATTACTGTGCTTTGTAATCATTACACCACACACACATGGGGGTAATTTGGCCCAGAGTGAAGAGTCAATTGCCCCTTGTGTAGTGCAGGCAAAAACCAGGGGGTTACATCACTAGCTACACGACTATAGCCAATGCTGTCTGGCAGACAGCCAAACATCACCAATCCTCGGCCATGGTTGTAACATACGCATAGGCGGGACAAATATCTCCAACCAACACCCACTCCCCGACACCACCCGACCCCCTTTGACATGATCATGAGTTCATGACATACACAATAACGAATACAGAACTCGAGAGCATGATAAAATGCTGCAAATCCCCGAGGGAAACTATATTTAAGCCTAGCAGACACGCCGAGTGAGTCACTCTCACTAATAATCGATTCATTCTCTCCACACATCTCTGCATTCCGTGGCTGTGGCAAGCTAGCGTGAGTTAGGGAGTTCGGTTCGTCGTTAATTACAGCAATCAGACATCCAATGATGGCTGCCAGTGGGAGTTGCGTAATTTGCAAGGGGAATTAAGTGGATTACAGCAGAGAACTTGGAAGATGATTAAGTCGATACTTTGAATATTCAGCAGCAGATGGTTGCTGCTTTGTTGGGGGGCAGTAAAAGCCCACAAAAGAAACAGGTAGCTAAAGTATCTAATCCCTTGATGGTTCTCTGGACGTATAAGAGCCATTGCACTGGCGCCGTCCTTCAGAAGGCTAGGCTACCCTTATCAAACGGAAGAACTCCAGCAGACAGCAGCCGTTGTCCTTCTGCTGAGGCCATCGATGGTGAGTCACAATCAGGAATGCGAAACTCGCAGCCTCACTGACCCGGTGTTCATCTTTGGTATGTCAAATGCCTAGCCCGCAATGACTATTTGCTGACAGGTAACTACTGGTTAGCTTGCGTAATCGCCACTTCAAACTATCTCTTCACATTGAAAGTGTTTGAAAGCCGACCACTTGAGGCCACGGCGGCACTTGGCTGTTAACACTTGCAATTGGCACCTTGTGCTTCCATTCAAATGTATCCTAGCGCGGTACTTTTGGTGGTGATGAGCAATCTAGATACCATGTGGTGTAGAGTAGAAGAGCAAAGCTGGCGTCGACCGCGATACCTCTTCCCGCCTCCATTAAAAGCTTCTTGCAATTAGAGCGGAGATGAACCACATTTGGTCTATTTGACACTTCCGTAATCTTAAATGCACTAAGCTCATTATCCTGATTGGATCAGAACAATATTGGATTCCATTCGATGGGGTCCTATCAGCTCGCAAGAAACCCAATCCCGTACCGGGCTTTGGTGCTGCAACAGTGGATCAATTTCTAGGGCTCAACGGTTTTACGCAATGCGGCAGTTATCCTGGATGTGTCCCATCAGGCGATGCCTATTTTTGCGCTAATTTCCGGGAGCAGGAAAACATTTCGTCACCTAGTTCCCAACTCCTCAGTACCCATGAACTCGCGTAGAACCTTCTGCAACTCCCGGCACCTACTAACTAGTAAGTAATAATCTTCTGCTAGCCAGTCCCTCACTAGTGGTTCCTGCAGCGCGAAAGCGTCTTGACCACTGAAGTGGTAATCTTAATACCATCCTACATTCTTGGGGTAACCCTGCTCTAGGCAGAGGTTATCCCGTAGCTGGGATCTGGGTACAGTCAAAAACCCATTTGCTGCAGTTTGTGAACGGGAACGATCAGTGGTCCAGAGTCAATCCACTACTACAGCCCTCCAGTTTGGGATCATTCCTATCAACTAACTGCAGTAGCTCTGGCGCAGTTCTGCGGATTAAGCGTGAGAGCATGAGGGTTATTCTCACTACCAGAGTGCCGCGGCTGCCACTGTGGTCGAGATATCTCTTTGTTCCAGCAGTTATTGTTTACAAATACATCAAGAGATAATGAGCATTATGCTCATTAGTGGCCTAAAATCATTTATCTTTTATTTTTATAAGCCCAGGGCTGAGAAAAGTCACTCATCAGACTGCCTAGTACTATTATTGCAATATTACCCCAGGACCAATAGAAGGTCCAGCTGTTTGTTAGCAGACACGCGATCTACCAACTATTGGCATTTACAACCAACCGGCTGGTTGTAACAGTTCCAAGCACGTCTGGACGCTGATGGCAGCCCATTAGCGAGCGAATCCTTTCAGTTGCTTGGACTGCAATGCCCCGGGGAGGAAATTGTGGTAAACTTTACAGTGATTCACCGATCTAGCTTCAAACCATATAAGGAGATGTGAAAATAGGCAGGGAGAATTGATTTTAATGAATCAGAAAGTGTGAGCGAGGGCCGAGAGTTGAAAGACCTGGGAAAAGAGAGATGAGTCATAGCTGTCGATAAATTGCTGCCTCTGGGATTAGCTGGTGAGCACAAAGAGATAAGTAATTATGCAATGATTGTAGAGTGAGTCAGGAACGCGTAGGGAGTGTGATGGGGTGACTGAGAAGTCACTTACGTTTCCGTGAGGCTCATGTCAGTGTCCGATCCGCTGCCGCTGTCACTGCTGTTGCTTCGTGCTCTCTTGTGATACTTGACTTCATCCTGGACCATCTCTCGTTGTCTCTTGGACATGCGCCCGAACTTCACAGCTGCAAATAAAACAAGATCTTGTGATCTCGAGAATTCCTTTTACCAATTAACTTTATTCTATCAAAATTTTGAGAACTTTAGTTTAAGTTCAGACCTCAATTTTTTATGAAGATAATTAGGGAAGAGCAATGAACCGATGAAAATAACACCGGCTGGATGAAATGCTGCCCACAAGTTAACAGTCAGAGGAAGATTAATGACTCATACGTAGACCATCTCACCCACACAACTCTCCAGATGCTTAGCCGATTCATTTATTCATACTGTATTCATGACTGTTGCTAAATTTGTGTGATTCGATTCCCTAGCGCAATACTGTTGTTGCTGAGACAGTAACCGAATACATTTCTGCGAACGTCACAAGATTGTAACGTGGGCAATTTGAGAAGAAAGACAGTAAAACTCAATTGTTTTTGAAGATTTCATCTTGTGACAACTGCCTGCAATATAACACGTCTGGAGAGATGCAAAACAATTATACTCGCAGTTTGATACCCTTGTAACGCAAACCGTAATTGCCTTTAATTCATGAATCAGAGCTCGGCTATGAAACCGACTCGGATTTCACTGAACGATGCGTTGTGCTGTCTCCTGACTATCGAGTGTCGACAACATTTGGGGCATCTTATCGCAGATTCCCCTTCATTCACCCGTCACTACTCGGGTAACTGAAATCAAGACTAGGCCGGAAGATGAACCCGGCAGATTGTTCGTCTTCAAACCATGAATAAACAAGCATCAACTGTACAACAGTTGGCAGTGGTTAGATACTGAACTAATTCCCAGGCATGGAATTCCTTATTAAATTCCTAGTACTTCAGGGCTGACCTAAACTATGCATCCAACAACAGAACAGCTAGGCCATCAGGTAAAAACAGAAAGCAGCCTGCATTACTGCGTTACTACCATGCACATTTCATTACTGACACGTGGTTTTTAGTTGCAGCTGCTGCAAATAGACCTACTCCACCTTACTGTGTGTTTATACAAGACCGATTCAGTCGTAGCAGTTCTATTCTGAGCAAAGAACTAGCTTTACATCAACAGTTTAGAACACCGACCACCTGCTAGCGCATTGTTTGCGGTGCAAGGTTATCGAGATTTCGTTTGGTACACTATACTTGAAAGCTTTATGTTTTCTGTCTGCCATTATTGATCATTGATGATTCGATCTGGGCAGGAACTGACTCAATGAGTGACTTTGCTGACTGCTACCAGTGTTCAAGACACTAAGTCTATCTGTTTGCTCAAGACAAATGCCCAACATCCTGTTGAAGTGTGGCTTCCATTGATCGCTAATAGAGTCCATTTACTATCGATTTATAACGCCTGATGTGTGGTCTCTGTTGCTACTTGTTAGAGCCCTGGGCATATAGATAAGGTCTGCCTGATCAAATACGCATAGGCCTCGTAGGTTTGCCTCGGACAAATCATGCTGTTGTTATTTTTCGATCCAAGTATTATCGCACTTCTGACTACATATTCACTCAAACCATTCAAGGCCATGTCATGCCTAATTTACCATAAGCCATTTATTACGCGGTATTCAGAATTGGTGCCAACTGGCTTTTTCTCACTCTGTCACAAAAACTTTTGAAATATTTTTTCCTATGCAAGTGCTGAGATCCATTCATTAAACTGGAAGAATGCCTTCTGGCTAAACACCCAGTCTGGAGTCAGTAATTGATTAATTCAATACTATGTGTAGCATATTATGCAGCAGTCTGCTGGAATGCACCTCAATCGACTTACAATTCATCAAACTCTTGTTAGTTAGATTACATGCACTGTACATCAAATAATAGTACACTCTTCTACCCAATAAGAAGATAGATCAGTGACTCACTAATCTGGCCCACTGCCAGTGCACAACAAAATCTCTATGCTTCCAGTCAGCTTTGTGCTAAACCCAGGTATATTAGGAGCAGATCGGAATGATCAATTACCAGTTTCATATCAGTATGTGTACGGTAGGTTAAGTGCACACTTGTTCCGGCACTTGTATCACCCAAGTTGAATTGCAAACGATGCCGCATGAATCACTATTGAACCCAAGAACGCTCAACTATCCAAGCAAATATGCCAATCTCGCGATATCGGAATGAGAGCTACTTGGCAATAGTCTCCGGTTGTATTTGTGCACGTTCATCTTTAACACACTGAAGTGGAACTGACTTCCGTTAGAGTCAGATCATATCGTTTATAGCTAAAGGGCTCCAAATCACCGATGGGAGATATGCAATTACAGCATAATGTTCTCTTTTGATCTTGTTGCCGACGCCTAGGACATGGAGTAACTTTCTTGCACTCCTTAAAATCGGTTAGCAATGTAACGTAGTACTACTCCTAAATGCGTGTAAAAAGTCTTCGTTTAGTATACCCAACAATACAATAATCCAATCTACGTAACCGAGACAGGGAGAGAGACGCATCTAATCAATCACTACTGAAGCTACTGTTGTCACAGGATAATCCTGTTACATGGATACTGGCCAATAAGTCGTCGGGGTAACCGCGGTACTTCCGAAGACTAACGACACAAATCGGAGTGAGCAAACATGCGAAAAATATAAGTTATCATCAAGACGACAACCCTTTTGCAATCGCGTCTGTTATCCAAAAGTCCACAAAATAATGGCCAATTATCAATTATCATGACTCAGTCAAAGTTTGATGGCTCGCGAGCATCAGACAGACTGGTTTTTTATCTTTTTTGTCTCGATAGAATCAACGGCATAGACGCGCCCCGTCAAATCAGACACCAGGCGGGTTCACATTCCCCCCAGGGTATATTGATTTACACTTTTGTGCAATCAGAACCAGTCTGAAAACTTCTTATGTCAAAATGATTTGGTTGGAATGCAACTGTATTGACTGCAGCTTTTTCTTGATGATTCATTCTGAGTTTGGAAAAGATAATGAGTTACTGAATGAGCCCATCCCAAGAGCAGCAGTTTGTTTTGCCGAAGATGGCGAATCCATGATGCATTCTTGGGAAATCTCCAGCAAAGTTTCACAAAAATACCATCTGTTTGATCCGTCCTGGGCTGACAAATGGCTTCGCCTGTGCCAACAGATCCGGAATTTACCTCAACTGGTTGCAATGACTGGGAAACTCGTCGCTATGCGGCTGGTGTCACGTTTACCTGTGATGATTGATCGGTTATGGACTTTGCCCCCTGTTCACCACTGCGTGAACCACAGATGGATTGGCCAGGCTACCGGGCGCGATACGCATCCAGCCATGGGATCTGGTATCACCGATGGTAGACGATTGACCAATTCGATTACGTCTCTGCAATTTCCAGATAACCGATCACTGGCCATGTTTCTTATCCTATCGTTATCTAAAACCGGTCGAGATCTCTCCAATGCCACATGCCCAGTAACCCAGCAGATTGCAGCAGCTGCTGAATCCCCTATCTTTTCATTCAAACCGTTCGCTCGCATTGTTCGACTGGGAGCAATTACATTTCTGCGCGTGATTACGATTTCACAATGGGTGCAAAATCTGGTACGTAGTAGTAAAAATACAATGCGGAACTATTTAGAGCTATTTAACAATTCAATCAGTCGGTTTAACCTCAAGCTTCGCTTGTCAAGTGCCTAGATTTAGTCTGCTCAGTCGGCATCTCAACCTGCCCGCTCACTCCAGTTGCCATAGCGATTGTCGTTTTACTAGCGTTTAGTAGCAACTCTCGCAATACAATCACAGTTCAATTCGGAGCAGTGAGTCTAACTCCTGACCTTATCTTTTTATGCCAGCATAAAAACCAGAATATTACCTATCTTTGTTTGATTTGGCAGAGATAATGAGCACATTCATTGGCTGTCAGACGAATCGAATCGTCATCTGTGACATCATAAGTGAGGTCAGCCAATTTACCTAAAGCTAACACACCCACTCAATGCCTGCTTTACAGGGTAATGGCTATGGAAATCACCCTCTTTATTCACCCAGAACTTGCCATCCGTGTTGCCCACTCGAATTATACTGGAAGATAACATATCACGCAACATTCCCACAGCGCAGATACAGAAAAACAAAACAAAATTTGGCAAACGTAGCCCCGCAACAACGGTTTCTGACAATTTATGAACAGCGGTAACTCTGCAATTAGAAAAAAAAACACAATCTAGTAACTCGGAAATTTCCAGGAACCATACATATCTTTCACCAGCTTGTGAAGTTTCTACCTGTAATAATTTGCTGAGTTATACCGAGTGGTTTTCTTACCTTCTTTGCTCATTCCGAGCGCAAGGCATTTCTGCAGACGGCAGTACTGGCATCTGTTACGACTGAGTCGATCGATTGAACAGCTCCTATCCTTCTGGCAGAGGTAGTTTGCGGCATTAGTTTGGCTCCGTCGGAAAAATCCCTGGAATGGACTCACAGATTGTTGAAGCGACGAGACAATCTCGCGTCTTTGCACGAGGTAGGCATGAGATAATTGTCACACAGTGCGCGCGGGAAAATTGTGTGTTTCAAGAATTATGCAGCCATGCCATCGATACCAAATGCAGAACTTACACAAGGCGCAGTGTGATCATTGATGAAACTGGAACCAAAATTAGCTCAACTAGCAGAATGCAGAGTTATGTAATCACAATTCTGGTACTTGATAGGGTCAATGATCAATATTTAGAAGAAATTGTGCTTAACATTAGCATATAGAGATACTGATGGATGAAAGCAAGACTGCAAATCATGAAGAAATACCGGACGAACCACTCCACCTACCGACGTAAATTCCACGACTTTTCCGACTCAATTTTCACGAACAAATTTGCCAATAGAATCCCAGTTTCTTCATTCAAAAGATACTAACTTCGTTTCCATGGTTAGTAAAATTGACATCCTTTTGGTTTCAGCGAGTCGGTAAGCTTACCTTGCATCCTTCGCAAGTGATTACCCCATAGTGAACTCCGGACGATTTGTCACTGCAAACTTTACAAGGAATCACTTCTATCTCCGCTACAAAAGAGTATGAAAAATATAGACACATAGCTACGAGAACTTCAGTCATAGACTGATATTGCCTGCCCTATCTAGCGGTAGGAGTTAGCGTAGACTGTAAGGAGCCCCCCCCCCCCCCGCTTGGTCTGGAATTGAATCAGATTCGGGTTGCAAGCCCAGAGCTTTTAACGGCTGAGCTATCTCGCCATCCCAGGCTCGACGCAATATGGAGCCACGCGGAGAACAGTGGAGAAGAGTCGGTCAGGGAATCACTGGCAGTAATGGGTAATTTGGCACAGAGAGAGCGCAGACAAACAAGAAATTATAGCTGTCATGAATTGATGAGCCCCAGATTCAAATAGGCTGTTTTGATGGTTGTGTTATTCAACATTGCCTATAACTAGACATTACAAACGGCGGGAAGGTTGCTCAACAAGTGACTGCCATTCAATAAACAACCGAAAGGGTCAAGGACATTTAGTCAGAACAGGTTTGAAAAGATTTTATTAGCTAGTGGCTAGACAGAGCTTTTACTCCCAACTACAACTGATCGAAAGTACTTAATAACAGTGCTGTAAGCTACAAATGAAAGTATGGCACGGAACCGATACTATATATTGGCAAGTTGGCCCAATGAGAGACTCTAATGCAATTACTAAGATTAGAAAGCATTAGGTACACAAATAGCGGAGCCACACAATGACCGCTGCTATACGGACATCTGCTGCTGTTGGATAGTAGAGGCAAAATAGAAGGGCATGCACTTAGCGTGTAAGACAAATAAAACGAATAGTGGCTTTGCATACCATCGGGGAGTTAAGACGGGTCATCGATTGGCTGAATTCGAGTAAATCTCCGGGAATTTCTAGTTCGAATCATGCCTGGGTCAATAAAATCGCCCGCTGTCGCTCCTTAATGACCGCTGACATTAACAGCTCCTGTAGGCGGCACCGGGCAGCGCTATCAGACCAGACAAAGAAATGCAGGATTTCAAGCTAAAGATTTTCTTCAACAAAGACTCGCTGACACACCGGGTAACCAATGGCACTGGAGAACATCTGAACAACCGATCCGGTCGGTCTGACTGTAGCTATGGCAAGGATCCATAACCTACTAACTAATGCCTATTAGTAGCGGCTAATGGCTACAGGACTGGGAAAGAAACGATGTAACAACGACCATAAATGTGGCCACTCACCCAGGATCTAACAGTGTTTATTACCCGAGAGAAAAACTAAACCGCGCAAGAAAGTGCCTAGCCACTACCAGGAAACGACCACCATATTGCGAAATGTAGACAGATGTGAATCATTTAGCGGTATGAATCATAAATCTGCTCTTCACTCTCTTAGTAAACCAAAGAGTGAGAGTTAGTCCCGGGCAGCAGTCCTCGGGGACAGCGGACAGACACGCTGACACAGCGGGTCATTCGGTGCGAGTTAACAATGTCGCTTCGCTCACCAGTCGGAAGCGATGAGACCAGACCGGAGCTCATCTCGACCAACAGCCGGCAGAAGATCTTGCCCAAATAAGCCAACTGCAGACGATCTGTAACCGGATCTGTTTGCCTATGCTCCAATCAGTCTTGTTTAGAGAGGTATTTGCACTGGAGTAAATCAGTAGTAATCGCTTGTCTAGTCAAACTAAAACTGCCCGCGGAATAGTTGGATTGCATCAAGCCAATCAAAAGAGATGGGCTGTACATCATTCATTAAGAAATAAGAATAGCATCTATCTAAAAGTACAACCGCGAAAGAAGGACAGCCGGAACGGTGAAGGCTGATTCATTGCGCTTCAAAGATCATTCAAAGTCCTTTGGGTTATAAAAGCGCAAGCTGGTCGTAATTGTTGAAACATATGGTGCCTTTTCAGCTCGAAAACTGATCGAGTTTGTCTCTTCTGCAATCCAATTTACTGCTCGGCTAACACGCAAATCACACCCAGCTACTACAAGCTATAAACGAATGATGTGCACAATACCCAGGGAAATTTGGACAATTACAATAGAGACCACAGCGTTGTGAATTCACTAGGATTTCATCAAATCTTCACAACTCAGTCAAACTGAATATACTAATCAAATTGTGAGTCATGCAACAAGCCAGTCCTGCTTATTAGTATGATTCTACATTATTACTGACCATGGTCAGAATCACCATGGCTCTTTCACATGTTACAGCATGTGGTCGGCATGTGCCCTCTCGTTGCTTGGTATGACGAGTGCCCTCGGGCTTGAAACAACTACCGTCTTCCTTACCCGCTATGGAAGAAATGTTATGGGGGAATGATAAAAACATTAAGACGTTCCTAAAGAGGCAACTTTACGAACACAATCGATCAATGTGGTTTGGTTGTCATACCACCGTCACGGCGGGTTCCATCCGACTGATTCCTGATGATAAATTATGTAGAAACCTTTATTTCCCATGCTATAGTCCCCAAATTACCCTTGATCGTGCATAGCGCAACGTTTCTCATACCAGATTACGGACTGACAATGCTATGATTATACTAGTCAAAAGAAGAGCTCTTCGTGTTTATCTCTAGATGCCTGACTAGTCAGTGTCTACCAAGCCGCAATTTGCTACCATTTAAGCATGACAAGCAACGGTACCAGCAGAATATAGAAAGTTACAACGCCGCCATGCCAAGTGTCATCAACTAAATATTTTAACATTTGCTAGCTAAGTTCTTAGGTGCATAGGCTGTAAGTTGGCGATAATTGCACCAGTATTTGCTGACAGATGATAGCATGCTATGTCAAAACAGTCGAGTGAGGCATGCACTGCCGCAGTTACAACATTAATCTCGGTCAAAGGCATCCACCTCGGAGTTCATGATTGCACTGAGAGTAAGAGAACATGTCATCTACCAATAACTAATAACTCGTACCAACTCAAAAGTCTGACAGGAACAAGATTGCATCGGTGATGGATGCCAAGCGGTTGTGTGTTATGAACCGAAAGAATATAGATATTCGAGTGGATAAGACATACAAGCAGCTAAAGCTCAGAGTGAGCTTTGCAACAAATAATCAACACAAAAGAATAAAGATAACAACCGAGGATGGGCGTCAAATCGTGTGTGAACAACAAAACCTGGCAAGCAGCCAAGAAAATGTTAGCAGTTACAAGTTAGATTTTCATTCATTCCGACGTGTGTAGTCGATGCTTTTCGTTGACAATGTGCCTTTTCCCGGTCAAACAAATGATCAGTTTCGTACCTTTTACACCCTTCGTTATAGTAGATCCAGGTTTCATGGTGAAACTATCCACAACGTAACGAGACTGAGATGAGACAAGAGTGAAATTCCAGGCAATCCACTACCAGCCGGCTTCACGAATGATAAAGTTTTAACGCGATGAATCCAAATGTGGGCGCGGTTTATTGCAGGGGTGGTATCTTTAGTTGACAATTAAACTGATGATTTATCGCTATTTGGTATAATACACACAAATATCTATATAAGATAACAAATATTTCGGTACATTACTCAATCAAAATAGTAATTTTAAAAGAAACCTGAAAAGCAATTATAGATACCACCCCTACATATTAGTGTCCACTAGCTATAGCGATTCTATACCAGTAGCGATATGGATTCCAAATAAATAATAGCCACATAAAATTGTATAAATTAAACCTTTTTAATAGGTTTT
>Ga0224501_10001618_pt1 | contig 17415 bp, 18 predicted proteins | sample SF_Oct11_sed_USG_4_FD_169105 | JGI IMG/M metagenome (GOLD analysis project Ga0224501, IMG submission 169105) | Sediment microbial communities from San Francisco Bay, California, United States - SF_Oct11_sed_USGS_8_1 | ecosystem: Environmental > Aquatic > Marine > Sediment | place: USA... | reverse complement strand
CCCCAACCTCAAACGCTCTCCAGCCTCAAACGCTCTCCAGCCTCAAACGCTCTCCAACCTCAAACGTTCTCCAGCTTCAAATTGTGATGTTAAATAAATCAGGTCCACCCAGAGAGTTACCTTCTCGACAACTACAAACAGGTGTAAGCAGCAACTCTTCTAACAACCTACCTCGAACGCTTAAACAAATGAATTTAATAGGCCATATTTTGGACTAATCCTGACAACTGTTGTCTTCCATCAGCCATCGTCTGTCCGTGGTTAGATTTTAGCCTTCCTCCTCGCTGTCCACAGGTTGTGGTGTCATTGAGGGGAGATTGAGCGATTTTCTGCCACGCTGGCTCAGGACGGGTTGGCAGAGTGTGATCAGCCAGGGAGAAATCCCTTGAAATACTCCGCCGTGGTTGGGAATTGAACCCGGGCCGCAGGGAGGACAGACAATGAGCTACCCCACTGAGCTATCATGACTGAGGTTTTGTCTAGGAGACTCGAAAATACTTTCACTAATTCGACCAAAAAGCTTCATGTGACAAATGACCAATTATGCCTCTCACTTAAATGACCTCAGGTGTTTAGATGGCAATCAAGCATATCGCTAAGAGAAGACAATTGTTTGGAATGAATTAAAACAAAGGGCAGGTAGACAGCTCCCAACTAGTCATACTGCGCTACCAAGCTGCATGCACCTGTGAAGGTAATCAGAAATGGTAGTGGCAAGGACTTCGTTGTGACACCACATAATACAATTCATTGAGATGAGGACCCGTCATTGTCCACGGGTGTTAACGGAGTTAGAGCTGTAATCCACAAAGATACCTGCTAGGATTGCTCATTGACTTATGCCCTTCTTCGTTTTAGATTCTGGTCAAAAATGAGGTTGGAAAAGTGATCGACAGAGTGTGTAAGTCATTGAATGATCCTCACATGATGTCATTTGATGGGCATGAGTTTGAATTGCATCACACTGTGGGAACATACATTCTCTATAAATCGACAACACTACCCATTCAGGTAGGCAACTACTTGTATTAGTGTTCAATTTATAGTTACATGATGGCCGCATGTCATAAAAACAGCCTGTGGGTCTAGTCTTTGTGAAACCTATATCATTGGTACAGTTTTGGACTCTGACATCTAAATATGGATTGATGAGGATCTGAGAATATGGTGTGTGAGTTGCGGTTACCAATCACAACACTTCGATCGGCTTCTCATCTGGTGCTTAGTCTGATAGTAGCACCCTAATCATTTTGCCTGACAAATCTTGTTGCGATATTCATGAGTGTGCATTGTGGGCTTTTGGTTCAGTGGAGTAAAGATGCATTGACACAGTGCATACATGTAAATGGGGCCATTTTTTAACACACAAATGGATAACACCCTAGCATATTCAATCTGCCGTTTTCATCCATAGGTGCAGGCTAGGTTTGAACGGTGCAATGACAATAGGGCTCTGTGTAACTGTGCAGTGGCTGTACAGTCTGGTGAAGATATCTTTATTGCTGATATGTGCAAAATAAGAAAAGGTATTGTATTCTTTCCTACCTTTTCTACCAAGTCATAAATATGGGCAAGACTGACTAAAAGACTGAAAAGTGCACTCACTGAATGGGCTTCAAGTATGCGCATTGGGTAGAGGCCTATTTGAACTGGGTCTTGAGTCCATTCGCTGAATTAAGGTAGCTTCGAAATCTGCAAAAATTGAAAACCCATATGGGCATATTCTGGCCCTATTAAAAGAACTAATCACAACTGTGCTGTCGGCCGATCAAGTTTGATGACGGCGGTTTAGAATAATTTTTCTTTTTGTTCTTCATATTGTTATTCCCCGATGATAGCCCAAGATCCATCGTCAAAATTTCTGTTTGAGCATGAGCAGTCATAATATAAAACTGGCTAAATTTCGACCTAAATCTGACGATAATGCAACCCACGGAAACGCCCTTTTCGTATCTGTCACCATCACACCACCCCAATAGTGTATTTAATATTTCTGTTTAGCTTATCCAGGTGATGGGAAGACCTTTGTAAGAAAGTACAGATTCGGAGCGTTGACCTGTGATGGGAAAAAAATGAATATCGACACTACCGATGGTGCTTACACGGTAACTTTTCCTGTTCTAGCCTTCACCCGCAACTATGGTTTTAATATATTTAATCTAGGTCTGTGATAGGTTGGTAGCACAGGTACACACAATCTGTGTAGTGAGTGATTCATCTAGCTCCACCATGGATGGATTAGGGATATCGGCGATCAGCATTTCATGATCAAACAAATTGCTTCACTTCCATTCCACAATAAAAGTAATCTACACGAGAATTGCTACAAAAAGTATCACAAGTCACCTTTTCTGTGTATCAAACAGCAAACAAATCCGATCCTAATTTCACAGAGTTGTCTACCCTTTTGATATATTTTACAGCGAATCCAACGAAACCATTCCGTTTTTCGCAGCCTCGTACTGCAGAAAAATTGTCGATCCAGATATTCATATCTATGGTCCTAGCATAGTAATATCCTGTTTGAAGTGCCTTCAATCCATTATATCCTGAACTTAAACCAGGACCGTATGAAATGGAAGCAGAAAAGGTGCTGATATTACCAGTGTATGCTAGATCATCAAGTTCCGGGCTATCTTCTGTGAGGTGGATACCTTTATAACATTAAGGCTGTTTTTGCCGAGGATGATCTGTGATCTGTCTTTTATATCTAAGTGCTACGCTTCATTTCAACTTCCCAGATTACTCTTCCTACTGGTATGAGGATTTATATAAGTAAACCATTGGCTTATACAAACCTTGGTGCGACATCTCACACACTCACCATCACACCATCCCAAAGTGATGTGGATCACACTGAAGGTGTCTGTGGACCTCTAAACTTCGATACATCTGATGACTTCACTCACAGGGATGGAACAAGAAGCCGCCTTGAGAAATACCCAGATAGATTTACTGGAAGTTGGTGGTAGGTCGATGTGCACATCCAGATTTTGTAAAGAGCCGTCTTATCTACTATATGAAGCTGACAGAGAGTCGCAATCAATGTCCAAACGGCGCAAACTAGATGGAGTAGAAAAAGACGCAATAAGCCTGTTCTCGAACCTCGACACTGGCAGTGATAAATTAGTTAACTAGGCTTGGAAGATAGAGGTTCTGAGATCAGGTCCTCATCAGTCAAAAGCGTATGTTTTATTGCGATCACTAAGGTTCATGAAGCTTCCGATGTGTCATGTTACACTTCTCTTCAGTGTTTGGTTGTGATCATGGCCATAATTGAGGTATTGAGAATGGTGTAACATATCCACGGAAAACTTACTGTGATGTACCTGTTAGTGGATAATGAAGAATGTGGTAGAATGTGGGGAGAAACAGATACTTGTTGTAGTTCAATCTACTTCATTTCTTCTGCGGTCAAGCCTAGCAGGAAACTCAATCAGTGATTCATCAACCTCGCTTGAAGCCATCAGCTTAGAACCTGCAGTATACCTGCAGTATACCTGATTCTGTATGAACCTAGAAAACTAATTTTCATGGGTTTTTGAACAGGCTGGATGACAACCACGACGAAAATCTGCTGGGAAACCCCATACGCAATCGCAAAAGACTTTTGTTAGAAAATAAGCAAGTGCTGCGACTCTGTCGATGCAAATCAACTGATCATAATCCTCAACAGTTAGACGATGATGTCATCTGTGAGCCATCGGGTGTCGGTAATCAATGTGCAGAAAAGAATGCGAAGGTAGGATTCAAAGTCAGTCAGCCAAGCTAACCCATTTGTTGACATGTCAACCATCTAAAGTTCTACTACACTTGATGAGAATGGAGAGGTGGATCTTTAACAACAGTGGAGTGATCTTGATCCTAATTCACTGTTAGGGACCTCCATTTTGTCATCATGGTGATCCAAGCCCATGCTAGAAGTTTGGAATGGGATGAGGGGCTTAGTAAAGGCTCGTATCTGTACCAGAACCCGTAACCATACCCGCACCCGTACCCGCGCCCGTACCCATTCCCGCACCCGTAGCTGTACCCGTAGCCGTACCCATAGCCGTAGCCGTACCCATACCACAGCAGTGAGACTTGAATCCACAATCGATACATCCGATACCCTGATAATCTGTGTAATTTTTGTAGGCAACTGAAAAGAAGTATCTGCAAGCATGCCCTGAGCAACGGGGCTCTAAACGATCGACTGAGGAGCCAGACAGCGATTTTATGGAACTGTTCGACTCACCGGATTATGACAACACCCCAGTGGAGGAGAATACTTTAACTTACACTGAGGTACCTTGGTAACTGAGTGGCAGCGAGTGCTTGAAAAGCTGACTAGTTATACCTGCTGGATAGAGCAACATACTTATTATACCCTGGACTGCATGGTTGGGTTGGTAAGCATTGTATATCAATCAATATTATGCATTCGATCACAAGGTATGGTTTGATTGCTTGTAGGAAGGTTGGCCAGTGGGATGGAGTAATACTAGTGCCACACAGTTCTGTAATAGTTACCTGTATGACGATCCTGCACTAGGAGCCTGCAAGAATTTGGAAGGAGTTGATTTTGCCTTTATGATTAAATCCTGCATGAGTGACATCCAGGTACACGCGAACGGACCACTTTTTTCTACATGGGCCCATCCATGGCCATCCTATCTGACAAACCTCCTGAGCCTGAGGATTGTATGAGCAGTAAAAGCTAGGATTTTGACGATCGAGAAACTCATACTGTCAGCGGGCACTTGATATGTCTAGGACCTAATTGTAAAAGCACCTTGGGAGAATCCCGATAACAAGTATGCACCATTTTCATCCGTTTTTCTGTCCGTTTATACTCCGCATTATTACTCCCTGTTCGGAAGCATTTACTCTTTGGTTTTGGTCCGCGCTCAGGAGCGCATTAAGTTCGGATGCCGTACCCAGTTCTTGTCATCACTATTGGCTTTTTTGGGATTTGAACCCTTGACACCCTGTATGCAAAATGTATGTTCTAGCCACTAAGTTGTGACTGCTTACTTTTTTATGCTTTTAGCTGACAAATACAACCGATTGGGCGTTTGGGAACCTGCAGGCTCTGAAGGCTGAGTGTATGGGGGCATACAGAAGTAACAACTCCCTGTGGATCAATGAGACGGGTCAGGTGTCCCTCCCTACAGAAGTCACTGATAATCTGTGTCCTAATGACTGCAATAACAATGGTGACTGCTCTAAAGGTGGGTTTTTATGAAAAGGCCTGGTACTTGAGAATTATAACATTGCTGCTGCTCCTACTACTAGTTGTTAATGATATGCTGATTTATCTAGTGAGTTATGATAGGTCAGTGGGAAAATGAATGAATTTCACTCCCTGTCCTTCTCGTGGCCTGGGTTCAATTGCCAGCCATGGCGGAGTATGTCAAGGGATTTGACTGATTGCACTCTGCCAACCCATCGTAAACCAGGGTGGCAGAAAATTGCTCAATCTCCACTGAATGGCACCATACAACCTGTGGCTATTAAGAAGCAGGGCTGAAGTTCAACCACGGACAGACGATGGCTGAAAGAAAAAAATCTAGTGAAGATGTAACATGAAAGAGATCGGTTGGATAACCAACAGGCGATTGCACCTAATTTTCAAGTTAATGAGTTCAACTAGAGGTTCTTGCCTATAAATGAAATAAGTCACTATCATCGAAGTGAGAATAGGTGAAGCTTCATTGGAACGAAGCTTGAAATCCGTGGCTCACATCCGATTTTAGCTACAGTGTTCTAATTTTGTATTTTGACATTTTTTTGCAATAATTTTTAGGGGTTTGCATCTGTGGGCAACATTGGGTTGGCGAGGACTGTTCCACTGATCAATTTGGAGTACCTCATGACCTAATCCTTGCTAGAGAAGGGCTGTGTGATCGGAGTAAGAGGCTCTGTGAACAGGCCATTATTTATGGTCTCGGTCTGTCCAGTGATTTCGGTAACTCATCATGCCGGCTTCGAGAGTTTCTGATGGAGGTTTGTTTAATGCTTGTCTTTCTTGGTAGACCATTGACCATCAATAAGAGAATGCGAGGCCTATTCTTGAGACTTTGGTAATGGCGACAATGAATTTATTAACTAGACTGGTACACATGATCACACTTGAATATACCTATGTCATTACGATCCATGAAACTTCCGATGGGTTATGTAACAATTCATAAGCATGGAATTTTTTTAATTTGACATAACACTTTGTATCCCGGGTTATCATTCCAAGTTTGAGATGAAATCAGCAATAGTTTCAGCGTTTTCTTGTGCCAATGGCCTTCACCCCGTTGAGAATGGGCTAACTATATCCTCATTGTGCATTCAATTGCATTTTAGGAAGATGGAATCACCATATCAATGGCAGATGAGATAGAAGAAGAGGCCCAGATCATTAACTCTGGTATGGCAACATGCCGTCTGGTAAGTTCCCCTGCCAGGAAGAAGAGAAACGCAGACGGTGAGAAAAACTACTCTGTGTTTGGCTACTACATCAGTATTACCAACAATGGATACAACTACAGTGAAGAAGTACCTCTGTTGGTGTATGACTCCCGATGCTTAAGCTGCTCTGCCTTAGATCTCACCTGCACAAAGAAGGTAGAGTGGAAATTATGCCCTTTGCGAATCAGATTGTGAAACATTTCGATCATGACAGTATCAGATCATCCGGTCTGGCTTGGTAACCTTCCACCCTTAGATCAGATCAATCTGTCCCGCATTAGGATAAGAGTGAATTCAGTGATAATGAATTAAGTTAAGATAACCAGAACTGATCTTTATTGAGTCAATACTAATGAATATCTGCTGGAATTGGTTACTTTTCTCACCTTTCTCTCACCTTTCTCTCACCTTTCTCTCACCTTTCTCTCACCTTTCTCTCACCTTTCGCCGCCTTGTCCGTCTCTGGTGGCGGGTGTCTGCCAGTAGGTAACCACGCTTCTCCACTTCTCCAAGTCTAGTACATCCTCCTTGCGGAGTGCGTACTCCTTCATGTCCTTCCGGATTGTCTCGAGCATCTGTGCTTTGGCCTATCACGCCTTCTCCTGGCTGCTATTGTCATCTCGCTCATTCCTCTCACATCTGAGTCTTCCTCCCTCCTGCATACATGTCAATACCGCACTACTCGTTTCCGTCGCATCATGCCAACGATACCCACTACCTCGGCCTCTTTCCTGATATCTTCATTTATCCGGTGTTTCTCCCAGCTCACCCCAAGACAATACCTCAGCATCCTCATTTCATAGGCACTGATCTTCTTGACAAAAGTTTCAGTCACCGGGCAGGTCCCACACCGATACAAAATACTGGGCGGATGACTGTCTTCTAAATTAGGACCTTCAGTTTCGTCAGGATCTTCTTGTCGCATAACACTCCCGTGAGCTCTCGCCACTATGCCCAAGCCATGCTTATTCTAAATTCAACCTCCCTGCTACAGTCTCCCCCCTGGTGCAGTGTTGTGCCCAGGTACTTGAAGGATGAGCATTTCGGCAGCTCTGTCCTCTCTTCTAAGCCATACTGTTTCACCCTTACGGATCCCTGTGCCCCTGGCGAGGGTAGGTGCTCCGTTTTTGCCCTGCTCACTTTAATTCCAGCTTCCTCCAGTGTTTTCCTCCATTCTTCCAATTTCCCCTCCAGGTGTTCTCCCTTCTCGTTGCTAAGGACCAGATCATCCATGAAAAACATTGTCCATGGTGCCTTTTCGTCCAGGTTGTCCCCAATTATGTCCATGATGATGATGAATAGTAGTGGGCTCAGAGTTGATCCCTGATGTAATCCCACATCTATTCCAATCTCCTCCGTCTCGCCTACAGTTGTCATAACTCTTGTCGTACTCTGCTGATACATGTCCCTTATTATGCTGATGTATGCCTCTGGCACCTGTCTTTTCCTCAGGCTGTATCAGATCAGGTCTCAGGGTATAGTGCCATGGGCCTTCTCCAGGTCTACAAACACCATGTGCAGTCCCTTTCCGAACTCCCTGTATTTTTCCTGCAGCATTCACAAACAGAACATGGGCTCTGTGATGGATTTCCCTTTCTGGAACCGTACGGAAATTCTGTGATCTTAACCAGTTCTCGCAGTTTTGCCTCCACCACTCACTTAAGTAACTTCAGTGAGTGGCACAGCAGCTTTATCCCTCAGTAGTTTCCGCATCCCAAGGGGTCTCCCTTCTGTTAGTACAGTGCGATGATCTTGCTGGTTCACCATTCTTAGGAATCCCCTTTCGCCCCCTCAAACATTCTGTGATCCATTCCACTCCTAGATCTCCTAGTGCTATGACCATCGCAATTGGTAGCTCATCCGGGCCTTTAGCCTTGTTCAGTTTCATCTTTCTCAGCTGTTCCTCATCCTCCTCTTTTGTGATGTTGTCTATCAGCCCCTGAACCGGTTCCATCTCTGGCAGTTCCTTTCTCATGTTCATTGTGTTCAACAGTTTTGAAAATAACCCTTCCACCTTTCTTTTATTTGTGTGCCTTCACTCAGAATGCTCCCGTCTTTCTACATGTCTAGGTCTTCGCTGCCTGTTCTTGGCCAGTTTGTAAATTCTATGCGGCCCTTAAGTTTCCAGGCTCTGATATAGATCTTCATACCCAACAATGGCACACATCTGCTTGCTGGCCTTGGTCATCTCCCTGTAGGTTGTTCTGTCTTCCTCTGATCCTTTTCTTTCCCATTGTTTGAAAGCTTCTTTCTTTCGCTGAACGGCTTGCTTGACCTCTGGGTTCCACCACCAGGATTCCTTCTCCAGATATTGTCCTCCTCTACTTTCCCTCATGCCACCTTGACTGCGTCCATCACCTCTGGATGCCTCTGTTCCCAATCCCAACTTCTTCCTTCGTCCTGTCTCTTCTTCAACACGTCTGCAATTTTCAGTTTCCGGTTGTCTCCCTCATCCTCTTCTATCTTCCACCAGTTGATTTTCTTCATTATTTTCCTCCGAGCCCTTCTCTTTCTCACCATCAGGTCCATCACCAAAGGCCGGTGCTGTGCGGCAACTGTCTCCCCGGGACACTAATTAGTCCTTCCCTCCCCAACATGGTGTAGTCAATCACTGTATAACACTTGGTTTTGTCCTTTTGTTCTCATTGCGTTGCGTTGACTAGAGTTTTGCTGTTTTTTTGTTGAGTCGAGCAGGAGCTAGCTACATGACCAAGGTGTGTTTTTTAATCAATGGCATGATTTTATTGTAAACTCAAGACCGCTCTTCCCACTGCTCAATGTAAGACTGGCATATAAATATAAACTGCTGGCTTAAGTAGCTCAGCGAAACCACAACACCTTTCCGGGCTTGTCATACAGGATAGGATTATGAGGTCAACTTAGTCATGACTCATCCTTATTCTTCCTTCGGAAATCCTACTAAAATATCCTGTTATATCCTTCAGAGGTTCAGAAAAAGCAATGTCCTCATTGCTCAGCCAAAGAATTCACACTATAGAAAATGAAACAAAAAATTCTCCCTTCGCCATAATAAACACTTGGCTCACCCGTATGTGACAACTTAAAAAAAATTACTGGCTCCTTGGATTCATCGCTAGCCGGTTCTCTTCTGGATTCATTGGTCTTTGGCTCTCTGGATTCATCAATTTCTTCTTTTTTCTCTCTACCACCAAAAAGGTCCTGTTGTGTTAATCGTCTCTCCAGGCTCAATATTTGGACATCTTCTTCCTGCTTCATTCAGACGAACAATACATGCTGATTCTGTGTCTGGTGACTCTCTCTGAGTGCTATCGAATGGATGGTCTTGATGATTCTATGTCCGAGGATGTTGGCTGTGGTGCTGTGATGATGTCGTTATAGCGCGATGCTTCTCTTTTATGATTCGATGATGGCGTCGAATTCTTGCTGCTGTCCAGCCTTTGATTTTTTGTCTTGTTAGACGGTGCATGATGGTGTTGTCCTTTTGATCTTAGTCTTGTTAGGTACATCAGCTGTCTTTATTCCATAAGGCATGCTCTCACCATGTCATGGAGGTTCAATTCCTGCTGCTGGGAACCAGATATAACACTTGGTTCTGTCCTTTTGTTCTCGTTGGTTTGCGTTGACTAGAGTTTTGCTGTTTTTTTGTTGGGGTTTTGGCAGTTCCCACTTTTGTACATGCAAGTCAGCTTCTCACTCTTTGCCATCAAGAATGTTTTGCTATGACTAGATCCTTCTGTAGTGAATATTTTAAAATAGTTATCTCTATATCTCTACTAAATGCGTGGCTCCTAGCCCATGCAGGGCCTAACTCCATGCACTGCTTGCTCCTAGCCCATGCTGGGCCTAACTCCATGCACTGCTCGCTCCTAGCCCAAGCAGGGCCTAACTCCAAGCGCTGCCACATCTTCAACAGTCTCGAACTTTCCCTACTCTAACATGACACTGTCCAAGTAAATAACTGCACACGCGGGGAGGCACAGCGGTCCTCTTCGACACCCAGGCAACTATGGAGGGCATGCCAACTACTTATATGATTCTAGCTAACCCGGCACCTGTCTGATGTGCCCTGATTGCAAGTATATGTACAACTACATGATCTGAGCTAGAACGTATCACACCGGATGATGTGAAGATGATCAGATATCAAAGAGTCTTATGAGTTGAATGATGGGATGTGTATAGCGTTTAATCGTGGAAAACCGTATCAACACATGAGACAAAAGTTAACTTGAGATTAACTCGAAAAAAACAGCAGCAGTCTCTCTCTTTCTCTTGGGGCCCGCTTCGTGTTTTATACTGTCCCACAAAGGATGCCCCACAATTGATCCAATCAGAATAACTTAGAAGAAACTTAACCAATCCACCAGCATAAAATATATTTAATATCGCCGCCATGTCCGCAGTAACCTTGGTAAATTAGGTGCAAAATCACGAAGTGTTAACTGGGTAAAAATCCACGAAACATCCACTCTGTACCCACATATTTCCCCAAAAAAACAAATACAATTCGCTGATGAATGTTAATCTTTCTTTGTTGTGCGTTGTGACACTCATCTCAGTCACATATTCTGTAAGCGTTTCCTCCATATATTTTCATCCCAACACTTCCTCCAGACAAAATCCAGGATAAGCTCTCCTTCCTCATTTCTGCTCCCTGCGGACTTTCCCCCATGCCACCGTGCCCATTCCTCACTCCCATCTTTTCCCACATAACCATTCACATCACCTGCTAGGATCAGCTCCTCATTCTCCGGAACATTCCTTGTGAGTGTGTCCAGTTGGTTCCAGAACCTTTCCTTCTCAGCGTCCTCACACCCCTGCTGTGGTGCGTATGTTGACACCACATTGTAGGTCCTGTCCGGTGTTACCAAGCGCAATGACATTATTCTGTCTGATTTCCTTTCTGTCGCAATCACCTTGTCCTGCCATTCCTCCCCTAAACAAATCGCCACTCCATTCTTTGACCTTCCGCCTCCGCTGTAGTAGAGTTTGTATCGATCCCCTATGCTCCTTGCTTTCCCCCTGCCTTCCCGCCAGTCCACTTCGTCTCCCGCAGGCATAGAATCTCCAGCTTTCTTCTCCTATTGGTTACTATTATTGTCTATTTTAGGAGGATTCCTGCATCATTGATGGCCAGTGCTATGTGCCAGGGGAATATAATCCTGAATGCGCTAGTCATACATGTGTTCCTCAACAGAGTGAAACTAACTGGACCAACGCTGGATGCATTATCCATGGAGAATGTTACCGGTCAGTATGTGTAAGGGAGCTATGAAAAAGTTCTCATGAATCTAATTTTCTCCATTATTATATTCAATTTGTAGCTCTACGCTGTTCTCTGATGGAGTGAAGGTCATCGCTTACTACTTTCTATTACAGCAGCTCGATTCTCATTTCTTTCAATCTGGACCATAATTATTAGAGTTACCAAAATTGATTGATCACTAGAATAACTGGGGGGTTGTGTTATTTTCAGGAAAATTCTGCTCTCATAGTGCATCCACCAAACACCACATTAGCATGCATAACCCAATGAAGAAATGTCTTTTATTCTGTGTCGTTGAAGGTGTCTTAATTTCTTGATACACACATGTCATGCAAAATCAGAGCAACCTTTGGTCGTCTCTGATCTGTACCCGTTGTCTGCGTTCAACAATGTTTATTTTTACATTCAGTGATGGTGAGGAGAGCTTTGATGACCCATGTGACTTTTGCGATGCTTCGACATCACACTCTCAGTGGCAGACAACCCCAAACAGCTGCTCTATAGGCCTACAGTGTATCGCTGATGGTGTGACAAAGACAGACGCCAACTGTTTATATTGCGATACAAACCGTAACACAAGTAACTGGTCCTTACAAGATGACAGGTGCTTCATCAATGGGACATGTGCCTATAGGAACCAGGTAATTCTGCCTCACTGACTTACTTAAATATGGTTGCATTGCAGTTGAAGTGTATAAGAGTTTGCATTGGATTCACCTTAGACAGTCGGTAAAAATACAGCAGGTGCGAGTCAAACTCTTTATACTCTCCAGTCAAAAATTAATGACTGTTTTTTGTACACTTGTGGGCAGGCATTCATTACCCCTTCGAAGGAAACATAACATAGTTAGTGTCTGAGTTTTACAGGGGTGCCAAAACCAGCCCATGCTAAGCCTTTCGCAAGACGTACCTGGCTACAGCGGCGCGTACCCCATTGTCCGATGTGCGGAGTGGCTGGGAAAACGGATTATGTTACACCTGGGGCTGCACGTGAGCGGGTAGATCCCGTGCATTGTGCCGTTAAGTTGGTGTGCCGTTGGTGCCTGCTTTCTCGAAGTAGGTTCAACACCGGTGTGAGCCAGTCAGCGGTTGTTGTGAAGTTCACGCAAAAAGTTCTTCGCGAGTGCTGATTTTGCAAATTCAGCCAGCGGCCTTCTCCACTAGAGATCGTTGCTAGCTGTAGGAATGCAGCACCGTTGCAACTGACAGCTGGTGGTAACAACAGTCTGAGTTAGAGGTCAAGGACTAGAATCAAGCAGCTAAAGCCCGCGGGCTCAAGCTAAGGCCGCGCGTGCGCCGTTTTGCATTTCCGACTGTTCGTTTCATAGCGTTTTGCTTTGCGTGTTTGTGCTGGCCGAGTAGTTTCCTTCAAAGGGTGCTCTCTTGCCATACACTGCCAACGGTGCCCACTGTTCGTTGAGGGGTAGTTGCTTGCGATAGGCGATGCCAAGCGCCAAGCGAGATCAATTGGCGACCATGCCTGATCCAAATTATTTTTTTGTATTTTTTATTCTCATCAAAAATTCACAAAATATGGCTTATAGCATGAATGCATTGTACATTGAGTGAATTTTGAAACAAATTAGTAAAGCAGCAAAAACAACTTTATTTTCTGTTTAAATCATATAAGCCTATATAGTGAGTCAGCAGCTTGACTACCGGATCCGTGTTTATATAGGGACGAAACCGACGGGAATCACTAAGCTCCGCCCACCATTGTGTTGGTTCATACCTTATCAGGCATTTGATGCAGCAGGTTTTTAGCAAGATCTTCCAACAAATGAGATCAAGGGTACAATGTGAGACCATTTTTTCCAGTACATTAAAACTTCAAGTCACAGCGCAGGATGATAACTTAGTCCTCTTGTAGCCTCATGAAGCTAATGGCGACTGTTTCATCTGCTCTCCTAATGACACTCAGGATACCTGGACTACGATTAATTGCATCAACCTTCCCACCACAACTCCTACCCCATCTACAACTGCAACAGCTTCAGCAACAACCTCAACCACAACACCAGTACCTGCAGGGTCATCAGGTCCACCGGCAGTGCCTACTGAGTCATCAGCTCCAACAACAAAACCCACAGGATCATCAGCCCCAACCGCAGCACCTCCTGGATCATCAGCTCCACAGGTAGGACCCATTAAGTCCTCACCTCCAACAACAGAACTTGCAGAAGCATCAGCTCCAACCACAGTGCCGGTTGGGTCATCAAATTCACCGATAGTACCCATTGAGTCATCAGCACCAACGGTAGGACCAGCGGGATCATCAGCTCTAACAACAGCATCCACTGCATCATCAGCCCCAACTACAATGTCTTCTGGTTCACTAACCCCATCAGAAGGACCCGTTGTGTTAACATACCCAACGGCAGGATCTGAAGAATCATCAGCTCAAACAACATGGTCACCTTTACCAGCCACCCCAAAAGGTAGGTTTGACCAGCTTTTTTTGTTTATATTTACAAAAGTTAGGCCTGTGCATTTCGGCTGCATGGTGAATGCAAAGAGTAATTCTTGCCGGCTTAGCTGCTAAATTTGAATGCATAATTATCATATTTCCAAGGTTAGATAATTCTAGATTTTCCAGGCTACATCACCAATTGGATACATATCTCTCGAACCCCATATTGTAAACATTTCTTTTAGAGTCCACCATGATGGCAATACGACTGAGATTAGACGGTGATTTTTCAGCAGTCAGTGGTGATTTGGAAAGTTCTGAGGACGAGGTTCGCCTGCAGCTGGCAGCTATAATGAATGTGGACAAATCCAGGATAGCTGATCTCACTCTTTCCCCGGGTAACTGCTGTGGTTTCCATCTTGGGGATAACAGATTCCTCTAGAACATGTGTCTCATGCATTCAAACTAGCCCTATTATTGGCTCGGCAGGGCATACTAATCGGATATTCCGAGAGCCCTTCCGAAAGGGCCAATCAGTAGGAATTGAGTTCTTCGACACTCAGTCATAACCTCAGCTTCATTGATCTGCAGGTTATAAGCCAATAAAAACAAAGAAAGTACAATCACCAATGATATACCTCAGCATGGGCCCTTGCAGCACCAGAGTTCTCCGGAGAGTACTGGGTAGTAAGCCAGTGACTTAAAAGGTCGTGAATTCAAAATCCAAAGTATATATAGTCAGCTACCGGTGAATACGTATAACCCTGGTCAGAAAATGGCTTATGAAATATCTCAAAGACATGAGCCATGGTAAACCAAAGTTGCATTGCAGTTGGTAACCCGCAACACACAGTAAGTGTTTGTCTACAGCCAGAAGTTCCTAAACACATGGGATTGACTGTTATTATTGGGCTCTGCCCACATGACCCTTGGGTTCCTGTTTAGTACCCATTGGCAGAGGTGAAATGTGACTTGCCTATCTCTAACCAGTGACATAAACCCACTGCTCACTGCTCTAACTTGCCGGGGCAATTACGCAGGTTGCAGCTTCCTCACTGCCATGAACCTTCGGACAATCATTTTGTTCATGTGGCTCAGATGCTTCAAGTAAGTCTTCCAAGTAAGCTAGTGGGTTTCTCAAGGTTCGGTGACTGAGGGAGTGGCTGACTGAGAAAATGGCAGCGTAAAAACCGGAGAGAAGTCAATAGGGACATTGCATCAGGTGTATTTCCTGTCGAGATCGGTAAGCCCTACTAAGCAGAAAATTGGGTTAGTCCAAATCTAACCTTGTTTTTGAGATGCCCAGGATATTTCTGTGGGATGGCCCTGAGTCACATTCTTTTGGAATGCACCGTAAATCCACCTTCAATTGTAATGTCCTGTTAATAATTGATCTGTTAATATTTCCGCTCATTTAATGTGACCAGAAAAATAGCTTGCTTCAGGTACTCAACATGAAACAACGAAATTATGTCTAATCTTTCTTGCAACTACAACTCCGGCTTCTTGTCACCTTGTACTGTACTAAAGAGGAATTTGCAAGTTGCTTGATGAACTGATGCATGCGTCAACCCTCACATCTTTGCAGATTCATCCAATGACCAATTAACTTACAATCTTCCTATGTTTTGGTTTCTATTTCGTACAATATGGGGGCCTATAATCTAAAACCCTAAATACCTAAAGGAAAAATTAATTAGCCTGAGGCGAGACTCGAGTGTAATGAGAGTCGAAGACGATTAGGTTGAGTGTCAGACATTAACAATGTTTTCTCTGGGAGTCAATGAAGCAGTCTGGACTGTTCGAGCGGTGTCAGATTTATCGAAGCCTTAGGACTCATTCAATCAATGATTATCTGTTTTGTGGGAACTGGGAATCCGAGTTTGTATGTTTCTGATAGGAGTACGCTATGATATTTCCAAAAATTTCTATCAAACACGTCTTCTGTATTACTACCTGCCTTAAACAGATGTCCTAGTGAATGTACCCAGTGAGTGGTCGCCAGTAAAACTTTCTCCTTAATGCTACACATTCATTATTATTTACTCGTTTATATCTCCAGGAAGTATCATTGTTGATTTCCTGTTGATGGAGGGAAATGAGTCTGAGACCTCAATCAGTACTGCAGTAAGCTTCATGGAGTATGCCACTGAAATGGGTGCTAAGCTAACAATAAATGGAGTGGCTTATGCCATACAGCCTAACCAATTCACAACCACAGGTAGGTCTGTGCATCTTATGTACTGCTCAACATTCATAACTCTGAGCACTCAGAGCTTTACCGGCAGCAAGTCATATGGATGAAAGATTTCCCTTATCCAGTGGTCAGGCGATTAGTGGCTGTTAAGGTGCTTTTTCACTCCATCGGTTGAAGTTTGCATCTGATTTGGCGTCGGACCTTAGATCCGAGGTCCCTTTTCACTCCAAGCGGATCTGTCAGATGCTCGATCCCGGATTGTTTTGGGGCCTATCAATGGTACCAAACCCATGTTTCCAGAAACGACAACCACTCTTTGCTCATCTTTCACTACAAGTTGACTCTCTGTCCAGTGCAACTTTTCGTTGCATGTTAGTCGAGTGAATATTGTTACAAAATCAAACAAATTTCCCTTTTCAATGATCCTAGTGTCAGACCAGATATTGTGAACATTGCTAGGTATTTGATGGAAGGGCATTTGATTGGATGATGAGTCAGACGTCGGTCTCTGGGAGACAAGCAGTCGAATGTCTGAGGGAGTGTCTGAGGTCGATCAGAGGAGGCCTTTTCACTCAATTTCTGGGCGGTTGGTGGTCAATCTTGAGTGTCCGGTCCGGGGCGGACCAGACGTCCGATGGAGTGAAAAAGCATCTTTAGAACCAACTTGTACATGCAAGGACAGAATCGCAGTGAGGCACATCCCCACCCTGTTCATCTTTCCCAGTTCTGATGAGAGTTGGGTACCCATTCCCTTCTCTGAGTGAACTTTGGCAGCTTTTGAACAATTTTGTGCAGAAGCTGTTTTGAACCCGGGACCTCCAGCACCACTGGCAATTGCTCTAACCACTCAGCCAGAATGTCTCCTCACAATCTATGGCTAATCCTTAGAAAGAACAGGTGATTTGAGGCGTAACAGGCAGTTTGAACAACAATAGATTTCATTTTTGTCATTGAAATGATGACCATTTTTTTCAGTGCAAATGGGGGAGACATCTACAAATAGCAAAAAAGTAAGTTTATTTCTTTATATCATGAGACTCATTGTACACTATTAAGCTTGCATGTTGTATATAGTTTATGAGACTTTTGCTCCTCCTGAGACCCAGCATATGTATT
>Ga0224501_10001617_pt1 | contig 17416 bp, 12 predicted proteins | sample SF_Oct11_sed_USG_4_FD_169105 | JGI IMG/M metagenome (GOLD analysis project Ga0224501, IMG submission 169105) | Sediment microbial communities from San Francisco Bay, California, United States - SF_Oct11_sed_USGS_8_1 | ecosystem: Environmental > Aquatic > Marine > Sediment | place: USA... | reverse complement strand
TTTAAGGCGAGCGGATCATTAAACGCCGCCGGATCAACAAGTGACTCCTTTTTCTTAAGCTCCAGCAATTTAGAAATAAGATTTACAATCATAACAGCTTCGACGTATACAATATTTGTAAGTTTAACATTTTTTTCAGTATCCTTACTATTGACACATATACACATATATTGTACCATCACACCAGTAACCATAAAGTGGCAGAATGACTCAAAAAGAATTCACACTCTTCATCAAGGTTAGCGAACCACACACAACAGATCCAGATCCAAGAAGCAGCCTTGTCTTCAGGGATAAGGATGGTCTGTTTTATGAGGTGCACGGGGCTAGCCTTCTCAATCCCGATCTGGATTCATCCATTTGGAAGCGAAGATTGGCCATCAAACAAGCGGCAAGTGACAGAGGTCCTGAAAGCATATTCGTCGATAGCTCAGTACCCAATGATGTCTCGCCCACACCTCAGGTGCAAATCCCAGATCCAGAACAACCACAGATTAGCCCTGAACAAGAAAGAATCTCAGCCGCCCTAAAAACCCTCCTACAACACAAGCGGCATCTCTCCGAAAAGCAGGTCGAACAGTTGAGTGGCCTTGTGCATCTTGCACGAAACTATATAAGCAACAAGCCCAAGTAAGATACCATTTCCGACACTCTTGAAAGCACTGGCCAAGCTAAGCTTCAAGAAGAGTGAGCATTGATGCACCCTGTACCCGATCCTCCTGAACTACAGCTCCGCCCTATCACAAATTTTATTGTAAGGGCAAAAGCCGCAGACAAATTTGCTCGGAGTCGGAGCAAAGTCAGAATCATTTACTTTATCCCCTAGCTCCTCAAGCTCGGAGCGGGTTTTTTCGAGGAGTTCGTCATTCGGGTCAGTAGATACTTTCAGGTCCTCGTCCAAAAAGTAGAGCGTCAGTTTGCTGGCAGGTTTTCCGAAGCATTCCTTGGCTGCAAGGGCGTAAATGGCCAACTGCTGGTCTTTATCAACATCCTTCTGGGATTTGGATTTGCCGGATTTATAGTCGATGATCTCCAAACTGCCATCGCTTTGCTTGTCGGCGCGGTCGATACGGCCCGAAATGATGTACTTGCCCACTTTAAGCTTAAAGCCTTTTTCCAGGTACTCGATGCGCGTGACCTCGTCTTTGAAGTGCCCGTAAAAGTTCTCCAGAATCTCCTTTCCACGGACTTTCAGAGTGTCGTGATGCGCTTTTGATTCATAGCCCACCGAGATCCATTTGTCCTCATATATCGTAAGCAAACGAACGAGCGAGAGATCCTCCTCATAATCCTGAAAGAGGCTCGCCTGCTTGCTCTGAGAGACCAGCTTATAGAACTCGTTGAGGGTGTTATGAAGACTGGAGCCAAAGCTGGTGGCACCGCTGGGTGGCTGGGGAATCTTGAGGATATAATTGTATTCATACTGCCGGGGGCACCTTTTAAAGGCATCCAGGGCCGAGTAAGAAAATCGGGTGATCGGTTCCCTCTCGCCGAGCTCCGCGCTGAGTGGCAGGTCGAAGGTTTCAGGCTTCAAAAAGCGTTCCACACCTTCCGCCGTTTTCTCAATTTTAGTCGGAATCTGATCCTGAATCTCCTGCACAAAGACGCTGGGCTTTTTGGGACGTGGATTCTGAGAATTAGAGGCCGTGTAGAAATCTGAATGAAGCAGATAGAGCCTGCGCTTAGCCCTCGTTAGTGCCACGTAAAAGAGTCGTCTTTCCTCTTCCAGGTGAAAATCCCCTTCCGTCCGGATTTCAGAGATCAGCTCATCGGGCACTTCGATAGGATCCGAGCGGTTGTCCGACGGAAATCGGCGCGCGGCAAGACTCGGGAGGAAAACCGTATCAAATTCAAGGCCCTTCACCCCATGAATCGTGGAAATCTGCACCCCGTCGATGCCTCCCACATCAAAACGCGCAGCCGGGTTCTCCCCTGCTTCCTGCGCCAAGTCCAGGTAGTTTACAAAGTCAAGCACACTGATCTCATCGTTTTCCCGCTCGAACTGCTGAATGCGTCCAAAAAAAGTCGCTATGTTCGTGATCTGTTCCTCCGCCTCGATCTTGTCCTGCGCCAGTAGTGTCTCATAAAGCTTGATGTCCTGCGTAAACTTAAATAGTACTTCACCCACGCTATGCTTCTTCGAATACTCCAGAAGCTCAGAAATAGCCTTGGCAAGCTCCTTGGTGGCCGGCGCTTTTAAAACCATCTGCCAGATTCCCTGATACTTCTTTTTGCTCTCCGCGATCAGCTCCACAATCGTCTGCATCGGAATCCTCCAGTGCTCCATTCTTAGAAGCCGGTAAAATGAAATATCATCGCCCGGATTCGCAAGAACTCGAAGAAGCGCGATCAGCTCCTTGATTTCATCCTTATTATATAAGCCCCGCTCGGAAAGAAACTGATACGGGATATTCTCCCTCCTCAGGGCATCCACAAAGGGTTTGGCATAACTGTTCGCCCGCACCAGAATGGCAATCTCCGAAAGCGGACACTTGGCCAGTTTGATTTCATCAATCACATAAGCTACCTCTTGATCGACCGTAGACGAGTGAACAAGCTTGATATCACCTTCCTCAGCTAGCCGCTCTCCGCTAGCCGCTAACCGCTTATCTATATTAGCCTTCACCTCCAGCCGATCCGGATTATTATTCTGAATACTCGCGTAGGCCAGATCCAGAATTTTCTGGGTACTTCGGTAATTCTCTGTGAGCACCACCTTTTTGGCATCGGGATATTTCTCTTCAAACTGCAGAATATTCGAAATCGCCGCGCCTCGGAACTTATAAATCGACTGATCGTCATCCCCCACCACCATCAGGTTACGATGCACCTTGGCCAGCAGATCCACAATATGGTTCTGAGCGATATTCGTATCCTGGTATTCGTCCACCAATATATAACGGTAATGCTCCTGCAGATAACTCAGAATATTTGGCCGCTTGGTCAGAAGTTCTATGGTTTTAAGCTGAAGATCCGAAAAATCCAGGTAGTTGTTTTCCGCCAGCATCTTTTCATATTGAATATAGGCATTCGAAAGTTCCACCAGTTTTTGCGCCTCAAATTTCTCATCTTCAGATCCAGTCCCCGTTGCCCGCTTGCGCGCATAGCGCTCAAAGTCCTCCGGCGAAACAACCTCCTCCTTGAGGCGACTGAAAAAACTAAGCAGGCTATCGATGAACTTGTTCGGGTTACCGCTGGGTCGATAGTAGTTCAGCTTAAAGTCAAAGAGTCGCTCCTTCATAAACTTCCACTGATTCACTCCTTCCAAAATTCTGAAGCCCGGCGAAATGCCGATGTCGATACCATATTGGCGTAGAAGCCTTTCACAAAAAGAGTGAAAGGTGGAAATCTGAATCGTCTGGTAGCCTATGGGCATCTTTTCATCTACCCGCGCCTCCATCTCCGCAGCAGCCTTTTCCGTAAAAGTCAGAGCCAAAATCTGATCATTCCGACACCACTTTTCACCCACAATATGAGCAATCCGCTCCGTAATCACGCGCGTTTTCCCGGTTCCCGCCCCCGCAATCACCAGGACCGGGCCGTCTCTGTGAGTGACCGCTTTTTCTTGTGCTTCGTTCAATGTCATACAAAAAACATTGTACATTTTTTGAGGCAAGGTTGTACAATGCTTGCATATTTATCACGTATAGTGTATAATAATATATAAAAAATTAAAAAATTAACATGTATCATTCATACAACAAGCAGGAAAAAAACTTCAATCGCCTAATATTTCAGAACAATGCCCCCGAAGCACATATGGCTTCAGAAGCGCCGAAATCTGAACCTAGTCCGGTCGACTCAGGTGTCACACCGGAAAGTGCTAAGGAAGAAGTGAACGCGGCTATCGATAAGAGCGTAGTGCAGTTGGAAGCCTATGGTGACCTTAAATCAGGCTCTACAGCATCATCACCAACAAAGTTCAGAGATAAATCGACAGACTGGAGTATGGGAGCACAAGCAAGGTACATTCCGAATAAAAGTGAGGCTGGTCTGGCATACACAGCAGGATTGGCTCATGAAAGCATTTCCGACATACGAGCACAAGGCAAGGTAGTAAATGCTGAAAAGACAGGCGACAGTCAATTTAATGCAAGTGTGAGTGAGGATGGAACCGTGGACGTAATTGATCGTACGCGAAACATGGGAACAGCTGGTGTAGAATATCGTGTCCCGGTAATCGACGGCGTCGACATTTTTGCGAATGTCACCGGAAAAGCGGGCGTAGAAGATGTATCTACAGTCTCAACCACACCCAGTGGCGAGGCAACTCTTATGGAAGATCAAAGATTCACAGCCGATGCTGAGGCAAAACTAGGGGCTCGCGCAAATATTATAGGGCCAGCCTACCTTGGCGGTTCTGTCGGGGTTGAGCAGGAACTCACGGGAGATCAGGATACAGAATTCAAAGCGACTGGAACTCTCGGCGTTGATTTCTAATCCTCCTTCTTGCTAGCTTTTTTAGTGGTCTTCTTGGCGGCGGCCTTCTTCTTAGGCTTTTCCTCCTTTACTTCTTCTTCCGCCTTTGCTTCTTCGGCTGGAGCCTCCTCTTGCTCTTTGGCTGCGCTACTATCCTCTTCAGCTTCGTCAGTTTCTTCAGGGGTCTCCTCTTCCACGACCTCCTCTTCTTTAGCCTTCTTCTTAGCACCGGATTTAAGACTTAGGCCTATACGATGCTCATCACGGTCGATATTGATGACTTCAGCATCCACCTCCTGGCCGATGTCTAGAAAATCACTCGGATCCTCCACCTTTTCATGAGAGATTTCAGAAAGGTGAATCAGGCCATTGATGTCATCTGCAAGCTGAACAAAGGCACCAAAGGCAGAAAATCGGTTGATCTTCCCCTTCACTCTGGATCCAATCGGATATTTTTCTTCAATGACTGACCATGGATCTTCGATCAGACGTTTCATAGAAAGTGAAAGCTTATCGTTTTCGATACCGATGATCTCCACATCCACTTCTTCACCAAGCTTGGCGTATTGATGCGGGTCGGAAACATGTCCCCAGGCGATTTCAGAAATATGGACAAGTCCCTCAAGGCCATCAAATGTAACGAAGATACCGAATTTAACCACACCCGAAACCTTACCTTTAACACGGCTACCGACTTTGAGTTCTCCGAGTGAAGCTTTAGCCTTGCCTTGCTGGGCAGCCCTTTCAGAAAGAATCATCTTCCCGGTTGAGCGATCAAGATTAATGATCTTACAGGAAAGTTTGATACCGACCAGTTTTTGCAATCGAGACAAAATCTGCGTGGCATTCGCATCCTCCACGCGAGGGTAATGAGCCGGTGCAAGCTGAGAAACAGGTATAAAGCCCTTTATTCCATCCACATCAATAAGAAGCCCACCTTTATTGGCCTCCGAAACTTTCACATCAATAATTTCACCCTCCTTATAAGCCTTATCAAATCGATCCCAGGTAGTTGCCTGAGATGCCTTCTTGAGCGAAAGAACGACCATTCCATCCTCGTTTTCCTCATCGATTACAACTGTCTTTACCATATCACCCACCTGAAGGTCCTTGATGGTATCAGAGCTATCGTGAGTTTCGCGTCCGGTAGCAATACCCACGGCCACTCCATTAAGGTCCACAACAAGCTTATTCTTAGCCACGCTCACAACCTTTCCTTCAATCACAGCGCCAAGTTCTGGCTTATCGAACTGAGCCGCTCCCGCGATCAGGTCATCCATTGATATTGATTCGTCAGTAATCTTGTACATATGCAAAAATTTAGCAGAGAGTTAAATGATAGTCGCGATCCTGCTTCTTGATCCCTGCCAGGACCAATGCCGTGAACGCAAAAATGAGCTTACTGTTTATTGTATTAGATGTCAAACCTTAAATTAAAAAACCAAATATTTAATTTCTTTGATTATTCTAGTCCCCCCTTTTCTACCTCGGAGGAAGTCAGCTAGACTACTCAACTCCTTCTTAATGAGCTCATTATCAAATGCATACTCACCAAATTTATCACCCATTCCGGCAATGACCTCCAGGACATGACACATAAGAAGCTCACCCCTCTTAAGCGCGCGGTTCAAATCAGCCAGACGGGCGATGGCAGTACCCGCATACTCAATGGGCTTCCTATCAAGCCATTCATCAGGCAGTGCCCTTCTGGCGTTCGAAGTGCTCACATTGGTCACTCTATCCCTTTCTTCTGCCACATAACCCAGAATTATCTCATCAATGCTTTGCTCAGGTGAATCAGGCCTCGCTGGTGACAATATGACAGGGGCCAATCCAAGTCGGGATTTATCATTATTCATAAGAAGGATAACTTAAATGGAGTATGAGTCTAACAATAGTAACCCGGAGAATCAAGAATAACACAACCTAGACAATGTTTCCCTTTGCCACCGTATAAACTTGGGGCATGCTTTCCAAGGCCTCAATAAATTCATGATGGGTCGTAGTGACAAAGGTTTGAGACTTTCCCGCCGCCTTAAAAAGGTATTTTTGACGCTTAGCATCCAGTTCTGAGAACACGTCATCCAGTAGCAAAACCGGATCCTCTCCGGTCTTCTCCTTAATCAGATCTATCTCTGCAAATTTAAGTGCCAGGACCAGACTTCGCCATTCCCCTCGGGAAGCAAAATAGGTCATGTCGTGCTCATTCAGCAGGAATTGTAGATCATCCCGATGAGGTCCGAGCCTACTTTCCCCAACTATGACATCCCGCTCATGATTTTTTCTTAAAAGCTCCAAAAACTCATCATGCGTCTTTACGCCACGGAGCTCTGAAAGGTAATTGATCTGTATTTCATCATTCGAATCAGATATCTCCCTGTAATGCCGACTAACGAGTCCCTGAAGTTTATCAGTCAGTTGGGTACGGGCCTCGATAATGAAGGTGCCATGTTTAGCCAGGGCTCCATCCCAATATTCTAGCTCCTCCCGCTTTGCCTGCCCCTCACGAATCTTCTTCAAAAGAGAGTTTCGCTGTCTACAAGCCTCCTTGTATTGGATCAGAGCCTCAAGACAATCGTGCTGAAGCTGTGTCAAAACCACATCCATATAGCGCCTTCTGAGCTTAGGAGAAAAGGACATGTTGGCAAGGTCATCGGGCGAAAAGAAAACCGCCTTAAGGATTCCCACAAAATCCGCCGCAGGCTTTTTAACACCGTTCACCTTCAGCACCTTCTGGCTTGGTTTAGATGTGATGACAACCTCAAGCTGTTTATCTCCCGCCTCACATTTAATCGACGTAAAATCCTCTTCAAAACCCACCAAATCGGCCGCGCTACGCGTTCTAAAAGATTTTGACAAGCTACAAAGGTAAATTGCCTCTAAAATATTCGTCTTTCCCTGGCCATTGGCGCCAATAAACGCATGAACCGACCTCTCCGGGTCAAGCTTAAGTTCCAGCGGCTTTAAATTTCTAAATCCTTTGATGTTAAGGCTCTTGATAACCATTCACTATTGATTTTTTCGCTAGTTTTTGTTATAATAATAAGATTTTCCTCACTGAAAAAAAAGACAAAATGAGTAAAAAGAAAAATATCTTTCAAATCCGAAAAATCAGGAGTCGTAAAAAGAGCCTTGGGTCAGGCAAGTTTGCGGACTTAAAGCGCTTCCTCCATCGTTACGACACAACCTTAAGGCACGCCTCACTGGTGATTCTAACTCTGCTTGGCACCTGGCTTGTCCATGATTATCAGCAAGGTGGCCTAAGTTATATGTTTAAGGCCAGCGTTTTGGAGGCTCCACAGCCTTTTACGGGTACAGTCTTCCCTATAGACAAAGTACCAAACTGGACTCACTGGGGCGGCGACAATAAAATCACTCTTTATACCGCCGTGGATTCCAGCAAGCTCATTAATCTGCCTAACTATGACTTGAAAAAAATGCAGTTCCCTAATGAAAGTCTGATTTGGGGAAATACCGAGCATGACGTCATCAGAAATACAAAGATCACTTACCCGGTGGTATATTTAGGAAATTACAAACTTGATCACGTGGAGGGCTCAGGATCGCATCTGGCCGTCGATATTAAGATGCCTGTAGGAACACCAATCAAAAGCATCGCCAACGGTGTCGTGGTCAAAGTTTCAATGACATCGACTGGTTTCGGTCATCATGTAGTGATTATGCACCGAAATGTGCCGGACCCGGACAATCCAAATCTCACCACCACCCTATATTCAGGCTTCAACCATATGGATAAAATCACTGTTTCTGAGGGGCAAAAAGTGACTAAGGGACAGCTAATAGGGACCAGTGGAAATACGGGGACAAGCACAACCCCCCATCTTCATTTTCAGATAGACCGTGACTCAGCCCCCTGGCACCCTTACTGGCCTTTTAGTTGGTCGGAGTCTCAGGAGGCAGGCCTTAGCTTCTTTGAGGCAGTAAACGCAGGGCTTGGGCTTACAAATGCCAAAGCTCACACCATTAACCCCATGAATTATGTCACAGAACATCTTAACTACAGTGGTAGCACTGTCAGTAGCGGGTCTGACACTCATTCAGACACTGGTACTAGTGTATCTGGCACTGATTCTAACGAGGTTAGTCAGGAAGACCCGGTCGAAGTTGCACCGGACCCTGAGCCGGAAGAAGAAGTTGTTACTGTAGAAACTATTCCCGAAGAAGAACTCGAAGTTCCAACCACGACCGAAGTGAGCACGAATGTCGATACCAGTCTATTTGAATTCCAACTGGTAGCGGAGAAAGTCAGCTTTATTAACAATGGAGTGACAGTCAGTGTTACAGACAAAAAGGGACAGATTGCTAAAATGAATGACACGGATGAACTCAGAGTAAGTCTGACCGGTGTAGGACGGCTTTCAAAGAAGGTCTTCAGAAAGGCTGACTTCAAGAATGATTCCATTAAGCTTGTCGTAAATAGTAGTGAGGCCGGCAAGGCTCGCGTTGAGATTGGCAAGAGCATTGCAGAAATCGAGTTCATAGAAGAAATCATGCCGATAGCCAGCCTTCGTGTTGAGCATGATGAGCGCTTCCAACTAGGCGTGGCCGAAACCATCACTTTCACTGCCCTGGACGACAACGGAAACCCCACACCGGCAACCAACTTTGCAGGCGTGATAAACGTAACTGTAAAGGAGGGTGACGCAACCGTGGCACCGGCAACTTTGAGTTCTTCAGACTTCCGTAACGGCGTTGCCACCATAAAACTGACCAGCACCACTGACAAACGGGTGATTATCCGTGCTCAGAATGGGGCCATCATCGGTGAAGCCGATCCGATCTATGTCGAATCAAGCCAGGTCTTTTCCGATGTAAACCGAAATCACCCAAATTACGAGGCTATCAAGTACCTCGAAGAATATCGCATCATCAATGGATACCCCGACGGAACCTATAAACCCGGAAGTACAGTAAACCGTGTGGAGGCACTCAAAATGCTGATGCTGGCCTTCGATGTAGAGGCAGGACCTGCCGGCAAACTTCCTTTTTCGGACACGGCAGACAATGAGTGGTATGCCAACACTCTTGCAACTGCAGTAGAAAGAGCGATCGTTAGAGGGTATGAAGACGGGACCTTTAAGCCTGGCCAGACGGTAAACAAGGCCGAATACCTAAAAATGCTCTTTTTAACCAACGGAATTGAGCCAAGCAGCAACCTTAGCGCAAATCCATACAATGATGTTCCAAAAGATGCATGGTATGCGCCATATGCCTACCTGACAAACAAGCGAAATCTGCTCGACGTACCCACAGGAGAACTTAAACCGGGCACCGGAATGACACGTGGTGATGTAGCTGAAACCATTTACCGCCTGATTTATCTTCTGGAGAACGATATGGTCACCTACAACAGATAAAGCTAAATCTATCCAAAAGAGTGATTAGCAAGCAATATATTGCTCTGGAATCCCTTTCGTGCGCGAGCCGCCACCGACGGCATTCGGTGGATTTTATTGATTCTACAAAAAAAAGTGCTACACTTAGATCAAAATTACATTTAACAAAAAGTAAAAATGATCAAGAAGCTTTTCAGAAGAAGGCGCGCCCGAAACACCGAGCTCGTTCTTTGGTTTAAGAACCTTGGGATAAAAGATGTTCCGCTGGTAGGCGGAAAGAATGCATCCCTGGGTGAAATGTACCAGAAACTAACCAAAAAGAAGGTGCGCATTCCGAATGGCTTCGCGGTCACTGCTTATGCATACCATTACCTAACCGAGGAAGCAGGGATCAAAGATGACATAAGGCGTATTCTAAAGGGCTTAAACGCTCAGGATATGGATGACCTACAGACTCGTGGCAGACGCGTTCGTGAAGCCATCCTTGGGGCCGAATTTCCGCCTGATCTGACCGCCGCTATTATTGAGGCTTATCGCAAAATGGAAAGAATGTATGGAAAGCACTGTGATACCGCAGTCCGCTCTTCCGCTACCGCAGAGGATCTACCTGATGCTTCCTTCGCCGGTCAACAGGAAACTTTCCTGAACATCCGCGGTGATGTAGCTCTACTCGATGCTTGCAAGCGCTGTTTCGCTTCTCTGTTTACAGACCGCGCCATTGCCTACCGTGAGGAAAAGGGCTACGATCATTTTTCGATTGGTCTTTCGATTGCCGTTCAAAAGATGGTCCGCTCTGACATCGCCTCCAGCGGTGTCATGTTCAGCATCGACACTGAAAGCGGATTCAAGGATGCCGTGCTGATCAATGGCGCCTATGGCCTGGGTGAGAATGTTGTGCAGGGAGCGGTCAATCCGGATGAGTTTTATGTGTTCAAACCCACCCTTAAAGAAGGATTTAGACCGATTTTAACCAAGCGACTGGGCGAAAAGGAAATCAAAATGATCTACTCTGAAGGCGGTGCAAAATCACCCACCAAAAATGTTCCGGTGGACAAGGCCAGGCGCAGAGAGTTCTGTATCACGGATGACGAAGTTCTCAAACTTGCTGAATGGGCCGCCATTATCGAAGATCACTACTCAAAGGAGGCCGGCTACTTCAAACCTATGGACATGGAATGGGCCAAAGACGGTGAAACCGGAGATCTATACATTGTGCAAGCCCGCCCTGAAACAGTGCAGTCACAAAAGGATCTCACCATGCTGGAGGAATACATCCTGACCGGAAAACGGACTAAGCTCCTTACCCATGGCGCTCCCGTTGGAGCTAAAATTGCCAGTGGCAAGGCCAATGTTATTCATCATGCCGAAGATATTCATAGATTCAAAAAAGGTGACATTTTAGTAACCGATATGACCGATCCTGACTGGGTACCCATCATGAAGATCGCCTCTGCCATCGTTACCAACCGTGGAGGAAGAACTTGTCATGCCGCCATTGTCTCCCGGGAACTGGGAATACCCTGCATCGTGGGCACCAATAATGCGACGGATGTCATCAAGCACGGAAAAAGAATAACAGTAGCCTGCGAAGGTGAGAGTGGGAACATCTACGAGGGCGAGATCAAGTTTAACGTAAAAAGAACCTCGCTCAAAAACCTCAAGCGTCCCAAGACCAAGATCATGATGAATCTGGGGAATCCCGATCTGGCCTTCCAGTCCTCCTTCATTCCAAATGACGGTGTAGGCCTGGCGAGACTGGAATTTATTATCAATGAATACATCAAAGTTCATCCACTGGCACTCCTGAATTACAAGAAATTGAGGGACGATAAAGTGATAGCCAAAATCGATGAGCTGACCGGCGGCTACGACAATAAAGCGGATTTTTTCGTAGACAAATTAGCCCAGGGGGTCGCCACAATTGCCGCCGCCTTTTACCCCAAGGATGTCATCGTAAGACTCAGTGATTTCAAGTCCAACGAATATGCCAACCTCATCGGAGGAACAGCTTATGAACCCGAAGAATCCAACCCCATGATCGGATGGCGAGGCGCCAGCCGTTACTATGATCCCAAGTATCGCGACGCTTTTGCCCTGGAATGCAAGGCTATGAAAAAGGTACGGGAAGAAATGGGTCTGACCAATCTCAAGCTCATGATCCCCTTCTGCCGCACCATCACCGAAGGTGAGAAGGTACTGGCAGAAATGAAGAAGAACGGGCTGGAGCGGGGCAAGAACGGTCTACAAGTCTATGTGATGTGTGAAATCCCGAACAACGTGATTCAGGGTGAGGAATTCAGCAAAATTTTCGACGGCTTTTCCATAGGCTCCAACGACCTGACTCAGCTTACCCTTGGTGTGGATCGTGACTCAGAGCTCGTCCGCCATGTCTTCGACGAAAGAGATGAGGGTGTGAAGGAAATGGTTCGGCAAATCATAAAAATCGGAAAGAAGAAAAATCGCAAGGTCGGAATCTGCGGCCAGGCCCCAAGTGACTACCCAGAATTCGCACGCTTCCTCGCCAAAGAAGGCATCGATAGTATGTCGCTGAATCCGGACACCGTCATTAAGACAATGATCGACCTGACCAAAAAGCGCTAAAGTAAAGCCATAAATAACTCCCGCAAAACACTTCTCTTTTGAGAGAGTGACCTTCTATAAACGCAAAGATCGGCCTCACTTGAATCACTATCTGTTAGGCACGCCCATGCTCTTTCTATCTCAGAGATCATATGAATGGATTTTCTTTGTAGCGGCCCATATTTATCCCCACTCATCTCATCCAACATTTCCACCAGACGCAGTCTGAATCCTTCAGTTAAATCTCCCGCATCGATCCCGCGCTGCTCTGCAACACTTTTGGCTACCACAGCAGCGGACCGCCAAAAATTCGAGCCTTGCTCAAAGATTATGCTTACCTCCTTCTCATCGGGCAGACTAAAATCTTCACAGTCCTCTATATCAACATCGGGTTCTTCCATGCGGGCAACACTTTAAAACTACCCGCATTTAAGCAGCTATCTAAGGATGTGTCAAGAGCACACTAGAGCAAGCTCCAGCTTGCTACACCAGACGCAATCAGTAGGGCAATCATGTTGATCACCTTGATCAGCGCATTGATCGCAGGACCCGCTGTATCCTTGTAAGGATCACCCACGGTATCACCAACCACGGCAGCCTTGTGGGCCTCACTCCCCTTCCCTCCATGATGTCCGTCCTCAATGTACTTTTTAGCGTTATCCCAGGTAGCTCCGCCATTGGCCATAGAAATAGCCATAAGAAGTCCGGAAATAATTACACCGATCAAAAGTCCGCCCAGTGCCTCAGGGCCAAAAATAAAGCCTACTAGAATCGGCCCCAGTACAGCAATCAGCGCAGGAACAATCATTTCCACTAAAGCGGCCTTGGTTACAATGTCCACACATCTCTTATAATCAGGCTTTCCTTTACCGGTCATGATCCCTTTAATCTGATGAAATTGTCTTCGTACCTCAGTAACCACCGCGTGAGCCGTCTTACCAACCGCCCTCATAGTAAGGGCAGAGAAAGCATACGGTATTACGGCTCCCAACAAGAGCCCGATAAGTACTTTGTGATTCGTGATATCAAAAACAAGATTTTTACCTGCTGCCAAAAGTGCTCCATTATAATCCTGAAAGAGGACGAGTGCTGCAAGCGCCGCAGAACCGATAGCATACCCCTTAGTAACTGCCTTGGTGGTATTGCCCACTGCATCCAGCGCATCAGTGATGTTGCGAACATTTTCAGGGAGGCCGGCCATCTCTGCAATGCCTCCAGCGTTGTCGGTAATCGGGCCATAAGAATCCATAGCAATGATCATACCGGTGGTAGAAAGCATGCTGGTCGCAGCAATCGCTATGCCATAAAGCCCACCTAGACTATATGAAACAAAAATGGCAGCCACGATCGCAAACACAACAAGAATAGTACTCTCCAATCCAGCTGCTAGACCGATAATAATATTTGTACCGGCACCGGTCTCAGATGCCTTTGCCACATCCCTTACAGGCTTATAATCAGTAGAGGTGTAGTATTCGGTAATCATAATAATGAGCACCGTCAGCACCCCACCCACAACCGTTGTCCAAAAAAGGTTCATTGGCGCGTTAGCAGCTGGAATCAAGTAATGAGTCACAAAGTAGAATCCAATCAAAGAAAGGATCTGGGTCACAAACATTCCCTTATAAAGGGCAGCCATGATTTTGGTTTTCGATTTCGTACTGATAAAGTTAAACCCAATGATCGAAGCTAAAACGGCTACAGCTCCAAGAGCCAGAGGATATAGCACATACGTTTCAGAAAGCCCCTGAGCTACCGCCAGAACCATCGCTGCAACCAGGGTCACAGCGTAAGTTTCAAAAAGGTCAGCTCCCATGCCGGCACAGTCACCGACATTGTCTCCCACATTGTCGGCAATAGTTGCTGGATTGCGGGGGTCATCCTCCGGAATTCCGGCTTCTATTTTTCCAACCAAGTCAGCACCGACATCGGCAGCCTTCGTAAAAATGCCTCCACCCAAACGAGCAAACAGAGAAATTAAAGAGGCACCAAATCCGAAGCCAATCAAAATGTGTGGAATTTCGTGCGCATCAACTCCTATCGCCAAGAAAAACAAATAAAGCCCTGTAACACCCAAAAGAGATAAACCAACAACCGCCAAACCCGTCACTGAACCTCCACGGAAGGCCACATCAAGGGCTTCAGAGAGGCCTATTTTTGCAGCAGCTGCCGTTCTTACATTAGCGCGTACTGAAACATTCATACCTGCGTAACCCGCAAGCCCGGAAAAAACCGCCCCGGCCACAAAGCTAAGAGCTACATAATAATCAAGTAAAAAAGCCATCAGCAAAGCAATCACCACAGCAAACACAGCAACCGTCTTAAACTGACGATGCATGTAAGCCATAGATCCCTCTTGAATGGCTAAAGCAATTTCCTTCATTTTCTCAGTCCCACTATCGTGGGAAAGAACTCGAAAGGTATTATATCCTGCATAAACAAGTGCTAGGACAGCAATTAACAATGGGATGTAAAGCGTTACCATGAATGGGGGGTGTTATAAATTAAGTAACTAATTTTCAAAAATAGGCGAAACGATTTTAGCGCGACTCAAAAAATTATCAAGCCCTCCTATTTCTTCTTCGTAGTCTTTTTATTCGTGACTTTCTTTTTTGGCACTGCTTTCGCGACAACCTTGCCAGCCTTAACTGCCTTAAGCGCCTTCTTTACAGGCTTCTTTTTGGCTACTGAAGTCACTTTAGCCTTAACCGTCTTTTTAGCTTGGCCGGCTCTTTTTTTTAGCACCTTCTTCACAACGGTCTTCTTTCGTACAGCTCTTTTCTTGAAGGTTTCACTCTTTTCTTGCGCAACATCAGATAGCTCTTCTAACTTTTCCTGTGCCCTGGCCGCAATATCGTATCCCGTCTCTTCCAGATTAGAGAGATACTCGCGCATTTTGTCCTTCGACATACTCAGCGCGGCCTGCATCTGCTCGCTCTCAGAAAGCTTTTTCATTTCATCCATAGCCTCCGTACCGGCATCCTTAAAAGCATCCACAAGTGTGGTCAATGCTTCAGAACCGGACTTCCCGGCATCCTTCTTTAACTCCTTTCTAAGTTTTTTGCCTTCCGTTGGAGCAAAGAGCATACCAAAGGTAAGTCCGGAAATAAGACCCACGACATATCGACCTAGTTTCATATTAAAGAAGTTAATTTGTATTACCCGGGAACTATAGCAAAACCCGTCCTAGCAATCAAGAAACTTACTTCAAATTTTCACCAATTTTCAATCCAAACTCAAAAGCTGCCTCCGGCCCGCTCCCTGTAATAAAAAGTCCATCTTCTTCGACCGGCGCTCCCGTATAATCTGCACCTGATTCTTTTAGGGTATCAACCTGAACAGGAAAGCAGGTTGCCTTTTTTCCGGCCAAAAGGCCTGCACGCGCAAGAATCACAGGTGCCGCGCAAATTGCCGTTGTCAGCTTTCCCGCATCATGAAAGGCCCGCGCTACAGATTGAAAATCCTGATCATCGAAGAAAGCATGCACTCCCGGCCCTCCTACAAAGAGCACCGCATCATAATCATCCTCAAAAATTTCATCCAATAGCACATCAACCTTGTAGCTATGATCCTTTCGATCAAAAGCAATCTGATGCGTGCTACAGGTCACCACTTCGTGACCATTTTCTTCAAGGGCGCGTTTTGAATCCAGGTATTCAACTTCCTGGAAACCTTCCGGTGCGATGATGGAAAGAATTTTTGCCATAACTTAGCTCCAGTGTATCACATTTGCCGCCACACATACTATCAGTTCAGGGGCACTTTCCAGTTTGTACCACTTGGATATCGATCTGATACCACAGTGGCATCTATCTGGTACATCGCTCCGTCGTACCCGAATGAGGTGCACCCAAACCCAGCGCGCTCGGATAGCTTCTTCGCTAGACTAGATTTTCCTTAATACTTATTGCGATTTTTTCACCCACTACCTGCTCAAGCTGAACTTGCGATGCCTCTTTGACTTGATGCACCGACCCAAAATAAGTCAGTAGCTTTTTTTTGGCCTTTGGGCCCAGACCGGGAATGTCATCAAGGACAGACTTTGTCATTTTCTTATCCCGCGACCCCCTATTTGCCTCAATCGCAAAACGGTGCGCCTCATCACGTAGCCGCTGCAAAAGATAACTGGCCTCCGAATTGCTCGGCAGATCGATTGGATCAGATTTCCCCGGAAGGTAAACTTCTTCCAATTTTTTCGCCAGACTGATCATGGGGACGTTCAGGCCTTTGTTAAACAGTACATCGTGCGCCGCCGAAAGCTGACCCTTGCCGCCATCAATGACAATCAGATCAGGCACCGAAGTGAAAGAAGTATCAGCCTTCTTTTTTTGGTAAGCCAAATATAATGGCTTAAAAGTCTTTCCTGTCTGCTTGATAATCCGCTTCACCTTGTCCTGAATCTCTTTGGGCGGTTCTTTCAGGGTTTCAAAACCCATTTTTAAATAATATTCCTCTAGTATTGGATTGCAAAACATATACACACGCTTCTGCTTGGAGGAAGCGATAAGTTTTCGCAAAATAAAATGACCCAATTTCTTACCTCTCTGCTTTTCATCAACCCACAGTGCACTCAACTCATCAATTTTATCCGACAAGGAGTGGAGACGCCCCAGGGCAACAATCTTTTTCCTATGAAGAATGACATAAAACTGTTTGGAATCCGCACCCTCCAATTGAGGCCATACTTTTTCAATAAATTCAGATTCCTTCTTTTTCATCTTCCTGATTTCATAGCCATCCGGCAGTCTTGACGGCAGATAATTCAGCCTCCGATTCATAACTTCAGTCAGGCTCTTAAAATCATCGTTTAAAAAAGCTGTGCTACGAAGCCGGAACTGCCGATAATCAGCCTTGGCCGGCTCCCCTTTCTTAAATACCACCATACTGCCGATGGTTTCGGTTCCACCCAGGTGACTGATGTCATAACACTCAATCCGCTTGGGCTCTGATTTAAGCGTGAGCGCCTTGGCAAGGTCCCCCAGCGCCTTCTCCCCTTTTTGTTCCGCCATCCAGCGCACCCGGGACTGCTGAGCAAAGCTACGAGCATTCTTCTCAGCCAG
>Ga0224501_10001616_pt1 | contig 17424 bp, 18 predicted proteins | sample SF_Oct11_sed_USG_4_FD_169105 | JGI IMG/M metagenome (GOLD analysis project Ga0224501, IMG submission 169105) | Sediment microbial communities from San Francisco Bay, California, United States - SF_Oct11_sed_USGS_8_1 | ecosystem: Environmental > Aquatic > Marine > Sediment | place: USA... | reverse complement strand
CACGCTTAAGGCTTTCAAGTGAAGAATATCCGGGCATTGTTCAGCTCGCTAAGGATAAAGAGAGCAGGGCAAATCTTGCCATACAGTCTAATGATTCACGCTTAAGGCTTTCAAGTGAAGAATATCCAGGTATTGTTCAGCTTGCTAAAGATCAAGAAATTAGAAGTGGTTTAGTTGTTCAATCGACCGACTCTCGGTTAAAAAATGGAACAGTAACAAAATCTGGGATCATTCAATTCGCAAAGCATAATGAATTTGCTTCAGAAAAAGCCATTCAGTCTGATGATCCAAGATTAATTGAAGGAAGTACAGAAAGAAAAGGTAGAATTCAGTTTGCAAAAGATCTTGAAATTGCATCACTAAAAGCAATACAAGCCAATGATAGCCGTTTAAAAAAAGCGACAACAAAAAATTATGGTATTGTTTGTTTAGCGGAGCATGGAAAAAAAATTAAAGAAACTGCTGTTCAATCAGATGATCCAAGGTTAGAAGATAGAAGAAAACCGTTACCACATGAACACGATTATGCTTTAAAAGTACATGATTTTTCTTCACATACAGGTAATATTCATATAGAGTCAGATATAAAAACATCATCTATTTCAAATATGAAACTACCTAATTTAGAAAGTATGCCATTTGGCATAAAAAATAAATCGGGTTGGGCGGGAGGTTTTTATGGTGGATTGATATGTAAAAACGATAAAGAGCAGGCTATATTTGCTGTTAGTGAAAATAATTATGCACTGGAAGCATTATCAAAAAATAATGGAGGAGCCTTATTTTTTTCAGAAAATAGTTACGCGGTAAATATTCCATCTACAATTTACAATTTAAAAAGTTCTAATAAATCTTTAATAGCAGAGGGGTTGGTTACATTAAAAGGAGGTCTAGAAGTAAGTGGGTCATATTCAGTGGTTGTAAGTTGGCATAAATTTTCATCTGCAGTTTTTGTTGAAGGTGATTTGCTTACAATAAATGAAAATAATGAAATTGATAAAGCAAAAAATAAAAATGACATTATAATTGGAGTTTATATTAAGAACCCTTCTTTTAAATTAGGGGGTTTTAATAAAATAAAAAATATCTTTATTGCGGTATCAGGTATTGCTAAAATTCGTATAAAAGGTTCAATAAAAGCTGGTAATAAAATTTTCTTTGATGCTTCAGAACCTGGTATTGCAAAATCCGTTTTAAGTGAGAATAAAAAAGAAATAGTAGGAATTTCACTAGAATCATATAATGATGATAAAGAAAAGCTTGTTTGGTGTATATTACGTTTATGTTAAATATTTAATAAGTATTTATATAAAAAGATAACTCTAGAAAAGTGTTTGTTGTAAAGTGACATAAATACTCTTATGGGAAGTTTCATATTGCTTCATATATAAAAGTATTTTGATTAGAGTTTTATATAAATATTTTATATTTAAAAATTATCAGGGGGCTTGGGAAGTTTTAAGGATAATTTACATTTATCATGCCATCCTGGAGGAATATTTTCGCCCAATCTTATCCAAGTGTCACTTTCAGGAACAACAACCATCAAAGGTTGTCCATATAAACGAAATTCTTCACATGTAACTTTACTATTTTTACATAAAATTTGTGTTGCTTTTGGCTTTGGATAAGCAAGGGCGTATTTTTTATATTGACACGCATTTTGAATAATGGCAATTTCTTCACCATACTTAAAAAATTTTGTATATTTAGTAAAATATGATTCAAATAATCGTAAAAGACGTATAGGGAAAAATCCCATCTCTGTTTGTAGTGCTATTTGATATGAAACAAGTGTCATTTCATCTTTATTACCTTTTTGTTGAGATATAATTCTTTTTGCATGTGTATAGTACTCTACTAAATTAAGTATTACAGAGGATAAAATTACAGGGTTTTCAAACCATTCTTCTTCTTCTTTCGCACTTTCATCTTTTTTAAATGATTGTTTTAAATGATTGTGATTTAGTATCATTTCTGATATATCGGAAGATAGCTCATTGCCTGAAATAGCATGAGCTGACTGAATATCATGTTGTGTTTTACCTTCAAAATTTTCTTCTTCTTCCCAATTTGGATTATTAGTTATAGAATAATCATGAAGTATAGCAGCCTGAAAAAGCCTCATGAAATGGCCGTATTTATAATTTTTATTTACCAGATTTGCCATCAATCCAACAGCTATTGCGCTTACTTCAATTAAATGATTTTTTATATTTTTATTTTCAAATATAATTTTTATAAGATATCCTAAAAAAAAATGATTTCTTATAGTAACCTTTATAATTCTTTTTAAGTCTAAACTTTTTTTTTCAAATAAATATGCCGGAAAAGAAAATTCACCTAAATTTACTATTTTTTGAAATTCTTTATAAATTCTTTCTGCTATTGCGTCTCTTAATGTATTTGATATAACCAAAGAAATTTCACCTAAATTATCCAAGTCTCTTTTTAATAAAGATTTAACTAAATTTTCATTAAGTGGTCTTTTTGCAGATATTAAAATATTCCCATTTTTATCTTTTATTTCTTGGTGTAGAGCAATAGCTTCATATTTTCCTAAAAAATTAGCAAATGCAATAATATCGCTTAATTTTGTAGTAAATATGTTATTATTTTCAAATTGCATTTTAATTATTTATTAATCATAGCAAATAATTCAATTGACAAAGTCAAGTATAAAAAAACTATTATTATTCTTAATTTCATATGGAGCAAGTAATTTCATTTTTAAATTCAAGAAATGTTATCTTAGCGAGTTCTTCTAGGCGCAGAAAACAAATATTTAAAATAATTGGAATAAATTATAAAACATTTATTCCAAACATTTCTGAAAATCTAAATAAAAATATTGAAATTAAAAAATTGCCATTGTACTTTGCTAAAGAAAAAGCAAAAAAAGTAGCTATTAATAATAAAGAAAAAATAGTAATTGCGGCTGATACAATTGTGCTTTTAGAAGGTAAAATATTAACAAAACCCAAAAATAGAACAGAAGCAATTGAAATGTTATCAATTTTATCGGGAAGAAAACATAAGGTAATGACGGGTGTAGCTGTTTCTTATTTAAATAAATTTATATTTTCATTTATAGAAAAAACAGATGTTTACTTTGATTGTATTTCAAAGTCAGATATGAGAAAATATATTGATGAAAAATTCCCATTTGATAAAGCGGGAGGATATGGAATTCAAGATATATTTGGAATGTGTTATGTAAAGAAGATATCGGGTGATTATTGGAATGTAGTAGGATTTCCTGTAAATAAATTTATGCGTTATTGTTCAAATTTTCTTAATTCCCATGGGTCATGAATTTTTGCGTCCTTAAATCCTTTTTTTCGTAATAGACAAGAATCACAATTAAAGCAAGGGCTAAATTCATCTTTAGTTATTTTTTGTGGATCATAACATGACCATGTTAATTCTAACGGTACCTTATTTTCTATCGCTTTCTTTATAATTTCTTTTTTGCTTAAATTAATCAATGGTGTATGAATTTGAATATTTTTTCTTTCGATACCTGCTTTTGTACCCAAAGTTATTGTTTTTTCAAATGATTTTATAAAATCTGGCCTACAGTCGGGATAGCCAGAGTAATCCAAAGAGTTAATACCAATAAAAATATGATTACAATTACGAGCTTCTGCCAATGCAGTTGCGATAGATAAAAATATTAAATTTCTTGCTGGCACATATGTGTTAGGAATTTTAGTTTTTTTATCAATATTTTTCCTGTTTTTTGGCATTTTTATATTCTCTGTAAGAGAAGAGCTCCCTATTATTGTAAGATCTAATGGTATCATAAGTCTTTCATACAGTTTTATAGAATATGCCAATTTATTGGCATATTCTAATTCTACAAGATGCCTTTGGCCGTAATCAAATGTGAGTGCTATTAGCTTAAAACCCTGATTTTTTGCCATATATAAACAAGTTGCAGAATCTAAGCCGCCTGACAATAATATAACAGCTTTTTTGTTTTTAGCTATTTTCATAATATGTAAATCGTGAAGTTGAAGTTTCTTCAATTCGAACAAAGTAAAGATTTGGAATATTTTTTTTTATTTTAATAAAAGCATATTGAGCAATAACTTCAGCAGTAGGATTTTCTAATCCTGGTATTGAATTTAAGAATTTGTGGTCTAAAGTTTCAATAAATGGATTTACAAATTTTTTGATTTCGGCAAAATCTATAATCCATTTTTCCTTTTTAGTTAATTTACCTTTGATTCCTACTGTCAGCTTGTATGTGTGCCCATGAATATTTCTGCATTTGTGATCTAGTGGAACATTTGGTAAAAAATGTGCTGAATCAAAGAAGAAATCTTTTTCTAGTATATTCATACTCCCCTGTTCTTTTTTGGATATATATATTTTTGCAACTGAAGCCCAAGCCTAAATGGTACTTTACTATTTTTTATCCAATCAGATAAATTTGAAGGATGTAAAATATTATGTACCGGCTGTAATATAATCGGTTTTTCAAATTTTTTAAAATTATTTTTATAAAATAATTTTTCTACCCACCTAAAGTCATTTTCATCAGATATTACAATTTTTATATCATCAGATGGTTTTAGTCTAATAATATTATCATAATCATTATATTTTTCTTCACCTGATCCAGGAGCTTTTAAATCCATTATAATATGAACATAAGAGGGTACTTTACTGATATCAAGACTACCTGAAGTTTCTAATAAAATTTTTTTTCGACTCATATTAATTTTATTAAATAAGAAATAAATGTTTTTTTGTAAAAGAGGCTCTCCACCTGTTATTTCAACCATATTTGTAGGATATTTATTTATTTTTTTTACAATTTCTTCAATTTTTAATTTATGTGTACTAGAAAATGCATATTTAGTATCGCACCAAATACAATTCAAATTACATCCACCAACACGTATAAATACACATGGATATCCGGAATAGCTCCCCTCACCTTGTATGCTATAAAATATTTCACTTATATTTAAATAAGAAATTTTATTTTTTAATACAGTGTTACTTTTTTCTTCTCTTGAAATTTCCACTTTAATGAAATAATTTAATATTGTGTCATGCCGTAAATATCTAAAATTTTTGTTTTCGAAATAAATCTCGGACTTTTTATGTCTATTTAATATATTAAATATAATTCTTTATGGAAGATAATAGTAAACATAATATTTTTTCTTTTTGGATTGGTATATTATTACTAATAACTACAGCGATTGGTATTGGATATATTGGATCTAAAAAAATTTCGTATGCGGAACAATTTTATAATATAATTTTTGAAATGGATTTTTTAGAAGATATAAGACCGGGAACAAAAATAAGATATCAAGGTGGTGTTATTGTTGGAGAAGTTCAATATATTGAAAGTAGATATCAAAATCATTTGGTATATGCTCGTATTAAGAAAAATTTCTTAATTCCTAAATATGGTAGTGTTGTTTCACTCAAAACATGGGGTTATTTTGGCGGTAAATTTGTAAATATAGATATTCTTAATGCTAATAAAGAAGCAGATTCATATTCTGAAAACTCTATAATTTTAGTTCAAAATGTAAAAAATATTTCAATAATTATGAATGATATAAATAAATTTATAACTAGTAAAGATAAATATGAATTTAGCCCTCTTGAATTAAAACTTAAAGAAGTACAAAGTATGGCAAATTTATTGGATAAAAATTCGTTTTTTAATCCAGATGTAATAAGATCATTAGTAACTACAAGTTCTCATAAATACAAAAGATACTTTGAAATTTTTGCGGAATTAAATCTATCTTTTTATAATCATACTATAAGAATTAATGAATTAGTAGATAATAGTTATGGAAAATTACAGGAGAATTTACCCAAAATAAAACGAGACGTAGAAGAATTAAAAAAAATTTTTCTTTATGAAGATTCTTTCGAAAATAAGTACACGCCAAATTATTGGCATGAAGAAACTAGTTATTATTATACAAAAGCTTTAATAGAATATATAAAATACAAGAGTGAATACTTCAAGAATTATCCTTATAAAATACTGTATTCAAATTAATTATGGCTGAAAAAATTAAAATTAAAGTAAAATGTCATGCATGCGGAAATGTAATGTCTGGTAGTGCTAAATATGGTAAAGGACATTATGTACCAGATGATTTTGATTTTGAATTTATTGCGACTGGTAAAATCATTTCTCAAGGAAGATCAAGGGTAAAAGGAGAAGTCTATATTACCTGCCCTAATTGTCATGTTAAAAATAAATATGAAATTTAATCTTCTGATATTTGAGAATTAATAAATTTATTTATTAACGTATCCGGATTATTTTTTTCAAATTCTTTAAATTTAATATAGGCTTCTTTTTTTGAGCCTTTCTTTAAAAACAATAGTCCTTGTAAGAATAGATTATTTCCATAGTATGGATGATTTTTAATCATATCATTTAATATTTTCTCTGCTTTTACTAGATTTTTTTCTAATATAAAAGAATAAAAAAGGTCTTCTTTTGCCCATATAAACAAGGGATCTACTTCTAAGGTTCTTTGTATTCTTTGCCCAGCTAAGCTATATCTATCCGTAATTGATCCATTTGAAGCACATGCGAAAAAATACCACAATTCCGGATCATTTTCATTCATATCAATAGCTTTTTGAAAATTATCCAATGCTTCTTTTCTTCTTCCCTGAGTAAGTAATACATTACCCATTGCCTTATATCCATAGTATTCTTCCTGGGATAATTGTCTGGCTTTATATGCATATTTTTCAGCTTTATCTAATTTATCTGTATTAATACCAAATTGCCATTCTCTATATGCTATATTTGAATATAAATTACTTATTAAGGCTAATAAAAGTGGATTTTTTATATTATCTATATTTAACTTATTTGCCTCCTTTTCTGCTTCTTTTATACTAGTAAAATCTCTTTTATTGTATAATTTTTCAATTTTTTCTTTAATTTCTGATATAGTAGCTTCTGTAATTTGAGTAGTTTCACGACTTTCCGTATTATTTATTAAGATAAAGAATAAAATTACCCTTATTAAAATTTTTCTTTTCATATATTTTATATTTTCGGTATTTTTCCATATAATTTTAAGTTTTATTTTATATATATCATTATATATCATTTTTGCGGGGGGTTCTATATAGAATGCTCTATATAGAACCCCCCGCAATGTTTTTTATTAAATATTTTTAATTAACAGATTTCTTAAAAAATTTATCATTTGGCACTCTCCCCTATGCTTAAAATATAATGAGACGCGCCATACTTAAGTTACAGCCATAACCCCAGATAGTGATGATTAATATTAGGCGCAGTCTTTTTTCCCAAAGCCTCCCTTTGCGAGAGATTGAATAATATTAGTCATGTTGAGCATGTTCGTTAAAATACATAAAAATATAAAAATATATTTACAAATTAAAAAAGAAGAAAACCTATGCTATACATTTCATAAAAAATATCATGAACGAACTAAATTTAAAAAAAGATATTAGAACTTTTATAATATTAGATTATCTTTTAAAATCAAAACAAAAAAATATATCTTCCTATGCCGTTTACTTGCATATTGCAGAAGTAAACAAATTAATAGGGAAAAATGCTACACCCGGCAGTTTCTATAATTTCCTGCGGAGCATGATTACAAATAGGCTGATTGATTATAATCCATGCGAAGGCATTGAGTATTATATAGAGGATAAGCGTTGTATAAATATTTCAGAAAGAGGTAGGGTATTTTTTGATGAGAATATAAACAAATTTCTTGAAAAGTCCACAGAGCACCCTAGAAAGCATATTCCAGAATGCCTAATATTAATCAGTGAGAGCTCTGAAAGAAAAGAAAAATTTATAAGCTCAATAAAATTGAACATACTAAAAGAAAAAGATAAAAACGTAGAAATCCAAGAAGAAAGTACACCCGGTAGAAAAAAAAAGGATACGGTGACGACAGAGAGTGTTAAGATAATTAAAAAACTATGGCAACCTATCGAGCTTGAGCTGAGCTGGAAGATGGCGACAATTATAGAGCGCCAATTATAGAGCGGGCATGGCTTAGAAGTTAAACATGCCAATATCTTGGTCATGTATTTTTGCAGATTCAATAGGGATAAGCTTTGAACAATTCTCTTTGCTAATAAAAGCTTTTAAATATAATTTTTGATTAAAAACTAGAATTTCAAGTGGTTGGACAGTCTTAGAAAAAAAAAAGCCGTTATTATCAGTATAATCTATTTTAATAAACTCTTTTCGGCGGATAAGCTTATTAAAATAGGATTGTATTTTATCAAAATTCTTAGGTATTTTAACATTAAATTGATTAATTTTTCGATTAAAACGCATAAAATTTTTAAATTTTTTCTGAGAATTGATTTTTGAATAAAAGTGGCTAATCGTATTAATAAAAACATGAGCAGTGGCTTCTGCATCTGAAAGAGCTCTGTGATGATCACCTGTATCTATATTTAAAATATTTCTTAATGAGGCAAGGGAATGTGATTCCCTATTTTTAAAATATTTACGAGATAAATACAAATTATCAAGATATAAATTATTGGGAACATTCAACCCTACCCGATTCAATGACAACACTAAAAATGATAAATCAAATGGAGCATTATGAAAAATAATTGTACGGTTTGAAATAAAAATTAATAACTTTGTTAATGCTGAATGCAAATCTATACCATGTATATCTAATTCTTCATTAGAAATATTATGAATTAAGCGAGCCTTTGGATCACCTTTTGTTAGGGGTTTAATTAATATTTGAAAACTGTCTAAGATACCGTTTAAATTAAATAATACGGCGCCTATTTCAATTATTTCATGTTTCCAGGGATTTAATCCATTTGTTTCGATATCAACAGAAACCCATTTTAAAGATTGTAAAAAATCAGTAGTCACTAATGTCAAAATATTCAAAATATATGTAAAGTCTATAAATTTTCTTTACAATAGCAATATTTAATAAGAATTAGACTTATGAATTATCCTGAACTAAGATTAAGAAGATTAAGAAGAAATATAAAAATAAGAAAAGCCTTAAAAGATGTAACTGTATTACCTGAAAATTTGATTCAACCAATATTTATACATACCGGAAAAGAAAATGAAAAAATTGAAAGTATGCCTGGTGTTGAAAGAATTGCAATAAAAAAACTTAGTTCATATTTAAAGAAAATTGAGAACTCGGGAATTCCATCTGTATTAATTTTTCCTATACCAAGAGAAGAAGAAAAAGATGGTGAAGCATCAGTTTGCACAAACCCAAATGGAAGTCCAGCTGAAATAATATCTGCGGCAGCAGAATATAAAAATCTAAATATAATGGTTGATCTTTGTCTTTGTCCATATACAAATCATGGACATTGTGGTTTAATAAATGAATCAAAGAAAGAAATAGAAAATGATAGTACATTAGAAATTTTAGGGAAATCGGCTGTAATTTTATCCAAAGCTGGTGCCGATTGGGTAGCACCATCCGGAATGATGGACGGGATGATTAAATATATTAGAAACTATTTGGATAATGAAAATTTAGTAGATACTGCGATAATGTCATATTCAATAAAATTTGCGTCTGCTTTTTATGGTCCTTTTCGTGATGCTGCACATAGCTCACCTTCATTTTCTGATAGAAAAACATATCAAATGGATTATGCGTCAAAAAAACAGATAAGTTTAGAATTAAATCAAGATATAAATGAAGGAGCAGATGCAGTAATGGTTAAACCCGCATTAGCATACCTAGATGTTATTTATAAGATAAGAGAATTATGCGATTTACCTTTGGCGGCTTATCAAGTTTCTGGTGAATATTCGATGATTAAAATGGCCAGCCAAAAAGGTATACTAGAAGAAAAAGAAATATTTAAAGAAATTATGTATGCCCAAAGGAGAGCTGGCGCTGACTGGATAATTTCATATTATGCCTTAGATTACGCAGAAAATTTATAAATATTACTCTATAATATTTGATCTTATTAAAAATAGAAAATAAATAAGAATCAAAAATATTATCATAAAATATTTTATTATAGATTATAAAACAAAAAGAAAATATATTATGTCTCATTTGGCCCTTAAGGCTACTAAAAGAATATAAAATATGCATACAAATTAAATTGCGAATCTTTGATATTATATTTTTATATTTAAATTGCAACTTAACTATATTAAGAAAATTATATACAGAAGGAATTAGAATTTTATTAAATATTTTTAGAAAATTTAATATGTTATGACAAATGTATAAAATATATGTTATAAAAAAATTAAAAATATTGTTCATAAATATACAATATCGAAGAAAGTAACAATCTGTCAACAAATAATTGTATAAATTATAAACATAATGGAGCATTAAACCACACCATACTCAACTTATACTGTATCTTTAGGTAAAATTGGTTGCAACATGGAAAGAGCATTATCGAAAAAAGCATTTCTTGCATTATCGCCCTCTTCTGCTCTTAATCTTTTTTGAGAAACAAGAACTGTTTGAAGTTTTTCAAGAACATCCCTATCAGGAAGACCTTTATCAAAAAATTGTTCTACCTTAAGTACCTGAAACGATAAAAATATGCCAAGAATATCATAAAAATTAATTAATTCTTTTATTTCATTTTCATACCTTTTTATATCAGCATTTTCATCTATTTTTTTTAACATTACTTCAAGAAAAGTTTTTATATGAACCGCATCCTCACCATTTAAAATATACTTTAGGGGTAATGAATACATGCTTAAAAAATCTAATTTCCGTAAATAAACTCTTGATGAAAAAACTGGATTTTTTGAAAGCTCCCCTACATCATCACGATTTAAAAGATCAACTGCCCTTATGTCCCCTGGAAGACTAGCATTTTCTTCTTCAGGTTGTGCGAAATCAACTGAAATGTCTCTTTCCTGCCGAAACACGATAACCCTTGATTTTGGAAACTGTATTTTCAAGCGAACCAATAACTCTCTATCAATTTGTTCACTGACAACAAAATATTGAAGATCCGATACCGATCTGGGAAGCAATCCTAAATTAAAACTTTTATAGTAAGAAACAACCGCTGGCAACGTTTCAGAGTCTATATATGTGGGTAATTTTAAATGTCGGATATCCGACAGTCCCTTTATATTAAAAGGTATATGAATTTGATTACTTTTTACTTGATAAAATCCTATTTTATCAAGTGTGTTCATTGATAAATCAAACTCAGCCCCCAGAAATACTACATAAAATAAATTATGAATAACAGAGCGGCCTTTAAGTCGAGAATTTACTATTGGTTTATTGTTTTTAAAAACTAAATAATTTCCTTTTCTAACATTTACTCTTATTATTATGCCAGATTTTGTTGTTTCTTCTAAAAATTCGCTATTCATCTTTTTCCCATTCTACCCCATAAATTTTATATTTTTTTAGCTTATGCTGAAGCGAGCCACGTGATATCCCTAAAAATTTTGAAACTTTATGCTGAGAATAGCCTACATGATTTTTTGCATACTCAATAGCTTTTATTTCTAAATCCATTACTAAGTCCCTTAATTTTCTTTCTTTCAAAATAGTCATTTCTGACTCAATATTACTTATTTGTTCAACAAAAAACAAATTTTTTTGAACATCATTAAAATTATTGGATAAGTTATTATTTAACAAATTAATTCTTTCTATAAAAATATTGTAGTAGCAATTTTTTATTTTAAGCCAAAATGTTAATGTATTTTGTACTTCACCCATTCTCTTTTTTATAGAAGAAGTGATCACTTTATGTTTTTGTAATAATTGTACTAAATCTTCATTTAGTATGCTATTATCCAGAAGTAATTGTGGATCATAAATTGATAGAATAAAAAATAATTGCTTTTCAGATGAGTTAATCATTTTCAACAATTTATCTTGGTCATGCTTATTTAAAAAGGCTATTTCAGAAACTATAACAAGTTCTATATCTAAATTCGTTATTATTTTTTTAATCAATAATTCACTTTCTAACCAAATAGTATTCGAAAGAAAATATTTATAATTATACAACATAAAACATTGAATAAAACTTTTTTTTCCTGTTCCATTCTGACCATTAATAAAATAAATTGATTTATTTTTAACTATTTCATCATTTAATTTTTTATTTTCGCCAAAAATTGGCAATAAAAAAGGTATAAATGATGGGTATAATTCTTTATTTATTGACTCATAATACAATAAAAACAATATCTTTTCTTTTAATTGTATTATATCTGTAATTTCTGGCTTGTATTTAAAATTAATTTCCCAATAATATATTATATGAGTAGAAATATCTACTGGAATTATAACTGAATAATTATCAAATTTTTTTTCAATATTTATATTTTTTGGCCATATATTTCCGTCATATTCTATTGATTTCTTTTTAGATTCATCTAAGCCATCCACGGGAGAAATCGGGAATATTTTATGATTATCAATAATCCATATATACCATCCAAGAGCTTTATTTCTTCTCGCATATTCATCCATCCATCCCCAGATGCCTGAATTAAAATATAATTCTATAAAATTGTCTGATTCCATGATACGACAAGGTAATTTATTTCCAAATTGACTAATTTTAATCTATCGTCAATGGTTTTTTAATAATGCATTCGTTTTTAGGATGTCGGATATCCGACATCCTAAAAACGAATGCAACTAGACAAATACTTTTAAAAGAGACATAAAACGATTGACAAAATAAGTTTAAATGATTAAGAGGAAAATGTATGGGACAAGCTATAGTTATTTCAATAGCAAACCAAAAAGGCGGGGAGGGTAAAACTACTACAGCATTAAATTTATCCCATGGTATGGCTATTGAAGGCAAAAGAACATTATTGATCGATATGGATCCTCAAGGAAATTCTAGTGGAATTTTTGTTGACTCCGACAATATCAAAGATTCCGTTGCGGATATTTTCTTACATAAAAAACTAATTAAAGAGATTATTCAAAAAACAAAATATAAGAATTTGGATATCCTACCATCAAAAATTAATTTAGCAGAAGTCGAATTAGGCACATTAAATGTTGAAGCGCCATATATTTTAAGAGATGCCATTTCTAAAATCTCCACTGCCTATGATGTTATTATCATTGATTGTCCACCTAGTTTATCAATTTTTACAGTAAATGCACTGGTTGCATCTAATTTTGTTATAGTTCCACTACAAGCAGAAAAGTTTTCAATTGATGGAATAAAAGGATTGCAAAGTACCATTGAAAGTATAAAAAGAAGAATAAATCCTGAACTACAAATTTTAGGAGCACTTGTAACTCAATTAAAAAATAATACTGTTTTAACAAAAACTATTTTACCGGTAATAAATAATTATTTTCCTGTTTTTGAGAACTCAATTTCTATGGGCGTTGCTGTTGGCGAAAGCCATCTATCAAGACAAAGCATTTTAGAGTATAATCCAAATATTAAACAGGCAAAAGAGTACTTATCATTTGTCAAGGAGGTCGTTAATGGCATCCAAAAATAAAAAATTATCAGCTGTAGCAGGTATTTTTGAGCAAACTCTTGATGGCGGAATACGTAAAATTCCAATAGACCAAATTGTACCATCTGAAGATCAACCTCGATTGAATAAAAATATAAATATTGAAAATCTTGCAGCATCAATAAAACAGGAAGGTTTACTTCAACCAATCGTTGTTACTAAAGACGAAAATAAATATGTAATTATTGCTGGCGAAAGGAGATACAGGGCAATCAAATTATTAAAATATAATGAAATTGAATGCAGAGTAATAAAAAGAATACCCAAAGACAAATATAAGTTAGCTGTAATAGAAAATCTTCAAAGAGAAAATCTTGCACCTATTGAAGAAGCATTTGCATATAAGAAACTAAAAAATTATTTTAATTATACTGATTCTCAACTATCTGAAATTGTCGGAAAATCAAGAAATTATATTACTGAAATACTTTCAATTTCTGAATTATCTGAACAATGGCAAAAATTAGCTACTGAAGCGAATATAAACTCTAGAAATCTCTTAATACAATTTGCTCAAGCAGTAAAAATAGGCGAGGGTAATACTTTTATAAATAATTATATTAAAGGTTCAATTTCTACCGTGAAAGACGCCAAAGTTTTTCTTAAAACTAAGAAAAATCCATCTTTAAGTACAGCTAGCTCTTCAGCACAAGAACAAAAAAATCCAGTTTCAAAAAAAATTGAAAATATTTTATTAAATAGTGAGTGGATTGATGAAAATAAAATATTTATTCATATAGAAATTGGTAATTTAAAAAATAATAATTTTACATTAGAGACTGTTGAAAAAAAGCTTCTCAAATCAATTGAACAGATTTTCTCAGAATTAAATTAATTAATTTATTGCATTAAATAAAATTTTAAAATTAAAATAATGTTCTTGCCATATAGTCTTTGATGAGAGTATGTGACATAATATACTTAAAAAATTTAAATGTATATTTGGATATTTCGGGAATTTGTTGGAAAATCATATAAAATAATTCTTTCGAAATTTCCTAATACTTAGTCAATATTTTTATTTTGTTATAATTATTTGTATATTATAACAAAATAAAAAAGGCATGGAATAACTCCATGCCTGAAGGGTTCCAAAGGGAACTTGTTGGATATGTGACATAATATTATAGCCAACATTTTGTCAACCCTTTTTATGATTATTTTTAGGTATATACCCAAGGGAGAAATTATGACTGACATATCTAGTAATAAAAAAGGCAATATTGATAATGAAAATTACAATTTTTTTAAATTTATGCACGATATCATTGACTCTATGGTGTGGTCGAAGCTTTCTTGCGCAGCTAAAACGCTTTATCCTGTACTATGTCGATTTTCTGATAAAAATTTTAAATATGTATGGCCTGGAACAGAAGAATTATTACACTTAACTGGTTTTAAGTCAAAAAAATCACTTCGATCAGCTAAAAAAGAATTAATGGATATTGGATTGATTGATTTTATTCCAGGAACAGGGCGTACCAGTAGTAGATATTATTTTAGATTTGATTATTCAAAAAGCCGAATAAGTATAGACAGCTATAGGGAGTCACTAGTGACTCCCTACGGGTTAACTCCGCCCTCCCCAGAGGGGGGCGGTCGCCCCCCTCTGGGGAGGGCGGAGTTAACCCCGAAGAAGATACAAATAAATATAAATAATAACTATAGAAATTATCAAGAAGACCTCCTTAAAAAAATAGAAAATATGCTGAATAAATTTATTTTAAAAAATCCAAAAAATCCAAGCAATGAATACAAAGATTATATCATTAAAAATTTATTAAATAAGTATGGAAACTTAGATATAGGTGAAGCTATAAAAATTGCTATAAAAAAAGGAAAAAACGGTGATATTAATTACTTAGAAGGTATACTAAGAAATAAATCGAAAGAATCAGTAAAAGACATAAGCAATAAATATTCTAACATTGTTTCTTGGAAATCAATTATAGGTAAAATTAATGAATCTAATAATGATACCTTAAAAGAAAACATAGGATCATTCAAATATTATTACAAATATAACAATACACATTACATTACAACAAATTCGAGTAAATCAAAAACTGAATTAGAACAAGAATTTAAAAGCTTAGGATATACTGTTAAAATATTAGAAATGCAAAACAATAAAAATAGATCATTTAACAAATTTAATTTAGATAGACTAGATACCGAAAATATAAGATACAAAAAGGTTATTTAATAAAATACATATGTTTACAATCGTCGATATTACATTAATTATATTTACAATATTTTTATTGATATTCATAATAGGAATATTATCATCAAAAAATAAAAATGCCAGTTTTGAAATTTCATCTATAATAAACCAAAATGAGCCATCAAAGTTTCTATTAATTATTTTGTTAAAAAGACTTGATAATTATTACGAAAAAGGAAAATGGATACTATCAACTGCATTTTTTATATTTTTATTATTTTTATTATTTATTATATTAAATTATTTATACTATGAAAAATTAACAATTTTTCCTAATTCTAATTTATCTAATAAAATACAATTATTAAGTTCATTAATATTATTCTTGCTTTTTATTTTATCTATAGTTTATTCAATAAAACTTATACAAGGAACAAAAGATCTTCCTCATTTTCAAAATGATTTTTCTTTAATTAATCGTTATTGGGAACAAAAACTATACGAAATGGATAGAGAACAATTTAAAAATATTTCTATATTTACTATTAAAAGATTGCAATATATTGAAAATAAATTTTCAGTATGCACTATTTCTATTTCTAGCTTAATTACACTTTTTATAACATTAGTTATTATATGGTTTCATAATATTTTATAAGAAAATATCAGATAATGTATACATCAATAATAAGATCACGAAATATAGATATTTCAAAAATTAAGTATTCTTTGGGTAAAGTAGAAAAACAAGAAAATAATATTTCTTTAACTATTTCAAATCAAGAGCCTCCGAAGCCATTATCAATTATATTAGAATATAAAGACTATTCTTTTTTTAATAACGTATTATTTGAATTTCAAAAGAATTTTAAAAAAGAATTAATGGCAAATATATTTTATTCTGATGACGGAATTATTTGGAAAAAGATATCTATACAAAATAAAGATGAATCAGAAATATTTACTGTATATAAATTTTCTTTAATACGATCTAAATACATGCAAATTGTATTAACTCATTTTGATGGTTCGGGGATAGGAAACTTACATCTAAAAAATATTCAGGTTAAATTACAAAATAACATAAAACTTACCGCTACTTCTTCTTTTGACAGATTGTGGACTATTGAAAACTTAATTGATGGAAGAGAAGATTACGGTTGGTCTTCAAGTAATTATAAAGATTTGTCAAAAAAACAAGATATTATTGAAATTGATTTAAGTAACCATTTTTTTATAAATGAAATTAGATTATGTAGCGTAAAAGATAATCCAAGTTGTTTTCCTACGAGTTTTTCTGTTTATTCTTCTAGCGATAAGGCAAAATGGGATTTTTTGTTTAGCGAAAATGAATTTTTTACAGCATCTTTTAGTTGGTATTCTTGGCATTTTAATACTGTCAGATCAAAATATTTAAAAATAATCATAGATTCTTATTATAAACTTAAAAAAGATAGTTATATCGCAAAAATTCTAGAGTTAGATATATTGGCTACTGCTGAAAATGTAATCACTTCAAATATAATAAATCAAAACGGTTATGCAAGTGAGATGATCCCTGGTATTATGCTATTTTCAGAAAATAATGGAACAAAACCTTATAGGGCTGTGCAATCTAATGATTCACGCTTAAGGCTTTCAAGTGAAGAATATCCGGGCATTGTTCAGCTCGCTAAGGATAAAGAGAGCAGGGCAAATCTTGCCATACAGTCTAATGATTCACGCTTAAGGCTTTCAAGTG
>Ga0224501_10001615_pt1 | contig 17426 bp, 12 predicted proteins | sample SF_Oct11_sed_USG_4_FD_169105 | JGI IMG/M metagenome (GOLD analysis project Ga0224501, IMG submission 169105) | Sediment microbial communities from San Francisco Bay, California, United States - SF_Oct11_sed_USGS_8_1 | ecosystem: Environmental > Aquatic > Marine > Sediment | place: USA... | reverse complement strand
GCCGCCGCCGCCTCCTCCTCCTCCGGGGGCACCGAGCATGATCATCTCGTTGACCACGATGTCGGTCCAGTAGCGAGTACCGCCCTGATCATCCTGGGTCTGCGAGTAGTCCAGACGCCCTTCGATGTAGAGCCGATCCCCCTTCTTCACCCACTGCTCCACCACGTCCACCAGCCGGCCGAAGAAGGTGAGCCGGTGCCACTCCGTCTTCTCCTGCTGCTGGCCCGAGCGGTCCGACCAGGTCCGGCTCGTCGCCAGGGAGAGCTTCGCCACTCGGGCGCCCGCCGAAGTGGCACGAATGTCCGGATCACTCCCGACGTTCCCGATGAGCATGACCTTGTTGAGGGACCGACTCATGTCTTCTTCGCTCCTGGAGAGAACCTGCGAGGGACGCCCGCCTTCTGCCGGCGGGTCGGGACGTGGGCTTTCCCCGGCAGGGATCGCCGGCCACGCACCGCGAGGGCGGAAAGGTAAGGCTTGAACTCGTGATTTTCCATCGTTGCAGAGGACACTATCTTGCGTGGACGGGCGCGGCCGCCTTCGGCGGACGCGAGGGTACGGACCGACAGACGGGTGCCGGAGGTGAGATGAGTGATCTGAGCCATGTCCGCGTGGAGTGGGACGGCGACATCGCCGTGGTGGTCATCGACAGGCAGGAGAAGCTGAACGCCCTCAACGCCGACGTGGTGCGCGAGATCGGTGAGGTGTTCGCCGACCTCCGCAACGACGACCAGGTCCGGGGAGTCATTCTCACCGGCGCGGGAGACAAGGCCTTCGTGGCCGGTGCCGACATCGGCGAGCTCGCCCAGATGGACTCCATCTCGGGCGTCGAAACGAGCCGAGCCGGTCAGGACGTGTTTCTCGCGATAGAGCGCTTCCCCAAGCCGGTTCTCGCCGCGGTGGGCGGGTATGCCCTGGGGGGAGGGTGCGAATTGGCGCTCGCCTGCCACCTCCGGATCGCCGCGGAGGACGCGCGCTTCGGACTTCCGGAGGTCGGGCTCGGGATCATTCCCGGGTATGGGGGCACCATCCGGTTGGCGAGGCTCGTCGGCCTGGGGAAGGCCGTGGAACTCACCCTCACCGGTGACATGATCAAGGCGCCGGATGCTCTGACCGCCGGGTTGGTCTCCGCGGTGGTTCCTCGGGAGGAATTGATGGACCAGGCCAAGGCGTTCATGCGCCGGATCACCAAGAATGGTCCGGTGGCGGTGCGCCTGGCTCTGGAGTCGATCTTCCGGGCCATGGACTCCACCATGGGTGATTCCCTGGACTACGAGTCGTCGCTCTTCGGCCTGTTGGCGTCCACGGACGACATGAAGGAGGGGATGGCGGCATTCCTGGAAAAAAGGAAGCCGGACTTCGAAGGGAGGTAGAAACCCCGAAATTCCTTTGCCGGCAACGACTTTCCCCCCTTCGGCCATCTGGCCGCCGCGATGGAAAGCCGTTAGATTTTTCCATGATTTTCTCGGCTTTCCCCCGCCGGTATTCGTGCGCCTGAGCGTGCTCCGGCTACGCCACTTCCGGAATCTGGGAGTTCAGGATCTGGACGTCCCGCCGGAAGGAGTCGCCATCATCGGGGACAATGCCCAGGGGAAGTCCAATCTCCTCGAAGCCATCTACTACCTGGAAACGTTCCGCTCCTTCAGGGGCGCGCGGGACCGGCAGTTGATCGCCTTCGACGAGCCGCTGTTTCGAATCGCGGGAGCGTTGGAGTCCTCGTCCGGAAAGCGGGAGGTCTCGGCGGCGTTCCAGGCGCAGGGGAAGCGGAAGAAGGTGACGGTGGACGGTGCGGAGATGGACCGTCTGACGGATGGACTCGGCCAACTGGCCGCCGTGGTATTTTCTCCGACCGACGTGGAGATGATCACGGGCGGGCCCGCGGAGCGGAGGCGCTTTCTGGATATCGTGTTGTCACTGAGCGACGCACGGTACCTGCAGGCGATCCAGGAGTATCGCCAGAGTCTGGCGCGGCGGAACGCGGCGCTGAAGGCGGGACACCCGTCCGCGTTGGTGCGCGCGTGGGACCCCGGCCTGGTCCGGGCGGGCGCATGTGTGATCGAACGACGGAGGCGTTGGGTCGAACGGATGGCGACTCCGTTCCGGGAGTATCATTCCGCCGTGGCGGGTGGGATGGGGGCGAGCATGCGCTACCGTTCCAGCGTCGACGTGGAAGGTGCCTCATCGGAAGAGGATATCGTGGGGGCCTTCGGGGAGGCGTTGAAGGCGTCGCATGAACGGGAGGTCCGGCTCGGCACCACGGTGGTGGGGCCGCACCGGGACGAGTTGGTCTTGAGATTGGACGAAGAGGGCGGCGGTCTGGATCTTCGCGAGTATGGGTCCGGGGGTCAGCGGCGAACCGCCGCGCTCGCGCTCAGGCTCGTGGAGGCGAGGACGATCCGGGAGGTTCGTGGGCAGGACCCCGTCATACTCCTCGACGACGTGTTCGCCGAATTGGACGCCGCCCGGAGTGAGCGCATCCTGCACCTCATGGAGAGGGAGGAGACCGGTCAGGTGATCCTGACGGCGCCGAAGGAGAGCGACGTGCGGGTTCGGCGGGACGCACTGCCTCGTTGGTCCATAGCCGGCGGGAGGATCGAGGCGTGACCGCGCGGGGAGGAAAGGCGGTGAAGGTGGGTGACGTCCTGGGAGGGATTCTGGACCGTCACGGGGTCACGGATCAGATCGAGCGGATCAGGGTTCTGGATCTCTGGCCGGAAATCGTGGGGGAAGCGTTGGCCGAAGTGACCCGAGCGCGGGGGGTATCGGACACGACGCTCTTCGTCGAGGTCCGGACGAGTCCCTGGCTGATGGAGTTGAACATGATGAAGGGCGAAGTCCTGAACCGCGTCAACGCGCGGATCTCGGACGCTCCCCTTGAACAGATCGTCTTCGTTCTCGCGGAAACGACGTGACGGCGGGGTACCCCGCAGAAATCGGATCGGAGTAGACATGGCGAAGGATCAGGAGAAAGGGAAGGAATACACCGCCGGGCAGATCCAGGTGCTCAAGGGACTGGAAGCGGTCCGCAAGCGCCCGGGGATGTACATCGGGTCGACGTCGGCGCGAGGGCTCCACCACCTCGTGTACGAGGTCGTGGACAACTCCATCGACGAGGCCATGGCCGGGTACTGTACCCAGGTCGAGGTGGTCATCCATCCGGACAATTCCATCACGGTCCGGGACGACGGCCGCGGTATCCCGGTGGATATCCATCCCACCGAGAAGGTTCCCGGCGTCGAGTTGGCCATGACGACGCTCCATGCCGGAGGAAAGTTCGACAAGGACACGTACAAGGTGTCCGGCGGACTCCACGGCGTGGGTGTGAGTGTGGTGAACGCGCTGTCCGAATGGCTCGAGGTGGAGATCCGGCGCGATGGATCTCTCTACCACCAGCGCTACGAGCGGGGCATCAAGGCCAAGGACCTGGAGAATCGGGGTAAGGCGAAGGGGAAGGGTACCACGGTGTCCTTCAAGCCCGACGACGAGATCTTCACCGAGTTGGTGTACAGCTTCGAGATCCTCTCCAATCGTCTTCGCGAGCTCGCCTTCCTGAACAAGGGGCTGAAGATCGTCCTGACCGACGAGCGAGAGGAAGCCCCCGTCACGGACGAGTACTGCTACCAGGGTGGGCTGGCGGAATACGTGACCTACCTGCGGGGTGGCCGTCAGGCCCTCCACGACAACGTGTGCTACTTCGAGGCCAGCAAGCCCGAAGCCGAGATCGAACTGGCGCTCCAGTACGACCAGGGGTTCAGCGAGAACACGCACACCTTCGTCAACAACATCAATACCCACGAAGGAGGAAGCCACCTCACGGGCTTCAAGGCGGCTCTCACGCGAACGATCAACGACTACGCGCGCCGTAGCAAGCTCTTCAAGAAGGACGAGAGCCTTTCGGGTGACGATGTCCGCGAGGGACTGACCTGCGTTCTCAGCGTCCGGGTGATGGAGCCCCAGTTCGAGGGGCAGACCAAGACGAAGCTGGGGAACAGCGAGGTCCGCGGGGCCGTGGAGGCGGCGGTCAACGAGTACCTCTCCATCTTCCTGGACGAGAACCCGAAGGCGGCCAAGGCGGTCATCGAGAAGTCGCTCCAGGCTGCCCGCGCGCGGGAAGCCGCGCGGAAGGCGAGGGATCTGGCGCGTAAGAAGAGCGCGCTGGAGGGGGGTGTGCTTCCGGGGAAGCTCGCGGACTGCTCCATCTCGGATCCGTCGCTCTGTGAGATCTACCTGGTGGAGGGTGACTCCGCCGGCGGCTCGGCCAAACAGGGACGGGACCGGTCCTATCAGGCCATACTCCCGCTCAAGGGGAAGATCCTCAACGTGGAGCGCGCCCGGATCGACAAGATCCTCTCCAACGACGAGATCCGAGCCATCATCACGGCCATCGGGGCCGGGATCCGCGACGACTTCGAACTCGGCAACGCGCGCTACCACAAGGTCATCATCATGACCGACGCCGACGTGGACGGAGCCCACATCCGGACCCTGTTGCTCACCTTCTTCTTCCGCCAGATGCGGGAATTGGTGGAAGCCGGGTACGTGTACATCGCCCAGCCGCCCCTCTATCGCGTCCAGAAGGGAAAGCAGGAGTTCTACGCGTACAACGAGGACGAAAGAGCCGAGTACGTGAAGCGCCTGGGCGGGAAGGACGGTGACTCGAAGGGGATCAACCTCCAGCGGTACAAGGGGTTGGGCGAGATGAATCCGGACCAGCTCTGGAAGACCACCATGGACCCGGATTCGCGGACCATCTTCCAGGTCGAGATCGAAGACGCGGCCATCGCGTCCAACCTGTTCGATCGGCTCATGGGTGACGAGGTGGAGCCGCGCCGGGAGTTCATCGAGAAGAACGCCAAGTACGTCCGCAACCTGGACGTGTGACCCACGGGGGTCAGGCGCCGTCGTTCCCGAGCACGTCCGCGGCGGTGAGGAGGAGTACGTCTCGCCGCCGCGCCGCCTGCCGAGCGAGCTCCGCCGTGAAGCCGTCCCGGGCGTAGACGACTCGCAGTCTGAGCTCACGGCCGAACCCGTACCGAGTTTCCCCGACCGCCCGGTCGAGGTCGTGGAGTAGCTCCACGCCCGGGCGTCGGGGCGACCAGGACGCGGCTCCGTAGAACGGGACCCCGGATCGAAGCACTCCGGCCACCGGCACGTCCATGGTGGGGCTCCAGAGACTGCCCACCTCCCGCGCGTTGGATCCCACCGACTCCATGGCGTCGTGCGCCATGTACTGGCGACACACGGATGGGAAGACGCTCGCGGTGTGTGGGTCCAACGTCGGTCGCAGGTGTCGATGGAAGAATTCCGTGGGCGAGGCGAGCGTCGCCTCCGTGCGGTTGGGGAGGATCGTCCGGTACCAGAAGGCGAGGAAGGGGTCCGTGAGGCCGTACCGCGTGTTGCGGCTGCCCGGCCGGGCGTCGAGGGATCGTCTCGATTCGACGGCACCCAGCGCCTCGAGGCGCTTGACGTAGGGAGCGACCTGTCCGCTCGCGGTCAGATCGGGCATCCCCTCGTGGATCGTCTTCCAGTCCGCCTCGCCGAGCGACAGGCTCGCCAGGACGGCCGCGTAGCGGGCCGGTGCCTGAACGCTCCACTGCAGGAACGTCAGGCCCGCCTGCGCCAGGGGCGCTTCCGGCGCGAGCATCGTTCGACGGATGTTGGTGAGGAGAGTGGCGCCGGTGTCCAGGTGGATCAACCTTCCCGGGACACCCCCGAACACGGCGTAGGCCTGTATGATGTCTTCCGCGGTGGATCCAGGGAGCATGGGGGCGGCCGCGCGGCACGAAAGCGGGAGCACGTCCAGCCGTACGGCGGCCGCCTCGGCGGAGTCGTCGTCCAGGGTGCCTGGTAGTGGGGTGCGCCCGGACGTGAGGAGGACGACGTGGATCGGGAGGCCCCCCTCCCTCGCACGCGTCAACATGTCGAAGAGCGGCGCTGTGATGCGGGCGCGGGACTCTCCCAGGTGGTGGGCATCGTCCATGACCAGCACGAGGGGCCGCCCTTCCGGGTTCGCCGCCGAGAGGAGCCGCCGGAAGGCCGCCTGCCACCCGGTCGGGAACACTTCCCCACCGGAGGCCGGAGGGGGGGACATCCCGTTCAGGCCTCGGGCCACGTCCGCGACCAACGTATCGTGCTGGTGCGATTCAGGGAGGGGAGGGACCCGGTGATACACGACCGGAAAGTCTGCCGTGGCGTGGAGCGCCAGGGCCGTCTTCCCCGCGCCGGGCATCCCCGACACGACGATGTACGATGCCTGCCGCTCGTCCAGGGCGGTGCGAAGCAACCCCAGTTCCCTGGTTCTGCCGTGGAACATCCCGGCCTTCCGTGGAATGGTATATAAACTAAACCACATTAGCGTAAAGAATATTATGCTAATTTAGCACGAGACGCCATTGAAACGCTGACCTGGATGGCCGAAGTTGGGTGCCATACAGTCGTATCGCCCACGCTCCATGCAAGGAGGAGCCGTCCATGCCCCGTGTGTCCCAGCGTTTCGATGTCCTCGCCGCGGCCCGGTACGCGTCGCCGACCAACGGCGACGCCATGCACCGTGTAGATCTAGAGGAGATCTTCGGAGAGAATCTCTTCGGACTCCACGAAATGAAGTCCCGGCTCCCCAAGCCCCAGTACCAGGCCCTCCTCTCCACCGTGCGCACCGGCACGGAGCTCGATCCGTCCGTGGCCGACGCGGTGGCGGTGGCCATGAAGGAATGGGCCATGGAGCGGGGCGCGACCCACTACACGCACTGGTTCCAGCCGCTCACGGGTCTCACCGCCGAGAAACACGACTCGTTTCTGGTGCCGGTGGGAGACGGGCGTGCCGTCACCGAGTTCAGCGGAAAGGAACTCGTCCGAGGGGAGCCCGACGCGTCGTCGTTCCCTTCCGGAGGGCTGCGAGCGACCTTCGAGGCCCGCGGGTACACGGCGTGGGACCCCACCTCTCCCGCCTTCCTGATGGAAGGGCCCGGGGGAGCGTATCTCTGCATCCCCACGGCCTTCGCTTCCTGGACCGGTGAGGCGCTGGACAAGAAGACGCCTCTACTCCGTTCCATCCATGCCCTGGACGAGCAGACACGCCGGGCCCTGCGACTCTTCGGGACCCCGGACAAGCCGGTCCGGGCCACGCTCGGGCCGGAGCAGGAGTTCTTCCTCATCGACGAGGAGTTCTACTATCGCCGCCCCGATCTCATGACCAGCGGGAGGACCCTATTCGGAGCGAAGCCGCCGAAGGGCCAGGAGATGGAGGACCACTATTTCGGCTCCATTCCCGAGCGGGTCCTGGAGTACATGAACGAGGTGGAGCTCGATCTCTACAAGCTCGGCGTGCCGGTGAAGACCCGGCACAACGAAGTGGCGCCCGGACAGTACGAGATGGCGCCCATCTACGAGGACGCCAACCAGGCTGCCGATCACCAGCAGCTCATGATGTCCACGCTCCGCCGGGTGGCCCGCAAGTACGGCCTCGTGTGTCTCATGCACGAGAAGCCGTTCTTCGGCGTCAACGGGAGCGGGAAGCACCTCAACTGGTCGTTCGGGACGGAGGATGCGAATCTGCTGGAGCCGGGAGACACGCCCCACGACAACATGCAGTTCCTGTTCTTCTCATCGGCGGTGTTGAAGGCGGTCACGAAGCATCAGGATCTCCTGAGGGCATCCATCGCCCACGCCGGCAACGACCATCGGCTGGGTGCCAACGAGGCACCGCCTGCCATCATCTCCGCGTTCGTGGGTGACCAGCTGCAGGACATCTTCGAACAGATCGAGAAGGCCGGTGAGGCCACGTCGTCCAAGGCCTCCGGGTTGCTGGGACTCGGCGTGAAGTCGCTCCCCGACCTCCCCAAGGACGCCGGAGACCGGAACCGTACGTCACCGTTCGCGTTTACCGGAAACAAGTGGGAATTCAGGGCACTGGGGTCGTCTCAGAGTGTCTCGTTTCCCGCCACGGTCCTGAACACCATCGTGGCGGAGTCCATCGATGGACTGTGCGACAGCCTCGAGAAGGCCCTCGATGCCGGAACTCCTTTCGACGACGCGTTGCGGACGCTTCTCGCGCAGGAGATCCACGGTTTCAAGCACATCATGTTCAACGGGGACAACTACACCGAGGAGTGGGTCACCGAGGCGGAGCGTCGTGGGCTGCTGAATCTGCGCAACACGATGGATGCGCTCCCCTATCTCGTCGACGACAAGAACGCGGCGATCTTCGAGAAGTATGGGGTCCTGACGAAGCGTGAACTCGAGTCGCGTTTCGAGATCTACGTGGAGCAGTACTTCAACTCGGTGAACATCGAAGGGGAGACCGCCGCGGGGATGGCCCGGACCATGATCCTTCCCGCCGCCAATCGGTATCTGTCGGAGCTCCTGGGTACCGTCGCGCAGGCCGGTGCTCTGGGAGTGAAGGTGGAGGGTGTGGCCCACACGGCCCGCGAGTTGGCCGAACTGATCAACGAATTGGTTTCGAAGCTGGGTGAGCTCGTCGCCCAGAACGCCGAGCTCGGCGGCGACTCGGTTCTGGAGAAGGCCGATCATGTGCGTAGGAACGTGATTCCGGCCATGGTGGGAGTCCGCTCGGTGGTCGATCGGCTGGAGAAGGTGGTGCCCGACGATCTCTGGCCCATCCCCTCGTACCGCGAAATGCTCTTCGTGAAGTAACCCGGACGCGGCATCCCCCGGGGTGTCGCGGAGGGTGCGGGCCGGCGCTTCGGTTTCGGGGTATGCGTCGGGTGTCCCGAGTCCGCACCGGATCCGTGGTAGTGGAGGGAGGGAGGCGGTGGCTTTGCCACCGCCTCCCTCCTTCGTTTCCCGCCTGATGTGAGGATGACCCTCTCACCGGGATCCGGCCTCACTTCGCTCCGGCGGCGTCTCCCAACGCGGCGAGTACCTTCCCGACGAACTCGTCGAAGGCCCCTCCCTGGATCCAGCGGGCCACCACGACCAGGTCGTGCTCCCGGTCCACGTACACGATGTTGGCGCCGGAGCCGCGGTGGGCGAAGCTCGATTCCGGGGCGCTGGGGTACATCTCCCGGCCGGTGTTGAGGAAGTAGTTCATGAACCCGTAGCCGGGGTTGGCCCCCGTGGGCGTGGTGGCCATGGCCATCCACTCTTCGGACAAGATGCGACGGTCGCCCCAGCGGCCGTCCCAGAGGGTGAGGAGTCCGAGTCGCGCCTGGTCGAAGGCATTGAGGAACATCCCCCCTCCCCAGTGCCCCCCGCCACTCACCGCCTGGACGTTCCGTCCGTCGAGGGTGATCCACGAGTTGTCGTAGCCGAACCAGCGCCATGTGGGTGAGGCGCCGATCACGTCCATGACGCGTTCCCGGAGAACCTCCGGAAGCGGGCGCCGCCAGACATTGGTGGCGGCCAGAGCCAGGACGTTCACCCGGGTGTCGTTGTACTCGTACCACGATCCGGCCTCGCGGCGCGGTCGGGTCAGCCAGGTAGAGGGATCCGGATCGGGCCGGTCGGCCCACTCCGGCTTTCCCCAGAGCGTTCCTTCCCAATCGCTGGTTTGCCGGAGGAGGTGGTCCCAGGTGATGGTGCGGTTGTGTTCCGACTCGAAGAGGAGCTTGGGGCGCCTGCCCTCCAGGTCCGTCGGCTCACCATCTCCGTCCTCCAGGACCACCGGGGCCAGGTAGTCCCGTACCGGATCATGGATGTTCCGGATCAAGCCGTCGTCGTACGCCAGTCCGACGGTGGTCGACAGAAACGACTTCGTGACCGAGAAGGTCATGTCCACCCGTCCGGGCTCTCCCCACTCCGCCACGATGTATCCATGGCGGATGACCAGCCCCGACTGGGGTCCGCGGGTCCGGAAGGGTCCGACGGCCTCTCCCCTGGGCTCGCGGCCGAACCCCATGTCGTGAGCCGTGGCGAGATCCCGGGGGGTCGTGGCCTCGCTCTCCACGGCGAAGTCGATGGCCGCGCGCAGGAGCGCGTCGTCGAATCCCATTTCACCGGGGCTTCGCCGCTCCCAGTCGGGGTGGGGCCCGGGGACGTAGGTCCCGGTCTGAGCGACGGTCGCGCCGGGAAACGTGAAGGCGGTCACGAGAACCGTCAGCGCCCGGAGCGAGATCCGGGGGTCGTGCCTGCGTGGAACGTTCATGTGGGGCGTGTGGGGATCGGGTGGTCGTTCGGGAAGCGTAAGGCTACCGTACCGCGAGAATCCGCGCCATTCGCCGGTATGTTCGGCGGGGGTGGGGCGGCGTAGTTTTCTGGATCACCAACGGGAACTTCAGGAGGACCATTCCGATGAAGCGTCTGCGCCTCGTGCTCCTTGCATCCCTCGTCGCCGTTTCGGCGGGGACTCCCCTTTCGGCCCAACGTACCCAGAAGCCCGTCCTCCATGCACGGCACTGGGTGGCCATCACCGGAAAGCCCATGGCGGCCACGGCCGGCTCCATGATGTACCAGAAGGGTGGGAACGCGGTGGACGCCGCCGCGGCCATGTTGGCGGCGACCGCCACCATGTGGGACGTCCTCTCCTGGGGTGGAGAGACCCAGGCGCTCATCTACCACCCGGGCGAGAAGCGGGTCATCGGGCTCAACGCGTTGGGGGTGGCACCCAGCGGAGCCACCCCCGAATACTTCCGTGAGCGGGGGATGGATTTCCCCCCCGAGAGCGGGGTCGACGCGATGGTGACGCCAGGGACGCCCGGAGGGCTCATGACCATGTTGGCGGAGTGGGGTCGCCTCTCGCTGGCCGACGTCCTCGCTCCGGCCATCCAGATGGCCGAAGGATACCCCATGGAGGCGGACGTGGTGAGAAGGATCCGGGCCAGCGCCGACGAGATGAAGAGCTGGCCCTACACCGCCCGCGTGTTCTTCCCCGAGGGTGAGGCGCCGGAGGTGGGGGGGATCTTCGTCCAGGACGATCTCGCCGCCACGCTGCGGAAGCTGGTGGAGGCGGAGGAGCGTGCCCTGGCCGCGGGGAAGAGCCGCGAAGAGGCCATCTACGCGGCCTACGAGCGCTTCTACCGTGGAGACATCGCGGAGGAGTACGTGCGGGGCGCGCGGGAGCAGGGGTCGTCGGTGACCATGGCGGACCTGGACCAGTGGCGGGTGCACGTCGAGGAGCCCGTCATGACCACCTACAGGGACATCGAGGTCTACAAGCTCACCACGTGGGTCCAGGGCCCCGTCCTGCTCCAGGCGCTGAACATCCTGGAGAACTTCGACCTCCCTTCGATGGGGTACAACAGCGCCCGCTACATGCACGCCCTCTATCAGGCCATGAGCCTGGCGTTCGCGGACCGGGACTTCTACTACGGTGATCCCTACTTCCCACCGGAAGAGCCGGTGGCGGGTCTCCTCTCCAAGGAGTACGCCCGCGACCGGGCCGCGGAGATCGACTGGACCCGGAACGACCCGGACGTCGTTCCCGGAGATCCCTATCCCTTCCAGGGAGAGGTGAATCCCTTCCGGCATCTACTCGAGCAGTGGGGTGAGGGCGCCCGTCCGGTGACGGAGGCGTCGGGTCCCGCCGCGATGCAGGAGTTCGAGGAGGACTTCTACCTGGGTACGACCTCCATCCAGGCGGCGGACGAGGACGGGTGGGTGGTCTCCATCACCCCATCGGGGGGGTGGGTGCCCGCCGTCATCGCGGGGAATACCGGCGTGGGGATGAGTCAGCGAGCCCAGTCCTTCGTGCTGAGCGAGGTCGACAACCCCTACAACGTCGTGGAACCGGGGAAGCGTCCTCGGGCCACCCTCACGCCGTCGCTCGCCCTCAAGGACGGCAAGCCCTTCCTCTCCTTCGCGGTGCAGGGAGGAGACAGCCAGGACCAGAACCTCCTCCAGTTCTTCCTCAACGTGGTGGAGTTCGGGATGAACGTGCAGGAGGCCGCTGAGGCCGCCAACATCAATTCCTTCCAGATGCGGGGCTCGTTCGGGATGCACGAGAGCAGCCCGGGCCGGATTCTCCTACAGGACGCCACCCCTCCCTGGGTCCGGTCGGAGCTCCAGAGGATGGGCTACACGCTCACCTTCGCGGAGCGGACCTCCGGGCCCATCAACGCCATCTTCTTCGACTGGGAGCACGGGAGCTTCTGGGGCGCCTCCAGCCACCACGGCGACGACTACGGCGTCGTGTGGGAGGAGTAGTTCGCCGACTCGAAGCGCGCATGGGATCACCCGCCGGGTGCGGGCCCGGTCAACTCCGGCCGGGCCCCACCTGCGTGAGTCGTAGTTCCTCGTCCAGGTAGGTGACGACACCGCCCAGGCTTCCGGCTTCGGCCCGGTCGTCGTAGCGGGCATCCCGTACGGTCACTTTCCAGCGTTGCGACTCCCGCTCGACGACCGTGTAGGGATAGCGGGCCCAGACGAGGTAGTACTGGACGTCGGGATTCCCGTAGGCGGCTTGCTCGATGCGTCTCAGGTCGTGCTGGCCCATCTCCGGTGGCCCGGAGAGGAGGGGGACGGACCTGTCCGGGAAGAACTCTACCCGGTCGTCCGCCATCCAGTCGTGGACCCCCGGGACGTAGGATTCTCCCGTGAAGACCTCGACGTCGGAGATCAGGGGATTCCCGGGGGAGGGCGAGACGAGGATGTCCATGGCGAAGACGTCGTCGGCTCGAGCCGCCTGGTGGACGTGCGCTCGGGCGAGATCCCTCGCCGCCACCATCAGGAAGACGTAGGTCGCTGCGGTGGCCACGAGCATCCGGGCGGTGCGTTCGCCGGCCGCCGGGGAGCGCGGGATCCCCCGGTGTCGGGCGGCCGCCAGGGTGCCCAGGCCCGCCATCCACCCCAGCTTCACGCCCCAGTGGACGGGCGCGACCAGGATCAGGGCCGAGGTCAGCGTCGCCAGAGCCCCCCACGCCAGCCCGCCGCGTCGCCCCGCCGGGCCCGCGTCCGCCCCCGGTGCCAGGAACACCGCGCCCCCCAGGATCAACCAGAGCCAGGGGTCGATGATGAAGAGGGCATCGCCGTACCTCCACGTGCCGTCGAAGGGGAGGCCGAAGCGGATCCCGTAGGTGTTCATCCAGTCGAGAAGCGGATGCGTGGCGACTCCCACGGCGGCCCAGAGGAGAAGCATCCCCGGTCGGGCCGGGTCCGCCGAGGGAGACCGCCTCCGCCGGACCCATCGATCCCATCCGAGGACGATTCCCGTGACCGTGAAGGCGAGGAGGACGAGGGCCGGCACGCCGTGCGTGATGCCCCGCCGCGTGGCCAGGGCGAAGTAGGGCCCGCCCAGGTAGCTCGCCATGTCCACGTCGGGAATGTTCGCCGCCAGGATCAGGGTGGCGGTGGCCAGCGGTGTGGTCCGGCGGGCGCCGGAACGACCGATGGAGGCACCGACCAGGGCGTGGGTCAGGTTGTCCAGAGGGTCCCCCTTGTATGAGGTTGCGGGCACATCCTATCGATCCCCGCCCCGGGGTGCGAGTCCTCTTCGTGGGGAGGAGGAACGATGACCCCGGGCCCGATCCATGGGACCTCGAGTGGCCGTGACACCCTGGATATACCACACTAGGTTCCCCCCGGCCCACACTCCGACACCGACTGCCGTGACCCGAACTCCACTCCTCTCGCCACCTCCGTCCGCCTCGCCTCTCCGCAGGCGTGCGTACGAGGTCATCTTCGGACACGACACGAGGGCCGGACGTGGCTTCGACGTACTCCTCATCGGGGCCATCCTCCTCAGTGTGTTCGCCGTGATGCTGGAGAGCGTGGCCGGGATCAGGGCGGAGCACGGGGCGTTGCTTCGAAGCGCGGAGTGGGCGTTCACCGCGGCGTTCACGGTGGAGTACGGGGTGCGTCTCTGGTGCGTGGCGAGTCCGCGGCGCTACGCGATGAGCTTCTTCGGTGTGGTGGACCTGCTGGCGGTTCTTCCCACCTATCTGTCGCTCCTCGTTCCGGGCGGACAGGTCCTGGCGGTGGTGAGGATCCTCCGCGTTCTACGGGTGTTCCGGATCCTCAAGCTCGTCCAGTACGTGGGGGAGGCCCGGGTCCTGGGACGGGCGCTGCGCGCGAGCCGGTACAAGATCACGGTCTTCGTCTTCACGGTCCTCGCGGTGGTGGTGATCGTGGGCGCCCTGATGTACCTCATCGAAGGGCCCGCGGCCGGGTTCACCAGTATCCCGGTGGGGGTCTACTGGGGCGTGGTCACCCTCACCACGGTGGGATTCGGCGACATCACGCCTCAGACGCCGGCGGGTCAGGCGTTGGCGACCATGGTGATGATCCTGGGATACGGTGTCATCGCCGTGCCCACGGGGATCGTCACGGTGGAGTTGGCCAACGCGGGAGCCGGGGCGCGCTCCTCCGTCCGCTGCACCGAGTGCTCGCGCGATGGCCACGACGGTGATGCTCGCCACTGCAAGTGGTGCGGAGCGACGTTGCCCGAGACGGAGCCGCCGTCTCCCTGGAGGGCCGGGAAGGGAGTGGGGTCGGGCGTCTCGGGGGATGGGCGGGAGGATACGTGAGCCCGGGTGCCGCGGGTGTCCGGCTCACTCCGGACGAGAAGGAATGGCTGGCGGGCCGCCACGGCGAGGCCGGGGCCATGGCCATGCGGGTGGTGGTGGAGGCCGCTCGCCTGGTGGGCGCGCACGAGTTGGTGGAGATCTCGTCCGCGCATGTCGACGGGTGTCTGTACCACGGCGACGGGGGAGTCCACTTCGCCGAGCGGCTGGTGGACGGAGCGGGAAGGGTGGCGGTTCCCACGACGCTGAACGTGGGCGCGCTGGACCTCCTCCACCCGGGTCGTGTGAGGGCGTCCGCCCACGCCGCGTCCATGGCGCGGCGCCAGATGGAGGCGTACCTGGCCCTGGGGTGCGCGCCCACCTGGACGTGCGCTCCGTACCAGGCTGGCCATCGTCCTGGACCGGGGGAGCAGGTGGCCTGGGGAGAGAGCAACGCCGTGGCGTTCGCGAACTCGGTCCTGGGCGCTAGGACGGAGCGGTACGGCGACTTTCTCGACGCATGCTGCGCCATCACCGGTCGGGCACCCCTTCACGGCCTGCACGTGGAGGAGAACCGCAGGGCGCGCGTGGTGGTGGACGTGTCGCGGATCTCCGCGGACCTGCTGGACCGTGACGTCTTCTTTCCCGTCTTCGGCACGTGGTTGGGGCTGGAAGCGGGGCGGGAGCCGAGCGCCATCGTCGGCCTCCCCCGGAGCGTCACCGAGGACCAACTCAAGGCGCTGGGTGCCGCGGGTGCGTCGTCGGGTGCGGTGGCTCTCTTCCACGTGGTCGGGGTGACTCCCGAGGCACCCACCCTGGACGCGGTACTGGGACCGGAGGGATCGTGGAGGGAGGTCGTGCTCACCGGAGCCGATCTCCGTGGGGCACTGGATCGCCTCAGCACGGTCCGGGTGGAGCCGGGCGACGCTCCTCCCATCGACGCGGTGGCGGTGGGGAGCCCCCACTTCTCGTGGGAGGAGTTCCAGGCGCTCGTGCCGCTGGTGGAGGGCCGGCGGCTCTCGGCTCCATTCCTGGTGTGCACCGGACGGGACGTTCTCCATCGGGTATCCGAGTCCGGGCAACTCGACGTCCTCACGCGGGCCGGCGTGGAGATCGTGGTGGATACCTGCGTCGTGGTCACGCCCATCCTCCCGGCGGGCGGCGGCGTGCTCATGACCAACTCGGGGAAGTTCGCGCACTACGGGCCGTCCACCATCGGGTACGACGTGGTCTACGGGAGCCTCGCCGAGTGCGTGGCGTCCGCCGAGGCCGGCGTCGTGCGGAGGGATGCCGACCTGTGGCGGTGAAGGCGCGTGTCCTGGTCCGGGGACAAGGAAGGGGGCCTCTGCTTCGGCTCACCCACCCCATCAGCTTCTGGGGCGGGGTGGATCCGTCCGACGGGAGGATCTGTGATCCCCGTCACCCCGAATTCGGCGTGCGGATCTCGGGGTCCGTGCTCGCGCTACCGGGCACGGTGGGGTCCAGCTCGTCCAGCGCGGTCATGCTGGAGCTCATCCGGGAAGGGACGGCCCCGGCGGCCATCATCCTGGCTCACAGCGACGCCATCCTCGCGCTGGGCGTGGTGGTGGCGGCGGAGCTGGGGATGGATGGACCCCCGGTGGTGGAGTTGGCTCCTGCCGCCCTGGCGGCCCTCCAGCCGGGAACGATCTACGTGGACGAGGACGGGACGGTACGGGAGGAAGCCGGGTGAGCCTCCGGAGGAAGCCCACCCGGCGGTGAGGTCTCCCGCTCAGGAGATGGGCGTCGGCTTCGCTTCCTCACCCTCGAGGGTTTCCAGCACCTGCCGCCACTCGAACTTCTCGCCCATCCCGCGGACGTAGTGGTCCATCCACGCCATCTCGCTCACCGACTTGACCAGCCGGTTCCGGGGATCGGGGATGCCGTGGCTCCGCCCTGGATACATGAAGAGCTCGGTGGGGATGCCCAGCTTCTTCAGCGCCATGTGGAGCTCCACGGATTGGGGGCTCGGAACCCGGGGGTCTCCCTCCACGACGTGGATCATCGTGGGCGTGCGGGCGTTGGTGATGTACTTCAGTGGAGACTGGTCCCAGTACGGCTCGAAGTTCTCGTACAGGAAATCGTCGCCGATGTAGAACTGGCGATTCCGCTGTACGTCACTCTGGGCGTACATGCTGATCCAGTTCATGGTGCCGGCGCCCGAGCTGATGGCCTTGAAGCGATCGGTGTGGGTCAGGATCCAGTTGGACCAGTGTCCGCCGGCGCTCCATCCCAGGACGCCCATGCGATCCGCGTCTACGATGCCCTCCGCGATGAGGTGATCCACGCCGGTCATGATGTCCTCGTATCCCAGCGTGAAATAGTCACCCACGATGTCGGTCTGGTGGGCGTTTCCGTAGTTGGTGGACCCCCGGTAGTTGGGCTTGAGTACCGCGTATCCGGCACCGGCGTACACCTGGGCTCCGTAGCCGCCGTTGAAGCGGAGGACGTCCGCTCCGGCCGGTCCACCGTGGATGGCCACGATGAGGGGGTACCGGGTTCCTTCCTCGTAACCCACGGGGTAGACCAGGACGCCTCCCACGGTCTTTCCGTCACTGGAGGTCCATTCGACCTCGGCCTCCCTTCCCAGCGCCATCTCCGCCACCTCGGGGGTCGCGTCGACGAGCTGGACCCACCGATCGCGCCGGGTCACGCCCTCGAGGGAGGACACCGTGAAGACGGTGGGCGGCGTGGTGGGATCGGAGTAGTCGATGAGGATCACGCCCGAGTCCTCGTCGCGGTCCACCCGCAGCGCGGCGCGCTCACGGGTGACCTGGCGGACCTGTCCACTGCGCACGTCCAGGGCGTGGAGTTGTGTGGTGACCTTCACCCCGGCGGTGAAGTAGATGGTGCCCCCGTCCTCCGACCAGAAATCCACCCGAGCGCTGTTGTCGAAGTCGGCGGCGAGCTTGCGAAAGGCGCCTCCCCGGGCCGATACGTCGCGGATGTACACGCGGTCTTCCGTCATGGAGTAGCGCTCCATGTCGTCGGGGGCGGAGAAGGCGATCCAGCGCC
>Ga0224501_10001614_pt1 | contig 17429 bp, 11 predicted proteins | sample SF_Oct11_sed_USG_4_FD_169105 | JGI IMG/M metagenome (GOLD analysis project Ga0224501, IMG submission 169105) | Sediment microbial communities from San Francisco Bay, California, United States - SF_Oct11_sed_USGS_8_1 | ecosystem: Environmental > Aquatic > Marine > Sediment | place: USA... | reverse complement strand
GGACTACCTGGCCATTATCGTGTCTGACATTGACCATCGCCGGCATGTCGGAAAGGTGCTCCTCCCCTATCAGCCAGCCACTCTGCAGGAGATCCCTCTTCTGGTAGCGGACAATAGTTTCATACTTCTCACTGTCCTGGCTTGAGGTTATCGCGAAGGCCGGGCTGGAGCGATAAAGAACCAGACCTTCCGAAGGCATTCCGTAGGCCAGTGGATGAGTGTTGTCGATATTCACTCTCACAGTCGAACCTGGACAGAAGAACTCCTTGGAGTCGAGGTTTTCAATGATGTTGCGGACTCCCAACTCGAACTTTTCGATGGCAAATTCGCTGGCTTCACCGAGAGTGACCAGGGTTCCTCCTTGATCCACGAACGTCTTCAAGGCCTCAACACCCTCTTTGCCGATACCGCTCCGGTATTCGGGAGGAACGGCTGATATGAAACGGCGGAATCTCGCGGGAATTTCGCCCATGATCATTCCCGCCGAATCGTCCGGCAGGATGATGACGTTATACTTTTTTATAAGGTCTCCTTTTTTTATCTCTTCGCTCAGGAGTGATGTATAAGGAAACGAGAATTTTTCAAGAAGCAGCCGGGTCCAGCCCTCATCCATGTTTCCGCCATAGTAGCGTTGATACATGCCGATTCGAGGTTTTTGGACCTGATGAGTTCCTTCCTTAATTCTGTTTTTTAGTGCCTTAAAATCAACACCTGTTTCCCCGGCAACATCTTTAAGAATCGCTTCTTTTCCGCCGGAGACGATGAAGTCTCCGGGACGCAGCCCTGAGACCGCCTTATCCATTCTCCGCACCGAAATCCCTTTATCCAGCAACAGGTTTACAGCTCTGAAGCTGTCATTCAGCCTTCCGTCAAGGACATATCCGTCGCCGCCGCTTTCAACCTTCCCTGCAACCGGCACTTGTCCGGCGAGTATCTGAAAGTCGCCTTCGATTGCCTCGTTAATCGGGTCGACCCGGACACCCATGAACTCGTTCATGGTGTGCGTCGCCAGGTCGTAGGGCCGGCTCGGCGAACCATCGTCGTCCCTGGTCCACTCGTTATCAGGGTAAAATGTTTGTCCGATCAGATTGCGGATCAACCCCATCTTGGGCTGCGCCAGAGAGATAAGAAAAGAGCCTTGCGGATAGATCGCATTATTGACGGTGAACGTTTTCATAGCCTGTTTTATCTCGATACCGGACAGAAGCAGCGTGTTAATCATTTTAACGGCTGTCAGCGAATCATGCTGGTTTATGGGGACAACGTATGCCTTGGGATTGCCCTGATCACCGCGTTCTGTCTGCCGCTTGGCTTTGAGGTAAGCATTCCAGAGCACTGTTTCCTTGTTCCGGGCTGCCAGGTCCAGCAGCGCCCAGGCTGAGATCTTCTGCTGCTCCACGATGTCCCGGAGCCTCCACCAACCCCCTGGCCAGGGATTGGGAAAGTTAGTCTGGGCTTCGTAGGCTGGAAACTGCCTGGCACCGCCGCGGAGTTGCTCGGGATGGATATACAAGGGCGAGGCCAACCTGGCGCTGGCTGACTCGGTGAGCATTCCGGCGATGTTGTGGAAGGGAGTGATCCAGTGCCATCCGAAATGGCCCCAGCCGGGGTATTGAGCGGCGTTGAGTATGCCTGATTTACCGGCTTCTTCCAGTTTATAGGCGATGTGGGCGCCGTACCAGCTGTGTTCGCGCCAGATGAGAGGATCGGCGTAGGGACGAATGGGGTCACAGTAGGGAGGGATGTATAATCGGGCACCAGAGCTTCCCATATGGTGATGATCGATGTAGGCCTGGGGAATCCAGTCCCTGAACATGATCTTGGCCGCATACACCGACTCAGTCAAGTTGATAAAATCGCTGTCTCTATTGTTGTCGTGTCCGGCATACAAATGGTACAGCCAGGGAAGGCCTGCACCTTCGTATTCTGTCCCCAGGGTTTTATTGTACCAGTCAGTGACCATGATCTGGCCATCCGGGTTGAAGCTCGGTATCAGGAAGAAGACCACGCTATCCAGGATCTGATGCGTCTCCTCATCATTCCTGGTCAAGAGGTCATAGGTCAGTTCAGGCGCCATCTGGGCGCCACCGATCTCGGTGGCATGAAGGCTCATGGACTGGCACATGACCGCCTTACCCTCCTTGACCAGCTTCTTGATCTCTGACTCCGGGATTCCCCGCGGGTCGCTGAGCCTGGCATTTACTTCCTGAAGCCGGTCCAGGTTGGCCAGGTTCTCCGGAGAGGAGATGATGACCACAATAAAGGGATTGCCCATGGTGGACGGTCCCATGTTGATGACCTTGAGCTTGCCGCTTTCCTTCTCCAGCAGTTTGTAGTAGTCAACGATCTTATCCCAACGGGCGATCTTTCTATCGCTGCCGAGTTGAAAACCAAAGAACTCTTCGGGGGAGGTGACTTTTTTCTGGGCCTCGGCAGCCTGGGTGCAAAATCCCAAAACAAGAAGCATTAGCGCAATCAAATGAAAATTGCGCCTTAATTTGGCGTTTTGTCTCATAGATATCCTCCTTGATTAAGGTGTGAGAATTCGATTCTGAAAATCTGATTAAACATAAGGACAGAAGTCTTTGTCATTCCTTGATACCTCATTACTATATTAAATCGAGCATCGATTTCAACAAAAAAAATTTTATCAGTAATAATGAGATGTTCACAGGGAAATGAAATTAAAGATTTTCCAAATGGATTTAATATGAGTATCAGACGCTTTTTCTGGTAGTGTCTTTGATTAAGTCTTGATTGACATAATCTATGGGTGGCGGTTCAGTCAAAATCTTCAGCACTTATTGGTTAGAGCGGTTTTACTGCTTTAAACTCTTCAGCCACTCCTGCATCCGTTCCTGCATCTCCTCTTCTGTCAAAACCCACTTATGGCTGGCAATTCCCCAGCAATGGCCAAACGGATCCTTCAATTTGCCGTTCCGATCGCCCCAGAATGCATCCATCATCGGCTCCATGACTTCGCAACCCGCTTCCACAGCCTGATTATAGAGAGCATCGCAGTCTTCCACATAGCACCACATACTGGCGGTGGCGCTTTCCTTAGGACCCTGTTCCCATCTTCCTGGCCAGGTATCTGCCATCATGATGTTCGAATCCCCCAGCTTGAGCATGGCATGCATGATCCCTTTGCCGTCGGGCATCAGGACAACAGGCGCGGCAAGCTCGGCGCTGAAAGCTTTCTGGTAGAAATCTATGGCCTCCTGGCAGTTTCCATTAAACCACAGGTTGACGGTGACAGTATGCATCGCTTCGGGTACGGGTTTGGGCGCTTTTTCTGGCATTTCGCCTCCTTGATTGAGTTGTCCCCGATTATCTTATCAAAAAAGATATCCGGATGATAAGAATAAATTAGAATAACTTTCGTCCTGGCTACTCAGGCCAAGAAATACCGAAATATATATAGAGATATCCCCATAACTGATCGATAAAAAAGGGAAAATAATGATTGAAGCTGGCTTGATGGGAGTCTAAAATCTCGATTTTCGAGTTCTCATTACCCTTTGCTCATTGCATCCAGGAACTCAGTGTTCGTTTTTGTCTTCGACATCTTATCTTGCAGCAATTCCATCGCTTCAACTTCGCCCAGCTGCGTGAGGACTTTCCTCAGGATCCATATCCTGTTGAGTTCCTTGTCAGGGATAAGCAGCTCTTCTTTTCTCGTGCCAGAACGGGTGATATCGATCGCCGGAAACAACCTCTTGTCAACGAGTCTTCTATCCAGGTTGATCTCCAGGTTTCCTGTTCCCTTGAACTCCTCAAAAATGACTTCATCCATCCGGCTTCCAGTGTCGATCAGAGCTGTAGCGACAATTGTCAGGCTTCCTCCTTCTTCGATTTTCCTGGCCGAACCGAAGAACTTTTTGGGTTTGTTCAGGGCGTTGGCATCAATTCCGCCGGAGAGAACTTTCCCTGAAGGCGGGATAATCGCGTTATGAGCTCGAGCAAGACGAGTGATGCTGTCGAGAAGGATGGTCACATCTTTCTTTATCTCGACGAGTCTCTTGGCCTTCTCCAGCACGATATTGGCCACTTGAGCGTTCCTGACTGGAGGCTCGTCAAAAGTCGATGCCACCACTTCTCCGTTGATGCTTCTCTGGAAATCTGTCACCTCTTCAGGCCTTTCCGCTACAAGAAGGACGATCAGGAAGATTTCGGGGTGATTCCTCTCAATGGATTTGGCTATCGTCTTCAACAGTGTGGTCTTCCCTGCTCGAGGAGGAGAGACGATCAATCCTCTCTGCCCTTTTCCTATCGGTGTCAGAAGGTCCATTACCCTGGCATTGAGATTCTTCTTGTTCCCATCCTCTAGGTTGATCTTCTCAAAGGGATAAAGCGGGGTGAGGTTGTCAAACTGGATATTTCTTCTCTGATCAAGGACGATGTCGGGGTGGGCAAAGTTAATGGCTTCAATCTTGATCAACGCGAAGTATTTCTCGCCGTCTTTAGGAGGACGGACGATTCCGGATACTGTGTCTCCGGTCCTGAGCTGGAACTTCCGGATCTGAGAAGGAGAGACGTAGATGTCGTCGTGACTGGGAAGATAACTGAATTCAGGCGCTCTGAGAAACCCGAAACCGTCATCAAGAGTCTCCAGCACGCCTTCAGAGAAAAGCATGCCGTTCTTCTTAGCCTGCGCTTCCAGAATCTTGAAGATCAGGTTGTGCCTGTTTGAGTCTTCTGTCTCATCATCTGAGACACCGACTTTGCCAGCAATTTCAGAGAGTTCTGAAATTTCTTTGACTTCCAGGTCAGCTAAATTGTACTCTTTCATTTCCCTACCTCTTTGTTGGTTTAGTTATAGATGGTTAAATTGACCAAAAGGAAATAATTGCTAAAATTTATTTATTAATAGTGATTTACAATACGGCTTCTGAGGGCATCCCCCTCCTCTTCGCTCTCTTCGAGATCAGAAGAGACAGGGGGTTTATCCTTCTTTACCTTTATGGGCAGTTCTTTCGTCAAGGCTATGGATAAAACCTCATCCATATTCTCGACGAGATGGATCTTCATATCTTCTTTGATATTCTTGGGAAGGTCTTTCAAATCAGGTTTGTTATCCAGAGGAAGAATAGCTTCCTTTATGGATTCTCGGTGAGCTGCCAGCAGTTTTTCCTTTACACCTCCGACTGGGAGGACTTTTCCTTTCAGGGTAATCTCGCCGCTCATAGCCACCTTTTTACTCACAGGAATATCGGTCAGCAGAGAGATGATCGATGTCGCGATCGTTATTCCTGCTGACGGCCCCTCTTTGGGCTGGGCAACTTCGGGCACGTGAATATGAATATCGTAGTTCTTGTGAAGGTCCTTGGCTATGCCAAATTCATAAATCTTTCCTTTGACATAGCTGAATGCTGCCTGAGCGGACTCCTGCATGATCTCACCAAGATGCCCGGTGAGCATGAAATTCCCTTTGCCGTGAACTTTGGTTACCTCGAACGTCAACAGCTCTCCCCCGAATTCTGTCCAGGCCATCCCGATGGCGACCCCAACCTCGTCTTTTTTATCGATCTCAGAGCGTCTGAACCTCGGAATACCCAGGTATTTCTCTATGTTTTTGACGCTGACTTTTTCAGAATGGGACTTGCCTTTGTCTACGACATGCTTGACCACTTTGCGGCAGAGGGAGGTGATCTCACGTTCAATGTTCCTGACTCCAGCTTCCCTGGTGTATTCCCTGATGATCCGCATGAAAGTCTTATCCGATATCTGGAGGTTATTCTCTTTCAAGCCGTGAATCTTCAACTGCTTCGACAGGAGAAAGTGCTTGGCGATCTGCAACTTCTCGTCTTCGGTATATCCGGGCAGACGAATGACCTCCATCCTGTCAATCAACGGACGGGGTACAGGCTCAATCATATTGGCTGTAACGATAAACATGACTTGCGAGAGGTCAAAATCGGTATCTATATAATGGTCGAGGAAGGTGCTGTTCTGCTCTGGGTCCAGGACCTCCATCAAGGCAGAAGCCGGGTCCCCTCTGAAGTCCATGCTCATTTTGTCCACCTCATCCAGCAAGAAAACGGGATTCTTTGTCCCGGCTCTTTTGACCATCTGGATGATTCTTCCGGGGTAGGCTCCGATGTAGGTTCTTCGATGACCACGGACTTCCGCCTCATCCCTGACTCCTCCCAGGGAAAGGCGGACGAATTTCCTCCCTGTGGCCCGGGCAATCGAACGGCCCAGGGAGCTCTTCCCTACTCCCGGAGGACCGATGAAGCCCAGAATAATGCCCTTGGGATTCTTCACCAGCCGGCGGATGGAAAGGTACTCGAGAATCCTTTCTTTGACTTTCTCCAGCCCGTAGTGGTCCTCATTCAGGATCTTTTCCGCCTCTTTCAGGTCTCTTTTTTCTCTTGATTTTTTGTTCCAGGGCAGGGATGTCAGCCAGTCGAGATAATTCCGGCAAACAGTGGCCTCCGCAGACATGGGAGGCATGGCTTCCAACCGTTCTATTTCCTTGTAGGATTTTTCTTCAGCATCCTTCGGCATTTTACACTTGGCGACTTTTTGTTTCAATTCCTCAATTTCGTTCGGTTGGTCTTCCTTTCTAAAGCTCAAACCCGTTGGAAAGACCTTCTGGCCCGCTTCGCCTAAGGGGAGTTTCCTCCGGCCAGATTTCTTCCCATCTTTTTTCAGCCTCGAATGGACTTTCAGTATCTCGCTTTCCAGGATGTAGTTCAATCTCCGGATCCTCTCCTGGACACTAATCGTCTCCAGGAGGTTCTGCTTTTCCTCCAGAGGAAGATAGAGATGAGAGGAGATTATGTCAGCAATTCTTTCAGGATTATTATCTTTTAGCGCAGGCACGATGGATTCGAAGTTGGCGTTCTGGCTGAGCTTTAAATAATCCTCGAAGAGAGTCAACACTCTCTTGAGGATTTCATTCGTTTCTGAAGCATCTCCCTCGATTTCTCTGACTTCTTTAACAAGTACCTGAAAGTAGGGATAGGTGCTCAAGTATTCAATAACTCTCGCTCTTTTCCTTCCTTCGACGATGACTTTAACGTTCTTATCATCCATTTTTATCGCCCGGATGATTTTAGCTATCACACCAACAGAGTAGATGTCCTTTGGGGTGGGATTATCCAGGGTGGGATCCATCTGAGCGGTCAAAAACAACATCTTATCTTTTTCTGTCGCCATCTCCAATGCCTGGATAGAAGAGGGGCGGCCAATGATAAAAGGTACCAAAGTTGAGGGGAAGATAACGATGTCCCTTAATGGGATCAGAGAGATGTTTTTTATGGCTTCAGATTGACTGCGGGCATCTTGCATATTTTATACTCCAATAGCCTGTTTAAGTTATTATTGAAAATTCAGTTCGCCTTACTTGACTGGATGCTGGGGGATTAGGACCATGAGATAACTTACCTTTCTATTATAGCGTGCTCTATTAAAAAGTCAACCGTCTTTTTCAGAACCAGACTGTCCCTCAATTCCTCCCTCTTGCCCTCCTTGTTGATGCTGTCCACAACTTTGGCCAGAGGCAGGCTGTTTGCTTTGGCGATTCTCTTGAATTCCTCCTGGAGGTCCTGGTCAGATATCTCAATTTTTTCCTTCTCGGCTACCTTCATTAAGATCAGATGGCTTTTCAGGTTCTTTTCCGCTTTTTGTTTTCCCTCTGTTTTTAGTCGGTCAAGTTCCTCCTTGTTCGGATTGTGTTGAGGATAAGCCGAAAGGAGGCGTCTCATGACAGCGATATGCTCCTGTTCAAGGATCGATTCTGGAAGGTCTATGTTTAACTTATCAGATATCTTCTGAATGACCTCTTCTGCCATTTCATTCTGCATGGCTTTTTCCTTGGTGGAGATGATTTCCTTCTCTATTTTCTCCCTTAACTCTTTTAGGCTCTTGAACTCTCCAAGATCTTTGGCAAATTCATCATCGAGCTTGGGAAGTTTTCTCTCTTTTATGGATACGACTTTCATCTTGTATTCAATCGTCCTTCCGGCCACTCTTTTGTTCTGGTGGCCCTTATCATGCTCGATAACGAATGTACTCTCATCCCCGGGCTTCAACCCCACCAAGTTTTTGTTCAGCGCCTCTTCATTTTCCGCGTGTCCTGCCAAGATGATTCCCTTCTCCAGAGGGAGAGCCCTTTTTGTGTTCACATCTCTGCTATTGAGCTCCACGGCCACATAGTCTCCTTCCGCCACTCCCCTTCCCTCGACCGGAACATACTCAGCCGACCTTTCCCTTAGATCCTCCAATGATCGATCTATCTCCTGAGGCGTGACCGCGACCTTTTTCTGTTTGAGCTTGATCTTTTTGTAATCGGGGAGCTCAAATTCAGGCCAGACCTCATATTGAGCTTTGATGTGAAGAGGTTCACCTTCCTTGAAACGGAAATCAGTCACTACAGGCATTCCCACCGGATTGATATTATTGGCCCTGAACTCGCTGTTCAATGCTTTGGGGACGATGGAATTTATCAACGATTCTTTCAGCTCCGGATAAAATTTTTGTTTGATAATATTTTTGGGTGCTTTTCCAGGCCTGAAACCCGGTATTTTTGATCTGGATGAGAATTGAGCAACGATATCGTTGAATTCCTTCATGACTTCGCCGGGATCAACATCCAGCTCAATCTCTCTTTTGCATCCGCTCAAAACTTTCACGTTACTCTTTGTTGTCATTTTCTACCTTATCTTTTATTCCTCAAAAAGAATGCAAATGGGCAGAGCGGGATTCGAACCCGCACTCCTTCATCAGGAACTAGGTCCTAAGCCTAGCGCGTATGCCAGTTTCGCCACCTGCCCTTGTCTCTTTCTTCGGATGGAAGAAGATATGAATAATGTGTTGCTGTATTGTAAACCTCTCAGCTTTAAGGAGAAGAGGCTTATCTTTGGAATGAGGGCGATTACAGGCATTATTTATACCATATTCCTGGATTTTTTGTCAATCAGAAAGCTTTCCGACGGCCAAGGTGAGTTCAGGAAGGACTACCTTTCCCCTTAATGTTAGGAAAACACGCGGGATGGCTTTAAAAACCTGAAGCCAACGAAATATTTATCTCCCTTCTTTTATCTGATATGTTCTGCCAGCTTCTGAGCAAGGCTGGGGTCGATAGTCCTCAGCTTGGTATATATTTCGCGAGCACTGTAGTTGTCATGGAGATTCAAGTAGGTTATGCCCAGGTTGAAAAGCGCATAGGCATGGTCAGGACGAAGCTCTACAGCTTTTTTCAACGGCTCAAGAGCTGAGTTGAAATTCTTGAGCTGCATGTGAGCGACGCCCATAACAAACCAGTAATCCGCATTGTCGGGAACGATTTCCACCAGCTTTTTATAATACTCAACGGCTTTTGCGTAGTTCTCTAACTGATAATAGATATATCCAACGCTGGAGTAGGCATACTCGTATCCTGGATTGAGCTCGATGGTTTTTTTGAAAGCCTCGATAGCATCATTGTATTTTTTGGCATTCTGGTACATGAAGCCAAGGTTATAAAAATTCTCGTAGTTATTGGGCTCCATATTGGTAATTTCCTTTGCGACCTCGATGGCTTTATCACTCATCTTGGCCTTGTCGTACATCATCAGGATCGCCCGATAAGACCTAATCGGGTCTTCAGGTGTAAGCTGTGAAATCTTTTTATAGGTTTCTTCAGCTTTATCATACTGTTTTGACTTCTCATAGGATTGAGCCAGTTCATAAATGATTCTTACCTCTTGCGGTTTCTTCTTAATAGCCTCCTCAAAAGCCGGGATAGCCTTATCAAACTGACCCAGTTCCGAATAGCACACGCCCAGTCTGTAGTATACTTCCCAGATGTTTTCAGGCTTGAACTCAAGATATTTGGCGTAGGCTTCGGCTGCCTTATCGAATTTATTCGCTTCTTGATAGGAATTTCCGATGTAATAATAGGCATCCGCGTAATTGGGGTTGAGCCCGACGGCTTTCTCCAGCAAAGGAAGAGCCCTTTCATATTGACGCATCTTGATATAGACCATGCCCAGTCCATAATAGGCCTCGTCCCTGGAGCTGTCCATGCTGATAACCTTCTCATAGGACATTATCGCTCTCTCAAAATTTCTCTGTCTGTCATAGATGGAAGCCAATAATGAATGGACTTCGATGTCGTCAGGCCTTGCGAGTTTGACTCTCTCCATATACTGCTGAGCCCTGCCCGTCTCATCGAGGAGGTCAGCGACTCTGCCTGCAAAATAGGCGCCCTCTACAGTTGTCAGGTAATCCTCTGGCTGCCAGCTCTTGAACTTGATCAAGCTCTGCTTCTGGATGGCTTTCAGTGGATTGGAAGGCACTGTGATTCTTAACCGTCTCTCGAAGAATATAACCATACCTAAGACCTGGCCGTTCTCATCCAGGAGCGGTGCCCCGCTGAAGTTTTTATATAAATCCTGGGAGATTTGAATGAGCTTCATCTTTTCATTGAACTCGACCAACTTTGTGACTTCTCCTTCTGAGATTTCGATTGCCTCGGATTCACTGGTTCCGATGGCAAAAACCTTCTTGCCCACATCCAACTCATCTGAATTTCCCAGCATGATGGCTGGAGTTTTACCTTTGACAGCGAGTAAAACGATGTTGAGATTCTTGTCCACTCCCAGAACTCCATCGATTTTTATGGCCTTTCCTTTATAATTCTTCCCTGTCACAGAGGCTGCTTGGCTTATCAGCTGATAACACGTGGCAAGGACTCCTGGCTCTACAATGAATCCAGTACCCTCTCCGACAATCTCGTTGTTCTCATTCAGGGCCATCAGAGAGAAAACAGCCTCTTTATTGCTTTCGAATATCTGTTGGGCACTCGACTGAGAATAAATAAAAGTGGTTGGCAAAAGAACCATGATTGCGAATAAAATGATATTCCTGGCTTTGATTGCGTTCATCATGACCTCCTTTAAGTTATGATTCACACCCTCCAGGCAAGAATAAAAGGAGTAAAAATAAATTTACACCTTGAGGAATTATCTGTCAAATTTTATCTTTCAGGAGGAAGCATTTCTATTTCCTAGACAGTTAATTATGGAGGTGTAACCTGTCACAGCGCCGGTTCCCCTCCATCCCAGCCAAGACCCTCCAACCCTCCTCCATGGGCTTCGGATGGAGGGGAACCGGCGCCTCATCTCTCAATTAGGTAACCAAACGCCAGATTGATTTTGGTTTAAAGAAAAATTGACAAAAATGACCATCTCGGCTAGCCTGAGAATGCAAACATGATGCTCAGGCTTATGGATTCAAAAACACGCTGCTTTTGCCCCAACGAGACCTCGGAGGGGGAACAGCTTCGCTTCCCCCCTTCCGACTGGAGCTCAATTCCATTGAGGCTCCCTGCCTCCCCTTCTCGGGCGGGATATAGAATCCCGCCCTGCGACCAAAGGAGCATGCTCCCTTGGAACCCTCACTGATTTGTGTCCAGGCAGAAGGCCGCAAATCAGTCAAAAGCGGCTCGATTCCAGGCTCCGCTCTCCTCTTCCTTAGGTCTAGGAACCGTGCCCGCTCAGCCTTTCATACGGTTTTTTCACCCCATAAGCCTTCGCATAATAAGGATTTTGTTTTCGCTGCGCAAAAGTGGTATGTTTTTAATCAACCCAACCTGAGCCCTAACTAAGATGAACAGGAAACACAGGATTCTTCTCGTTTATTATCTGACTCTCGGAGGGATCATTATCTGGCTGGGAGTCATTTTTCTGGCTCCCTATTTGAGAAGCCAGGATTCTAGCTTGAGCGCATTTGTCTATTCAGTCTTCACGCCCATCTGCCATCAGATCCCCTTTCGCTCTTTTCACCTTTTCGGACAACCTTTAGCCGTCTGCGCCCGCTGTCTGGGCATTTATTTTGGGATTCTCGGAGGGACAGGGCTCTATCCCCTGATCAACGGATTTTCCAAGCTGTCCTTGCCCAGAGTTCGAATTTTTATCATCGTTTCACTTCCGATGATTGCGGATGCCGGGGGAAATTTCCTCCATCTCTGGCTATCTTCCCACTGGATCCGGTTTATGACAGGATTTTTATGGGGACTGATCCTGCCTTTTTATTTTATCGTTGGCGTTTCTGATTTTTTCCTGAAAAGAGCCCAGGAAAAAGCCAATAGGACAGAAAAGAAGCATCATAAAATCCAGGATTGAGAAGGGCTCAGGTTGGATGGTGAAAAAACCGTATGCTCAGGGACAGAAAATATATCTTGAAATTCAAATCAGATTCAAAATAGAATAAACGAAAAGGACAGAGAAGGAGGAAGAATGAACGAACAGAAAACACTGATGTTAACTCCGGCTTTGATCGGTGGTGTTATTGCGGGATTTCTTTCGGGAGTTCCTGTCTTAAGCTGTCTCTGCTGCTTATGGATAATCGGGGGAGCCATGCTCGCCGCCTATCTTCTTGTCAAGGATTCTTCTGCTCCTCTGACTTCAAGCGACGGCGCTATTGTCGGCGTCTTTACCGGACTCGTGGCAGCAGTGGTCCAAACAGTGGTGAGTTTGCTGTTCCTTCCTTTGAACAGGCAAGTGATGCAAAGAATCATGGAAAGGCTCGCCGAGTATATGGAAGAGATGCCTCCCGGGTTTGAGAACTTATTGGACGAGACTTCTATGGAAACATCCGTTCCTAGAATCCTTTTCGGACTGGTTGTCTCCGGGGTCATCTTCTCTGTACTGGGAGCTTTAGGAGGGATCATCGGCCTTTCTCTGTTCAAGAAAAAACCTCCGCAACCTCCCCAAGGAGACCTGCATGTTCCAGAAAGCCCAGGTGATCGTCAACCCTGAATCCAATAAGGGAAAGACGCGGAAAAGATGGAATCAGATCAGAGAGGGGCTGAAGAGCTTTCTTAAAGAATTCAAGTACGAGTTCACAGAAAAACCACTCCAGGCTATTGAAATATCCAGGGCAGCCATCAAGGAAGGGGTGCAGTTGATCGTCGGTGTCGGCGGAGACGGCACTATCAATGAGATCGCCAACGGATTCTATGAGGACGAGAGGATCATAAATCCGGAGACATCTTTGGGCATCGTCCCCTCCGGGACCGGCTGTGACTTCACCAGAAGCTTGAATATTCCCAAAGGGCTGAAGAACGCTTTAAAGGTCATCACTCAAGCCCCTTCCTCTTTAATCGATATCGGAAAAGTGAGGTACAAAAATCACTCTGGGGAAGACGAAGAAAGATACTTTCTGAACGTCTCAGACTTTGGGATAGGAGGAGAAGTCGTTAAAAGAGTCGATGAAAACAGGATGGAACGAAAGGCTTCTTCTTACCTGAAATGTTTGGTCTCCACATTCATGAGTTATAAGAATAAAAGGCTCAAGATAAGGATAGACGATGAGGACCTTCCTCTCGAAGATTATCTGATCGGGACCATCTCAAACGGCAGGATCTTCGGCAAGGGGATGAAAATCGCTCCCAAGGCTAAGCTGGATGACGGGCTCTTTGATGTGGTTTTGGTGAAGGGCATGAAGATGCTGGAATTCTTCAGGAACGTTTGGAGGATCTACACCGGAACCCATTTAACCCATCCCAAGATATCCCTGATCCGAGGCAGCAAAATAGAAGCTATCTCCGAGAGTAAAGAGGATGAGGTCCTGATTGAAGTTGATGGAGAACAGGTAGGGAAACTGCCGGCTACGTTTGAGATCGTGCCGCGGAATATTCTCGTTAAAGGCCACCTCTACTGATTCTTCAGGAGGAGCGCTTTCAGTCCTTATTTTCTTGATTACGGGATTTGGCCTGAGAATAGAGAAAGCTGCAGTTTGTCAGGACAATTCTTCCTGAGCTGTCATAGTACTTGTAGATTTTATTCCTGTTCCTTATGGTTGACTTGGGATAGACGGCTTTGACTTTATTTATGTATCTTTCTGTCTCAGGGTAAGGAGGGATCCCGCCGTACTTTTTTACGGCATTCTGGCCAGCGTTATAAGCGGCCAACACATGGTCTGTTTTTTGGCCAAAAAGCTTCATTAAGTCTTTTATATACTTGACTCCGCCCTCGATGTTTTCCCAGGGATCAAACACATTACTCACGCCGTATCTCTTCGCTGTTTCCGGCATGAGCTGCATAAGTCCGGCAGCTCCTTTAGGAGAGACAGCGTAAGGGTCGTAATCGGATTCGGCCTGAATGATGGAGTGAATCAGGGAAGGCTCCAGACCATGGTGGGCGGCGATCGACCTGATCATCCCCTCAAACCTTGAGGCAGGTTGAGGCTCTGCCTGAGCATTAAAACATAAAGACAAGACAGCCAGCAGCAGAAGCGACCCAACAGATGTGAGAGTTCTGAATCTCTTAAGGCTGGAGTGTTTCATCATCTCCTTTATTTTCAGTATATTATGATGAATGATTTTTCACCCGGATGCAATCCCCTTTTGGGGTGATTTTTTCGTCCCCCTTTCATTTAATCATTTTTTCGATAATCGCACAACTCTCTTTTAAAACCTTATCCAGTTTATCGGGTTTGTTCCCTCCTGCTTGAGCAAAGTCCGGACGTCCTCCTCCCCCGCCGCCGAGCTTGGCAGCTATTTCCTTGACCAGCTCATTGGCTTTTATGCGCCCGGTCAAATCCTTGGTTACTGCGGTTACCAGGAATACTTTTTCCCCATAAGCCGAACCCAGGACAACCACTCCAGAGCCTATTTTCTGTTTCAGCGAATCAGCCAGATCCCGAAGCTCTGCGTTGTTCAATCCCTTAACCGCCTGGATGACGACGGAGATTCCCTTGATTGTCTTGACTTCTTCCTCTTTCCCCTTGAGTTCTAACCTGGCAATCTTCTGCCTCAGCTTTGCGGCTTCTTTCTCTTTCTCCTTAACCGAGTCTCTGAGTTTCTGAATCTGGTTGAGCAGGTCATTCCTAGAAGAGTTCAGAGCCAACTGGATATCGGTCATTATCTCTTCTGTATCCTGGACGTACTTCAAGGCCTGTTCCCCTGTTAGAGCCTCAATTCTTCTCATCCCGGCCGCGATGCCGGACTCTGAAACAATCTTGAACAGGCCTATCTGGGCAGTTGAGTGCACGTGGACACCCCCGCAGAGCTCCCTGCTGAAATCTCCGATGGTGACCATCCTCACTTTCTCCCCGTACTTTTCTTCGAAAATGGCTACAGCCCCTTCTTTGAGCCCTTCTTCGAGAGTGGTGAGCTTGGTGGTCACTTTTATGTTTTCTCTAATTTTCTCGTTGACGAGCAGCTCTATCTGCTTCAGCTCGGAACTGCTTAAAGAAGCGAAATGAGTGAAATCGAACCTGAACCGGGAGGCTAAGACCAGCGAACCGGCCTGTTTGACATGATCACCCAAGACCTGTCTCAAAGAGGCATGGAGAAGATGGGTGGCGGTATGATTGTTACTGATTTTCCTGCGGTTTAGAGAATCAACGGCTGCCTCGACTTTATCGTCCACCTTGATTTTTCCAGAGAGCACTTTGATTTTATGGGCGATAAGGTCAGGAGTAGGATAAAAGGCCGTCTCGACGACAGCAGAAAAATGGGGATTCTTCAAGATCCCCGAATCTCCGGTCTGACCTCCGGCTTCCGCGTAGAAGGGCGTTTGGTCAAGGAAAAGCTCTCCAGCCTCTCTTTCCTTAAGCTCTTGGACGACTTGATCCTTTTTCAAGAGAGCAGTAACCTTGGCTTCAGGAATCTTTTCCTGCTCGTAACCCACGTACTGGACGCGAAGGTCCTTTAATCTCTCGTAGATTTTCTTGCCTTTCTGTTTCTCTGCACCTACCCAGGAAAGACGGGCCCTCTGGCGTTGGCCCTCCAGTTCCTGGAAAAAACCTTTCTCCTCAACTGTCATATTCTGCTCTTCAGCCAGCTCTTTAGAAAGGTCAAGAGGAAAGCCGTAGGTGTCGTATAATTTGAATGCTTTAGCGCCGGAAAGGACCTTCTTTCCGGCTGTCTTGGCTTCTTTTACGAACTGGTTGAAAGTACGGAGCCCGGAAGAAAGGGTTAAGGCGAAGCGCTTTTCCTCCGAGTAGCAGATTTTTGAGATATAATTGGCAGAAGGGAGCAGCTCTGGATAGGCATCCTTCATGATATCAACGACCACTCCCACCAGTTTGAACAGAAAAGGTTCCTCAATCCCAACTGCGTTTCCCTGTCGGAAAGCCAGTCGGATCAACCTCCGCAGCACGTAACCCCGGCCTTCGTTGGCAGGCATGATTCCATCAGCGATCAAGAAGGTGACAGCACGAACGTGGTCAGCGATAATCCGGACGGCCACATCACCTTTATCGTTGGATGGATACTCTCTTCGCGCAAAATCACACACCTCGCGAATAAGAGGAGAAAATAAGTCAGTATCAAAATTGCTTTTCTTCCCCTGGAGTGCGACAGCCAGCCTCTCCAGTCCCATCCCGGTATCGATCGAAGGCGATGGCAGGGGATGGAGCTTTCCTCTCTCATCCTGGTGGTACTGCATGAAAACCAGGTTCCACAGCTCTGAAAAGCGATCACTCCCCTTCTCTATCAGTTCGGAAGGCTTCCCCGTTTCGATTTCTGTGCCTAGGTCGTAATGGATCTCGGAGCAGGGACCACAGGGACCGGTTTCTCCCATTGCCCAGTAATTATCCTTTTTTCCGAACCTGAATATCTTCTCAGGGGGGAGACCTATGACCTCATTCCAGAGCTTGTAAGCTTGATCATCCTCTTGATACACAGTGGCATAGATTCGATCCCCTTTGAGTTTGAAAACATCGACGATAAGCTCCCAGGCAAATTCTATGGCCTCTTTCTTAAAGTAATCTCCGAAGGAAAAATTTCCCAGCATCTCGAAGAAGGTGTGGTGCTTGTTCGTCCTGCCTACCTGCTCCAGGTCGTTATGCTTGCCGCTCACTCTCAAGCATTTCTGGACGGATGCGGCCCTCTTATAACTCCTCCTCTCGAGACCCAGAAATGTATCCTTGAATTGATTCATTCCCGCGTTAGTGAACAGGATGGTGGGATCGTCCTTGGGAAGAAGGGATGAGCTTTTGACTATTTTATGTTTTTTATCAGAGAAAAAATCGAGAAATTTCTCTCGTATCTCCTGGGACTTCATTTAAAGTTCTATTCTTCTTTTTCAATTTTTTTAGATATATCTCTTTCCATCTCTTCACGAGAAACATCCGATGAGGATTGAATGCCTGCCACTCTGAGCTTGAAGTCGTTGGGATTCGATGAATACCTCAGGCCCTGCTCGAAAGAAATCAGGTCGTTCTTATAGAGGTAATATATCGACTGGTCAAAGGTCTGCATACCGTACTGAGAGACGCCGGCTTCGATGGCATCCCTGATGAGAGCCGTCTTCTCTTTCTTGATGATGCACTCCTGGATATAAGGAGTGTTGATCATGATCTCCACTGCCGGGACTCTGCCTTTTCCGCCTTTCTCCGGGATGAGCCGCATGGATATGACAGCCTTCAGGATACTGGACAGCTGAAACCTGACCTGTTTCTGGCTGTGAGGCGGGAAGACGGAAACGATG
>Ga0224501_10001612_pt1 | contig 17455 bp, 15 predicted proteins | sample SF_Oct11_sed_USG_4_FD_169105 | JGI IMG/M metagenome (GOLD analysis project Ga0224501, IMG submission 169105) | Sediment microbial communities from San Francisco Bay, California, United States - SF_Oct11_sed_USGS_8_1 | ecosystem: Environmental > Aquatic > Marine > Sediment | place: USA... | reverse complement strand
GGCAGACGCTGGGAATATCTTGATTTTATTGATAAACCCCCAAGCCTCTTTCATGGGATTTTAAAACTTTTAGGAATAAGAATAGACGCTTAAAACAATGCCCTACTTGTTCGAATTTTTGATGTTATGATGAATACTCAATTTTATACGAAGTCATTTTTTCCTAATTACCTTTTACAAATGTGAGTCATCACTTTGTCAGCAATGATATTAATGTGGCAAATAAGCAAATAACAATTAAAAGCATTGAAAACCTGATCTGCAAACCTGTATCGATGTGTCACTGTACTATAGTAGACATGATCAATGAGCTTTTGAAGTTGGGCGTTTTACAAATGTCCATCAGCTTGGGGGTAGCCTGGGATATAGCAGGAGAGGTATAGAATTAGAATAGCATTAGATACAAGTGCTTTTGTTTGTAGATTGGTGGCTAAGATGAGAACTAGTGAGCAGGAGTGGTCAGTGACATCCTTCCCGCTCAAGCTTGATGAATGGTCCATTGCAGACCTTTCCTGGAGCCAAAAAGATGGCTTGATGCTCTATGTCAACGACACATTCCAACAGAGTGACAATACTGGGATTAAGGTCTCACGGGTAAGAGATTTCATACCGTCCCTGTGAGCTCTGTTTAGCATGATCTTGTTTCATATATCCTAACAACAGTGGTAATGATGGGGCTTTTGGCCAATGATCTTTTAAGTTGGGCCAGTCGTATACTTGTTGCACTCATATGCCGCAAACAAGAGGTGGGCGTCCTTTGTCTACTGTTGAAATAAAAAACCGATAATGGTAAGACCCACCATTTCCAAGACTGCACCATAAAGAGACTTTCTGGATGCACTGTTTTGCCTCAAAGGGAAGGCGGGCAATTGAACTTGATGAGGGTAAGACAACGTGGTGGCCAACCAAACCAGGAATCTCTGGTTCCAAACTAAACTGTACACTAACCACTGAGGCACTGCTTCATCATTTAGTACCGATATTTGACTCATCTCAGGAAAGTGTCCAAGAAAGAAGAACAAAAACTGAGAATTTAAATTGTATGAAGTTTAATTTTTACTATAGACAAGTAATTTTAATGGGCACTTCATTCTGAAATCTATCACAAAGATTCCATTTTCAATGCCACAGGCGCATCTTTCTTATATTACAATGTATTTATTGATCAAGTTGATTGTCATGATTGTATAATTTTTCTTAAGAGAGCAGGTCTGAGTTCAAATAGACTCAAGCGGCAAGTGGGCAGAAATGTAAGGTTTTCTTTTTCACGGTGTTGTGATTTTTTTAAAGCAAAACCAGGTTTGACTCTATACTTTTTTTGTGTCAACTAATCACTATGATACAAAAGACATGCGTAACTACGGTTGCCTAACTTCTGAAGTGAACAGCTCAATTAACCCAATTTAATTACCGTGATGCCAACTTGTTTTCTAGAAATCAGAATCAGTTGAATTATTTCAGATTCCCACTAACAACAACATCTATGTGGGCCGAGCATGGGCTCAGGGCAACAGACAATACTACAATGGTGACTTTGATGAGCTTCAGTTTTGGCAAACCAGTCGCCAGGAGCTTATCAAGAAAGGAATCATTGGAACTCCAAGATGTGAGTTTAGTTTTTTTTCTGATTTCTCTGAATGTGTGCGGTGAAGTCTAACTTGCAGAACTTTGGCTTGGTTCTTTGATACAATATTATCGAGTTGTGTTACTCTCAGACTAAACTCAAATATGGTAGAATCACAAAATGGGGTTGGACTCAAAACCAGAATAATTGTTTGATTGAGCCGTCAATCATCACCTCAATTCCATCACAAAAACTTCATCAGTACATAACTCCTGTTTCCGTGTTACTGCTATATCAACTCTACAGTGAATGCATGCTGATGGCTTTTAGGTAATGTCAATGGGGTCGTGATTCCTATGGACGACATCAACCAAGGAAGAGTCGATCGCTCATCAGGCCTAGATGTAGAAGCTATTGGTGATCCTACCACTGTTCCTGGTCTTATTGGTAAGTCCTCTATGACCAATACATGTGCATTACCGACCTCTATCAATTTCCACGCTATGTCTAAAGTAAATAATCTCAAGTCAGACCCAACATTTTAAATTTGACAGAATAGGGCTGTTTAATTTTATGTGGATTGTTCATTACAGGGTCCACAAAATATGCTGCTCAATAGTTTTCCCTGATTCAGACTTGAGACTCAATCATAACAATCAGTATTAAATTGAGTAATATATAGTGCTGTATGTATTTTTATCTCCATTATCGTTTTATTTTTAGATAATGGTATTGAGCTAAAGACAGGCCAGGCTATCAATGCAGGCTCTCACCTCTCCTGTCAGTCCCGACCTAATGCCTGTATGAACGGTTTTACCTTGAGGTTCATGATGAAGGCTTCAGCATTGAGAGCGAATTCCTATATAATCTCTAGCAATCCTGCTGAGGTGGCGTACGGACAGGGTAAGAATATAAATACTAAATATTATCATTTTGCCGCTAAATCTACACTACAACACTGCCGAATGGGTATTACTCCATACAATTTTATTCAACCTTTCCCCATTGTAATGTGCATGCTGTTATCTTCTTTCACAGATGGTAACCTCTATGTGCGATACCGTTCGCCATCCGGAGTATGGAAATCATCCTTGTCTGGACTGGAGGAAGGAAAGTGGTACACCATTGATATATCTTGGGACCACGAGAATGGTATGACAGTCTATGTCAATAATGTACAGAGAGCATGGCTTCAGGTAAGTTAACATCCAGTTTTATCTCCCCATTGAAGTCCAGAGTGTTCTCGAAGTCCTCACACCATATCAGAATTCACCAAAGCAAATGAAAGAATATTCATTAAGAATCGGTTTTCTGTTGTGATTCTTAGCTTGCTAATATAATGATAGACCTTATTTTTGTATCTACTGACCTGTAAGATACATAACAGAGAATATGACGTATATTAGTTTTATTGTGTGATTGTGGTTTTCATTGATGACGTGTAAACAAATGGCTTAGGTTGACTGACCCCAACCTCCCAGGACCATCCATTCAGTCTCGTAGCTTGTGCTTCACACTGAATCAGCGGGTGCTCTGGTAGAGTGAAGCTGGCCTTAGGCATAGTCAGCTTATGCTGTGCCAACCGTATCCAGCAGCGGCCTCGTTGCATGATGTAGTTGTAATAAATGACTGACACCCATCCTCGTGGATAACTAACACTCTTCCATATTCTGGTTAGCAGGCATATTCATAAAAAAACTGATTTATTTTCAGAGAAGTAATGAGCCAATCACGAGTTACAACCCGACTGATGATTTCTTCATCGGTCAGGCTAATCACAACATGGCACAACGAGACCACAGCTCAGACTTTGTTGTTGATAATTTGGAGGTTTGGGATGCTAAGATAGAGTTTCTCCGAGCATGTGGTAGTCTTCCACCCGCACCAGGTATGCGAGGCGAGAAATTATTTGTTTCGATTGAACCCTGTGGACTTGACTTAAGTACTCCATCCAATGTTAGTGACTCTTCTACACCTTGGACTGAGAAAAACGAGTCAATGTGCCACGCTCCCCACTAATTACCCAACTCAAATGAGTGTTACTCAAATTCCCTTAAATACAGCCAAATCAAATTCATTCCCAGCGTGGCAAGAAGATCAGGATATCTTTATGGAGACAGATTGATTTGCTCGTGAGGGGTGTAACTCATGTTTGAAGTTTATTTTCATTGCAGTTTCTTACGGTTAGTTGCGCTGTCTTTAGCTTTAATGTGGAGTTGTCCTTCCTTTGAGGGAAGGACCGCTCATGTGTAAATTATCATTTCTGTCTAGTCATAAATAGCTGTACTCTACATCCCGATTGCACATTACATGTTTCATCTGGTGACTACTACATGTGTGAGTGGTAATACTGACTCTCTGACTATTGTGGCTAATCAAACCGTTTGGTGTACAAGAACTCAAACACTGATTAAATAACCATTCTGTAAACCTGTGGATGCACGCCCTGTGTAGATAGATGCCAACCTTCCGTGTTCGATTTTAAATAATGATATCCTCCTGATAGTGTTTTATTCTTTCAGAGCCCGTCCAACATGATGCTCTATACCCTCCCAACCAGCAGGGCTATATCAGACTCGTCTATTTGCCAACACAGTATGACATCACTAATGATAAGTGGGAACAACTTATAATCAAGTTCCAAACTCCAAATGAGGAAGGACTTCTTTGGTATAATGTTGACAGTGACGTCAAGTCTTACGTCTATCTAAAGGTATATCTACAACTGTAACCATACTGTCTTCTCGGTGCGAAGAGATAATATATGTTTAATTTCTGTCAACTAAATGTGCTTTCTCATCCAACAGGTAAACATTATGGGACACAGCCATTTTAATTGACTTAATTTTAGTGACATTGAGGAAAGATCCTTTTGTACTACATCTAATGATTCGGGGTTTAAACCCCATCTCACTGTGAATGTGAACTTCTCACCTAACTGCTTGACCCCAGCACCCCCACATGAGAGCATTAAGCAGACCCACTGAATGTGATGGCTCATGTAAAATAATAAATAGTTAAATTTATAGAGATAAATTCAGTTTGGTATACCAATCTTCATTCCCTATTGTCAATATCATTCATTCAGGCCCAATGTGCCTGCCACTAAGCCATAGCTTCACCCTTTAGAATGGTCACTGCGTCTCGTGACTGATGTCACATCTGTCAAGAGTCATTCTGAAACTGATGTAGGACTACTGAGTCATACAATCAGCATTTCCCTAGTTTTATCATTATCAGACTTTCATGTATATGCCCCATAGAGGAGGTAACTCTGTGAACGGTCATCATCATACTTAAAAACTGATGAGCGATGAGGGTCAAAAACTGAGTTGTTCCCGAACTCCGATATGAGGGGCGTCTGTTTCTGAGCCTAGTATTCTATCCGCGTAGTCATAATTTCATTTAGTCTTGATGTATAAATCACTTCAGAGAAGAGTGTCCAGCTCAGAAACCTGAAAAAAATAGTCTATGTTATAGTTTGTGGTGCATAGAATACAAATACGGCTTTTTATTTTTAATTATTTCACAATAAAGCGCATCATTCTCTAAGCAGGACTTTAACCAAAATAAGAGAATTTAGGGAGTTTAAAATCCATTGGTAATGAGCACTTACGACAGAAAGTCATTTTAATGGGCACCTTATCCTGCAATGATCAACATTTCACTGCCGTGGGCCCAGGTTTTGTATAATGTTATGTATTGATCAACTCGATTGTCATCATTGCATCATTTTTCTTAAGAGTACAGGTCTGAGCTCAGACAGACTCAAGCGACAAGTGGGCCGAGAAGTAAGGGTTTCTTTTTTCACGGTGCTGTGATTTTTTTGCGCAAAACACCATTTGATTCTGTATTTTTGGTGTCAACTAATAACTATGATCGCAAACACAAGTATTTTAGTGCTTGGTGCTTAATTTTTGATGTGAGCCGCTCCACTAACCTTACTGAACCGACAGTAGAACTCCGTCGGTGAAAATCCGTTGGTCCAGAGAGCAAGAATCTTACCGGTCTTTCACTCATTTAGGATGGTCAGATGTACTTTGTCATTGACGATGGGTCTGGGTCTGGTCAGAGGACTACTCGTATCAGCACTAAAGATTTCTCCGATGATCAAATTTACGAGCTGAAGATGAGATCTACCAATGGTCAAGTAAGTTCTGTGCTCAGCCGTTTGTCGCACCTCTATATGTGTGATTCATGGAGTGTCTCTTATTGTGAGGCTTGTTATGCATGTCTCTACTGTCTCATAAGGTCCATATAAGACCCATAAATATAGAGTATAGAGTCTTCGAATGCTGACAAACTAAGTACTTTATTCAATGACTAAGCGGACGGGCGAATGAGCGGGCCACCAACTAGCTTCGGTCCCTAAACCACTCTCTTTAATAATATGCAATTCTGCTCAGGCTATTGTGCAACCACAATGCACTCAACATTACTCAGTGTCAAAGGCTCTAATCTTGAGGCCTATCAAAGGGAGGTAATTATTATTGTCCAATCATATGTCACTACAAGTGTGACATATGGCATAGAGTTAACAGAGAGGGAGAATAATTCTATTCTCACGGGTGTCTTGTTGTTGGGGGTCATCGCTCTGAACAGCTATAACACTGAGAATTTGATACGATTACATGTATGAGAATGAATGATATATAAATGGTGTGATGAGAACCCTGATATTTTGTTGGTTTAAGGCTAAAAGGAAGCGCGCTGCTTCAGAGAATAGAGTAAACCATTTTGGTTCATTCATTTATATTGCCGCCCTCTAACTGTGATATTTAGTAAAACCCGACGTAAACCACTCTTCTCTTTAAATGTCTTCAATTCTATGCCATTCCTCATACATGTGTATACTTAGTTCATTTTCATCAGGGATAAATGTTTTGTTATCATTTATTAGAGTTGTACCCAAACTCAAAAATCATTTGATTACATAAAAGGTATTAAAAAACACTGGTATTCCATCGGCTAAACTCGTTATTTCATGTTTCTGAAAAAAATAGGACAATGACTCCTGACTGAGATTACTCGATGCCTCTACTACTGTATTTGATATATGATAATTTAACGTCCCGACAAAACCCAATTTTGCTCCACAGATTGAGTTCTACATTGATAACAACAAAATCCGCACCATCGACACTGGCCGTCCAATCAGATTCATCCGAGAAGACTTTAACATCGGAGGTCACAAAAACCCTGGCAAGGTCACTAATGGTGATGTCAACGTGAACATGGTCGGTATCATCAGCGATGTAAAACTCACAGGCGACAAAATGGATGAAGGCGGCTGGGATATACTTGAGGAGATATGGGCTAAGCCTTTCCCTGGTAAGTAAATAATTTGTTGGTGCCAAAGAGAAATGTTTTTAAGTTCATATATTTTTGATACCTCAATGAGAAATGCAATATCTCTTTTTGTGTTTTAGCGTATATTCGTGTCTACTGTGACATGGTGTTTGAGCCTCCAATTGACCCAGTTCTGTGCGATATCGGTGATCAGCCAATTACTTTCATGAGCAATGAGACTTACATAACATTGAATAAGGAGAAGCTGCTGGGACAAAAGCCGTCTCTCTCATTGAGGTTTACCACAGTGGAGCCAGACGGTCTGCTGCTATTCTCTGGCCGCCGAGACATGGAATACTTCGCTCTCGAGGTCTATGACAGAAAGCTGTGGATGGTTACTGACGCTGGTTATGGACCAGTCAGAAGACAGGTATCCTAACATATACTGCACTTCCTATGCCTGCCCACAAAGTAATTTCGCGTGAAAAGGTGAAACAGCTGTCAGGAGTGGTGCAGAAATTGGACTACTGAGTCCATCTGATTCAGCGTTTCCCGTGGTGAATCATTAGGAGACTTTCTGCTTACACCCGTGTGCCCCATAGAGATGGTCTATGGGTAAACCTCCTTTGTTTAACGTTGCAGTCTGATGCCGATGAGGGTGTCCAAGAGGCAAACGTTCTTACATGGACTGGAAATCGCACCAATGTCTCCCGGTCCGAGGCCCAGTTTGCTTTCCACTAACAGCCTGCCTACCAAATTGTGATTAACAAATAGTGTTACTCAGTTGAGCAGTTCTTCGATAGTACGGATATCAATTTACAAAGAGTTTAGTGAATTGTGACTGGTTACCCCTTTACTGTGATATAAGCCTGATCCATATATTGCAGGTATCACCTGGTGAAGTGGCGGACAATGTGCCCCATTCTGCCCAATTCATTTTCAATACTGAAATGGATAAGATACAGGTGTTCTTCGATGGTGAGAGAAGGGAAGCTGCTGACATACCACTGAAGGGTGCATTGCCATCAGAGATCCTACGAGACAGTACACTGTATCTAGGTGGTGTGCCCGATTATAATGCTATACCCTGGCATATCTATTCCAGAAGTGGCTTCCTCGGATGTGTGGAGGAAGTCCAGGTGAGCTGTCGTCTCTTACCCTTTTTACTGATTTTAACTACTGGTAATCCTGTGAAATAGATTTTTGTTAAGTAGAAGAAAAGTCCAGTTTAGGTTTTAGAAATTGGTTTGAGATTTACTTACTCAAAATAGCGGAATAACAGGTTAGTTCATTGGCTAGAGTGCGTTACTTATAATAATCATTAGAGTCTGAGTTCAAACATTTGGCCATAGTGGGCTTCTACCCATGAAGTTTGAACCGTTAACATACAAGTATTTCCTAGTTTCGACCGCTCCGGATTACACCTCGGGCTTATGAGGTCCGCTCAATTGGAATGGTAGTCCAAGAATGTCGACCTCATACAAATGAAAAGCAGTTCATTCATGAGACAGTTTTATCTAACCTTCAGGTGAACACCCTCTCCTCCCCACTACAAGACATAGTTAAGGAGCAGAACGTCCGAGGCGTGGTGGCTGGCTGTCGTTCATTCGCTGATCATTGCTCGGATAACCCATGTGATAACGGAACGCCGTGCTATAACAGTATGACTGGATATTACTGTGATTGTACTGGAAACAACTACGGCAATTACAAGAATTCAATCTGCACGAAATGTGAGTACTCACCGCTATAAGACTATAAACTATTGACTAGTGAGTGACTAGTGACTAGTGACTAGTGACTAGTGACTAGTGACTAGTGACTAGTGACTAGTGACTAGTGACTAGTGATTAGTGACAAGTGACTAGCGGTTATACAGTGGATAAAGATCGATACCGCTCCCCAGTTGTTGAAAATCCACCTCTACCTGCTCACGAGAGTGTGGCTCAGTTCTCGCTCGGTGGTGTAAAGCATGCCTCAAGTTGACTGACCCTTAACATCCTATAAATTTGAGAAAGGCAACAGGAAACCATTAATAACACCATGAAACCAGCCAGTCACTGCGCTGATGTGTCGTGAAACACCTTCAGCCGGCAAATACAGCATCAGCATCTCCATTGCCTTTTACAGTGACAATGGTTGGTAACATGAATGGAGATCGGTATTATGACATTGATCTGAGACGAGATATCCGTAGTCATGTTAATGATATCTCAGTGCGATTCAAGACACCAGGAGATAGCGGTACTTTGTGGATGACTGACAGTCCTCTAACTGATGATTACATGAAGGTCTTCCTGGAGAATGGTGAACTCAAGCTACAAGTCAGCGTCAATGGAGTAAGTACCTATTAGTATAAGCTTTTTGCAGTATCCAATCCCAGATAACAGAAATTGCTCCGTGGGTGTATTGGCTGAACCGTGGCAAACCAATTAAGTTTACTCTGAAATTCATCAAGAAATAAGTGATTTGTCTTATAGCATAATTTGACCTTGTTTCAGGTTTTAGGCTATAACAGATACCAGAGTCTACCTGTCTTAGTAGAAAGCAACCCCGCTGGGTTTTTAAAAGTTTATTAAGTGAATCTGTCTTGCACCATTTTCACACAGATTGGTTCATTTCTCATTATGATCACTGCAGCAAGTGACTGTGGCTAGCCTGCCTGGCCGATATAATGATTTGGAATGGCACACTGTGAATGTCAGAAGAAGGGCTAATAACATTGATTTCTGGGTGGATGACGAATCGCCTGAATCTGGTAAGTTTCTGTGACTCCTCCCCTCAATAACTGTGCCATCACCCTCAATAACTGTGCCACCGCCCTCGATAACTGTGCCACCGCCCTCAATAACTGTGCCACCGCCTTCAACAACCGTGGCACTACTGTCAATAATTGTGGCACCACCCCCAAACAACTGACTCTAACCACCTCTTCCAGACATCACAGCCTGTAAGATCCTGCATCCGTACTATACCACATGTTTTAGTTAACATCGCTCTACATGGTAATCTCCATAGATTTCACCCCGGGCGAGCGTTAAATACACTCTTCAATCCAAAACACACTACACTCCCATCACAGTTGCTGTATTTGTCCCGTTATCTGGTGTGTTGGGTGTAGCATCATTCTCTTGCATGGTAATTACCCGAGTGGTTTGATTGAAGGTCTGCTCAACACAGGTATGGTAGAACCCTTGTAGTTGACAGCTTGTAGTATATTGTTTACACTGACCAAATTATGCTTACCGAGGCTTCGGGAATCATGTAGTGGGAGTCAGTGACTCACTAGTGCATCACTATTAGTAGTGAGTGACTTAATATAAATAACTATCATGAAATAAAAATTACTCTTGCATCACGTGAAGAAGGTTTGTTATGCTGGTTCTTGCTGTACGCCTCCCTGCATTCTACCCCAGCTTGGACTCCCTCCTCCAGCGCTGTCAGCATGAAGCTACTCCTGTCTCCATCAGTAACTAGTTCATCTTAACTTGGCGATTGTCTCTTATAGTGGACCTTCAGGATGAAGACTTCTATATTCGCATCAAGACCATTCGGCTGGGTGCGGATGCACCTAATCCAGGAGAACCTCCGTACTTCTTTGGCCACATGAGAAATCCCATTATTGATAAAGATCCTAAAGATGGACAGCCACCATTCGTCGGTGAGTTGCCTGGTGTATACGCGAGACCCATAACAAAGTCATGCAATGGAATGAGGCTGACATCGACGCACCGACCATGTCGGATAAATCATTTGCTCACTGTCTCTGTTAACTGACGGTTTTTCTAATGTAGATCCTTATGAGAAAAGGATTAACCTGAACAAAGTCACTGTTATGACTCCAGATGCTCATCTTCAGCTCAGAAATGCTGCCGATGAACTCAAAGCTGACTTCAAGGTAGGATTTGTGCATCCCCATTAAGAACCTCCAGGTAGTGAGAAGCATCTTTTTCACTGGTCTTAACCTGTATGCCCACAATTCACACAGCCAGCCATGACTGTTCATAGTTTAACAGTACTGCTGCGTGTCACTTGAATATTCTCTTTTTTCCATAGGTGGTGTTGAATTTCAAAACGAAGCAGACAGAATCGTTGGTGTTATACCAGCCGGGAATGACCGGATCAAACCAGCATCTTACAGCCATGTTACAAGATGGCTTCCTCAATGTCAGGTTCAACTTTGGAGGTGGTGAGGAGGTGGTGAAGATACCGCAGCGTAAGTATCATTTCCACAATCTCAACGAGTGGCCCAATTTTATGTGATTTAACTACCCTACCACCTCTGTAGAGAGCCACTGTGGCCAAATGGTTAGAGCGTTTGTCACTGGTGCTTAAGGTCCTGGGCTCAAAACACAGCTTGTGCACGGGATTTTTCAAAAACTCTTCTCTGTTCATCCAGCAGTAAATGGGTACCTGGCTCTCTTCAAACCTGGGGAAGGAGAAAAACGGCGAGGAAGAGGAGTGGCGCCCCGCCCGACCTTAGTTATATCGGGTACAAGTTGGCTCTTTAACAGCCACTTCCCCGACTGTCATTTGGGCTATGGGACAACCTTCACCTTTACCACCTCTGTGCAGATCATTCTCTTATCGAATACATAAAATTCATCTACTATTTATACACCATCACCCTATCTAGACATGAGAAGAAACTACTTGCCCACTGGACTAGCAACCTTGGTTTGAGTTCTGTTCACAGTAGGCCATCGTTGTGGGTGTGAGCTCCTCACATATATCCTAGCTCCAACAAGCCTCAGGCTTAGTGGGTCCGTTGAATTTTGAATTTTTGATAACACCTAGTACCATAACAGGTCTGTATTAAGTTCTACAACAACAATGGTTGATCTTTTAGGGCGACTGAGTGATAATGAATGGCACACCGTAGAGATCTATCGTAAAGACATAAACACTGTGCTGGTAACAGTTGATGAACTTCCACCTGTGGAGAAGAAATTGTCATCCGGTATTCTGCAGTTTGATCACTCCAACGTCATGTATCTTGGAGGTAGGCTTTATTTCTTTTCGCGGATCTAAATGGTAGTTAGATTACCTAAAGCGAAGCACTGGACTCATTGGGTACTCTGGTAGAGTGTAAGTTGACAGTGGATGACTCAACTTGCACTATACACCTCACACATTCTCCACACACCCCTCTGCTCATAATTAGTAATGAGAGGGTTTTATGTACGTAGTACTTTTTAGCGATTAAAAGTTGTGTCCAGGTTAAATGTTATGAACTCAGATATTTTAATTTGTAGGAGTACCTACTAGCATTCTATTGGCCTCGGGGGCAAGACCTTACTTCACTGAAGGATTCAGAGGTTGTCTGGCTACATTCGTTAGAAGTAGAAAGGTTTATGATCTGGCCTTCAGCGAATACCAGACACCAGAAGTGATTGCCTCCAAAGGTATAATACCTGGATGTCAGGAACCTCCCGAGTGTGTGGAGAGCCAATGTCAGAATGGCTGTAAGTGTTCAGCCGATGGATCCACATGTGACTATTCCATGCTACCGTTCTCTGGGGAAAAGTGCGAGTTCTTTGCCAAAGGTTTCACGTTCAACGTAGGAAAGGTACCTGGTCAGGTGACCTACCGCTATATACCACCCGAATCAACCACGAAGGACCTTATCAGCTTTGGGTTCATCACTTGCAAGCCCAATGGTTTGATGGCAAAAATCTCCGGAAGTAATGCGTATGAATACATCAAAATCTACATGCAGAGTAGCAGGGTGATTGCTGAGTATGCTCTGGGTTCTCGCGCCGGAATTGTCCAGTCTCAAAGGATTTACGATGATTCTAAAGTTTACACTGTTCAGTTCACACGCGAAGGAACCAAAGGCTCGCTGAAGATTGTTGCCAATGATGGCACTACCAAGGAAGTCATTCCCATCTCAGTCATCACCGGTGACAATGTACTCAATGACCTCACCACCTTAGAGATTGGAAGTGAGTGGGTAAATGGAGCATACGTGAATCCCTTTGAAGGCACAATCTTTGGTTTTAAACATAACCGCATCCCTGTCTTGGAATTGGCCAGTAACCTGCATTCACAGACCGCCGTGAAGCGCCCAGGCACCCAACTGGTCACCGGTGATCACTTGGCACAGTTTGAATGTCAAGCTACGCCCGTACCACTCTGCAGAGCGGGTTTGAGGCCCTGTCAGAACTTTGGTGTCTGTGAAAACGACAGATGTAACTGTAGCCTCACTTCCTGGACCGGACCGACGTGTGAGACTGAAGACTATGGCATCTATTACGGCTATAACCAATTTGATGCGGGTGTATTAGTCTACGAATACCCTCAAGCGATCACCACAGATGAAGATTACTTAGCTGTCGGGTTCATGACTTACGAGCCCACAGGTACGATATTCCGAGCTCAGAGCGCGGATAACTCTCAGTACTACCACATCCGAATGGTCAACGGCAAGGCTCAACTCGAGTACAACTTAAATGGTGTACCTAAGGTTATCACTGAAGATAGAGCTCTGCTCAACTCTACGGAGTCAATCTACCATGTGATCCGCATGAACAGAACAGGCAGTGACATTACATTCTATGTCGATAACATGCAGATTAATGTTACTGACGCCAGCATTGCCGGCATCCCATTCAGACACCAGAAGGTACTGACAGCGGGTGGTATTTACCGAGACAACGGACAGATCGATGATGATTTCAACGGTATTATCGCAGGACTTAATTACAACACTATCAAAGTGCTCGAGCTGAAATCCGATAGGCATCAGGTCCGGATCGTGGGAGACACCGGTATCGCTCCTCATCCATTCAAACTGAAATTACCTCCCCCGCCTGCCTGTCAGCAATGCGCGAATGGAGGCAGAAAACTCAAAAATGGACTTTGTGACTGTACCTACACCACTTGGGGTGGTACATGCTGCGACACCCGGGATCATCTCATGCACGGGTTTCAGCATAAAAAGTACGGAGAGAACAGCGTGTTAGTCTACACTAATTCTGAGATCGGCGGAACGAACATCGATGATCTGTCCGTGGCATTCAGAACCGCTAAAGGTTGGGAAGATGGAGAGATTTTGAGAATCGAGAGCAAAAATGGGAAGCAGTATGTCATTATTGAGACTGTGGGGAACAATCTGCAAGTGCGTCATAACATCGGCGGCCAGGAGTCTGTGGAGAGGTACAATGATGACATCAGAGACCACAATGATCATGTGGTCCGTCTGCATAGAGTTGGATCCCACGGTAACATCACACTGGATAAAACACTCAGAAGTGTCATCTTCTCTGGAGCAGACATCTTTGATTCCAATGTGATTTTTGTCGGTGGCAAGTTGTCAAGCAGCGGTGAGGTCACTAATGGACACTACGGCTATATCTGGGGCCTTAATTATAACGGGTTTGACATTGTGGAAACTGCCCTAGTTCCTCCCTCCACTGGAATCCAGGTCACCACCACCGGCCACGGTAACTTTGACATCGTCCCTCTGCCATTCCCAGCTCTGTGTGATAAAGGGTCAGTGGAGCAGGGCTGTGGGGCTGAGGTTGTGGCGCCCACTGCGGCTGGAGGAGCGGGCGGAGTTATTCCTCAATTCGGTTCAGTGACCGCCGTCGTTGGTGGCACTGGTAGTTTAGCGACTGGTGGCCCTGCTGTCTCTATGGGAGCAATCATTGGAGCCATCATGGGTGGCCTGCTTATGTCATCAGCCATCGCCTGGGCTGCATCCGGTATGAAACCAGGGTTCATCGCGCTGTCTAAGGGAATGGCTGGAGCAGCCGGTAAAGGTGCCTACGTGCCGGTGGCAGCTGGCGAGAAAGTTGGTGCCTTCCCCTCCTCAAATGGTGGTGGCAAGTACATCGGTACCATTGGCATGGAGGAGTATGGAGGAGGAGGAGGAGGCATGGGTGGCAGCCAGGCTGGTAGCCGTCGCTCTCAGTACGAGGAATCGTTCAATGAGTCCCGCTTCGATGCCACAGACAATGGAATGGCTAATACAGCCATGATGAACGGAATTAATGGTGTAAACAACATGAACAGCATGAATTCGTACAACAATCAGTACAACACAACGAGCTCATCCTGGTTCCAGCGTAATGAGACATTGGAAAATCAGCATGGATACGGCATGGGCGGCACCATGGGATCGACGTATGGTAATGGACGGGCCGGTTACGCGGGCTCGGTGGCTGGAGGTAGTGTGGCTGGCTCCGTCTACGGCTTCGGTACGGTTACCAACCCTGAACAGGCATTCATCACACTCTCTGAGGACATCGCCGTAGATAACGTTGTGCTCACGGCTGATGGCAGATATGTAGTCACAGGATCTAACCTCGGTCCTCCCCAGGTCTGGAACACCTCGGTAAGTACCTCCATGCTGGCCAAGGCCAAGACCTCACAAATGTTGGACTATTCAATATAAACTCTCCTTTAGATCTGCTGTATCAGTGATACCATCCCGTGTACCTACCTACTCTGAAAAGATATTGGTCTCATCTCCAAAATGCTTTAATAGTTGGCGTTAGGTGTTTTTTGGGTTTTCAATGTCATTTTGCCATCATTGTAGAATGGTGAGATGGTGACTACTATGAGAGGTGACTTTATGGGATCCACGGGTCTGCATCTGGCAGCTAATGAGCAATATCTGATTGGTGAAACCATGGCCGAACAAGCCGCAGTGGATATGAATGATATTCAGACTGGCAACCATATCCCCATCAGAAGGGTGGCGGTAAGTTGTCTCAGCCATACACGTACTGTGCGGAAATAAGTATTCACAGAAAAGCTGTTAAGATGATATGAAATCATCTTGTTCAACATGGAGTGCTCCACTAAGTCAATGGCTTGTCTTCAGGATGGTGCATGGTTAGCCTTTATTTAACATTGCAATCCGAATTGAATGACAAAGAAAGCACACAAACATGGAATTGAACCCGAATCACCTGGTCCAACGCCAACTTTGCTATCCACTAGACCCATGTGACCCATGTTGTAAACAGGACTCTGACCAAAAAATCCTTTCCCATCCTAACTATCCCAACCATCCCATTCTATCCTAAGCTATAGCCAGTTGACTATCGCCCTGATGTTAATTCACATGTCAGCCAAAAGGGCTGTACATGTATGTGATTCCTATTCTCTTTTTCAGGTTTGGGACTTCAACACTGGCAATCCACTGCCTATCGCGGTGGACCAACTCTGTACCGCTAGCTGTGTCTCTAAAGATGGCTACAAGGTTGTAATGGCCATGACTGATAAGTTTGGTGGCGGTACGACCATTAAAGTACTCGATCTTCTGTCCAATAGAGTGCTGACTGAACTCACCTATCCAGACACCATCGGTATGTACCACATTCTCACATTAGCATGACCCCAGGGGTGTCTCATGATACAAATTTATACTAGGGATTGAACTTTTAAAAAATAACTGCATAAAAATAGGCTCGTTACAAAAATAACCGCTTACTAAGATTTTCGTTCAGCTTTGCTAGTTAATCCTCAAAGATTCTCATAGTGTATTTGTTAATCAGTCCCTGCCTGGCACAAGTACAAATACCATAAATCCAACCAAATTATTGATAAACAGTTGCACAAAGTGAGAATAGTCCAAGAAACATGGTCCTCTGCTGAGAGAATCAATGTGACAATGAACAACAAAAATGTACAAGCTCTTAAATAGGCATTTTCGGACAGCTAACAATTGTTGCGCATTGCCCTGCTGCTAATTCAACACACCGGCAATGCACTGTACCGCTCGAACATACGCGTGGGAGTTCTCTGCTCGATCGGACGAGTTGACCGAACCCGTTAGGATGAGGCGACTCAGCGCTAATTGTCCGTTAGCAGAGAAATACATTGATTCGCTGTCACGGTTGTTCAGGCAGACTGACACGCTCGATGTTCGCTTTTTTATTTAGTTGCCAATGTGAATTTTCGCGTTCGTATGATTTCAGTCTATTTGGCTAATGAGCAGGCCACCCGAATTAAAATAAAATCTTTTACCCGACGTGTTAGGACTATGTTAGCTTGTCCGAAAACGCCTAATATTTCACCCATGAACTCCAGTTTGAGCCTGCATTTCTCCGGCAACATTAGAGTAAGATTTCATCAGGGGATTTTGAGGGACATTTTTGTTCAGGAATCACAGACTCATCTAGGTTGTCCCTTGTCTCACTCGCTCACTAGTAAATGGAATTGTCTTCTCAGGTGTGGCAGATTCCGCTTCCTGTGTCTTCATGTCACCAGACGACAGATTTGTGGCCGTAGGATTTACCAACTCATTCGATAATAATGCTAACTTCATCGTCTTTGATCTTCATGATAAGAGTGGTATGTTACTATGACTGTACATATTTTCACCATACATGTGTCATTTCTATGAAGGATGTTAGACTAGTGGGGTAGCTTGATGGTAAACCGCTGGGCCATCCGTGAGAACATATAGGTTCGTATCCCGGTGGAGTGTTGATACCGATCCGATTGTGGTGCCTCATGCTAAGCTGTAGCTGATGAAACGACAAATATCTATCCGGGCATCATCACCATCATAATGGAGACATGTAAAAGGAATAGGAAAAATAGGGTATAGTGGATTATACTGTGGACTCTACTGTGTGCTAATTTGGT
>Ga0224501_10001611_pt1 | contig 17468 bp, 5 predicted proteins | sample SF_Oct11_sed_USG_4_FD_169105 | JGI IMG/M metagenome (GOLD analysis project Ga0224501, IMG submission 169105) | Sediment microbial communities from San Francisco Bay, California, United States - SF_Oct11_sed_USGS_8_1 | ecosystem: Environmental > Aquatic > Marine > Sediment | place: USA... | reverse complement strand
CTCCTCCCTAAGACCGGGGTATTTCCCTCATGCTTTACACAAATGGTTTAACCTTCGTCCAAAGCACCATCACCCCAAACAAAGGCAAGCTTGTATAATATCTATCATTTTATCCGGGTCCGTGATGCTTTAACCTTGTATAGAATGTCCTGAATGCTGATGCTTCCCACTTTTTTACAGGAGCCTCGCCGTCCGTTCGAGCAAAGGAGAGGCCAGGGCCGTCCCATCTAAATTCTCTTGCGCCTAACTTGCCAGCGGTTCCGCAGCGATCTGCTTCTCTCAGCTACTCTACTGATGATGTGACCGGGCTCGACGGAACCAACATGGAGGGTGAGTGATTTACTTACCATCTAACTGATTAGGTGTCCGAGTTACTGGTTGACTCTCTGGCCGAATGGTTAATCCATCAACCGTTGATTGGATCTCAGATCAATTGCAATGTACACATATTTTTCGTTCAACTCGTAACAACATTTGTGCGACAGCCAGGCTTGAATGCAATGCTCAATTACTGAGTGGTAAAATTGCTTTTGGCATCATCTGCCTCATTTAACAGGGTTGGAAGTCTCTTTTCCTGATTCCAATAATTCCGGGAACTTCCAGAAACTGACATCCTCAAGTGGGCTAGTTTAATGGTAGAGCGCTGGTCTAGCTACCACGAGCACCTGGATTTTAATCCATTGTAAATGTGAACCTCTTACAACCAACTTAGCTCAAAACCACTCGGAGAGAGATGAGCGCCGTCAAGCCGTTATAAGAACAGGAAGAGGATGAAGCGATACAGCTTCTCTTGCCCTCTGGTCTTGCCGAAGATCACCAAGGTCATAAGTTTTCTTAATAAATAAGAAATTAGCCCGTCTGTCACTTAATGGCTGTTTTCAGGTTACACGTCCATGGAGGCAGACACCCAAAGTGAGCTCTCAGATAATATCTGTGAGATCGAATCCGACTGCGAAACCGATCTTGAGGGTATCGTGTCGCGGGTCAAGGCTGAAACACAGACAGCGGTCTAAACAACCAATTGGATGACACCATGATGACCAATGAAATGACAGTTTGACAACCAATGAAATGACAGTTTGTGCGACAAAGAATTTCTCATAAGATCTCAGAACTACATGACGAGACAAGTTTCATGACAAACTATGCGACTGTAAAAAATTGTTTTCTACGCTCACAAGCGCCTACCAGTAACCATAATCGTACGCGTCCAAGAGCTAAGCTTGTACATTGGAAAAAATATGTAAATAAGCTTGTTTCTACTGTAACTGATAAACTTATATAAATTTATCTAGTAGTTGTGGTGCTATGTACTAACTACATTATAGTTCACCTTGGACTTGACCTACAATTTGTTTCAGATGCATGAAATGCAAACATTGGACTGATTACTAGTTACTAGTGGTACCCAGCCGCGCAGTCCCTTACTCACCCTCAGTCGCTGTGCCATTTTTAGACTAATGTAATGTTATTATTGTCCAGCCATTTATATTTTCTAGTGAAATACGGAAAGACACAAATATTCTTAGTGTACATATCATGTCTCTGGCCAATATGCATTCTATATTTTGTTGATCGACAATTGAATTAAATAAAATAACAAAGATTTTACACACTCCCTCGTTAATCTTTCACAGAGTACTGGTTAATATTCCCCATAGAATGAAATTCATTTGTTTTACCTGTAGCCCTCCGTGTTGCCCCATTTCTTGATCTCATTTTATCACTCATATCTTGGTTAAACCGTTTAGACCCTTATTTCACATTCTGACTAGTCCACATCATGACTGATTCACATCACAGGAAAGTCTAACGACAACTTTTGCGCACTCATCAGAGCGGTCGTATTAGGCTTGATGTTAACTTAATTCCAAAAGGATAGCATCAGAACTGGCAAAAGAAACTGTAGTCAGTATTATTCGTATAAACTGACGGTTAATTATTCCAGTCCAGAACCCCAATTTGCACGTTTTTCAGCCAATCTTAAAGAAGGGAAGATAACTCCGCAACGACTCGGTCATAAAGCCGTCGACGATTTTCCAGCCGGCAAGTCCTCTAGTGTGGCAGCGCCTTTAGTAACACTACCCATGTGATGAAAAGCGTGTTTATCTTTCTCTGCTAAGGCAGAACTAGAAATCAATGAATACTTCCTGATTACTGTCTGCTTTATATATCTATCCTGAACCAAATTAAACCTTGCAGTCTGCAATTTCAAAGGAAACCATAGTCTTCCCAATGCTTTAATCAAGCCACTATTCAGCCAAGTGCACGTGCACTTACCATGCACTCCCATCGATACTTCACAGAGAAAACAATATTTATAGCAAGCAGTGGAACCTCAATGCTTCTCTCTTAACCCAGGAAAGGATCACCTAGACTATATCAGCATGGGTAATGCAATTGGTTTTATAGCACGTTCTGAGTTGCCACACTTATTACCCATGTTGGTATTCTTTTTACAGCCCAAGGGGAAAATTAATGTACCTCACTGTCTGTCCTACTCCTTTGCCCGGGTTCAATTCCCAGCCGCTGCAGAGTATTTCAAAGGATATTGTCCCTGGTTGATCACACACACTTGGAGAGAAGATGGGCGCTGCCAAATTGTCACAAGCCCATCTAAAGGATAGGAGAAATCAGTAGCGAGCACAAAATATTTGGAATCGGTGTCTTGGTCAGTGATCATGATTGTGATAAGTAACCTAGTTTTGAGTATTGTGGAGAGGGAACCAAATGGTTTTAAAATCACTGTAAAACAGCCGATCAGTGTGCTAGCATTAATTTGGTTAGCCACTTATGACATATATAAGAGGTTTCTGTCACACTGGTACAATGAATAGACATACAGAGGCCAGAATTCTGGCAGCAAATTTTATCATCGCAACACTGTTTACACATCAGCCCTGTTATACATTAAAATAGTCAATTATGCAAGCAAGATAACATAATCTTCTTACGTTGACACCTGGATGAAAACTGAAAAGGATATAATCACTAGTCTGTAATGAATGGGGTGTTGGAATAGTCAAAGTGACTCGGTTGCCCATACATACAAGACGCTCCCATCTTCCCAGAGGTAAACGTCCTGAGGCGATAGCTTGCCTAGAAATTAACAATATGATGGTTGTTTACTCCAGCCCGTTTTGAGTAGACGCTTCCCAACTCACAGCCCCCTGATTGGCTGGAAAAATGGAGTGGTGAACAGACAAACTCTGGATGGATTGCATGAATAAGCTATGGGGGTGAAATGGGCCTTCAGTTATTCGCACTTAAGCAGTTAGTTCTCATCCTTGGCCTTTTCCACCCAAGGGCTGCTATACTCGCTCCTGGTTTGTTCCCTGATTTTATTCCCTCCCCACTGTATCCACCCCTTATTGTATCTGCTCCCCATTACATCCACTTCTTATTCCGACTTCTAGCGCCTGCACAGTTATAATCCCCAGCGAGCTGATGACCCAGGGTCAGTATTTCGGAAGTAAATCTTGTGTCCGTAGCCCACGCGTGGCAGTGCACAAAATCACTCATCTCCATCCTGACCTCCTATCGATCTTGCATTAACGCCCACTCCTGACTCCGTAATCCAATTATGAGCCATTTACAGTGACTGTTCGGGGCTTTAACTTTTCAGTCCCCAATGGAGCGGACACGGTGATGGTGAGACAATGGTTAAGTGGCCAGTCCTGAGAGAGAGAATTGTTACAGGCCGGCTCAGTCCACAGTTGGCAGCACTGACAATTGACCTTTGCCGTGCTATTTTGAGTTGCGCTCGGTTTTCGACATTAAAATGAAGTAGATCCACCCATGGAGTAGCTAAGCCCCTCTATGGTGTATACCATGAGCTACCTGTGGAATAACCTTCTCTATGGGGTACTCCACGAATTCGGTATAGGGTAACCTTATTTATAGGGTATACCATGGACTACCCATAGAGTAACCTTCTCTATGGAGTACACCTTGGATATCACCTTGAAAACAAGTCTCTAGCCTCATAGTGCTATTGGTGTTTAAGAATCTATAAAATATGATGCGCATGCAGATTTAAATCTGGCTCAAACCCGTAAAACATCGGTCTGTGCCTTGGCTTTCTGTTACATTTCAGTACAGCTGCTAACTTTTCCAGTACGACACACGAAAAAACCCAGGCTAAACAATATTGTTTTGGAGCTCCAATATTTCCTCCAGCAGTCCCTCTTTGTTCTACATAGATTAAATTGAACCGTTAATCCCTCTACTCATATGGCCATCACTAATCGCCCTAACGCCTATAGTTGATGTTTAAATCTCACGTGACCATAGAATCTGATGAGACACACTTATTTTATTTTTATTGTTATGCCGCACTCATCCACACCGGCGAACGCATCTCCACCCTTTTATGATGTAAGCCAACTGTCAGACATATGAGCGGCTCATTCTCGCAGTGGCCACCCAGAATGACTAGGACTTGATATCAGGATCTTAAGAGGTCTAGCCAATAAGCTATCCCATGCACTATATCCAAAATTGCACTGATTGAGCTATGCCACTATCCAAGTAGCGGGCTGTAGGTCAGTAATTAGTGCTTAGATATTCTCAGTGTGTCAAGGTCATCACAGTTCATCCGTTGCCTCACAATATCTAATAAATTTTTCACCCTTCACAATTAAACTGTTTATTGAATTCCCAGCCCGCGTTAAATTCTACATATCATATATGGAGACAATGTATTGAATGAAGGGCTTCACATCATTGGTCGATATTAGGCAGCAGTCAGCCTGAATCCAATATCCAATAGCTCATTTGTGCTGATTCGTTGGTTGCCTGACAACACAGGCTGACTTGGTAAGCAGTCAGTTTATACTCCTGTGTAAACAGTCATTCTCATAGGCAGCATGCCCCCTATAACTGCCTGCCAATAGAATCATAACTCTCATCATTGTCAGAACTTCTTCCAGCTACAAAAACTCGGATTAAAACCTGCCACAACGGGAACATGGGAATCAGAGTGGTAAGTATTTTTCTATGCAGAACTTGGCGTATAGCTCTATGTGATAGCAAAGAGTCACCTTAACAACTACTACACCTTTAGGCCATATAGTGGGTAAAACAAACTATCCCAAATACTCCATATTAACTTGAAAGCTATACAATCAGTAGGCTATTGTCCTTGCTTGCTGATGCTATAGCTTTTTAAGCATAGTTTGGTTCTATGACCCTATGACAGGTCCATATTAATCTGAAGTATATCGGAAAAAATGCAAAATCAATTACAATACCTCAGCAGGACACGCATACTATCATCTGTTTAGTGATGATTGACACCAAAAAAGTATCGAAGCTGGTCATCAGTTGTTTTGTTTTTATAAATTGGGGAATTTTATAATCACTTTATAGCAATTTTTCACCCCCTCTGGGGTTCCTCTTCACCAGAACAATAGGCAGTTCATAATTATCCGCAGCTCCCTGCGTAACAGAGAGTCCAAGATAAGGTGAGCATGCAGGATGGTATACTGTATTCAGTGAGGGGAGCTACTCCAGGATCATCATATCTCACACTGGCAAGGTTCCCATGTAGACCTACATACAGTTATGCCTACGCCGTACCTTATACTGTGACATTGTAAGGTAGTAGTGGTCAGTGCATGTGGACTGATAGGATGATGGAGTTGATGAGGCCGGGCCCAAAATGAAAATAACAGTTGACTCACTGCACTGTAGACTATGGGCTGTGTCAGGCCGTTTTCATTAATGGTAGCATAGAGAGATAATGGAGGGGCAATCGCACCGGGGGCTTTCTATTTGAGGCTCTAAGCAGGATTCCTGTTGTGTCGTATCCTGTTTGTATAATGGTGAGTCTCATCTGAATGTCAAATCCAGCAGTCCATAATCTGATATCATCGGTGATACACATATGGAGAACAGGCCAATGAATGTATAATCTATTCATTTATCTATGATCAGACCTTGGTGATTGAACCAGTGAAGGAACCGAACAATCTATTGATACCTTTGATTCCATGTACCAACTATTTCATTGTGATTTGATGTATTGATTAAAGTTTATGAAGAGCATTTATATCCTCCACCTTAAATATCTGAGCAGCGGGCAACACGCGCGAGTCTTTTTTCTTGCATACGCGGTGCATTTCCTGTTATAATCGAGAATCTACCCCGGTGGATTAACCATGGTTAACCCGCCGGGGTAGATCCTTGTTTGTCCGCCAATTACGGCTTAGCATGGAGCACCAAAAATTGGTAAATAACAGTGCTCTACCTCGCAGTTAGGCCTGTTTCTCTTCTAAGCTAGGATTGAAGTGAGCTCACCGTGATGGTTATTCAAACCCAGGATCTCCAGATTGCCGGCGGGAGCCCACCTTCCTACTACTTAGTTATCTGATATTCCCCTATATCTCTATCATCATCGATAACTGGCTTCCTTACTGTCAAATCTTCAGTTGAATTGTATGCCGCCTTCTGTAGCAGAGAATTCCTGAATTTACAGCTACTGGAAACGCACTGGTCACCCTTTAATGACATTCTCCAGTGAATAGCTTGGGTAAATCGCCCAACCATCAAACTGCCGAGCTATAAAACTGAAAGCTTGTCTGCGGATTCACAGTCCAGCGAGTATCAATTAATAGTTATGTCTGTGCGTAATGGTAACCCCCACTCGATACTGAATATCAGATGATCTACTTATATCTGGCGTATGAATACTTCTGAACTTCTAAGCCTCCAGGAAACGCCTGGTGATCTGGTTTTTTTCTGTAACGGGGCACAGTCTCACACCCATGCTAAGAATTGTAAGAGAATGGCCCATCGGTTGGTGTAGTTGGCCAAATACTATTAGGAATAGATTTGTCCTTCTATCCTCCTGAACAACCCTTAGGCTTATGAGTCCTGTGTAATAAGATGGTTATACGCCGGTGTAAATACCCAATAGACACGAAGGATGGCCACCTGGGTAGCAGGGTAACTCAATGAATGGCCAGAGCACCTGGCTTAGGGTCTATAGATCCTGGCTTCAAGATCCGAGCACCCACTGTGAGAATGAGCTCTTCACTTATCTCTACATCGCCAACCATTCCAACAAGCTGCGGGCTAAGAGATCCTTTAGATAGGACGGCCAAGTGCCCTAAAAAAAAATGAATTGCATCACACTTGGTACTTCTGCACTAAGACCCGGTAGCCAATATTTGGGTTCTATAATTTGGTTAACAGTGATTGCCTCGATTGGTAATTCGCTATCCTATAGTGCTTAGTAATTCTCCTAACGCCTTCATTTTGATTAAATTCATTATTACAATAGTCGGTGGCACTGGTGTTACTGCTGTGCGAATACACTAGTTAAAAAGTCAAAAGCTCAGTGCTGTTATTGGTCAATAGCTAGCTACCTACACCGGGTATAACTAGCACCAATCACTCACTGGCTATTGTAGCTATGAACCTGCGCTTGTTTGTATGATATAGGTATTTCTGTGTGTGAAATTAACAGAATTCATCGCGTATTAGCCTGAATATCTGATTGGGATGTGTTTGGATTGATCGCTAATGCGGTCACTCGACTCTGGGGTCTGTCAATGTGAGCTCCTGATATTATTACCAGCTACTAGATGTTTTTCCATCTCCTCCAGCCACCATTTCTTAGTTCTCTCTTTTTCAAAGGACTCCATGTTGTCAGGCCATGTGTCCAGTTATCACGGATACGTGCGACATAGGCTGCCCTACCTATGCTTCCTGATCCAGACCTTCCTTTTGTTGCTGGAGATGTGAACCGCCTTACGGATGGTAAAACAATGACCATGGGTTTGCCTGGATAAAATGTTACTAGTAGGTTTGCAGTCGTCAAATCAGCAACACAATATGCGAGTATAAGACTCTATACTTCCACGAGCATAACATCACTGTATACAGATTGGTTCACATAAGGGATTAAGCAGATCACTAATCAATGCTTCCATAGAATGCGCTGCTCCGCAGCGTGCAGTCCTTAAGGCTCGGGTAAGGCATAAAGTTAATAGCCATTCATTCATAATATCGTTAGTTAGGTCCGACATTCGTACTAATTATACCCGGGTCCTAAACGCGGCTTTTGTTCCAGTTATACAGAGAGGCCTAGAAATGATTAAGAGAATATGGATTTTTAGTCATAGCCAGATAAACCCAGCTCAGTCAGGCATCTGCCTATTGATGCATGGCTAAGCCTACACATGTAGACAGCATTCTCCGCACATAAGCACTGCTGCGCAGTATCTCGTGTACAGGTGTTGAGAAAAGCAATAGCGACCGAATAGGAGAAGGTGGCATCCAGAGCGAGGAACCAGATGATGATGCTGTAGGGGTCATCATGGGGGGAGTAGGGGAAGGGACAGACACAACGAAAGCAAACAATATCCCGGAAAAGTGAGCCAGAAAACCCACAATGCTAAATTGGGCATTTCCAGTCTCTAAAGATGAGCCCTTGGAGATGTCAGCAAGTATTTGCCTTCTTTATATACTGGTATGCAGACTTTCAGTGCACATCGAATGACAGACATGATTTTGGAGCGAGACCAAACTTGTGGTAATCGAATTGACTCAGGTATCTCACTTTACTACTTTTACAAAGAAGAGACGGAAGTCATTCCAACTTTAGGGCAAATATTCCACAGTTCCTGATCTATTTAGCCCAGTCAGTTAACTCACCAAACAGTCTATTGAGTTTTTGATAGTTTTCCACGAAGCAGAATTATGATTGGTTGACTGAATAGAAATAACTATATAGCCTACTGTGATGTAACCGGCTAGTGTTTGTACTTTGTATTCATTGCAATGTTATTTGTTAGTGCTAAAACTTAGACATTACAAATGAAACCTGGTAATTTAATAATTTGTGGTTCAATAAGCTTCGGAGTTCAATTGTTGTTTTTTGTACATGAAGCACACACTGCTTTGAGTGAAAATGCACTAAGATTAGTTGATACAGAAACCTAGAAGATTGGTAATTTCCACACTGTTTCAGCCATAGAAGCCTTTAAAAACTCGCCTAATCCGATTAACTCGCTGTCACCATAATTCCTGCAAAACCTGTCCATAACGACTAAGCATAAGGTAAAACAACAACCGTCAAAACAAGAACTGCCTCAACAATTCTCATCAACTCAATGTCTGATGGCTAAGCTCATGGTAACAACACCTCGCCGAACGGGCTGGTGTAGGTAGAGGGCGCTCCGAGCGTATTGGACAAGTTACATTAGACGAATATCTGTGCTTAATCGGTGCCCTGATTGGTCAATAAAGGGCTTTGTTGTCAGTCCCTTCCTTCATGTTGGTACTGCCACACTAGACGGTTTGCCGTCTGAGAAATTATCGACGGCTTCACGACCGAGTCATTACGGAGTTATCTCTTCTTCTTCAAGAATGACTGAAACACACACAAATTGCCGTTACTGCGCTCGAGTAAACCATTGTGACAGAAAGAAACTAACAGTTTTTAGCAAATAATACTCCTTCCAATTTATTTCGCCCATTTTAATGCTATTTTTTGGGATTCAGCTGAAATCTTAGCTTAACTAAGTACCGGCAATTGGAGATAAATCTTCTTGCATTTTATTGCCGATTGCTTCTACCGATTTGGCTGATTTCTAAAAATAGCTTCATCATTGGGCAAAACCACCTGGAATAAGTATTAGTCGCTAAGAATGTTAGTTAAATTGGTTTATTTCAACCCAGAGCCCCAATTTGTACGTCTTTCAGCCATTCCTAAAGAAGAGAAGATAACTCCGTAATGACTCGGCCACGAAGCTGTCGATAATTTCTTGGACGGCAAACCATCTAGTGTGGCAGTGCCATATCACTGGTTACACACGGTGGATGAAAGTCGAAATACAGAATGCTGACTTTATGGAAGGGCCGAAGTCCACTAACACATAATTCGGTGTCACATTCAATGGGAAGTAAAACACTGAATGCCTGGTAAAGGGGGTGTAGGTCGTAGCAGACGATCTTTTTGTGAAGGGGCGGTTGGAATATCTGCAGACATTGAATAGGCAGAGTTACTCTGCGGGTAATGGAAATGACTTGTGAAATAACGATATATTCTGGCTGCCATGGCGGACTTATAGATACCAGGTGAATGGACCAATCATTGTAATGTATAGACATAATCTTATGTCTAGTTTAGCCAGAGACACAACGCCTTTATATCGGCTGCGCTGATTTAGTCATATAGAGGGAGCTGTTTACAAGGTTGTTCGATACTAGGGGAGATAGTTCATGCCGTTCCGATGGGTAAGATGCTCGGGGAGATAACTAATTGGCTAATGATGTCTCATCGAATCACTCAGTGTGCTCTCTTGCACGCGCCATCAATTCCTTCATTGATTGTCGAGTTAGGCTTGCTACTTTGACTCGCGGTTTAACTCCTTGCGTCGGAATAAAATCCCCATTAACAACTCGCTACGAGTGCGAGACAATCTCCTATCAAATGCGATTTCAGAACGATGTAATAATCCTCTCTGAGAGGTCAAAAAATAAAATAATTTAACTTATATCTAACTAGTGAAAATGGTAATATTGCCACATGACCAGTTAATCTCAGCCTAGTTATTTATATAACCGGAAACAACAGTTGAGCTTACAAATTACCTCGCCTCGTAGAGTTTGACATCACAAAAGCTCATTCGCAGAGCCGAGTAGGACGGGTTTGGTTGAGTAGTCGCACGCTATGACCACACAAAAAATGATTAAAATACAGGGCTCAAAGAGAGACTTCATAGAGCCTATGTTGATTTCGATTTTTTGTCTATTTATAACAAATTGTAGTTTGAGACCTGGTCATCCATTTTAGTCACCATAGACTGCAGATTATAGTGGGCCAAGTTTTATCATTTTACTAGTGAGTATATTGACTTTTTTTTACCAAGTCCAGTTTCTCTATTCTCAGGTATTTTTACGGACTTCAAGTTATAAGTAAAGATGTATAACCACATTCCATGAGGCCAGGATACTGGGCTGGCGAGTGTAGCAGGAACGTAAAGTACCACTTCCTTATCTTTTGCCCCAATAACTATAAGGTTAATTCGTGTAATGGACATAATTTTAGCTCCTAATAGACATTTCACAGTGTTAGTAATTGGTTGAGAGTTCATGGCGGTCTCTCTGGGGATTTTTACGCATTCATAATCTCAGCCATGCAAACACGGGAAAGATATATTCCACCCGCGTCGAATGATTTTAATCAAATCTGTCGGCCGACTTACGACGTAATGGGATTGCCCCCAGAGTTGTATCTTTGCAACTTTAATGCAATTTCCCAAATTGTTTGAGGCGGCATGCATGGCCAGGCTCACTAATTTTAGCTCGCCATACTAGCAGGAAATGGATAACCAAGCTTGTTTATTTTGAGCCTGGGCTATTTTTCTCTGCAGGGACTCAATTTATCTAAATTAATGAATAATGTTTTATATTCCGCAGCAGTTGACCATTCCAAGGCAGTTCATATGGCCTAAAGCCAAAAGTGCTACCCATAAAGCCACCGTTTCCGCTTAAACTCTACTTCATATTATACCCACTGGATCATTATTGGTACAGTTACACTTTATAAGTTATAAAATATGGCAGCGCGTATGAATAAATTATCACTTTTATCGGATTAATTACCGCCACGCTTTGAACCAGCTGAACTGAAGCACCTTTAATGCCACTAGCACCCCACTCCAGTGTGTAATACCTATCCATAGCTGCAATGATTAGGCTTTAAGCAGTAGTCACTTATGCTTTAAGTCAGCCTAAGCTTTGTTTACTTAATGCAAACTTTAGTGCCGTTGATTATAAGTTATGTAAAGAGAGTTATTTTCTGATTTAATCCATTAGATTTACATTAGGTTTAATGTTAGTCCGCCAACTGTATGCATATGTCTATATAAGACTGAACTTGATACAACTTCAACCCGTTACTAAGCAGGTGTGCTGGCATCAAACCTATTGGTACAACTACTCTCTCTCATTCATACACGCATATTTTAACTTGTAACTATTGTAACTATACTTTTAAAATTTCGACACTGATTCTGTCGTTTGTGAGATTAGGAATTTGAGTCATGCCGATGTGCCTTCTTTTCATGGGCTACTCTCAGTCTTCCTAGCTCCAAAAATGCTTTTAACCTCAAGCTTACAGCTCTTGCTGTTTCGGAGCAAGAATTGCCCCGCTCCTGCACCTAACCAGACGACGGGGTTGGAGCTCCTATCCTGATGTCTGTCAAGCTCCAGTCTCCGTAGTTCCTAGTGCTTCTAACCAAACCTCAGGCTTAGCAGATGGGATGCCAGGTGACTGAGTAGAACAATACCAAGACATTTCATCAAATTCATATCAACATTCGGTCAATCAATTATCAGCAAAGAACAGGAAGGATTCCCTGCATCAGGCTTTCTCAGTCCCCCATTCTTATTTCCTGTATAACCTCGGGAGAGTACTGTATTAAACTAGTAATTAACTCATGTAGATATTAGCAAAGCAAACACTGAGAGCGGACTATGGCTCGCGCGTCAATGCTCCATAAATACCTCGCTAATCCTCTACCGGACTGAACAAATTCAATCTCGCGACTCTGCGATTCAATAGATTAGCTGGAAAATCGGTTGACATTTTCTCTCTGACCTCTACACTTTCTCTACTCAGAGGATTGAGAGCACATGCACTAGGCTTGCACTAGTGGTTTTACATTGATTGTATCTGCCAATGAACTACATCGCGGGATCTGAGAGGCGTAGTTTGCTGCCAACTAAACCCACTGCCGACGGAGAAGTTCCCATCTGTTGGTTGTATATGTTTATAGGAGATTGACTTAATTGGTTGGGAGGAATGTCCTTGACTTTGGCTTAGTGTGATCCGGGCTTTGTGGTTATAAGCACAACTCAAGCTCCATATCAGCATCTTAGTATTCGTTGTGAGAATGATAGAAGTTCTTGAAAATTTAGTTATTGTGTTAAATCCGGGGTGCTTTGGTGAATAGTGCACTGAGTGGGTGGGTGACGGATCTGGAGTTTCTGGTTTGGCTCCCGGTTTGAGCGTCACTATATGGCTTGTCTCATTCTCATTAGATTTGTATTGCAGCCCATTTAGTAGCCCTCTCTAACTTGGCACATAACTAACCATTCTGCAAACAAGCCTGGGGCTTATTGATGGTATCTGTGTTAAATCAAACCATCCGGTTTTATCTCATCGTAACAGCTTTATGTTAAAAGGATTAAGGTGTATCTTTGTACCACGCATGAGCTTTGAGTGAGATTGTTTAGCGCAGACAGCGAAAGCCCTCTCAATCACTCATACCTACAGGCTATGACTGTTGTTGTAATGGAAAGCTACTTAATGATTGCTCTTATAACTCCCGACCTATTATAGAATAAGTTTTGCACAATTATCGCTTGGTGCCAGGTAATTCTATTAGATTGTAGACACTTTGTATCTGCCAATAACCAGAGGACTACAGGTGATATACAAAGGGTTACGGCATGGTAGAGAATCGTTCTGTACCGTTTTCATGAGCACAGCTTTTTCTTCTTCTACCAGCTGCCTCACTGTGTGAGGACATTGGTGCAAATTCTGGTTAACCCCTGGTCACATTAGTTTAGAACAGTGTTTATTTTTTGGGTAGCCGTCTCTCCCTGTTCTCGTACAGTCCTCCTTCATCCAAATCTGGGATTGGTGCTGAGCTGTGCTTGTTGGTGGAGTGGTATACATCTTTGTTATCAAACCTCAACACAACAAAATAAAAATACATACATACAGAAAGATAAAGCAAGGATCATATAGCTTACCGGGTTTGGACTCCAAACTTCAAGAGAATAAAGGTCGGTCTCAAGGCTAGTCTACTACCAGTATCTCATTCATTTCAAGGTGACTGATCACTAACCACTGTAATCATAATCTTTATTCCGAGGAATTATCAATTCAAGAAACAAAATCACCCAACTTACCCCTTGATTTTTTTAATTAAACTGAATCACAAGGCAATTAATGGAGGTTAACAGGCTCATAGGAACAAAAACTAGATTACTGACATCACACACTAACAAGCATTGTGAGGAAAATATGCCTCAGCGCTCTGTGCCGTGAGAAAAGCATGAAGATTATTCAGGCTTTGAAATCAGTGACATTAAGAAAATTTGATTTAATTCGATTTTGGACATGCATCTCACTACAATCCCATAATCACTTTCCACTTCAAAGTTGTCAGTACTCCACTTATAATTGGGACAGCGAAACAGGTCAGTCATTAAAGCACTGGGGTTGCAACCTTGAGACCCTTGGCGTGAATGGTCATGGTGGACCTCCTTGTGAGTATCAGCTCCTCGCTTCTAATGCTCCAACAAGACTTCGGAAGTCCACAAATAATGGTGAATAAGTAGAGTATAATTTTTAAATAATTATTAAAAAGACTATTGTCAGTTGTATACACCTTATTTTAAATTGAGAAAGAGAAGGCAAAATCATTGCCTCTCTCCATTATATCACAACAGGGTGACTATAATGAAATCAGAGGTTGCCTTTCATCCCATTTAATGAACTTTCAGAAGATATTGATAAAAAACTGACCATCAGAAAGGCTCACAGAGTTCAATAGAATATATCGACTATTCTATTTACATAGCTTGAGCTGCCATAGACGTGCAAAGAAGTTTTCAAAGAAGCTCAATTGCAAATAGATTTCGCCCTTAGCAACGACAAACTTATGTGATAATCCAGCCTGGCACACTCCAATATGTAATTTTAGATGGTCTAAGCTTCACTGGTGACTTACTCTTATCATGGTCTGCGTAGTTATGATGTCAGTGCAGCTAGTGAAGGAATGGCTTAATGGATGAAAAAACCTTTATGATGAGATACTACTCTGAGTTTAATGGGTATCTCATGGGGCATTTTGATATTGCATTTACTGTGGATAGCTCACTGAGCATAGTGGGCGGCATATGGGGCTTAACGGATAGCACATCGAGCTGAGTGGATAGGACATAGGGCATTGCGAATTGCACATTAGTACAATAGCACACATAAGACTTAGTGTGTAGCACATGGGACTTAGTGGATAGTGCACCAGGCTGAGTGGACAGTACATGAGGCATTGTGAATAGCACACTATAGCACAATAGCACACATAAATAGGACTTAGTGGGTGGCACGTTGGACTCGACGGATAGCATACTGAGCTGAGTGAATAGTACATGGGACGCAGTGGATAGCCCATTGGGCCTCGCGTATAACACACTGGCCTTCACTGCACCTTGCCTCAGAGGTCCCTCTCTGGTGCATTCCTCGGAACCACGTAAGATTTTGCAGGCCCATCACCGTCCACTTATCGACAATGGATTATCCTGCCTTACCTACACAGGTATAAAAAACAAGATGAGCTTATAATATCTTACCTACCTTAGCAACCCACTAGGCTTGTTACCTAAGCAGAACTCTCAATCTAAAGGAAGCCAATGGATAATGATTACAGCCTTTTATGAAATCACATTCTTTAGATTTCAGAGCTAAACTGAGATTATTCCTGCTAGCAGGGAACGTGTTTGAAGATTCTTTCTATTTGTGGATGTTATCGGATTTCTTTTGACGGCAGGGGAGCTTTTGAATGTCTGGCTTTAAAATAAAGGGACACTTTGAAAACACACTTGCAATGTGTTATAAATGACCAAGCACAATAGTTCCTTTACCAAAGATGTATAGTACAGAGAGCTATTAATAGGACATGCCAATATATTTACTTGTGGTGTCAATGTCATCACCTAATACCTATTAGGCAGGGATTTCTTCTCGGCATGGGGTAGGGCCTAACCTCTTGGGACCATAAAATCCGCCGATCAGACGGGTATCTTCATTGAGTTTGCCACCAGAGTTTGTTTCTTGTACGCTATTTTTGCTGTTGGATTGAAGCTGATGGTCTAGCCTTTCATCGGAGATGGCTTAGCATGGACTGTCGTGAGCGGGTCAGTATCTTCATTTGAAAACTTGATAGTAACTGTTCTAGATTCTATTTGAGCATGACATCTAGGATCGGCTGACTTTATTTTACATGGATAGTCATCATATTATTACAGGAGCATATTCCAAGAGACCAATGTAGACATCACAAAATCGCAGGTTAAATATATTCAAACTCAGTATAGGAAAATGAAGCAGCTAGTAGATCAATTAAAAACTCCTCCACAATTTAAATTTTAAAAAAAATGAGTGAAGAGTCATAGTTCCGTCAAGTGATAGCATCTCCACTCTAAGTTAAGTGGTGAGGAAATAACACATCCTGTGTCGTCATGGCGATGATTGGTTTGTTTCGGTGTGGTGAGGTAGTAACCGCATTAGGAGAGATGAATTCATATCAAGTATTCCCAGATGAGACCAATCAAAAGATTATCCCTCGCAACCAATAAGTGTCACAGCGTAAACTCCGACAAACTGACATAATCATCTCAAGGCCAAAGTGCGATAATGGGAACGCGGTGATGATAGAGTCATCTGGAGCTAAAACTATATAGAAAGAAATGATGGTTTATAGTGGGCAGTGAATTTCACTTTGGAACAGGTCATGGGGGAGTCATCTGGTAGCTAATCATATATGCACTGCTTAGTCTAGTTTAGCGCTGGACTCGGAACAGCATGAGGCTGAGTTAGTGCAACAATCATGATAGGTTTCCGCCATTAATGTCATCTCTTCATATACCAAGCCCTACTGACTAATTCACAAAGGATTTATAGTTACAGAATACACCCTACCCTGCATGACATATGTTCTCTGTAACTGAAAGCCCAGTTTAGATTTTTAATTATTTTAAATTATTTACGAATGATATCCTCACTGGGCGTTATTATAAGATTGTGGGTTAGATACTTGCTTCCTCACCAGTTAAGGCTTAGCATGGAGCACCATGAGCGGGTCAGTGTCAACGCTCCACCTCATAGGCAGGCTTGCTTTTGTTTTGGATAACGGTTAGGATGTGACGAGAACGAATAGACAGACCATTACCGGCCATGAACGAATCACCTAATCACGGTTGCAAGCTTAGTTCTCTATCATTGTGCTATCCCTTCTGATTACTTTAATCTTTTTTTCAAGAAAAAGATGATCTTTCCGAATAAAGTAAAATACCCTTGATTTAGTACCAAACTTCTCAAATGCAATGATTGTTTCACCTTTCGGTCAGAAGGTCACTCATTAAAACTTAACTATGACACAAGGGTTTATGGCCATAAGGCTCTTATACGGTCAGCTAAACCCTTCACTTCGTAACACAGCGCAATGACATCGCCTGACTAGAGACATTAATACCGTCGCCTCATTATCAAATAACTGAGAATTATACAAGAAAAGAGGTAAGGGCGAAAACACCTGACTATCGAATGCATACAGACGTAAATGGCAGTCAATCTGTTTACCAAATAAAAACAGTTGTCTTGTTAACTACCTGAATGATGTGAGTGCGGGTTTGATGTCTGTAGTTTCGAAAGAATGTAAACT
>Ga0224501_10001610_pt1 | contig 17492 bp, 15 predicted proteins | sample SF_Oct11_sed_USG_4_FD_169105 | JGI IMG/M metagenome (GOLD analysis project Ga0224501, IMG submission 169105) | Sediment microbial communities from San Francisco Bay, California, United States - SF_Oct11_sed_USGS_8_1 | ecosystem: Environmental > Aquatic > Marine > Sediment | place: USA... | reverse complement strand
TCCTCAAATGACTTCTTCTCAATTATAATTAGTTTTTCGGTTCTGTCATAATTTCTTAAGGGAAGTACCTTACTGGTGCCATTTCATGCATAATGGAGAATATGAGTGAGGGAAAGGTATTTGAAGGTAGAGGAGTCTCATAAGTCCGTATATATTCTCCATTAAGCATTAAACAGTGTTCTTCAGGTACTTCCACAGTGTTATCTACCTATACATCAACGATTTAAGAATTATGCAATTTTCTTCTAGAACAGACTCATTATCTCATTTTTGATTCCAAATTGCATAAAAATTTAAAAGTCAGAAGTTGCATACGAAGAAGGAGAGTTGAATTGACTGACGAATCAAGATTCAAAATAATAAAAGCTATGCTCGATGAATTTCCCCAGCTACGAGAAAAGGTTAAGAAATGGCTCCTAGAAAAAGAAGATTCTAAAATCAATGACAAAGCCTCCTCGGAAAAATAAGCATTTATTGAGTTTTTATTCTCTGAATCCTTGTCAATTATTTTGATTCAGCTACTACTTTTCCATGTTTTTTACATTCTCCTATTTTCATTTCAGGTTACATCAATAATTTAAGGAATGTTTTAGGTAATAGCATGAAGTTCAAATCGAAATAGAAGCTCTTAGAGAGAAAATCTTCTAAGTGAAATCTCGTTGGCTATGTTAGTCAGCAGAAGCCTCTTGGCTTCGTCAACATCCTTTGTCTGTCCGAAAACCCACATGAGCTTCACTAGAGCGGTTTCGGGCAGCATGTCCTCGAGTGGAATTACCCCTAAGGCGAGGAGGTCTCTGCCTTGGTTATAGACATTCATGTTTATACGTCCCCAAATGCACTGGGAAGTCATGGCTACAAGCATGCCGTTTTCTATGGCGTTCTTAACAGCGGAAAAACAGTAGTTGCCCACATGTCCTAACCCTGTTCCCTCGAGAACTATGCCATTATAGTTTTTATCTACATACCAATCAATGAGTTGCGGGTCTAAACCAGGATAAGACTTAACCAGCGCCACTTTTTCGTCAAAGTTAGGCTTAAAAACGAGCTTCCTCGACGGATTTCGTTTATTAAAGTCCTTCACCAGCATGAAGAATTCTTCGTTTTCCATTTTTGCAAGTGGTGAAGCATTGATAGATTGAAAGGTGTCTCGACGGCTGGTGTGACACTTTCGCACTTTGGTTCCGCGATGGAAAACTATGGCTTTGTCAGAGACTGTTTCGTGCATGGCAACCACAACCTCGGCGAAGGGTGCATTAGCGGCTGCTTTAACTGCGCCAATAAGGTTTGTTGCAGCATCTGAGCTTGGTCTGTCAGCTGACCTCTGAGAAGCCACCATTATAACTGGTACTGATAGGTTTTGAAGAGCAAAGCATAGGGCAGCAGCAGTGTAGCCCAGCGTGTCGGTTCCATGAGCAATCACAACGCCAGCGACGCCGTCTCCAATATGTTTGGCCGTGGTTCTAGCTATTTCCGCCCAATGTTTAGGGGTGATGTTCTCGCTGAATAGGCTGAAGAGAATTTCGGCGTCTATCGTGGCGATTTCTGAGAGTTCAGGAACAACGCTGTAGAGGTCGCTGGCTGAAAGTGCAGGTCGCACCCCACCCGTACGATAGTCCACACGACTCGCAATTGTGCCCCCAGTGCTTACAATTGCAACCTTCGGCAAGTCCAGTCTCTGTTCTGGAAGCGGCGGAGCCGCAAAAGTCGGCTTGACTCCCACTCCAACTTTTTCCATTCGTGTGGTTGGCGTTATACGTATTCCGATGTTGTAGCCGCTTTTCAGTTTGATGACAATATGCTTTTCATCGCCGTATTCAGAGCGAGGAATCAAAATGCCTTCGTAGGTTTCTCCATTCTTAATCACGCGAATAATATCACCTATTTCGGCTTTTGCTTCTTTAAGGAGCTTTAGCACTTCTCCTTTGTAGCCTGGAAATTCTTCACTCAACTTTATTTCTCCAACACGTTCTAATACAACTCATCATTTCTATATGTAATTATTCTTTTTTGCGCTATTTTATGGATAGAACATGGAATTTCTCAAACTCGACTGCTAGCAATTGATGAAATAAGATAATTAATCATGTAAAGTTTTTGACATGTATGGTCCGTCGTAGTTGTAGCCGTAGCGTTTGTAGTATTGTTTTGTTCCTAATGCGCTTGTAACAACAATTTTTTCGAGGTCGTATTCTTCTTTTGATAAGCGTTCTGCTTCTGCGAGGAGGATTCCTCCGTAGCCTTTGTGCTGCCACGCTTTGGCCATCTGTTTTCCAACAGGAACAAGAGGACCATAGACGTGGAGTTCGCGTATTATTGAGCATGGTTTGGTGTTAATTTCCGGTCTATGCGCTTTTTGAGAAGGAATCCGAAGTCTTAGGTAGCCTATGAGCACATCGTTGACTAGGTCTTCAGCTGAGATGAAAACGTCTTCTCCTTCAGACGCCTCTTCTTTGGTTGTTAATATTTGAATGTTGTTTGGGTCGGGCTTAACTTTGTCTTTTAGCCAGCGGTGTCCAACTTCTCGGCATCGTATGCATCGACACCGCATGTCTTGCTCTCGAAGTTTTTGTTGAACCAGTTCACGGAGATTGCCACGGTTTACTCCAGCTTTAATTAGGTACGCTGGGATGTCTCTTTGCACTCGCATTATTCGGATCCATGGTGGAATAAGCTTCTTTACTTCCAAAATGAGTCTTCCTGCTTCCTCGGTTGTGTAGGGCTTGTATTCGCCGTTTTTCCACCATTCGTAGGCTTTAGTTCCTTTTAGGATGAGGCAAGGATAGATTTTCATCATGTCTGGCTTAAAGTTGGCGTCGGTAAAGATTTTTTTGAAAGCCTTTAAGTCTCGTTGAAAGTTTGAGCCTGGCAGTCCGGGCATAAGGTGATATGCCGCTTTCAACCCAGCATCTTTCAATGTGCGAGTAGCTTCAACAACGTCTTGAACAGTGTGTCCCCGATTGACAAGCGCGTAGATGTCGTCGTGGATGTTTTGAACGCCGAGCTCTACCCGGGTGACGCCCATGCATAACATGTGGTCTACGTGTTCACGTTTAGCCCAGTCTGGGCGTGTTTCCACCGTGATGCCTACGTTGCGGATTCTGCTCGTTTCAGCATTTGTTTTGGCTTGTTCAAGTGAAGACGATTTCTGCTCGGTGATGGCGTTTAAGCATCCTTTCACGAAGGTTTCTTGGTATTCAATTGGTGTGCTCGGAAAGGTTCCGCCCATTATGATTAGTTCCACCTTGTCAACAACATGTCCTATAGCTTGCAGCTGTTGAATGCGGTTTTTAGCCTGCAAATAGGGGTCGAAGCTGCTTTGCAAGCCTCTCATCGTGGCTGGTTCATGACCCGTGTAGCTTTGAGGAACTCCATATGGTGGACCGCCTGGACAATACGCACATGGCTCTTTTTGAGGGCAAGGCCAAGGCTTGGTCATAACTGCGACGACGGTGACGCCTGAAATTATGCGTGTGATTTTTCGGCGTAGAATGGGAAGCATCTTTTCCTTTTCGTTTGGTTTGAGACAACCTATCAGCTCGGAGTTTGATGGAATCTTTTTTAGGTTGTGTTTTTCTGCGATTTTCATTTTAGCTAAACTAACGTCTCTTGTTGTGGGCTGTTGAATTTCCAGGAGGATTTCGATGATTTCTCTCTTGGCTTGGCTGTTCATGGGTGTATCCTATGAATTATGCATTAGACTCTTTCAGATAAATGGTCTCTTTTTAATGAAAAGCTTCGGCACTGCGCTTGTTTTTGTTGTTCTAAAAAATAGATTTATATGCCAATGTTAATGACTTAAATTTGGCAGTTGAACAGCTGGTTGATTATTTGTCGCTTTCCTACGCGTTTAAGAGGGTTATCCGTTCGTGGCGGTTGTTTGTGGCGCTTTTATTTGGGGTGGTGCTGGCTTCAACCTTTTTCGCTGGAATAAATATAGGGGCGGACACGGCGGCGAAGCAGGCTCTTGATCAGCAACTCAGCTATGTTCCTGTAGACATTGTGGTGTGGTCCGGTTGGGGGCCGGTTTTTCAGCAAACAGCTACGTCGATTTCGATTTGGTCTTCGGCTAACGCTACTGAGGTGGCTGACATTATTTCCGGTTCTGGCATTGAGGGTATAGCCAGTACTGAAGTGATCTCAAGGGGAGATTGGATGGTTCAAGTGGACAATGGCATCATAACTCCATTTTTTGAAGTTGTGGGAATCTCAGACGACTCTCGCGTCTACGATGGGTTAACTGTGACAGATGGATCTTCTTCGCTCGGGGCAAATGAAACTTACGTGTGGGCTGATTCTCCAAGCGCTAGTGACTTGAAGATAGGGGATGTTCTCTCTGCTAATTTTTCCGTGTGGCTCGGAGATGAGATGAAGATACCGCCCCAAGAAACTTGGATAACCTTAAACCTAACGGTGGCTGGTTTTGTTGAACTCGATAATAAGGCTTCTCTGATCGCTTTAGGTCACTACTATTACTATACCGATACCTTAGTCCCAATGGTTGTTACTTCTCAAGAAAACGTTTACAAAGAGAACCTGTTGATTGCAGACTGGAACGAGACCTTCGCCAAGCTTCTAGACGTCGTATACGACATGTCTCCCCAATACACCCCTATTGAAACGCAGATCCTAGTTTTTCTAGATCGAGCATCGCTGATCGGCCCTTGGGACATCCCCACATCCATAGACAAGGTAAGAGCCATCACGTCTCAAATCAACAACAAGGTTTTGGGTTGGGGTGCACACGCAGAAAACTATTTGGAAGATGTTTTGAACAATTATCAATTTGTGTCTCAAGACATGAGGTTTCAATTCCTCGTCACAGCCCTACCCGTCTTCTTCATGGCTTGGTACATGGGAACCACGGTGTCCGATGTTTCTCTAAACCTGAGGCGCCGAGAAATAGGTCTCCTCTTAACAAAGGGGTTTTCAAGAGGCCAACTTCTGAGAATGTTTTTGAGCGAAGCCTCCTTAATCGGGCTGATAGGAGGCCTTATAGGGATAGGGCTCAGCCTCTTATTGAGCCCTTTCTTCGTCACGGCAGCTGGAGGTAGATGGTTCAGTGGCGCGCCAGTCATCGGAACGGACACTGCTATCCTTGTGGTGATTTTCAGTGTCGCGATAACTTTCCTCTCAATGTTCAGACCCGCGAGAAGAGCCTCGCAGCTCCAAGCTGTAGATGCTTTAAGAGAATACAGGTACGTGGAGGAAACTAAGCCCTACAAGAAAAGGTGGCCTTGGGTTGCGTTATTCTTTGGCACCTACAAGATAACTATGTGGCTCTTTGGAATAAACTTGGCTACGCTGATGATGAGACCTCCGCCTACAACGAACATTCTTCTCATGATCCTGCTGGGGATATGGATATTCCTCGACGTATACGTGTTGAATTATATAGGGCCTATTCTTTTCTTCTGGGGCCTTGCGAAGATCCTCATTCACGGATCCTTGAAGTTTCAGGAACTAACCACGAAGGCTACAAGATTTCTGGGCGATCTGGGTTCCCTAGCCACTAAAAACGTTCAGAGGAACCCGGCTCGAGTGGCTTCAACAGCCTTCCTCATTGCCCTAATCATAGCTTACAGCTTCCAAGTGACCGGAATCTACGCAAGCGAACGGGACTACACCATCCGCCAAATCCAATACAATATAGGCGCTGATGTAAGCGTCCAATTGACCACCTTGATAAACGCATCCTACGCCATGAGCGAGATAGAAAGTTTGCCAGGAGTGTATTCCACGGTTTTAGAGTATTCATTCTCCGGATCATCAGCTTTTCAGAGAATGATCATAAGAGCGGCGGATCCTGAGAGGTGGCTTGAAACAGCCTATTACGAAAGTGAGTTGTTCACTGGCAACGACGTTAAAACGGCATTCCATCAAATGGCAACCGACAACAACACAATAATACTAGAACGTAAGACGGCGACACAGCTCAAGTTGGGTTTAGGCGACACAATTGCCCTGACCTTCGGCTCCGAGGTTCATGCGTTGAATATCGTTGGGTTTTTCGGTTCAGAACTACCTCAAGATCAATCTTATCGCATCGATTGGATATCCTATGTGCCCGAGGGGTTCTACACCGTTGTAGAGGAAGAAGTTTCCGCAACTGCGAGGATTCTAGTGAAGCTGGCATCTGGAGCTGATGGCAAGGCTGTGGTGGATCAGATTCGAGGGCTTGAGGCAGAAAACATTAGCACTGTCAACTCAGTTTTGGAGGAACTTGAAGAGTGGCAAAGCAACGTTCTGCTTAGCGGATCATTGAATGTTCAGCTCCTCGGCGTTGCCTTCGCTGTTCTAGTAGCGTCTATAGGAACGGCCTTAGTTACCTCGGTGAGCTTGAGGGAGAGAAGTAGAGAGATGTCAATTATGAGTGCGCGTGGTCTGTCCTTCAAGCAGTTGGTTACGATACTCTTAGCCGAGAATCTAGCCGTTGTTGTATTCGCTGTGATGCTTGGCGCCGCAGTGGGTCTAATTATTGTACGAGGAAACGTGGTTGCCGCTAACACAAATCCTCTTTCTTACTCCATTCTGGCCCGTCACATGGTGTTCCCGATGGATACGTTGCTAACTTTATTCGCTTGTTTTGTTCTCGTGTTTGCCTCAGCTATAATTCCCGTCATCGTGATGTCAAGAAGATATGTTTCCAGACTTGAGAGGATAGTGAGATAGAAATGGCAGGATTAGAAATAGCTGTCAAAGATCTGATTAAGGTCTACCGCCTTGGTAAAGTTGAGATTCAGGCGCTCAGAGGATTAAGCATGTCTGTCAAGGAAGGTGAGGTAGTTTCCATCATCGGTCCAAGCGGAAGCGGAAAAACCACTCTGCTAAACATTGTAGGCGGACTAGACAATGCAACAGCAGGCTCAGTTATCGTGGGTGACATCGAGGTAACTGCGCTTTCAACTTCCAAACTAATTGGATACAGAAGAAAAACGGTGGGACACATATTCCAAACATTGAACCTAATTCCAACCCTGACAGCCGCTGAAAACGTCGAGTTGCCTATGATTGCCATGGGAATCTCAAGAGGGAAAAGAAAAGAACGCGTTGAAAGTCTGCTTGAAGTTGTCGGCTTAACCCCAAGAGCCCATCACAAACCGGACGAATTAAGCGGCGGAGAACAACAACGGGTGGCTATTTCAGCAGCTTTGGCGAATGATGCCCCAATTTTGTTGTCTGATGAACCGACAGGTGAGTTGGATACTGCTAACGCCAAAATAGTTGTCGACTACTTGGTCAAAGTTAGTCGGGAATTGGGCAAGACCATAGTGATGGTTACGCATGACCCGAGCGTGGCTAGAGTTGCTGACAGAATACTGCGCATTGAAGACGGCATGATTAAGGCGGCTTTAACCCCAGCCCAAATCTTAGAGCCTGCAGCGGCCGTCTCCTACGTAGACCAGTTGAGAGCAAGAGTAGTTGACATCGAAGCTCAACTGCAAAAACTAGACGAAGACTTCCGAGCTGGAAAGATAGGTGGCGACGAATACACAGAGCAGAGGCAGAGGCTCAAACAAACCAAGGCTGGACTTGAAGACGAACTGCACCGAATGGGCATAGTGACATAGCTTAACCTACAAGCTGAAAAACGATTTTCCCTCCAACAATGGTCATCTCCACCCTAACATCCTTAATTTTACTCGGCTCAATTTTTCGCAAGTCATCAGACAAAACCACAAGATCAGCCAGTTTACCAGCTTCAATGGAACTTTTCATTTTCTCCTCAAAGGAAGCGTAAGCCGCGTTAACCGTGTGGATACACAGAGCCTCTTCAACTGTGATCCTTTCCTGCGGAAATGTTTCTCTGTTCACGGCTGCGCAAATGCCAAGCAACGGACTGATGGGTTCCACGGGGCAATCTGAGCCTCCGGCAACCAAAACACCTTTTTCGATGAGCGTTTTGAAAGGATAAGTCCATCTGGCCCTTGCCTTGCCAAGTCTTTTCTCAATCCAAAAATCAGAGACAACAAAATGAGGCTGCACAGAAGCAATTACGCCCAGCTTCTTCATGCGTTGAATGAGGCTTTCATTCAAGACTGAAGCATGCTCTACTCGGTGGCGATGATCCTCTCTAGGCGACACCTCTAATGCCTTTTCCAAAGCCTTCAGCGCCATGTCCACTGTTTGGTCGCCAATAGCGTGTATGGCAAGCTGAAAACCGGCCTTATGAGCCTTTAAAACCAGCCCATTCAAGCTTCTCTCGCTATAAAGCATCATCCCTTTTGTTGAAGGCTCATCATCGTATGGCTGTTTGAGAGCCGCAGTTCGAGCGCCCAACGAGCCATCGGCAAGAATCTTGATGCCTCCGATTTTCATCATGTGGTCTCCGAAACCCGTGACTAAACCAGCATCTATTAAACAATCCAGAAACTCAACTGGAACAACAAGATAAACTCTTAATGGCAGTTTGCCTTCTTTGCGAAGCTTTTGAAGAATGCGAATTTCAGCAGGCGAGTGAACAAGCCAATGGACGCTGGTAATCCCTGCTTCCACAGCTTTTTGAGAAGCCAAGACACATATTTCTGCTAGCTCTCCCTCGCTTGGCTCCGGCACAATGTTCCAAACTAAATCCATAGCATTTTCCCGCAAAATTCCAGTCGGCTCGCCTGTTTCATGGTCCATGTCGATTTGCCCACCAGACGGCGCTACAGTATCTCTTGTAATGCCCGCTAACTCGAGTGCTTTACCGTTTGCCACACATACGTGACCGCAGAACCGAGTGAAAATCACTGGGTTGTTAAGTGTCACATCATCGAGGTCCCACCGTGTTGGATAACGTTTTTCCCTAAACCTTTCCTGGTCCCATCCTCGACCAAGAATCCATTTTCCTTCTGGAGTTTTCTGTGTTCGCTCACGCAGAAGTTGCTGCATTTCCCCAATTGAATCGACTCCTCTTAGGTTAATCCATGTTAAGGAACGCCCAAATCCCCTCATGTGAACATGGGCATCGATAAACCCTGGAACGACCATTTTTCCATCGAGATTCATCACCTTAGTCTGCTTGCCAACCCATGGTTTAGTCTGATTATCTGTGCCAACTGCAACAATTTTCTCGTCTTTAATTGTTATGGCTTCAGCATACGGCTCTAAAGGGTTCATCGTTAAGACATTCGCATTTCTCAACACTAAATCTGCATATTGCATAGATTAACCTCTCCTAAGAGACTTCTAAACGGCTATTCTTATTGTGGGAGGAAAATAAAGTTAACCCAAACGTTTAGAGTCAGAACTTAAATCCAGTTTTGTCCAGCCTTGCGCTGCAAAATTACACGTTTCTCATAGTTACGTCGAGAACGTGTTCTAGGCGAAGGACGCTTCTTCGGCGTAGGCGCAATCTTAGGCGTCTGCGAACGGACTTTTCCCGCCTTTGTCAACGAACCATGTGTAGGCATTTTCTTTGACCTCTTTCAAGCCATTACAACTCGAAAGGATTCTTTTAAGCTTTTCTTATTCAGGCTCTGTTTACTCTTTGGGACTTGCACGCGCTAATCATTTGAGAAATGGAAAAGGTTATAGCAAAACCAAAGGAACTAATTACAATACAAAAGTAAGATAGTAGAGGTTGATTAAAAATGGCAACAGCAGGAGCTACAGCAGGTGCGGTGGCCGCAGCAGCACAACACACAAGCTCATATCGCGTAAAATTCAAGAGAAAAGAGTTTTTGGAACTTGTAGAAATCGCAAAGCCAAGGATAATCTATCATCGGAAAAGGATGCACTTCTTCGCCTTTGACGGTTTTGTAATGTACACGTTTGAATGCGAAAGCCGCGATCTCATAGACAAAAAAGTCATGCATACAATTGAATTCTCAAATATGCAGTGGAGTGAGTGACTCAAAAACCTTAGGATACAAATTCCGAACAAACCCTCTTTTTTTAAGACAGTTTAACGCGCGCTACATAGGCTCAATGCTAAAGAAACCAACAAGAATATGAAAAACCCAATCAAACCAACGAGAAGAAAATGACAAGCAGAACGCGTGACCGCACAAACATTAATACCTCTTCCCACCTCTACATGCTTCTCGAGGATAGGAACACCTTGGACAAAGCAAAGAGCAAACAAGCCTATGGGTTTCCCACAGTCATAACAGACTTGCCAGAAGCAGACATGCCATTCCAAGGCGTCAAAGCATGGATCCTGCAAGGTGAAAAACACCAACTAATCTTCTTCGAAATGCAACCAACAGCACTAGTGCCAGAGCACAACCACAACTATCCCCAATGGGGCATATTAATCGAAGGAAAAATGAAACTAACCATAAACGGCAAAACAAAAACAATCAAAAAAGGCGACGACTACCTCATCCCCGCCCAAGCCAAACACCAAGCAAAATTCCTAACCAAAACAAAAGTAATCGACTTCTTCTCTGAAAAAACCAGATACAAGACCAAGACCGCCAAATAACCAATGCGCGTGCTTGATGTAGAGTCGAAGCCCTTGTTTTCTGTGAAACATTTTGCCATAGAACATTCTTGCATCAGTTTAATATTCCTACGTTTTCGAGTTGTTTTCTGAGGTGTGGAAAAAGCCATTTCTTCGACTGCATCCTTCCTCTCACTCTATCGCCTACTACCACACCTCAAGAGAGAGAAAGGAGAACCCCTTCAACCATCTCTATGCGGGCGCAGTACAGCGTTTGGCAAAGTCTTTCAGGAGAGGTGCCGGTTAAGCAGGCAATGTTTACCTCGTTCCTGCTCGATGAAAGCTACTCGATGAAAGACCGGTAGGGTCGAGTAATCTGATAGACGCCGAGAAACGCCAAGAAATGCGCCCGCATCTCTTATTGTGTCACGATTATTTTTGCTAGCTGTTCCATGGTTTTGCTTTCCAAATCCTAAGATCTTCAAGGTCATATGCGCGCGCGATCCAAGGACTTAGGATGTATAATTTTGGAAAACTAGCTCGTCTCATGCGCACTTAACTGTTCTTTGCAACACATATGGCGACGTATCCCTTAAGTTGCTCATCCGCTTTCACAACTGAAACCTTAAGCTTTGCTCTCTTAAGCAACTGTGTAAACTCTTCTCTGGAAAACTCCTTTTTCAAACCCGTGGCAATCACAGCTGCTTTGCTCTGAGCTACTCTCTTAATTTCGTAGAGACCACGAAGGGGATCAGGCATGTTTTGTAGTAGGGTTATGGCAAAAACTACATTGAAAGTATTGTCTGGAAAGGGCAGAAAATCAGCGTCAGCCCGAAGTATAGCTACGTTCAGAAATTGTTGGGCTCGTTTCCTTGCTTGCCTTAGAATTTTTGAGAAGTCTAAGCCTACCAGCAAGTCGGCGTCTTCAGCTATGTATGGAAAAAGAAGGCCAGTTCCGCATCCTACGTCTAAAACTAAGCTACCCTTCTTAAGCTTAAGTTCGTTTAAAGCCGCTTTTACCTTAGCTTCTTGTTCCTCAGCGTACTGTATGTCGTAAACCGAAGCGGAATAGTCGTAGCGACGCATAACCTTGCGTTTTTTGTTCCATTTGGTGGCCATAGTCTTTCAGAAATCTTATCTTTGCTTATTGCCTTCTAAAGTTGTTGGCGAACTAACAGTGACAAAACGAAAGCCACTAGTGACTGTGCAGAACCCAGCAATAGAAGAGGCTGCGCAAACCATTCGAGAAGCACTTACTGAACGTAAAGCCTTAATCATCGTTGGCAACTGCTGGGTTGACTATCGAGGAAGAGCTAGCTCAAAGCTGGAGCCTGGAGAGCGCATCGTCCTTTTCAAAGAAGACGGCTCAGTGCTCGTGCATAGACCAACTGGATACGAGCCGGTTAACTGGCAACCACCCGGCTGCTTATTCTCAGTTAACACGACGCACAAATTTTTACAGATTCGGGCAATCAGAAGAAAACCTTCAGAGTCAGTAAAGATGTTTTTCGACAACATCTATCTATTGTCTGTCTTAAGCCTAGTCGATAAAGGCGAGTTTTCGCTATATGCAAGCGAAGAGGACATGCAACGAGCAATCTTATTGAAGCCATCGCTTCTTGAAGAAGGTTTTAAGCCGATAACTTACGAAAAGAAGGTTGAGCCAGGCTTTGTGGACATTTACGGCGTCGACAAAAACGGCAGGTTCGTCGTTGTGGAAATTAAGCGTAAGCCAGCTGGGAGAGAGGCTGTCTTACAGTTGGCAAAATATGTGAAATCTATTAGAAGCATGGTAAACCGTGAAGTACGAGGTGTGCTTGTAGCGCCAAGCATGGCAAAGGGTGTCCAACGACTACTAGCAACGTTAGGCTTAGATTTCAAAGCGTTAGACCCAAAAAAGTGTGCTTCAATCTTAAGAAAACCAGAAACCAAACGGCTCGTTGAGTTTTTCGAAGAGAATCAATAGAATAAAGCTTTTAGAAGAATGAAAGTAATTATGAAATTAAGTGATACGCTTTGAAAGTTGCACCTGCACTCACAGGAATAATCCTTGCAGCATTAGTTGGATGGTCAATAGGAGCCATATGGGAACACCCGCCTGGTCCTGGAGGACTCCAAATTCTTGGAGCCTTAATAGGCGGGCTACTTGCAGTAACCGTCTTAATACTTGGCGAAGCCTTAAAAGATAGACATTAGGGAATACGTGGTTGTTGATATGTACACAACGTCCCAAATTCTGACGATTGCAGATTTAATATTTGAGTTCATATCAGTGTTGTTTACCGCAAGAAAACCGTTTTTACGGTTACTATAAGAGACTGAAAAAGGGAACCTTCAGACAAAAGATTAGGAAAGACAGAATTGAAGGAACCTTAGTTCTCATGTTTTTGACCATTGGAATGATTCTTCAGGGAATTGCTGTGTTGCTCTGAAAGTTAAAGCTCTTTCAACAGTTTCTCGTATTCTTCCTTTGAGATCAAGTTTCCAGCATATTTGACTCTTAGGATGGCTAAAGCGTCTGTTCTCTCTATCTTCCTACGCTTTGTTTCAACCAGCTTTACTTCTATGTATTTCGTGTCGTGTTTTGGATGAACGAAGCCGGCTTTTTCTAATTCACGTCTGGCTTCTGGGTGAATGTAGCCCTTCCAAGTGTCTTCTTCTATGTGGAACCATTCAACCTTGCCTTTCAACTCGTCTAGAAGCTCGGTTGTGCAGTGCATACAGAAGGTTCCGAGTCTGTGTTTTCTGTCTTGCCTGTCTACCTCGTAGAACGTGAAACGTGTCTGCTCAATGTTCTGACCGCAACGGTTGCAACTGGTTTTCATTGAAAACAGTTATGCTTGTATATGCTTCTAAAAGATTTTGCGGAGTGTGCACGAAAAGAAAGTTAAGCGTGTCTAAACAGTTTGTGCGCGCAGAGAAAAATAGGTTAACCTCGCATGCGCCCGGCAATTGTTAATACTATAAATACCCACATACGTTGGGGAGCAGACATGCCAGAGGTTTGGGCTGTCACCGTTAATGATTTCGAAGAATTGCTGAAGTGTTATGTTGAAATATGGGATAATCTTCGTGAGTGGCTGCCTGACTCGTTTGTTGACCCTGAGCTTGAAAGCATCCGCAAAACCGAAAGCAGAGAAAGATTCAAGCAACGAATAGAGAGTAAAGATGGAATTTTCCTACTTGCCGAAGAAAAAAATAAAATTATAGGTGTGGCTTTGGGCAGAGAATATGGTGGAGTATGTAATCTGGGATTTCTGGGAATTAAAAAGGAACATAGACGTAAAGGAGTGGGAACAAACCTTCTCAGCAGGTTTGTTAAAGAGGCAAAAAAGAGAAAAGCCCATAAGGTCTCTCTTCACACATCTCCAAGCCTTTTACCAGCCATAAAACTATACATCAAGAACGGATTCGTACCAGAGGGCTTTCTAAGAAAACATACCCGTGGCTTAGACATGATAGTCTATAGTAAGTTTCTTGAATAATGCGCGCGCTACAAGCTTTCATGCTTGTTTGAAGTATTCAGTTAGCTTTCTCTGGAACAAGGCGTTTTGTAACAGTTCGCTGTTTCTTATCCAGCGTTTGAGTGGAATCTGGAATTGACTGGCAATTCTAGCTAAGGCTTCATCTAGCGTGTTAAACTTTAATGACTGCTGTCTCATAGCGTTTCTCACGTTTTCGCGGACCTGCCAGACTCCAACTGGCATGATGTAGCCTGGATGAGCCTCACGCATCACTATTACCGTTGCTTGACGTCTTTCCCTCTCTAGCAGTTCGCAGACTGCTAGGCGTGCTGCGTAGTAGCATCCGCCAATATCCGCGTAGGTGGTTCGTCCTTCATAGTCTTCCCAGTCTGAATACATGACTATGGTTCTGCCGCTTGGGTTCCAAATGGTTCCTGGATACCACGCTTCCATGGCTTCGTAGCTCCAAGCTTGGGGCAACATCAAAACTTCAAATCGGTTGTCTAGGTAGCTGCTTTCATACAACCTGTACTCGTTGATTTCTGGGTAAGTCTTGATGCGTTCCATTGAGCCTTTTGACACTATGCTGTCGACAGCCGTGATGCTCCATCGTGTAGGCACTAATCGACGGTTCTTTTTGATCCCGAAGGCACCTACGCTGAAGGCACGTTGGATTTTGGTTACTAAGACTCCTTGTTTATAGAGGTTAGAAACGGCGTTTGCGGCTTTTAGATCAGTGTCATAGTAAGCCTTTTCGATTTGGTGGTCCCAGCGGGCTGTGCCGACGTTTAGGTCGCGGATTGGCGCCGATGGACCAAAAGGTTGAACCTCATCGTCTAGGATCAGGGTGCGACGAGGCTGCTTTGTAAAGGCGAGTTCTGCGTCCACTGGATTGGCGGCTAAAGCGAGTTCGAGTGTTCTTTCCATGATTTTGCCTGCTTCTTCAAACTTTTTCACATGTACACGATGTTTGCCTCGAATCAGCATTGAACGGAAGCCTACGATTTCGTCTATGGATTTTCCAAACCACCGTTCTGGGAGGTCGTAGAGGCTTGTGTCTTTGTGAACTGGCGGTACGAGTGGACCCGCATAAACGTAGGGGTAGCCTATTCTGCCCACGAAAACGCTGGGTGGAGAGGCGCCGTCGACGCCTAGGCCTTTTATGAGTGGCATGGTTTTCAAATAGAAACGCGCTCGAACCATCAGTGGACAACGAGTTTTGCCGCATAGAAATTTGCCGCCTTTGCAGGCCACGCATAGTCCTTTTCCCCAGGCTACTCCTTGGGCCTTTGCAATGAGGTAATCGACGTTATAGTTTAGGTCTGCTGCAACACTGGGATTGTCAAGCATATCGAGTATCCAACGATTTTCCCTTCTAGTTTTTCTCGTTTCTTTAGGCTTCCTTGGGGATTCAACTAGTTTTCTCATGCTGCGTTACCAGCAGTTCCTTAACAAATTATGTGAAGATATAACTTGAAAATAAGTCATTTGATGTTTGTATGGGTCAGCTGAAAGAAGGATAATTCTTGAAGCTTTTGAACGGAAAGTTTATAGGAGTCCTCTTTCTTTCACCAAGACTTTGATAGAAGGCGAGTGAAAACGAAACGAAAACCAATGCATATAACTAAGCACTATCTAAAACAAGCGCTCGCGGAACCACTGGTTGTTGACGGAGGTATCCTTTACGCTTGGTGAATTTGCCACTGCTTTCATTTTGATATTTGCAGCATCTTCTCTTATCTACATATTTGGTCGTTGGTTGTCACCTAAGCCTATCCAAAGCGAAAATGGACAATCTACATATGCTTGTGGAGAAAAAGCAGCTTTCCCAAAGTTGAAAATTAACGTGTCGTTGTATAAGTATCTCATCTACTTTGTGATTCTGGATTCGTCAGTGTTACTGGTAGCCTTTGCCTCTCTTGCGCTCCTTACAGCAAACATGCTGCTTTTTATGTTTTACTTGTTCATAGTGCTTATATCCGGTCTCCTTCTCCTTGGAGGAGGCGATCAGTAACGTGTTGCGCTAATCTTGTAAAGTGGGCTAAAAAAAGGTCACCTTGGGTTCTTCACTTTAATTCTGGAGCATGTAACGGATGTGATATTGAAGTTGTTGCACTCTTAACACCTAGATACGATGTTGAACGATTTGGAATTCTACTTGAGCCATCACCAAGACACGCTGACGTTCTGCTAGTCACAGGTCCCGTTACTAGACAATGCGCAGACAGACTGAAACGTATTTATGAACAGATGCCAGAACCCAAGTTTGTCGTGGCAATAGGTGCATGTGCTTGTTCAGGTGGCGTATTCGAGGGAAACTATAACGTGCTGGGAGGGGTAGATAAGATTATTCCAGTCGACGTTTATATTCCCGGCTGCTCACCGAAACCTGAAGCGATAATTGACGGGATTGTTAAACTGCTTACATTATCGAAGGAGGGCAAAGCCTAATGACAAATGTTGAACAGAAGATTTTGACAGTGCTTAGCAATAAACTAGGAGAAAAAATCCTTCAAATCCAAACTCCACAGCCTGGAAAAGTCTTTATTCGAGTTAACGCTGGGGTTCACAGAGACGCTTTAAGAACCTTGCTTGACAAAGATGAAGGCGCTGGCATATCAGCGATTACCGGCGTGGATTTGGGAAAAGAAATCGAATTAATGTACCATGTCCGTACCTGTGGCATTATAGTCACGATTAGAACTGAAGTATCAAGAGAAGATGCAAGAATCAAAAGCATAACCGACTTGATTCTAGGCGCAAATTTTCACGAAAGAGAGGTTGCTGACCTCTTTGGCGTAACCTTTGAGGGTCATCCAAATCCGAAAAGATTAATCCTCTCAGAAAACTGGCCGAAAAAGCTCTTTCCACTCAGAAAGGATGCTGAGATTACAAATATTGAGAGCAAATTAGAGAATGTTACTGTTTTAAATGAGGGCAAGCAGTCTTCAGATGGAGGAACGCTGATAAATATCATAATGGGACCACAACACCCTGCTTTTATAGAGCCAGAGAAGTTTTCCTTGAAAGTTGATGGAGAAATTGTGAAAGAGGTTGAACCTCGCATCGGTTACGTTCACAGAGGAATTGAGAAAGCTGCAGAAAAACGCACTTACTTGCAGGATATTTACTTGGTTGAAAGGATATGTGGCATTTGCAATGCTTGCCATGCCGCCTGTTTTTGTCGAACAGTAGAAGCAATAATGGGGGCCAAGGTACCGCCCAGGGCCAAATATTTACGCACAATAGTCCTAGAGCTAAACAGGATTCATAGTCATATGCTCTTGTTAGGCCACGCTGGCCTCGAAATCGGATATGAATCATTTTTCCAATACATGTGGCGTGACCGAGAACCAGTAATGGATACAATGGAGTTGCTTACTGGCAATAGGGTTATAGCTTCATTTATCACCATTGGAGGCGTAAGACGAAACTTCAGAGAAGAACAGATTCCGAAAATCAAAGCGGAACTAGCAACTTTGAAGGAAAAAATGGGTTTCTACAAACACCTTTTTGAGAGAGACCCTACTTTGAAAATGCGCACGAAAAACGTTGGAGTACTGAACAAACAGGATGCAATAAAACTGTGCGTCGTCGGTCCAGTGGCGCGTGGTTCAGATGTGAAGATGGACGTTAGGAAGGATGAACCCTACGCCGCTTAT
>Ga0224501_10001609_pt1 | contig 17517 bp, 13 predicted proteins | sample SF_Oct11_sed_USG_4_FD_169105 | JGI IMG/M metagenome (GOLD analysis project Ga0224501, IMG submission 169105) | Sediment microbial communities from San Francisco Bay, California, United States - SF_Oct11_sed_USGS_8_1 | ecosystem: Environmental > Aquatic > Marine > Sediment | place: USA... | reverse complement strand
CATCTCGTTGCCGATGAGCACTATTTCCCAAGAAGAAGCAGACGGCTTCCTAGCTTTCATCTATGAGTTTCTTCAAGGACACACTGCTGAGAGCGCAGAACTGTTCCGGATAGACCCGCCAATAAAGTTTGGCGAGGAAACCATCGATTCTAACCTCGTTAGAAAGCTTTATTTAGATCTACATCTAGCGCCCTATGAACATGGGATTGCTCAAAGTGTTTCAATTATAGACAACAAAGAACTGGAAACTAGTAGACACAGCTACCAGATCCACATACATCGGAAATTAGGTCCTTCCGCAACATGGATTTCACTAAACAGGCCGTTCGTAGATAGCTTCAGAAAACAGATCTTCCTTTGGAGAAGCTTTCGAGCTGGAGAAAGAGAAAGATACACAGAATTGTTTGAAGAGTTGAACATATGGACAAAATAAATGAGGAAATTCGTACAACATCTAAAGTCGGTTTGACATGGCGTTCACTCTTGGCACTTTTGTACATAACTTTTGTCTTTCAACCGGGTTTCGCCTATATGCATTTGGTCAGTGGACCAATTTCAACATCCGCTGTCCAATGGGCAACGATTCTTCTATTCATTGAAATCTGCAGGCTTTCAGGCAAGCCTCTCACATTGCAGGAGTCTATAGTCATATATCTTGGGAGTTACCAAGCTCTTAAGTATACGTATTTTTTAAGTCCAGGTCTAAGCAATCTTTCGCATCCAGGATGGATATATCAGATCTATTATAGAAACTCGCCTATCGCAAAAGCTTTTGGAATTGCAGATAAAATCCCTGAATTCTATGCACCACTATCTCTAGCTCCATGGTTAGAAAGATCTTTCTTTCATGCAGAATGGACTCTGCCTGCGTTTGTTCTGGTCACGTTCTTGATTGGTCAAATAGCCGTAGAGTTATCGCTGAGTTTGTTGGCTTATGCGCTCTATGTTAAAGTTGAGAATCTACCTTATCCGTTAGCTATCCCAGCTGTTGATGCTGTTGATACATTGATTGAAAGAGACTGGAAGAGATTAGGTTTTCTGTCAACTGTGGCAGCTATTTCAGCGGTTTATAGCTATGTTCTTTACGTAATGCCATTGACGTCAAGGGTCTTATATGAGCAAACCATGAGTATAATACCTGTTCCTTGGGTTGATTTTAATGTTCAACTGCAGAAAATACTGCCCGGTGCATCTTTGGGAATTGCGACAGACTTGGGAGCATTTGCCTTAGGGTTGATTATACCTTTTAAAGCAACTGTTGGTATGCTAATTGGGACAGTAGCCGTGTACACTTTCGGTAACTTCTTCCTTGTTAGGTATAATATTACCGGATTTGCTTCGGACTACGAGTACGGAATGGCTATCCAGTCGGCAGTACAGAGGTCTTTGCTCCATGCGTGGGCCATGCCCATAATAGGTTTGGCTATAGCAGTAGGATGTATGCCGCTTGTTCTTCACTACAAGATTATTGAGCAAACTTTCTCAGTTCTCAAGAATTTCAGGAAATCGACAGACATATCTCCAATGTGGGTGTTTGTCCCATTCCTGGGAGGTTCAATCTATGTTTCAATAGTTGACTATTTTCTTGCTCCTGATCTGCCAGTTTACGTTTATCTTTTTCTGAACGGTATTTGGTCGTTTCTTTACGTTCTAATAGTTGCTAGAGGACAAGGAATCGGTGTTAGCTTCGCTGTTCCATATGTGAGAGAAATGACTATTAAATCCACGGGATATACGGGTATAAATGCTTGGTTTGCGCCTGTGCTGCTACCTTCTAGCCAAACCCAAAACCTGAAGATATGTGATATGACGAAAACTAGATTCAAAGATTTCCTAATTGCCATATCGATAATATGGCCTATTGCCATAATTCTAGGATTGGTCTTTATGCAATCCTTCTGGAGTCTTGCTCCTATCCCATCCGCCACTTATCCTGGAGTTTTATACACATGGCCAATTGAAGCAACTTTTCAATCAATCTTTATATCTACAACTAGTCCGGAATATTTCCAAGTGTCTCGACTTCTATATGGCTTAATTATCGGTATGGTGCTTTACGCTGTGCTTGATCGGTTAGGCCTCGCACTAGTCATGGTTGGTATCGCTGGTGGAGTCAGCTCTACTCCTCCAGCTATTTTGTCCGCGTTTATAGGGCAAATTATTGGAAAAATCATAAGGAGACATATGGGTACAGAATGGTGGAACAAGTATAGAGGAATAACTTTTGCAGGTGTTCTTCTCGGCTCAGGTCTTATCGTTTCCATTGGAGCAGCAGTAGCTATCATCATCAAAAGTATGTGGGCATTCCCATATTGAAAGCGGAATACCACTCCAGCATTGGAGAGGCACAAAAGGTGTGAAGTTATTTCTTTGTAATAACATCAAGGCGGAGTTTGTAGATACAGATGACTTTCTAATGGCATGCTGGGAGGGTAGGAGCCCCCAGGCGAAGATGGCTTGAAAGCTATCCAGATGATCAGTATGGGCCAACCTTCTCCAATAGTTTGCCGCATCAAGGTGGCTCAGCTTGCATAGAAACGTCCTGAACTTCTAAACTTTAGTGACTCTTCAAGCCGACAACCTCTGCAAAGAGTCAACGGCTTATGACGTGACGCAGTAAATAGGTTTCTCTCCTCGAAGTGCTCGAATAGTATTATCTACACATATCATAGACATTCTCTTTCTGCATTCGATGGTCTCGCTTCCAATGTGTGGTAACAAGACTACATTGTCCAAAGCTAACAATGGATCGTCTGAATTCAAAGGTTCTTCCATAAACACGTCTAGACCGGCTCCTGCAATCCATCGTTCCTTAAGGGCGCTGTATAAGGCTGTTTGGTCAACTATTGGACCACGAGCTGTGTTTATGAGAATTGCTGTTTTTTTCATTGTTCTAAGTTCTTTTTCTCCAATCATCCCTTTTGTCTTCTCGTTGAGCGATGTATGGATGGTGATGACATCTGCGTTCGAGAGCAAGTTATCTAAGCGAACAAATTTCAGTCGTAAGTCTTCCTCCAGCCGGTCATTTCTAATCAAGTCATTGTAGAGAACATCCATGTCAAATCCTCTAGCTCTCTTAGCCATTATTGAACCTATTCTGCCCAGTCCGATAATGCCTATAGTCTTCCCGAAGACATCAAGTCCTCTGAAATCAGCATTGGATTTTTTGGTTTCCCACTCTCCATCCTTGACATAGAAGTGGGCTTGAGGGATTTTCCTAGCCACAGCAAGAATTAAGCCAAAGGTAACATCCGCGACAGTTTCTGCGTTAACAGGGGTCAAGGTAACGTAGATTCCCCTCTCAGATGCTGCTTGAATATTGACCTTGTCGTATCCCACTCCGCGCCTAGAAATCACCTTAAGTCTTGATGCGGCGTTTATGACTTCTTTATCAAAACATTCTCCACCTATTATGACTCCATCAAATTTCCCAACTATCTTTAACAGCTCCTGTTTTGGAAGGGTACCACCGCCAAAGCGAGTTTCTACGTTAGCTACTTTTTCGAGTTTCTTAAGGGCTTCTTCAGAAATCCATACAGAGCACAACACATTAGGTTTCATCACAATTCCTCATACTCAGAGCATCACACAGGCGTATCTCATATATATGGTATTCCTAGAGACGAAAGATTGCGAAGAATCTAGCTAAACGGCCTCCATGTCCATACTAACACAATCGTCCTGGTCGAAATGTGAGGCTTCAACATTCTCTTTTCCATCGATTCTTTTTTTGAGACTGGTACTTCATTAATTGCAGCATCTCACCTACTAATACTACATATAGCACATTAGAATGCATTCAAAGCTAGCTAGTGATCCCCCCCCCAAAGAAACCATGCAGCCAGCCATCCGAGCAGGTCTAAAATGCACCAAAATCTCTCAAAGAGAACTGGCAGAAGCTTCAGGGACAGATCAGGCCAGCATTTCAGGAAAGCTCGCTGGGAAAACAGACTTCAGGCTTGAAGAAATACCGAAAATTACCTTACTGATACTCGAAAAGATCCCTTCAATATCCAAAAAACCATAAATGAACTTTATGTCGGTTCAAGAAATACTGCCACAGTCTACGATGATGACACTATAATCGACGCCGCTGGAAAAATATCAAGAGGGAGCTTTACCCAACTCCCAGTCATAGACAAGGATACAAATCAATGCGTGGGCATAGCCAGAGACCTTGCTATCAGCGTGCATCTAGCATGCATGCTAAAGCCTAAAGACATACTCACACGACGTTAGTCATAAACCCACCAATTGTTTAACACTTTCGTGGAGCCTTCAACTAGCATAACCGAAGGCGCATTTCGTTAATGATGGATCTTGGGGGTCTGTAATGGAGGCCTATGCGTGTGCTCCGTATGTTTCCTTCAAGTATGGTAAGATTCTGCTCGCAAACCAGGCTATAAACTCTTTGTCGTTCGGGCTGCGGCTCAACACGTAGATCTTATTGAAGCCCAGCTTGATGAATGATTCAATCTTGGCTATACACTCCTCGAAAGATGGCGTTATCAAAATATCCTTCAAGACTTCTTCATCGCTCACTTGCTTTCCTTTCTCCTCAAGGATCCTTGGGTCGAAGAAGGACCTTTCTGTGCGAGAGCGGTGTATGTCAGGTATCTTCGTCGGCGCCCACTGCCTAGCACTTCGTATGGCCTTGGCACGGTCCTCTGCGTAAGTAACCGCAATGCCAACGATCTTCACAAGTTGGTTTGGATTCTTGCCCTCCATACCGGCACCTTTGGAGAAGGCCGGAAGGATTGTGCTTCTAAGGTAGTCCACATCCATAACGCGCGTCAGAAGGCCATCGCCATATTGGCCTGCCATTTGAGCGATTCTAGGCCCTCCTGCGGCCACGTAGAGTGGGACTGGTTGTCCAGGTTTAGTATATAGATTAGCGCTTCTCAGCCTGAAATATTCGCCGCTATAGGTGACAAATTCCTTCTCCCAAAGTAGTCGTATTATCTTTACAGCCTCCTCCAAACGTTTAAGTCTCTCCTGATGTGAGGGCCACGGATATCCGAGTGGCACTTCGTTCATTGCCTCCCCTGTGGCTACCGTGATAAAGATTCTTCCGGGATACATGAAACCCAGCGTCGCAAAAGCCTGCGCGACAAGTGCAGGATGATACCTGAAGAGAGGCGGAGTCACACATGTACCTATGGGAGCCCTTTCGGTTCTCTCGGCAGCCGCTGAAATCCAGACCCATGCAAATCCACTCCACGCGTTGGTATGCATCCAAGGGTGGAAATGATCGCTTGACAAGAGAAAGTCAAAACCTCTCTTTTCAGCAAGCACCGCATTCTCCAAAAGCTCAATCGGCGAATGTGTTTCATGGAGGCAAACGTATCCAAACTCTATGTTCATCCGAATCCCTTGAATATTCTTCATCATGACTTTTATTTTTTCTTATTGCCTGCAAGCAACATATTCTAAATTTCGAACATATCTAGGAACAATTTTCTCATCGAAACTTACCCTCCTCCCAGTTGGGGCATGAGGATAATCTTGTGGAGTTTGTAGTCAAACTGATAGATCTGCTTTCTCACTTCTTCTTTGCTGAAGGCCATCCACCCTTCGTCTAGATACTGCTCAAAGATCTTTTCAGCATAAGAGACTAGCTAGCTAGCTGAACCCGAACATATTCAAGGATTAAGGTATGTCAGTTTCATCCAGGACCAATAGACGTGTCTACAGTCTGCCAAGATTTCGAAGATCGCCCCTGCGTTAAGGCTTGCCCAACCAGTTCTCTTAACCATAACAACGAAACTTTTTTGATGAACATAAACAAAGATCTCTGTACTGGATGTAAAGCATGTTACCAAGCTTGTGTTGATAATGGGAGAGGTGGCTGCATAACATTTCACCCCCGTACAGCTGTAGCGCTCTCTCTCAGTTCATTCTTGGATGCCTATGGTATAGACTCAATATCCCTTGGAAACGTACTTTCATGGACTATGGAATGCTATGAGAAAGGCATCCTAACTAAAGAAGATTTGGATGGCATTGACTTGACATGCGGAAATGTCCCGGCAATGTTTGAAATGACTAAGAAGATAATATATCGATTAGGCATTGGAGATTTACTTGCTGAAGGGATTAGAATCGCCTCTGGGAAAGTTGGCAAAAGCTCTAAGAAGTTTGCGATGCACTGCAAGGGTGTTGAATGGGGCGTAGGAGGAGCGGGAAACAATAGGGATCAAAGGGAAACCTTCTGCTAGCTAGATCAAGACACAATTTCAAAGGCACTGGAAGCAGCCACAGGTTGGGATCTCCTTCCTACTGCTAGTGGTTTTGAAGTTGCTGCCAATAGAATGATAATTCTTGAAAGAGCTTGGAATATCGGGGAAGGGTTGAAGCCCGATAGAGACGATATCTTACCCGAAAGGGTTTTTGAGGAGCCATTAACCATAGGACCTAAGGCCGGAACCGAAGCAGCCATATATAACCTAGCTAGCTACATGGACAACGAGAGGCATGAAAGATTATATTACCGCCTGCGGCTTTCCGTTGCGAAGGATAGGGAATACACTTGTTCCAAGGCTTATCCTAGGGCACCTACCATTCATAGGCGAGTCCTACCAAGGACCCGAGAAGAACCGTGAGTACAGAGCCAGATTCTCCGACATCAAGAACACCGTGAGAATTCTTAGAACAGCCGTTGAGAAATACGGCTTGACAGTGGTAGCAGCGGGAATCATGCCTGGTAACAAGCTGACAAGCCTTTTCTTCAAGGCAATAAGAGAGACCGAGAGACTCACTGATATCAAGATAGCTACGATTCCATGCGTCCAGATACCCCTAACGATCCAGGGAAAACCTGTGGACACATACAGAAGGTGGCTAACATACTATAAGCTCGAGAGCAGCATAATCGGCAAAAGAACACTTGGCAAATACCTAGAAGACCCAGTGCTACAATGCAGGCCTGGGTGGAAAGCCGAATTCAGAGACGCTCTGCAGCACTCCAAACCTTATGAGAGAGAAGAACTGAAGCACCTCAGAATCGACGACGAAAAATTCGAGAATGCGATTAAGAACATGAAAGACTTTGATGTGTTATTCGCTGAGTTAGGGTCCGAAACAGACTTCTTGGCCATGACAGACAAGTTTGGCCTCGTTGCTGACCTCGTTGACCAGTTGAGGAGCAGAAGCGGCTACCGTGTCCTACTTGGCGTCCACCATGCCGGCTTAACGATTCCGAAACTCGAAAACTCTGGGATCAATTTCGACGGCTATGTCACTCCAGTGAACAAGCTCGGCGTTATGATGTTCCCAACGAGGAACATGGCATTGATGGCGATAAACGCTTCTAAAAGGCCGGTAATAGCCATCAAGCCATTGGCCGGAGGAAGAATGGAACCCAGTGAGGCGTTAGAGCACGTCTACAAAGAAGTTGGGATTAGCTTTTGCATGATTGGCGTCGGTTCCGTGAGTGAGGCTGAAGAGGACTTCCGGACTGCTGCAGCGATATTGAAGGGCTAGCTCATATCGGTCCCGCAGCGCTTTGTGATAGCTCGCAGGGATATGAATGCTCCTACATTTGGACATGGGTGATGAATTCAGCGTTTCAAACGAAGCCTTCAGTCAACTCCTCTGCTCGTACGTAGAGTGATTCATCGATCTTCAAGCCTTCCTCTGCTAGGCTAAGCACTGCGGCTTTCTCCTCTGGGAACTTGTATCCGTCGTGGTCTTGCTTGAATATCCAGAAGAGGCGAGACCCGATTCTGTAGGCTGGGTCTATGTAATGATCGAAGCAGACTCTGCTTGTAACATCGAGATCCTTGATCATCATCTGTATCTCTCTCAACTCTTCATGGGGGGAAAGTAGTTGGAACGCGCCATTCTTCCACTCCTCCAAAAGAGGCGACCCAGCACGGGGTACATAACGTCTTATCCTTACATAGTCAGGGTTTATCTCGTTCAGGACTCGAGCTGTATTCTCGGCGTTCTGTTCTGACCTGCTCTTCCCGCCTAAGCCTGTGACACAGAACTCTGATAGCTCAAAGCCGGCCTCTTTCGCTTTCTTGCCAGCAATGATATGCTCATCGCCTGTAACTCCCTTTCTCACATGTCTCAGTATATCGTCATCGCCGGACTCCAAACCCACGTATAGCCTGGTGAGTCCCGCTTGTCGCAGTGCTCTCATTTCTTCCGTTGTCTTATGGACTATAGTCTTTGATCTAGCGTAAGATGTCATCTTCTCAATGCTGGGAAATGTCCTCTTGAGGTAGTCTGAAACCTCTAGCAGATCCTTGGTGGGCATGATTAGGGTGTCGGCATCTTGGAGGAATACTGATGTGCCGCCGGAATAGAGCCAGTTGAAGACTGTGATTATGCTCTGGAAATTTGTCATTTCGTCGTGATCCAATTCTTGAAACTCCTTGTCGTACAGAGAGTAAGTGTCGAGTAGTCTTGCTGCCCAGTCCAATCCGGCAAGCTTCATCGCTATTGACTGGATGCAATCAGCGATTGCCTTGGCGGCGTCTATGTCTCTTCGTATGTCCTCAACACTTCTCAATTGGAACTTCTCTCTATTGTAGGGAATTCCATAGCAGAATTTGCATAGGCTCCATGGGCAGTTGCGGGTCGCTCGTATGAGTAGTGAGTGGCTTCCCCCCTCCGCCGTCGGCCTTATCGGCCCCATTTCGAAGGAATACTCTTTCAATCTTTCAAGCTCTGGGAAGCTCAAAGCATAATCTTCCTCTAAGTTCTATTGCCACATCTTTCTCAATACGACACTACTACTCGATTTAAGGCTTTTCTCTTCTCGAGAAGACTATAGGTGACCGGGAATCCACTGGAAGTCATTTATACTTCCCTCATATTAGTGTGGGAGTGTGATTGACATGCAAAGATTGGACATCGCCCTCATAGGCTGCGGCGGCATAGCAAACCTTCACGTAAGCGGCTACAAAGATCTACACACGCGGGGCTTGAGGATATTCGAGATAAAGGCAGTATGTGACACGGTTATAGATAACGCCAAAACGCGGTCAGACGCAATTGCATATTTCCAAGGAGCCGAACCTCGGATCTATCAAGAGCTCGACGAGCTGCTTGAGAACGAGAGCCTAAACGCCGTCGATCTATGCCTCCCGCACAATGTTCACCATAACGTAGCCTCTAGGTGCCTAGAAGAGGATCTTCACGTGATAACAGAGAAACCCCTCGGGATCACAATGAGAGCTGCAAAGGGCATAATTTCGGAGGCTGAAAAGCACAGAAAGGTCCTTGCCGTTGCCGAAAACTACAGGAGATCACCTGAGAACAGAACAAAATGGTGGACTATAAAACAGGGCCTAATAGGAAAGCCCAGAATGATCGTCTGGTCTGCGGCTGGATGGAATTCCCAGCCTTGGGGTTGGAGAGAGGACAAGATGATTGCCGGCGGGAGCTGGGTCTTCGACGGAGGCGTACATCTAGCAGATCTAGATCGGTATCATCTAGGAGCGGAAGCAGTCGAAGTCTACTCTGTGAATGACACGTTTGAGCCTTTGAAGAAGGGTGTCAAGGTGACTGTGGACGATATGACTATGGCGATAATTCGATATGAGGGTGGGGCATATGCTCAATGGCTCTGGACAAGGGTCGCTCCTGCTAAGAGCATAGGGATGCGTATCATATACGGTTCCAAAGGAGCAATAACAGACGAGGATATTCAGATCCAGAGGGAGGATTGCACGGAGAGTTATGGAATCGGAACCCTCAGGCGGAGGATGACGGAGAGTCTTAGCCATGAAGAGTTGGAAGGATGGTTTCCAAGTGGAGCGACAGACACGTTCGCTACTGAACTATATGACTTCTACGACTCGATTGTGAATAGGAGGAAGCCTGAGGTGGACGGTTGGGAAGCCTACAAGGACATGGCTATACCCATAGGCTTCTATGAATCCGCCGTCTTGGGCCAACCTGTCAAGATCGAGGACATAGAAGGCCTCAAAGTGGAAGAATACCAAGGGGAGATCAATGAGAAGCTCGGACTGAAAGGATAGAAAGCTTCTATCCACGCATCACTCATTCTTGCCAGTTCCTTCCTCTGGATATTCCTCTGATTTCCATTAACACGTCTTATGTTCTCACAGAAACAAAGGCCTTTCCAAAGCAAACGTTGACGGATGCATCGGTTGGTCGCAAGACTGATCCAACGCGCTTGGAACAGAAATCATTAACAATTGGAATGCGCATCTATGACAGCCCCCTCTATCTTGTGGTAACAGAATGGGTAACGATTGTTGGTAACATTAGCTAGACTTGGTAATCTTCAGTAAGGAACGTGTGAATGGCTTGAGCTGCCTTCTTCGCTGCCCGACGGCCGACGTGGCAGGTACTTCCTTCAGACAACCGAACGGGTCGAAAGCTTCGTAGGAGGACTTGGAAGGCTTTTATCCTTTCTTGGCGAGAAATGATGTTTCTGATACTCACACACTGGGTTGTGTTGGAACTTCAGCTCTAACCAAAAGTTCAGATCATTCATTCATTATGCTTTTTAACACGGGACTTTATCTTATGAGATAGAAATAGAGGAATGTATTAGGATGTCTCTGAAGCGGTCTAGACTTGAGATCTACTTGGATGTTCTGAAAGCCATCCAGAAAGGCACGAGTAAGCCCACTCGGATCATGTATAGGACTAATCTTTCTTGGAAGCCTTTGATGATGATCCTGAACTCGTTGGTGGATCAAGATCTGATAGTCAGGAATGAGAAGAGCGGGCACGTAGTCTACAAGATTGCTGAGAAGGGCAAGAGCGTTCTTGAGTACTTCAGCATGGCTATGGAAGCGATTGAGATCAGATAGAAAAACGGGGCAATGTTAGTAGATCCTTGTCAATTAATCGATGATTGTACAATGCCTCCCGATTAGCCTATAGTTCACAAGACGAAGCAAGCTAGAAACTGTTTTAACGGTCGGAATGCCTTTTTTTCTCTAGGGTTTGATGTTGACCAAGATACGTATGGGTCTAGTTGGCGCCGGCTTTCTAGCAGAAGTCTACAGCCGATGTTACAGCGAGATTCCTGAAGTTGAGCTGGTGGCTGTATCGTCTAGGACAGAGAGCCGTGCAGGGGATTTCGCCAAACGGTTTGGGATAGAGGCTTGGTATGCTGACTACGAGAAGATGATGAAGAGAACCGATATAGACGCAGTCAATGTCTGTGTGCCGAACTATCTTCACGCTCCTGTAGCGATCTCAGCAGCCGAGAATGGCAAGCATGTGCTCTGCACAAAGCCCTTAGCGATCTCTATCAACGAGGCGGAAGAGATGCTAAACGCTTGTGAGAGTTCTGGTGTAACGTTGATGTATGGTGAGAATTGGCTTTTCACCCCAGCAGCGGAGAGGATGAGAGAGATAATCAAGGAAGGCGCCTTAGGTAAGATCTTGGCTGTTGAAGCTCGGGAACAGCATAGCGGGAGCCACTCGCCTTATGCGACAAAGAAGAAGTTTTGTGGAGGAGGTGTCTTGATACATATGGCTGTTCACCCAATCGGTTTCACTATGCACATTATGGATCGGCCGGTCAGTCGGGTTTACGCTGAGCTGGGAAACTTGCTCCATGACATCGAGGTTGAGGACTACGCTGTGCTTTTGATGCGTTTTGAGGGTGGTGGGTCAGGTGTCATCCACTCGAATTATGTAACCAAGGGTGGCATGCAGGACAGGATCGAGATCTATGGGACGGAAGGTATGGCCTTCATCAACCTGACGCATAGGAATCCGATACAGCTCTACAGTGATGTCGGCTATTCTTATGTTGTTGAGAAGGCTTCAACAAGCAGGGGATGGACTTCGCCCGTTATAGATGAGAAGTTTCACTATGGGTTTGTTAACATGCTTAGGCATTTTGTTGATTGTCTAGTCGCAGATAAGAAGCCCATTTCAACGGGAGATTTCGGAAAAGACGTTCTCGAAGTCGTGTTTGCTGGATATGAGTCCCACGAGAAGGGAAAGGCAATCATCTTGTAGATGTCAACTTGGCGTTTCTTTGGGCGGTGTTTTTGGTTAGGGATTTCATGGATGGGTGCTCTGTTTCGCCTGTTCACAGGGTTCTTATCTTTTTGGGTTGATTTTGGTTTTGGTATGAGTGTTGGGTGAGGAAGAGAGGGTCTGTCCTGTTTGTGGTCGGGTGTTCCGGCCTGAGAGTTCTGATCAGGAGTTTTGCAGTGAGGTCTGTGAGGAGGAGTATGAGCAGGAGGAGCTTGAGGATTGGCTGCTTCTACTTGACGAGATCTAGCGCGAGCTAGATTGGAGTTACGGTATCGCTAGAACCGAAAATTTGCGAATGATTTCTATTCTCAAATTCGATACGCCTATCCCCCCTCTATTGGAGAGAGATTTTATGGATGATTTCTACTCCTAAAATCAGTGCCCCCTATAGTTTTTCTGTTCATTCTGTTTCCTGTTGTTTTCCAATGAAGGGCTTTGCGAAGGGTTCTGCTTGCGTACGGAAATGTACCGAAAAGGTCTGAAAAGGTGCAGAAAGGTCCAGAAAGAACGGGAAAGGTGAAGCTAGCTAGCCCATGCCAGTTGCTGGTCTGGCGGGTGTTTACCGTGCGCATTAGCTCCAAAACAGCTGAACTGACAAGAACCTGATCTCCTTCCTGATCAGAATGCAAACGAGGGGAAACTACAGTCTTCCACTAAGAGAAACTTGATTGGCGCTTCTGTCAGAGTCGGTATGACTGAGAAAAGCTCTGTCAAGGCTAGCTAGCTGAAGAGTGGCCATTATCTGCAAGATAGCCGCCGCAATTCTGTCAGTTGAGGGTTAGATGGGCTTACGGATTGAGCTCTGAGTCGTAGTGATCTCGCCGAGCTGAAATATGGTTTACAGAGAAAAAAATAAGAATCCAGAGGAGTGTGATGAAGGTTTGAAGTGATCAGACTGAATAGGAAAGACGTTATCCTGATTCTGATTCTTTTCGCGAATTTCTGTTTGACCGCTGTCGTGTTGGCTTGGTACCCATCTACAAGCTGTGATTTGACGAAAGAACCCTTGTTTGTTTTCGCTCACATTACTGATAGTCATCTTCGGCAATCCAGGGAATTCTTTGGGGCGACGGTTGACTGGCTTGCTGCACAAAATGTTTCCTTCGTTATTCATACCGGAGACATAGTTGATAGTAAATATGATCAGAGAGCTTGGGGGGAGGCTTCGGAAATTATGCATCGGCTGGACAACAAAAGCCTGTGGGGTGTGCTCGCAGGAAACCATGATGTAGCCGGTGGGAGCTTTGATGCAACGAATTATCAGGCATATTTCGGCGATTACCCGATGGATCATTTTTTCCTGGTTGAAGACGAGTTGCTTTTCATCCTTCTCGGGTGGGACAACATGGACGGAAGTATCTCTACGGAACGCCTTCAATGGATGGATTCAGTGATAGAACACTATACAGATCTGAAGGTCATTATCTGCCTGCATCCCCATCTTTTCGGACTGTCTATGCTCAACATATTCGGAGCACCGAATTACGAGGAAATATGGGCACACATAGGCAAACATGAAAACGTTATCATGACGCTTTGCGGACATTTACATTTCAACTGGGTTCAGATCAGAGACCTGGGAGAGCAGCAAGTCTGGTCGATAAGCACGGAAGCTTTGGTAGACAAGGGCTACATACGTCTGTTCAACGTTTACAGAGATAGAATCGAAGTTCATGCCTACTCGCCGTGGGCAAAACAAGTTTTTTCAAGCCCCCTAGACTGTTTCAATATAGAGCTTGACACGAACAATAGAGATGCAGACGGAGACTTCTGGATGAACGCTTCAGACGTGATGCCTACACATCCTTTAGTTCCCAATGGTATGTTAGCCTCATTGACAATTCCAATCATTCTTCTAGCTTATCGGACTTGGGTGAGAAAGAGGGAACGAAAAAACATACTTACTGCAAGATAGCCTTGGTTTCCATATTTTTGGTTTCTAGGATGCGCCTGGGTCTAAACGCGCTATATATTTCACTCAAATCTCCTCGTATTTTCTGAAATCTTGGCAAGAGCGAATTCAAGTGCTTAGCTTGGAATGTAGGTAGGTTTAAATTAGCTGTTTTTCTACCCCTCTTGGCTTTGGAGTGGTGGTGCGGTCTTCAGTGGAGAGAGAGATCCCAAGGTTGTCTCCTTTCCTGGTGATAGGCATGACCATTTTCATTGACGTAACAGGGTTTGGCATCGTATTGCCTCTTCTGCCTTACTATGCTGTCGCATTCCAGGCGGGTTCAACTGCGCTGGGAGTTCTCGTCGCTTCGTTTGCTTTGATGCAGTTTATATTCTCGCCGGTGCTTGGAAGGCTATCAGATAGGATTGGTAGGAGACCGGTCCTCCTGCTGTCAATCCTGACTTCTGTGGCTAGTTTTCTCCTATTTGCTTTGGCGAACTCGTTCATTATGCTTTTACTTTCGAGGATGGTGGCGGGGATGGCTACTGAGGTTGGGGTGGCGCAGGCTTACATTGCTGACATAACTGAGAAGAAAAGGAGAACTACGGGGATGGGTAGAGTGGGTGCGGCGCATGGAGCTGGCTTTATAATTGGACCGGCGTTGGGGGGATTCCTTAGTAATTACGGATTCTCTGCGGCTGGCTTCGCTGCTGCCGCTTTGGCGCTGGTAAATCTTGGGTTTGCGTTCTTCTTTCTGCCGGAGCCAAGGGTCAACAGAGACAGAGAGGGATATACGGGAAAGGGTCTGAGCTTTACGCAAGGACTTGCCAAGGCGCTGTCGAGGCCGTTTATGGGTTCCTTGTTGGTGATTCTGTTCATTATGAGGCTGGCGTTCTCAGCGTTTCCTGTCGTCATGCCTCTTCTTGCGATGTCGCTTTTCGGCCTTGGGTCTTCGGACATGTCCTTCTTTTTTGTGTACATCGGATTAGTCCAGATAGTCTTTCAAGGCTTCATAGTGGGCAGGCTTTCCACTACACTCGGAGAGGGAAAACTGATAGCTGCTGGATCAGTGCTGATGACGCTCAGCGTATTCCTTATGGCGTTTTTCCCCAACTTCGCAATATTCCTGATCTTGTCCACAATAATGGTTTCCGGCACTGGCATGTTGGGAACAGCTGTTCCCAGCCTCATTTCGAAGGAAACTCCGCCAGAAGAACAAGGAGGCGTCCTGGGAGTAACTCAATCGATCTCAAGCACGGCGGGAATACCCGGACCTCTCATTGGGGGGTCAGTCTACGAGTATGCAGGACTAGCCGCCCCCTTCCTATTGAGCGCAGCTCTCTTAGGAATTGCGTCTTTTTTGGGAATCAGAATCAGTTTCAAGGAAAGCGTGTCTCCGCTAGACGACTGAAACTAGCTGCCTGCAAAAGATATTCACTGCTTTCTCCCCGATCGATACTTGTTATCTGCGAGATAACCGCACAAACTACATCAGCGATTCCGATCTCTACTGACGAGGTTCATTGTCCACCTTTCATTCTTTTCTCAAGGTAGTCAATTGCACTTTGGATAGCGGCCCCCGTTTTTCCTGTGAAATCTTCATCACAAGTTCCCTCTTGACCGACTACAACTACTGGTTGGCGCCCCTTCAGCCCATAGAACCCTCTAACTGTCTCGATATTCTCTAGCAAGGCATCAAAGGTCACTACTTCGGTACGGGTTCTGGCCCTATTCAACTTCTCAAGATAAGAAAGCTCTTTCTTTTCCATATCGGCACGTCTCCCAATCAACACCATACCGGTTATCTTGTCTGACTTGCGCAATCCAAGTTTGCTTGCTTCATGAGTGCCACTATCAACAATTGTGAAAACCTGTTCTACCTGTTGCAGTCCTTCTTGGAGATCCTTGGAACACTCGCCTTTTCTGACAAAGAGTTTGTGACTCGGCTTTTTTATCTCCACAACAGTAGCGAGTCTTCTAGCTTCTTTGGGATCAGGTTCAAACAGAAGGAGAAAGTCTACAATCCTTTTTCCGCTAGCCATTCTCACTTGTGGGATCACATCTAAGGACCTAGAACAGACATCTAGGTAAGTCGGAGACAAAATGAATGGGTGTTCTTCAAGGAATTCCTGTAGTTCAGATTCTTCTGCATTTTCCCTCGAAACTAGAGAGACGTAGCTACTCTTCACTTCATCAATCTCTCGAGCTAGGTCTGCTTCTGAATAACGCTTCATCCTATTTCCTCTTATGGGTCCACTGCTGATCAGACGTCGAAGGAATTCTGCTTGGGCCTTTTCTTTGCCTTCCTCAGCCGAGAACAGAGAAGGGTCATCATTTGCGATTACCCAGAATCCCCTCAATACAATTTGCCTAGGTTTTCCATACCTGTCGACATTTCCTAGTAGTATGTTTTCCAGCTTCAAGTCCGAACCTGATTCGACACTCAAGATTCCCAAATCATTGGATAGCTTCAGAACTGTCCCTTTTACTTTGTATTTTGAGTCAGCGAATTGTTGTGTGACTATCGCCAGATCACGGACGAGGATGCCTCTTTGACCTTTCAAAGGAAAGATGTTTTTTTCCGCGGAGAGCCTTGGAAAAACATTCCCGAGTGAATTCCTTTGTAACAGTTTGATTGAATCTTTCTTTTTCTTGATAGCTTTCCTAAACCATATGGCAATTCCATCATTACACATCACGACAGAGATCTTGAATCTACGCCAGATGTATTCAGGCAATACATCTTTTCTGTGATCCGGAAGTAGAGTGGCAAACCTTCGCAAAGTCGAAAGATATGCCTTTAGAAACTTTGTTGTTGACTTCCCATCTATCGTGCCAGCTCTCTGCTGCTCATACGACTTGATGAAGTCGTCCAAGCCAATGAGGGAGCAGTTTGAGAGCGTGTTCTCAACTACAACGGCATTGAAAATCCTGAGATGATGCCCTAGGTGCCGAGAGAGCTTTCCCGCATTGTTTTGCAGTGAGCAATTGACAAATAAAGCGTCATGAATCTTGAAATTCCTGAAAATCACAGGCCTTTCTGGGAGAGGATGTCCTACAAGGTTGACCTGTCTATAAGGTCGTGCCAAAGCTTTCCCATTTCCATCATACGTACCAGGTTCGAACAGGATGTCAATCTTTCCGCATTTCCCGGGTTCATCAGAAAATCTTTGCAGCACCTGATTGGCTCTAACTCGTACTAGGTCCATGTCGATGTCAATCATCTCGACCTATCCTGATGTATGGATCTAAAGACAAAGGAGACTGCAAATACAACCCCAAAGAAAAATGATCGATACTGATAGATAAACGATCTCGTTATCCATGTGATAACCGCATGCAAAGGTTCCCGTTCCCACATTTCGGGGGAGGTCCTTATTCATCAAGAAACCAGTGAGAGAAGAACATCTATCTAGCTCCTCAGTCCAGTGTTCTATTACTATATTAGTCGACACAAAAGACTTTTACGATGGCTTCTCTTGTATCCTTTAGGTCTCGGAAGTTGACAGCCGATCAGATCGAAGACCTAAGTGTCTTCAGAACATTCTCTCGACCAATACGCAAGTTGATCGAGGAGAAAGGCTTCACATCACCTTCCGAGCCGCAACAGAAAGTGATCCCCAAGATTCTTGAGGGGAAGAGAT
>Ga0224501_10001608_pt1 | contig 17517 bp, 14 predicted proteins | sample SF_Oct11_sed_USG_4_FD_169105 | JGI IMG/M metagenome (GOLD analysis project Ga0224501, IMG submission 169105) | Sediment microbial communities from San Francisco Bay, California, United States - SF_Oct11_sed_USGS_8_1 | ecosystem: Environmental > Aquatic > Marine > Sediment | place: USA... | reverse complement strand
AGCCCGATAGATCGATCGACTTGGAAAAGTTAACAACTTCGATGGAAAACCGTCACCGGAACTTGCTAGCGTCATAGGAACTATGCTAAGTGACGGCAGCCGATATCAACATAACGACACCAAAGCCTTCTGGCTGGGCGTCAAGGACAGAGAGTATGCTGAAGGTTTCGGACGTGACTTAGCCAAGGTGCTAGAACGAAGGAAGCCCTACAAACCGCACTTGAGCAACCAACGCTGGGTCCTCGAGGGCCACAGCATACTGCTCTTCAACCACTTAGACAAGCCTTGGCATGAACTGAAGCCTTACGTTGAGCACCGCAGGGACTGTGTTGCTGCCTTCCTCAGAGCTTTCTTCGACGGAGAAGGCAGCATAAGTAGGAGGCAACTGACCGTTTGCAACACCGACAAGCAGCTGCTTATCTACATCAAAGGACTGCTTAAGAAATACTTCGACATCGACGCCACAGGGCCACGTGTCAGCCAGAAGAGCGGCACGGTCAGGTACTGGTCCAACAGAAAGAAAGCATACAAAACTAAGAAGGACTGCTACCCCATCTACATCCGCAGACACAGCCTACCAACGTTCTATAAGGAGGTAGGGTTCACAATAAGACGTAAACAACGGAGACTAGCCGAGGCAGCCAAACAATAGCCCCCTCCTCTCCTCTTCTTTCTTCATAGTTAGCCCCACGCGCCTGGAGGGACTTTCACCCGGGACTGGAGAGTCGCCGGGAGTTGAACCCTCGACCTTTCCGCGACCGCGTGGTCGTATCGGATTAAGAGTCCGACGCTCTACCTAGCTGAGCTACAGGCGCACGACGTTAGCCGTGTGGGCTTTCGCGTGAGTACGTCTTAAGATTTTCTGTTTCAAAAAAAATAGCTGAGGTTCCTTCAGCGTTCGTCTAGCCATACAGATCCCATCAGGCGTGATGACGACTGGCGATCATGATCCCATGACATCTACCCGCTGAGAAGAGGCCGATCGACCAATGGCTTCTCCCATCGGATCTATGGCCGGCGCATGATTGCTCCTGCTCGATGAAATACCGCCTTGTAGACAGGAAAACGTTTTAGAGATGTGGTGTGAGGTGGGTGAAATCATGGCCCGAGACTCCGGCTTCAAGGCTTCAGGGTGGGGGGTGAGCAGAAGTGTTCTCTTCAGCCTCGGCTCGTTTCAGTTCCTCACGTTCCTGAGAAGAGGGGTCTTCTATTCTTTCATGTACATCTACCTTTTCAGCTTGATCGGCAACGTCACTTCAACGGCTGCACTTGGAACACTTAACATGATAGCGTCGACGGTTGGCCAGAACCTTCTCTGGGGACGCATCTCAGACCGCTACCGGGTAAGAGCCAACCTCGTGGTTCTGGGAGAGCTCATCGCCGGGTTCTTCTACATAACGGTATTCCTGGTTCACAGATCCCTCATGGAAACCGGGACCAAATACGCCGCCGGGCTGTCTATAGTCTTCGGCCTCTCCCTGCTTGAGTTCTTCTGGTCCATGTCGGACGTCGGCTGGGCAGCCCTGCTAGCAGATGTAACCACTCAAAAAACCAGGGGCAGCCTTGTAGGCGCCTTGAACTTCGTGGGATCAATCGGTCGAATAACAGGGATCATCTTCGCTGGCTTCCTCTACGAAGGAGGCCTCGGCTTTCGGCAGGGCACCATCTTCTACGTTGTGACAGCGATGCTATTCACCGGCGGAGCAATTATGTCCGTCACCTCTAGATTCATCAAGACTAGTTTTTTCGCGACCTTTCTGCAAGAGAACACCCATGAAGAAACCAAGAGCGCCTACGACCAGGACTCAAACAGTGAAGTTTACCGATGGTTCTTGGTTTCTTTGATAGTTGTTGTTTTAGGCGTCACCTGCGTCTCCCAGGTCTTCTTGCTCTTTCTGCAACTACCCGACGGGCTGAGCGCCAGCGACGAGGCTGTAAGCCTAGTTCTCACCGCTTGGACGGTGGGCGGCATGTTAGCGAGCCTCGTGGCCGGGAAACTCTCAGACAGGCTGGGCAGAGTCAAACTCATCTTGTGCGGGCTAATTCTTTCAGCTATCACGCCTCTCCTCTACGGGGTCGTGCACGATGTAGTTTCGATGGCAATCGTCTACGGACTGAACGGAGCGTCATTCTGGACTCTTCAAACAGTTGGCTTCACACTGGTAGGGGACATCATTCCTGCCGATCGGAGGGGACGCCTGTTCAGTCGATACAACGCAGTGATGGCCCTGAGTTGGGGTCCAGCGGGTTTCCTAATAGGCGGACCCCTGGCGGATGCCCAAACACAGATCCTCCGCATTCCACGACACACAGCCTACACCAACACATTCTTTGTTTCTTCCGTGTTGGTCGGGGCTGGCACAATCATTTTCTTCCTCAATGTTGGGAGGCGGCTCCAACGACAACTATTAAACGGATCGTGAGAGATCAGAGCTGGAGCCTCGGGCGGGATTTGAACCCGCGACCCGCAGCTAGCTCGGGTGTGGCGTACGAGGATCAGCCCCAGATTGTGTCTGCTGCTATGCCAGGCTTAGCTACCGAGGCCTGTTGGTTCAGCGCGCGACAGGGATTTATTTCTTTGCGAATCGATTGATAGATGCGAGAAGCCAGGATTGCAAACACTTATCTCGAGAACCGGCTCTGTCGCACAAGGTGCCGAGATTCTTGCCGACGCTGTTTGTCGTGATTCCAACCTATTCTGAGCTGGAGAACATGAGGAGCCTCATACCGAAGCTGGAGAATGTGTTCTCCTCCGCTCACATCGACGGCAACATATTGATCGTGGACGACAACAGCCCAGACGGAACTGCAGACTTCATCCGCAGATTGGAAAGAGAGAAGCCCAACATTCACCTCCTGCTTCGCCCCGGGAAAATGGGCATCGGCTCAGCCTACCGTGACGGCTTCAACCATGTTCTCAAGACATGGAATGTGGACTATGTCGGCCAGATGGACGCCGATGGATCCCATCCTCCAGGTCTGATTCCAGAAATGATCAAGAAGCTGGAGGAGACGGGAGCTGGAGTCGTTGTGGGTTCAAGGAAGATCTCGGGGGGTAGGACGGAAGGTTGGCCTTGGAGGAGAAGGGTGACCAGCTGGGGAGCCAATCTCCTAGCTCGCACGATGGCAGGCGTCGGAGTCAAGGATTCAACGTCAGGCTACAGGATGTTCAGAGCTTCGGCTCTCAGACGGATCGACTTGGCTTCGAGTCAGGATGGCTACTCCTTCCAAGTTGAGATGATCTTCAGGTGCAAGAGGTCGGGCGTCAAAGTTGTGGAGGTTCCTTTCACCTTCATCGACAGAAGACAAGGCAGATCGAAGCTCAGCTCGCGAGAGATCGGCGGCTTTGCCTGGGCCACGTTGAAGTTGCTCCTCTCCCGGATTACGAGGGATTAAGCAGCTTGAAGCTATCCGACGTTGGGGAAAAGAAGCTGGTTGAGTACATCCTCTCAAGAATAGGAATTCCTGAGGGGCTGGTTCTGGGTACAGGCGACGACGCCGTGGCCTTCAACTTCCACGGAACACTCGTCGCCTCGGTAGACATGCTGGTTGCCTCCACCGACGTACCCCCTGGCATGAGCATGAAGCAGGCGGGTAAAAAGGCGGTCACCATGAACGTGAGCGACCTTGCATCCAAGGGGGCCACACCCAAGTTCTTTCTGATATCTCTGGGCCTGCCCGCTGACATGCCCCTGGAGGATTTCAGGCAGCTATGGGAGGGATTGGAGGAAGCCTCACGATTCTACGGGGGGAGGATAGCCGGGGGAGATACGAATGCCTGCAGAGACATCGTTGTGGATTGCATAGGACTCGGTCAGAGCGACAAGCCCCTCTCCAGAAGCGGGGCGAAGCCCGGAGACATACTGGCTGTAACCGGAAGATTCGGAAGAACAGCTGCAGGACTAAGGATGCTGCTGGAGAATATGGAGGATCCGTTGAAGCCAGAGCTTGTTCAAGCGGCTCTAGAGCCTAGAGCCAGGCTTCAGGAGGGGATGGCGCTGGCAAGAAGCGGCGCAGCCACGGCCTGCATCGATTCCAGCGACGGCTTGGCGATCTCTCTGCACGAACTGTCAGCCCTAAGCCACGTAGGCTTCCACGTGTCCTCCCCTCCAGTTGACGAGCTATCCCGGGATTTTGCGCAGAGAAACCGTTTGCCCCTTATGGACCTAGTTTTCCACGGCGGAGAAGAATACGAGCTTGTAGCCACAGTGACTCCGGACCTATGGGAGGCAGCTAGGAGGGCTGTCAACTTCGTCGGAGGGGAACTGACACCCGTTGGTAGGGCAACAGAGCCGCAAGAAGGGATAAAGGTGATCTGGCAGGAAACTCTGGTTTCGCTTCCCCGAAGAGGCTGGAACCACTTTTCACGAAAGGGCAAGTCCCCCCTAATTGGATGAATTGGTACACGTAAGCCCAAACGATGAGCCCAGCGTTTTTCAGCCCTCTTCACACCTACCGACTCAGGAGAAAGCCCTGGCCGCTGCGGCGGCATCTGCACGCCTCTCAGTTCACGGTTCCAACATTTCAACAATCAGAATGCTTGAAAGTCCAAGAAAACCTGAACTGTATGACTATAAGTGGCTCTTACAGGATACGCCGCGGTGAGATCTCACGGCCCTCCTCGTGCAGAACCGGTGGCGAAAGACCTTGCCGCAGCAGGGAGTCACCGAGAGCCGCGGAACAGTTGTTAGAAGGCACGGCTGGCCCAGCGTTCACCGAAATCTTTTGGGACCCCATCCTCGATGAAATGCACAGGGCCATCCCCAAAGCTCGTGGAGGGCTGCTTTTTTGTCAAGAACCCACCCTGGGTCTTCCCAAATGCTGGTGGGACTCAAAGAGGCGCAAACCCAAGCCTTCCTTGTAGCTACATTGAGAATACCAGTCAATCGGTCCCTGGTTCTACGCCATAGAGGAAGTCATGCGGGCCCGGCGGGATTTGAACCCGCGACCACCGACTTAGAAGGCCGCTGCGCGGATCGATTGCGACCTGTGCGCTGTCCATGCTGCGCCACGTGGTGAAGCTGCCGACCGTCGAGGGCAGTCCCTTCCTGTGTTTTCAGGCCCAGCAACCGAGCTCAGCTCTTCGGCTATATATGTATCGGTCGTCTTGGAAGACGTCGATTGATCAAACTGGGGCTGTAGTCTTGGCCAGGTCTGGATCGTCGAAATCGTCCAATGGATATTCGCGCGAGATCATCGGATGGAGATGATCAGTTCGTTCAGAGATCTCTTCTTCGCTACATGCGCGGGAAGATCGAAGAAGGAGTTGACGCGAGCCAGTATCGCGGAGTCACTCGTCACAGCCACTCCTTGGTTTTTTGCTATGGCGTGGTCTACGCTTTGCTTTGTGGAACAGAGACCCTTCAACCCACGCTCCTCCATTACACTTCTCGTTGCCGAAGCCATGTCGCCACTCCGGCTGATCTGAGCGTCATAGTACACCGTGGCTGCGGAAACCTCTAGGCTTCTTAGCGTTTCGACCATCACCACAACGGCTTCAAGAGCCTGCGAGCTGAACCTGAACCTCCTGTGCACGGCCGCTATATCCCTGAGGATCCCGTCGTCGCACAGGATGAGGGGGCCTCCAGCGTTAATGCTGAGCAAGGTATTGACCACATTGAAACCGTCCACGCTAGCGGCCTGATCCTTCATGGCGCGGGGGCTGACCCTCTTCCCTTTAGTTGATCTGATGTCTCGGTCAGAGAAGACAGATCTGTACACTGCGTTCCTCTCAGATCTGCGAAGCAGATACCTTCCTGCCACAAACTCCGTAGCTCTCTCCTTGGGGTAACCTCGGTTCAGCAGAAACCGCAGGTCTCCGGCCGCCTCCCTAAGCCGATCCAATCTGAGGCTGCTCACATGGATCACGTTTCGATATAGATTGCTGGGCGTAAAGGAAGAGTGGACGCGGCGCGACGCATAGGGTCATAAATTCCGGTCTCACCCTCCATGGAAACAAAGATCTTGCAGTCGAACTCCCTCGAGAGAAAGCCAGTAGCGTTTCTCAGCATCTCAGCTTCATGATCGCACAGCTCAACCCATTCCCGGCTGTTCTCGTCGGTGGGGAGCTCAGAGAACACATCCAACACCCTCTTGACCATCGCAGCTGCGTCCTTCTTTTTCTCTGGAATGGCTTTCACGGCCTCCCTAATCGCAGGCCCCATATCTCCGAGGAGGTCTCTCACCCCGCTCGTCAACACAATCTTTGCAACATTCCTCTTCCATGGTGATGCTACGTAGAGATAGATAACCCTGGGCTTAGACCGTAGTAGCTTCAGGATGCTCCTAACGTCGTCAACCACCTTTGAGATGTACAGCTCTGCCACCTCGACACTCGCGTCAATTTTTGACGCGTCCGAAACCGGCCAGTCGGAGACTGAGACGAAGCCCTTCTGGTCCAGCCGGCTCCAAGCCTCTTCACACGTGAAGGGAGCAAAGGGAGAAAGCATTTTCACCCAATTCACTAAGAACTCCCTCGCCGCGTAGCTGAAGCCCTGCATGGACTTCCTTCTGCTGTACCACCTCCAGTCGGACCAGACCTTGTAGAAGGCCTCGTCGCACGCAGCCCTGGTCAACATGTTCTCCAGCGCAGACGTGATCTGCTTCACTCTCATCTGGAGCCTCGACAATAACCAACGATCCATCGGGTCAGCCTCTGAGACGGTCTGGGACCGAGCTACCTCGTCCACTAGAGCCAAGAAGGCTGCCAGGTTCACCATAGCTTCCTCAGCGCTCTTCTCACGCCAATCCCCGTCATCCATCCTCTCACTGCTCAGGATCAGGGCGCAGCGCACCGCGTCGGTCCCATACCTCTCCACAGCCACGCGGGCTGGAACAAAGACTCCCGTGCTCTTACTCATCTTCCGACCGTCTATGTTGATCATTCCGTTGACTGAGATCCCTCTCGGCCAGTGCCTCTTCTCGAACAACGCCACGTGCTGAAAGAGGAAGAAGGTAAGGTGGTTGGGAAGAAGCTCCTTGGCAGAAACACGTAGATCTACCGGATACCAGTACAGAAACTCCTCTCGCATCGCTGACAAAAGCTTGGGATCTAAGCCACTCTTACCTGCAACCTCTTCCACACTCCCTTTCCCCAAGAAGACGTGGTCAAACACCTCGAGAATCAATCCCTCGACAGGGACGAGACCAGCGTTGACGAACTTGCTGATCGTGTAGAAGGCATTGTACACGGTCGAATCACTCAAGGTCTCAATGTTCCAGCTCCTATCCCAGGGAAGAGGAGTCCCCAACCCGGTCTTGCGGGCGCAAGGCCACTCCCTGTACCAATCGATTACGTTCGCAAACCACGAACGAGCCTCCTCAGGAAAGATGTCCATCGAAGCCAGGTGCTCCTTCACCCTGGCCTTCCAATCCGGCTTGGAATAATCCAAGAACCACTGATCCCTCAGCACCTTTACAACACACTCATCGCCGCTCCGACACACAACCCGTTCGGGAAGCTCGTACATCGTATCCCCGAGACCGATCTCAATCAGTCTCTCCTTCACAGCATCACGAGCCTCAGCGACAGGCAAGTCAGCGAACTCTCCGCAAATCTCCTTCGTCACACCGCTGTGAAACTCCTTCGAATAGACGATCTTCGTCGCCTCCTCCAACTTTGAATCAGACTGATCCATAACCCCAAGCCGCTCATTGACCTCAGCAGCAGGAAAATCGCCGAAACCCTCAACCCTAATCAATGAGATCGGTTCAATGCCCCGAACCTCCCCGACATCAATGCCATAGGTCGCTAGAACACCCGGGCTCCTCTTCAAGTCCTCCAAACCAGCCAAGTCGTAGGGCGCATGAGCGGGAACACTATACACAACACCAGTCGCAACATTGGGATCGACGAGGCTCGCAGGCAAGACCAAGACCTCCGCGTCCGTCAAAGGCACAACACAACGCTTACCCATGAAATCCGCTGCAGAGATCCGCTTGGAAGCCTCAACGTCGTCACGCTGCTCGCGAAGCTTCTGAGCGCACCTCTCGCTGACGACCCAACACTCAGCACCCACCTCGACCTCGACATAGTCCGCGTCAGGATTCAGCCAAACGTTCGTGCAACCAAACAGAGTCTCGGGGCGAAGAGAAGCCGCGACCAGAAACACGTCGCCCAACCTAAACCTAACCAAGACCAGCTCCTCAGCGACAACGCCCTCCCCCTCAAGACGATCGTGGTCTCCAGTAGGCGACTCACATACAGGACACCAGACAACGGGATGAGTACCTTGAACAACGTAGCCCAGCTCTCGCAGCCGCAGGTACTGCCACTCAATAAACCTGCTGAACCAAGGATGCAGACTTGTGGTGTAGAACTCGCGACGCCAATCCACACCAAGCCCGAGAATGTCGACAGCCTTCCGATTCTCCTCCATATAGTAGCGAGAGATGAACTCCGGGTCAATGAACTTAGGCAGCAGCTCCTCAGGAACGCCGTCGATTTCCCGCAGACCCTTCAAGACGGACTCATCACCCTTCCTCAACCTGTCGGCGGTACCAGCCACGGCTTCACCGGTGAGGTGCCAAGACCAGGGAAACAGGGCGTTGTAGCCCTGCATCCGTTTGTATCTGGTAGCGATGTCAGCCCTGGTCGCCGTGAAGGCGTGACCTATGTGCAGTGGCCCATTTTGATACGGAAATGGGAAGGTGGTTATGAATTTCTTCTTGGTTTGGTCTGGATCTCCTTGATAGATTCTTGCTTCTCTCCATCTTTGGATCCATTTTTTCTCGTATTCCGCTGACTTGCTCACTTCTTCTTCATCTCTTCTTTGGGCTCGGTGGACGTGGTTCCCTTGTGGTTTGCACTCTTAATTCTTGCTGTTGATGGATCTCGTGGGAACTATGGATTTCCTGAAGGAAGTATTGTGCGTCTTCAGAAGGGCGGATTTGTTTTTGGGCTTGCCTAGCGGAGAACGCAATCGCCCATCTTCGTCCCCTTCGACATCTGCCGAGTTGTGACGTGCCTATATTAAGTGTTACCTGTTTCGGCGTTCCCAGATGATGACGGCTATCGATCGAGGACAGGCGGTGCAAACATCACTGTGATCAAAGGCCTATCGTGTGGACACAAGCCGCACCTGATCGATGGAATGACCTAGCTGGTTTCGGCTGACATCGGCTAGAGAAACAGCCGCGCCTAACACTTACCCGGGACCCCAATTTTCGATGGTGACCTTCGTATCCATCAGGAACCTTGCTGTGGGGATGTGACGAATCTGGACACGATAAGTTGCTGGGGGCAGGTCTTCAGCGAGCACGATCTCGGCTTCTGGTTTGATATCCGCTGGAGCCGAAGTCCAGTCCACGGGGGGATTGATGCGGTCGTCGAACACAAGGTACTGCCAATCACGTCCGGGTATGGACCCCTCTGTCACCTTGAGCACTATGACATCTCCTCGGGTGAGAGGCATCATTTTCGTGGAGGGAGGATTTCCGATGCCCGTTGCGTAGTAGATCAGAGCGGAGCCGACCACGAATGTAATTGCCACGATGAGAAATCCCTCGGCCAAACCGATTCTGCGGTGCCTTCTACGGGCCTTGATCACTTGCCACTCGTTCTTCACCGGGTTTTCGCCTTGCATCCTACTCCTCCCGCCTATAGGGCTTCAAGAGGGCTGCCGGTGCTTTGGCTCTTCTTGAGACCGTGATCAATGCGAGTATCGTAACGACGTAGGGGAGCATCAAAAACAGCTGGTAAGGTATCTCAACGCCGACCGCTTGTAGAGAGAGTTGGAGGGCGTCGATGCCGCCAAATAGTAGAGCGCCACCGAGTATCCTCAACGGGCTCCAGTACCCGAATACTACCAAGGCGATGCAGATCCATCCTCGACCATACGTCATGCCGGGCAGGAAGAAGCGTGACTGGGCTATGGAGAGCCATGAGCCACCGATGGCGGTAAGGGCTCCGGCGAGAATCAAGCAGATGTATCTGACCCGAAAGACATCGATCCCAGCAGTATCTGCTGCTCTAGGATTCTCTCCCACGGCCCGGATGATCAGCCCGAACCTTGTGCGGTAGAAGATGAATGCCGAGATGAGGACGGTTGTAAGGGCGACATAGACGAGGGCCTGATGATGAAACAACACCGGGCCGAGAACCGGTATATCAGTGAGTAGAGGAATGTTCAACTCTGGGAACGGGGTGACGGTCGGAGGTATCCCGCTGACGAGCGGAACGCCCAGGCGAAAGATGTAGAAGCTCAGCCCCGATCCTACGATGGTGGTTCCGATCCCGGCCACGTGCTGCTGGGCCCCGAGGGTCACCGTTAAGAAGGCCATGAGAAGGCCCATGCTTGCGCCTGCCAGAGCGGCTGCTGCCACACCTGCCCAGTTGTCCCCGACATGGTAGCTCACGAGGTAACCAACGCTTGCTCCCATGAGCATCATTCCCTCTATTCCCAGGTTCAGGACTCCTGAACGCTCGGCGAAGGCTTCTCCCACTGTTCCGAATATTAGGGGAACCGCCATTCGAAAGGTCATTGCCAGAACACTGACTACGAATGCAAGAGTGATGACGAGCTCGCTCAATCTCTCGTCCTCCTGATCCTGTACTCTGTGAAGAACACCCCTAGCAAAAGGCAAACGAGAGTCATGCCTTCGATGACCTGCGATATTGGGTAGGGCACGCCGGTGACGCGGTACATGACTTGTGAGCCGGTGCTTATGACCGACATCAAGAAGGCGGCTGCAGTCACTCCGATCGGGTGGAGGCCCCCGAGCATAGCGATCACTATGCCGGTGTAGCCGAATCCAAAGGATAGGTCGGTCTTCATGTGGTGGTGAATCCCGCCTAATTCGCTTACGCCGGCTAATCCCGCTATCCCACCGCTGAGGATGGCGACGGTGACCAACCCTCGTGTGACATTTATTCCCATGAGGTTTGAGGCCTTTGGATTAGCTCCGATTGCTTTCAGCTCGTAACCCCAGCTACTTCTGGCATAGATCAGGAAGTAGATGAAGGCGCAGAACAGGGCTACGGGGATACCTAGGTGGATCCGGGTGCCGGGAACCAGTATGGGAAACTCGGCTGTAGGCGCTATGGCGGGTGACTCAGGCCAAACGGTGACCGGGTTCTTCCAAGGCCCTGTAAGGAGATAGGACGTGAAGTACCAGATGATCCAGTTTCCCATGAGTGTGGTAACCACGTCATCGACCTTCAGCTTCGTCTTCAGAAGAGCAGGGATAGCTGCCCACAGGGCTCCGCCCAGAAAGCCGCTTACGAACATGAGTGGTATTATCAACGCGCTTGGGGCGCCGATGAAAGAGACTCCGAAGAAAGTCGCGGCGAGGCCTCCAGCGTAGAGCTGCCCCTCAGCGCCGATGTTCCAGAACTTGGCTGTGAAAGCAAGCGCGACAGCCACTCCGCAGAATAGCAAGGGACAGAAGCGCACGAAGGTCTCAGATAGCCCAAGGGTGCTGCCGAGCGCCCCGGCGAAGAGATGGTAGTAACCGTACAAAGGGTTAACCCCCGCGTAAAGAATGAAGGCTGAGCAGACCGCGAGTGCTGCCACAACGGAGATGATCGGCGCGGTCACCCTGAGCCACAGAGGCGCTGGCGGACGCTTCTCAACCTTGAAAGGCAGGTCCATGCCTACCCTGCCTCCTCATCTGACTTCACTGAGGTGCCGGCCATCATCAAGCCGATCTCCTCTATCTTGGCTCTATCTGCAGGCACTATTCCCATGATCCGTCCTTCGTAGAGCACGGCTATGCGGTCGCTCAGACTCATTATCTCCTCGAGGTCCTCTGAGATGAGGAGTATTGCTGAACCCCTTTCCCTCTCCGCCAGCAGTTTGCGACGTATGTCCTCTGTGGCACCGACGTCAAGACCCCGCGTCGGCTGTGAAGCGACTATGATCCTGGGCTCGAGGGAGAGCTCTCTGGCCAGGATGAGCCTCTGGATGTTGCCTCCCGATAGGGTCTTGGCGGGAGAATCTCCGCTGGGGGTGACCACGTCGAACTCCCGTATGAGACCCTCTGCATACTTGGCAACTGCGGATCTGTCCAAGAAAAGCCCCTTGGTTAGAGAGGGGTAGACTTTGAGGATGAGGTTGTCGTTCACCGACAAGTCAAGTATCGCTCCGCTATCGATGCGGTCCTCTGGAATATAGCCAAAGTTAAGCTCAAGCAGATCAGCTGGTGTGAAGCTTGTTATCCCGCGTCCCTTGATGAAGATCCTGCCAGCGGTGGGTTTCCTCATTCCTGTGAGCACTTGCGCGAGCTGCCGTTGACCGTTGCCAGCTACGCCGGCTACACCGAGGACCTCACCCTCGAACATCGAAAAGGAAACATTCTTCAACGCCTGCAGCCCTCTGTCATCCAGCGCAGAGACACCTTCAAGCCTCAGGGCTTCGGCGCCTTTTTGCACTGTTGCCTTCGAAAGGCGGAAAACCACGTCTCTTCCCACCATCATTTTTGCTAACTCTATTTTGCCTGTCTGAGACGCGTCGACTGTGGAGACGACCTTCCCTTTGCGGAGCACCGTGATGCGATCACTGATGGCGAGCACCTCGTCAAGCTTGTGGCTGATGAAGACAAGCGCCTTTCCTTCCTTCTTCATCTGCCGGAGTGTGTTGAAGAGTTGATCGGTTTCCTGCGGCGTTAGAACAGCTGTGGGCTCGTCGAGGATGAGTATATTGGCCCCCACATAGAGAGCTTTGGCGATCTCGACACGCTGTTGCTCTCCCACAGAGAGCTGCCAGATTCTCGCTTTGGGATCCACCCTCAAGCTATATCTCTCGCATAGCTCGGAAACCGCCTCTTCAACTTGTTTGGGGTTGGTCAGGATGCCTTCAGACTTCGAAACGAGCATGATATTCTCGGTCACACTCATAGGCGGAATGAGCGCGAAGTGTTGATGAATCATCCCTATGCCCAAGTCAATTGCGTCTTTCGGAGACCCCAGCGTGACTTGTCTACCGTTCACTGTGATGATGCCCTCGTCCGCTCTGTAGAGGCCATAGAGAACATTCATTAGGGTCGTCTTGCCAGCGCCGTTCTCCCCAAGAAGAGCGTGGATCTCACCGGAACGCAGATCGAGATCAACATGATCGTTGGCCACAACTCCAGGAAATCTCTTGACGATTCCCTTCATCTCAACGACTACGCCGCCAGTTCCCATCACAGCGCGTACACCTTTACACGGCTTCAGCGCTTCACTTGAGTGCAAATCTCCAAGAAAAAAATGGGGAGGCCCCTGCTCTAGTCAGAGACTGGAACAGTCTCGTCGATGGGGACCTTGAATCTGCCCGACTCGATCTCCTGCATCTTCGTCTGTACCGCAGACAATACCCCGCGTTGCTTTATCTTAGAGACGATGTCGGCTCTAAGGCGTGTCTCCCAGTTGTGCCAGTTCGGCCAGTCCGCGAGGAAGGCTCCTCCTTTGCTCATCATTGTGTACTCAGCGAGGTCGACGGTCCTCCAACGGTTCTGAATGATCATCTGAATGGTCTCTGTGATGCAGGGGGTCATGTTCCACAGAGGCCCTGTTATCACGACATCGGGTGCAAGTTCCCACTGGTCGAGTAGGTTGCCGAAGGCCGGGATGCCTCTTTCCTTGCACGCGCTCGTCGGATCATATCTCTCGGCGTAGATCACATCAGCACCGGCGTCCATCTGGCTGATGGCTGCTTCCTTTGCTTTCGGTGGATCGAACCAGCTCTCGATGAAGGTGATCTTGACCTTTACATTGGGGTTCGCGTCTTTGGCGCCTACCTTGAAGGCGTTCACCAACCGGTTCACCTCAGGGATGGAGTAACCGCCCACAACCCCCACGACGTTTGAGTCTGTGAGCATGCCCGATATCATGCCGCAGATGTAAGCTGGTTCGTGTATCCAGTCATCGAAGACACAAACGTTTGGATCAACAGGGCCGAGACCGGAACCCAGAAGAAAGTACACATTGGGAAAGTCTTTGGCAACGTCACGGGCTGGGCCTTCGCATCCAAACGCGTCAACAACCAAGAGGTCGAATCCGCCTTGCGCGTATTCTCGCATCACTCGGGGTATGTCAGAGTAGGGAGTGTTCTCGGACCACCTGTATTCTATGTCAAAGTCTCTCTCAGCCTTCTGGAGGGCGTGATGAACCACGCCTACCCACGGTTCCTCCATTGGTGTTGACATAATTGATGCAATCTTTAGCTTTCTGGCAGTGGTTGTGGGTGTGACCGGGGTCATAGCGACATAGGCGAAGTATGCTGCGATCACGGCGACTACGACGAGGAGAACGGCGAGAACGATTGTAACGTTCGAGGTTCCCTTTCTTGACATGACTTCCTCTCGGCGAGAGTAATGAATATAAGACTTTTGAGTACTCGGCCGTCGCCCGAGCCTCTGGAGTCCATCTAGACGTTAAACACTCACTCTGTACTGTGGATCGATCGACGATCGATTCGGAAATCTTTTATTCAAGGGATCTGGCGTCGCAGCTACGGTTGTACTTGTATGAGCGTTGTGAGGGTAGTTGCGGATGACAAGAAGTGTGTTGGATGCGAAATCTGCGAACTAACCTGTGCAAACGTGAACTTCGGCGTGAACAACCCTAAGAAGTCGGCGATATACATCAGCCGGCTTGCGGGCCCCGAGGGATTTCACGTCGTGCTGTGCAACCAGTGCGGCAGATGTGCGAAGGAGTGCCCGGAGGAAGCGATAGCTCTTGTGAACGGAGGATATCGAATAGATGAGGAGCGATGCACGCTTTGTGGGATCTGTGTTGAAGTCTGTCCCATAGAGGCTATCTGGTGGCGGCCAAACGTGAAGACACCTGTCAAGTGCATCTCCTGTAAGGCCTGTGTGTCCAACTGCCCGACTCAAGCGCTCTCGTACAAAGAGATTGCGTTTCAAGTCAAATCGGGACTGAGGGGGAAGGAATGAAGGGTTGGATGGGAAAGATACTGCGGGTGGATTTTGGCGAAGAACGAATACGCGAGGAAGATCTCCCGGAGCAGTTGGCGCGCAACTACATCGGAGGCAATGGGTTCGCTGCTCGAATACTTTGGGATGAGGTTCCAAAAGGAGTTGACCCACTTGGGCCTGAGAACAAACTGATCTTCGCCACGGGGCCGCTGAACGGAACGCTATGGCCGACCAGTGGCCGCTTCAAGATAGCCGCCAAGTCGCCCTTGAGCAACGGATGGGGTGAGGGCAACGCCGGGGGACACTTTGCTCCGGAGATAAAGTACTGCGGCTTCGACGCGATCATCTTCGAAGGAGCAGCGAAGTACCCGGTTTACCTTCATTTGAGCGACGACGGTGCTGAGATAAGAAATGCCAAACATCTGTGGGGAAAGGACTCGTGGGAGACCCATGAATCCCTCAGGAAGGAACTCAAGAACCAAGGGCTGCACACAGCCGTCATCGGCCAAGCAGGCGAGAAGCTTGTACGTTTCGCTGCGGTTATGGTGGATAAGTACGCTACGGCTGCACGATCAGGTCTAGGAGCAGTCATGGGGTCGAAGAAGCTCAAGGCCGTAGTGGCCTGCGGCAGCAAAGATGTGTTGATACATAACCCCGGCAAGTTCTACGAATTCTCCGTTAGCGCTCAACGCCGCCTACTTACCCATCAGTTCAGCGAGTCGCTCATCAACTACGGCACCCCACTTCTAGTCTCGATAATGAGCGACATAGGACGCTTCCCAACCAAGAACTGTCAGCAAGGGTCCTTCCCATACGCCGACGAGATCAGTGGAGAACTCCTGGCCAAGAAATACCGTGTGCGCGAAGAATCCTGCTTTGCCTGCCCTCTGAGGTGCAAGAAGTATCACGTGATCAATGATGGACGCTGGAAAACTGACGGGGGTCTTGGACTAGAGTACGAATCTCTGCATGCACTCGGGTCACTTCTTTGGAACCGAGATGTTGAGTCGATAATATATGCAAATGCGTTGTGCAACAAGTACGGAGTGGACACAGACGACATCGGGGGCGTGATGGGTTTCGCCATGGAGCTCTGGGAAAAAGGCATCCTCACAGCGAAGGACACTGGAGAGATAGATCTCAGCTGGGGCAACCCAGATGTGGTTGTAGAGCTTGTGCATGAAATCTGCCGCCGCAAAGGATTTGGCGACATCCTTGCGGAGGGAACTCATAGGGTCGCAGAACGGTTAGGCGGCGAGGCTAGGAGATACGAGATGACGGTGAAGGGCCTAGACATTCCCGGCCAAGATGGGAGGGGTCAGAAGTCGATGGGGCTGTCACACGTGACATCAAACCGCGGTGCAGACCACCTCACCTCCGCTGAATTCCTGAGCGAGGTCGGCTTCCCTGAGGCGATCAATGAGAGGTTTGAGCATCGAGCGCAAGAGCTGTACGGGCGATCCATCCTCCCAGAGGGAGCCGACCGACTGAACCCCAAGTTCAAGCCTCTCATGGTGCTTGACAGCGAGCACATGGCCGCAGTCGCGGACTCTCTCGTAGTCTGCAAGTTCTCCACGCATTGGCCACCGGCGATATACTTTGAAGACGCCGCCAGAGCCCTCTACTACGCAACGGGAATCAAGTACACGGAAAAGGAGCTGCGTCTGATCGGGGAGAGGATATTCGTTCTGGAGCGAGCTTTCAATTTGAGAGAGGGATTCTCAGCCAAGGACGACAGGCTTCCGGACAGGTTCACCAAAGAGCCTTCGCCCGGCGGCGCCTCCAAGGGTCACGTGGTCGAACTCGATGAAATGCTTGTAGAGTACTACAGGCTACGTAGCCTTGATCAGCGAGGCTACCCTACGGTCGAAAAGATGAAGGAGCTCTCCCTCGAGGATGTTGCCGCTGACTTAGGCATCGATGGCTAGACCCGTACCCATTGGGAGATAAGGCTATAGCTAAACAGCTCACCCCACCCCATACGTGACCAGCATGGATCTAGTTGTACGCAACGCAAGGATCAGAGGGAGAAGTAAGCCAGTGGACATCGGCATAGAGAACGGGAAGATCGTCAAGATCGCACCACGGATCAAGGGGCGAGCGAGAGACGTTATCGACGCGATGGGACGCCTTACATCACCAGCGTTCATCGAACCCCACATACATCTAGACAAGGTGCTAACGTCAGAGAGAGTTAGAGCCAGTGAATCCGGGACGCTGCAGGAGGCCATAGAGATCTTGTGGGACGCAAAGCGAAAGTACTCGGTTCAGGACGTAAAGAGGAGAGCGAGACAAATCATCGAGCTGGAGGCTCTGAACGGCGCTACTAGGCTCCGTACACATGTCGACGTGGACGCCATCGGAGGACTGACGGCCTGTAGAGCACTGCTTGAGCTCAAGAAGAATTACGCGGACATAATGGATGTCCAAGTGATAGCGTTTCCTCAAGAAGGCATCCTCTTGGATGAAGGCGCGGAGGAATTAATGCGGAAGGCCATGGAGATGGGTGCCGATGTCGTGGGAGGGATGCCGCACGCCGAGATGACCAGAGAGCTCTCCATGAAGCACGTCGACATCCTCTTCGACATTGCCAGGGAGTATAACGCCGACATCGACGCGCATGTGGATGAGACCGACGACCCATCCTCACGCTGCATGGAG